>Ga0265314_10006456_pt1 | contig 10383 bp, 11 predicted proteins | sample 4126metaG_FD_203106 | JGI IMG/M metagenome (GOLD analysis project Ga0265314, IMG submission 203106) | Rhizosphere microbial communities from Carex aquatilis grown in University of Washington, Seatle, WA, United States - 4-1-26 metaG | ecosystem: Host-associated > Plants > Roots > Rhizosphere >... | reverse complement strand
CCGAACTTCTTGGAGCGGCGTTTGGCCAGGAAGCTCACCACCCATCGCGGCAGGCCGAGTCCGACCCCGACTCCGAGCAGGAGACCGATCCAGGGCTTCTGACCCAGCACGACCGCCAGCAGCAGCACGGCGGCGCCGAGGCCCGCCGAGGCGATCCAGAAGATCTTGGGCGAGAACGAAAGGCCCGCCTGCTGCAGCCGCGCCGCCATGTTGAGCGAGGCCTTGCGGTGGCGGCGCTCTTCCTCGCGCAGGGTCTTCAGGATCTGCTTGCGGCGAAGCGCGGGATCGGTGCCGGCCGACCGGGTGCGCGCGGCCGGGGCGCGGCTGCGATCGGTGATCGCCTGGGCGCGCTTGAGCGCGCGGCTGTTCCCGGGCGTGGCGAAAGCCAGGGCCACACCGCCTATGGCCACGATGCCCAGGACGACGGCCAGCACCATCAGGACCGGGAACGTCATGGCTATTCCGAGGAATCGAGCGCTTCGGCGAGCTCGCGCTCGAGGCCGTAGTAGCGCGCGCGGTCCCAGAAGCGGGGCCGCGAGATGCCGGTCGAGCGGAACTTGCCCGCGACCTTGCCATCCGCGTCTTCGCCGGTGATCTCGTAGACGAACAGGTCCTGGGTGACGATCACATCGCCTTCAAGGCCCACCACTTCGGTGACGTGGGTGATGCGGCGCGACCCGTCGCGCAGGCGCGCGGCCTGGATGATCACGTCGATGGAGCCCACCACCATCTCGCGGATGGTCTTCGAGGGCAGGCCGTAGCCGCCCATGGTGATCATTGATTCGATGCGGCTCAGGGCTTCGCGCGGCGAGTTGGCGTGCAGCGTGCCCATCGAGCCGTCGTGGCCGGTGTTCATGGCCTGCAGCAGGTCGAATGCTTCCGGTCCGCGCACTTCGCCGACGATGATCCGTTCGGGACGCATGCGCAGGCAGTTCTTGACCAGGTCGCGCATGGTGATCTGGCCCTGGCCCTCGAGGTTGGGCGGCCGGGTCTCCAGGCGCACCACGTGCGGCTGCTGCAGCTGCAGCTCGGCGGCGTCCTCGCAGGTGATCACCCGCTCGGCCGGGTCGATGAAGGCGGTCATGCAGTTGAGCAGGGTGGTCTTGCCCGAGCCCGTGCCGCCCGAGATCAGCACGTTGCAGCGCGAGGCGCCGATGACGCCCAGCACCCGGGCGCCTTCCGGACTGATCGAGCCCCAATCGACCAGGTGCTTCATGGTCAGCTTGTCCCTCCGGAATTTCCGGATGGTCAGGGTCGGACCGTCGAGGGCCAGCGGCGTGGAGATGACGTTGACGCGCGAACCGTCGGGCAATCGCGCGTCGCAGATCGGCGAGGACTCGTCCACGCGGCGGCCCACCTGGGACACGATCCGCTGGCAGATGTTCATCAGCTGGGTGTTGTCGCGGAATCGGACATTGGTCAGCTGGACCCGGCCGCCGACTTCGATGAACACCCGCGCCGCGCCATTGACCATGATGTCGGCGATGTCGTCGCGCGCCAGCAGCGGCTCCAGCGGACCGTAGCCGAGAACGTCGTTGATGATGTCCTGGACCAGCTGGTCCTGCTCGACCACCGACATCGAAACGTTCTTGATCGCCACCAGCTCGGCGACGATGTCCCGGATCTCCTGGGACGCGGCCTGAACGTCGAGCTGGCCGAGCTGCGACAGGTCGATGGTGTTCAGCAGGGCGTTGAAGATCGTGGTCTTGGTGGCGTGGTAGTAGTCGCTCTGCTGGCTGACGATCTCGGTCACCGGCACGGCGCGATGGGCGGCCTGCAGCTGCTCGAAACCGGCGGTCGGCTTGGGCCCGGAAGGCCGCGCCTGGGGGCGCGGAGCGGGGGCCGGCGCGGCGGCCTCGATCTTCTGGGGCCGGGTGGCGATCGCGGCGCCGGCCTCGAGCGGAGGCGGGGCCGGGCGGGCCGGCGCCGGCGCCGGGCCGTCATCCTCGTTGAGCGAACGCTTGCCGAACACGGGCTCTTACCTTCGGAACAGAGATGCCAGACCGCCGCGCTTGGCCACGCGCACAGGTTCGCGGCGGCTGATCAGCTGGGCCAGGTGGTCGATGCCCTCGGCCGTCTTGGACTTGGGACCGACCTCCGCGATCATCTGGCCGTTGTTGGCGGCCTTGCCGAACAGCTTGGGATCGAAGGGCAGCACCAGGGCGGGGGTGACCCCCAGCGCCTCGCCGAAGTCCTTCACCGGAATCTCGGGCCGGCCGGGCGCGCCGACCTGGTTCAGCACCAGCCGCGGCGGGGCGTCGTTGGGACGGTGCGCGCGCAGAAGGTCGATCAGGTTCTTGCCGTTCCTGAGGCTGGCGAGGTCGGGGGTGGCGACCATCACCACCTCGTCGGAGCTCATCAGCACCCGTCGCATCCAGCCGGACCACAGGTGCGGCAGGTCGAGCACCACGAAGGGCGCGGTCGAGCGGATCTTGCTGGCCACCTCCTCGAAGGCTTCGGCGGAGAAGTCGTAGTCCTCGTCCAGCGAGGCCGGGGCCGCGAACAGGCTGAGCCGATCGTTGCAGCGGACCATCATCCGCTCCATCAGCACCGGATCCAGCCGGTCGGGCTGGTTCAGGGCGTTGGCCACGCCCTGCAGCGGGTCCTGGTTGAAATCGAGGCCCGCGGTGCCGAACGGCAGGTCGAAGTCGACGATCACCGTATTGGTCTGCATCCGCTCGGACAGGGCGAAGGCGAAGTTGTGGGCGAGGGTCGAGGAGCCGGATCCGCCCTTCACGCCGACAAAGGCCACCTGCCGGCCGGCGAAGGGTGCGGAGGGATCGCTGTAGAGGGTGGTGATGGCGCTGATCAGCTGAAGCGGCTGCAGTGGCGGGGTCAGGTACTCCGACACCCCCCTGTGCATCAGCTCGCGGTAGAGGGCGATGTCGTTGGCCGCGCCGACGACGATCACCTTGGTGCCCGGGTCGCAGACCTCGGCCAGCTGGTCGAGCAGGCCGAGCAGTACGTCTTTCGGCTCGGTGCATTCGACCACCACCAGCGAGGGGGTGGGCTCGTTCTGATAGAACTCGACGGCGGCGGCCAGGCCGCCCGGGCGTACGCTGGTGGAGGCCCGCGCCAGGCGCCGGTCGCGGCTGGTGCGGTCGACCAGGGCCGCGGTCGAGGCCTTCTGGCAGAAGACGTGGACGGTGATCCGCGGCAGCGACCACTGGTTCAGCGCCGCCTCGGCGCTGGCCTGCATCTGGCCGACAGGATTCGAGGCCGGCGGCAGCGGCTCGAAATCGTCGGCGGGCCGGGCGAAGGGGTCGGCCGGTTCGAAGACGTCGGGCGACGCAAGCGCGTCGGGGGCGGCGAAGGGCTCGGCCGCCGCGAAAGGGGCCGACGGCGCCGGATCGGCCGACAGGGCCTGGGGCGACCGGTGGGTCAGCTCGAACTCGTCCTCGGCGTTGAAGCCGACGCCGAACCCATCATCCATGTCCGGACGCGCAGGGGTCAATTGGAGCCCCCGATCGTGGACAGGGTGCCATTGGCGTTTCGGTCGGCGTCGCCGGCGGTGACCTGGCCCTGGCGGTACTTGCCGAGGACGGTGACGCGTCGCCCCGTGTCGGAGGGGTCGAGGGTTCTGGGCGCGGCGATATCGGCCGGATCGGCGATCTGGGCGGCCATGTTGCCACTGACCGCGCAGCCGAAGTTCCCCATCGGCCGGTTCTTGCCGTTGGTGGACAGGTTCTCCCACTCCAGGCCGCAGCGCTGCACCATCGCCCGGTAGGTCAGATAGGCCACCACGATCGGGGCGGCGCCTTCGGCGGCTGGCGCATAGCCGACGCGGTGGATGCGGACCTCGGGCACGCCCATGGAGCCCAGGAAGTCGACCGCCTCGCGGCTGGTCAGGTCGGCGGCGCGCGGATCGACGCCGGCGGTCGGTACGCGGATGGTGACATCGCCGCCGCCCGACTGTGTCCAGCGGTCAGCCATGTCCGTCAGGGCGTCGCGCTGGGCGGGAGAGAGGCCGTCGCCATGGGCCGCGAGCTTCAGCTCGCCAGGGATCTCGCGGGCCTTGAGCGGATACTGCTCGGTGGGCGTGACGGCGGCCTGCGCGATCGGCGCCGCCTTGTCGGAGGAGGCGCAGGCGCCGAGGAGCCCGGTCGCGGCGAGCGCGGCCAGGCCAAGGACGTGGCGGATCCGAGGCCTAATCGATGACATAGCCGTAGGGTCCCTGGTAGCTGTGGCCCGCCACGGCGTCGGGCGGGGCCTGGTAGACCTTGTTCAGACGGCCGAGCAGGATGGTCTGGGCGTCGCTGGCGATCTCCAGCCCGTCGGCGGGGGTTTGGAGTCTGTCCGCGGTGGTCGGCTTTACGAGATAGGCGGTGACGATGATCACCAGCTCGGTCTCGCCGTTCTGGTAGTCGCGCGAGCGGAACAGGGCGCCCAGCACCGGCAGGGTCATAAGGCCCGGCAGGGAGTCGAGGTCCTGCTTGGTCTCGGTCTGCAGCAGGCCGGCGATCATCATCGAGCCGCCGGACGGCAGCTCGATCGTGGTGGAGGCCTGGCGGACCTGAAGGCTCGGCACCACCACCGCCGGCGAACCCGAGCCGGAGCTCAGGGTGAAGGAGCCGTTGTTGCTGAGCTCGGACACCTCGGTCGACAGCTTCAGCGAGATGCGCCCGCCGGACAGCACCACCGGGGTGAAGCCGAGGCCGACGCCGAACTGCTTGAATTCGATGGTGACGCGGCCGTTGTTGTCCTGGCCGGTGGGCACCGGGAACTCGCCGCCCGCCAGGAACTTGGCCGACTCGCCCGAGACGGCGGTCAGGTTGGGCTCGGCCAGGGTGCGCACCAGGCCCGCCCGCTCGAAGGCCTGCATCATGGCGTTGGCCTTGTTGACCCCGTTGGAGCCGGCGGTCTGCTGCAGGGTTGCGGTGTTGGCGTTGGACGCGGATCCTGGCTTGGCGACCATCGGACACAGGGCGCCGGGCGACCAGCCGGGACCCGTGCAGGGCACCTGCAGCTCGGGCTGCTGGGTGGTGTCGCGCTGGTAGCCGCTGGTCAGGCCGCCCAGCAGGGCGCCGTTCACGCCCCAGGTCGGGCCGAAGGCGTTGGTCCACTGGCTTCCGCCCATCTGGCCGATGACGGCGCTCATGTTGAAGCCGAGCTGCTTGATCGCTGTGCGCTGCACCTCCACGACCCGCACCTTCAGCATCACCTGGTCCGAGCCGGAGATGCTCAGCATGTTGAGCACGTGCTCGGGCTTGTCGACGAACTGGGCGGCGATCTGCTGCGCCTTGTCGGCGTCCGAGGCGCTCTGGACCACGCCGGAGAGCACCAGGGAATTGTTCACCGCCTCGACCTGGACGTGAGAGCTGGGCAGCACCCGCGCGATGGTCTGGGAGACGGCGGAGCTGTCCTGGTCGACCCGGATGTCGAGCCGCAGGATCGGATGGCCCATGCCGTCGAAGAAGACCGCGTCGGTCTGACCATTGGCCACGCCCAGCACCGAGATGCGCCGGGGCGTGCGCAGCACCACGTCGGCGACGGCCGGATTGGCGACGGAAATGTCGCGCGCGTCGATCGGCAGGTCGATCATCGCCGACTTGCCCTTGGCGACGGCCAGCGAGCGGGCCGCCGGCCCCTGGCCGGTCAGCTCGATGCGCACCACTCCGGGGTCGGCGGGCGGCGGGACCATCAGGGAAGGGCGGCCGGCCAGCGCCGGGGCGGCCGGCGCTGACGGGACGAAGCTCAGGGCGGCGAGGCCGCTCAGCAGGATGCGCAGCAGGGCTTTCATCGCGCCGCCACCTCGCTGACCTGGCCGCCGCGGATGAAGGTGACCACGTCGCCCTTGCCGGCGCGGCCGCCGCGCTCGGTGGATCCGGCGAGGTCGGCATAGGAGCGCAGGGCGAGGGCGAGCTCGCCCCGGCCCTCGGCGCCCAGGAGGATCTCGACGTCCTCGGCTGGCACCTCGAGGGTGGCCGAGCCGCCGACCATGCTCCTTGCGTTCTTGGGCGCCTGGACCTGCTGGTCGATGGCGAGGATCTGGACGTTGCGCAGCACCGTCTCGACCGTCGGCGCGGCGTTTCCGCCGCCGCCGGACGCGCCCTCCTTGCGGGTCAGGAGGATGTCGACGCGGTCGCCCGGCAGGATGAAGCCGCCGACGCCGGTCTGGGGGTTCACCGAGATCGCGACCGCCCGCATGCCGGGCTGCAGGGTCACCGAGAGGTAGCCGCCCTGGCCGCCCTTGACGATCTTGGCCGGGACAATCGGCTCGCCAGCCAGGAAGGGAATGCGCACCACCGCGCCGGTGACGTCCGAGACGCCCGTGCTGGGCGGGGTGTCGGCGCGGGCGACGGAAGGTCCGATGTGCGGGACGAGGGCGGGCGCGGGATGGTCCACGATCCAGATCGGATTGAGCCCGCCCGTGGGGAAGGTCTGCCAGGTCACGTCGCCGGGCGCGATGCGCGCGCCCACGGCCAGGTCATGGCTGGCCACCAGCACCTTGACGGTCTGGATCTGCGGAACCGCCTGGGCGATCTGGATCGGCGCCGGACGCCGTCCGCTGGCGGCCATGTTGCGCACCACCAGGGCGAGCCCGATGGCGGCGATGGCCGCGACGGCGAGGATGACAATACGGGCAGCTCCCATACGAGCGCGCTCTCCAAGCCCCTCCGCCTAGGCCGTTTCGCCCATGGCGCAGGGAATCGTCGGGCTTCTGCCGTCGACCGGACCATCCCAGTGCATGGTTAACGGCCGCCTAAGTGGGCGGCGGGAATTCAATGGCCACCGAGCGCGACGAATACCGGGCTCGACGGAAACGCGATCAGGGCGCCCAGGGCTATGGCGACCCCGTAAGGAAGCGCCTCTTCCGGCTGGAGCAGGCGTCCGAGCCAGGCCGGACCGCCCGTCACGAACGCGCCCAGCATCATCTTGCGCGCCAGGACCAGGCCCAGCGCCAGAGCGCCGCCGATCACCGACATCGCGAACATGAAAGGCAGGATTGCGGGGATCCCCAGCCACAGGGCGCAGGCCGCCAGAAGCTTGGCGTCCCCTCCGCCGCACCAGTTCATCGCGAAGAATCCGATCCCCACGATCAGTGCCAGAACCCCCACGGCCGCACAGGCGCCGATGGTCGCCATCGGCAGGCCGAGGATCAGAGCCACCGGGAAGAAGGCCCCCGCGATCGCCAGGGTCAGCCGATTGGGGATGGTGAAGGAAGTCGCGTCCAGGACGGCCGCCGCGATGGCGCCCGCGGGAAACACCGCGACGATCAGGTGGGCCACAAGACTTGAGGTCATCGGACATCGGAGGGGAAGCGGAAGACGGACCCCAAACTGCGCCGGGGTCGTGAACGAAGGGTTGCCAAATCTTGACTGTCGGGACCCCTGAAACGCCGAACGGCCGCGGTCCTGGGGGCGCGGCCGTCTGCGGATCCGAGGTTCGCCTCGCCTATTTGGCGGAGACGTTGCCGGCGAGGTTGGTCATCACGCCGCCGACATTGCTCCCGATGGAGGTGATGCCGACGATGATGACGAAGGCGATCAGGGCGACGATCAGACCGTATTCGATGGCGGTGGCGCCTGAACTGGCCTGACGGAAGCGGTTCCAGAGGCGGACCATTCCGTGCGTCCTTGCCTGGCGGCGCGGGCGGGCTGGAAGCCCTGCCACGGCCTGGGGGCTGGAAAGCTGCGGGCCGCCGCCGCGGGCCGGGGGCATTCGCCCGCCAAGCCTGCGACAGCGGCCGACGCGTGGCTTACTTCGCCGAGCTGATGTTGCCGGCGATCGTGTTGAACTTGGTGCCCAGGTTCGTGCCGATCGCGCTGACGCCGGTGATGATGACCACCGCGATCAGGGCGGCGATCAGGCCGTATTCGATGGCCGTGGCGCCCGATTCGTTCTTCAGAAAGCGATTGAGGAACTTCGACATTGCTTGATCTCCTGTTTGGCAAGCAGACGTTGGAGGGGACCAAGCCTTTCGAGCCTGCCTGCCCCCGTTGTACGAAGACAATATCGCGCATCGCGTTTAATACCAAGTAAACTTGAGCAACGTGCCGGATTTTTTCTTTGGTTTATTTGGATTTACCATTATCATCGGTTAACCAAGGCCGTGAATTCAGGGCATTTCCCCGTAATTCCGGATCAAAACTATACAGCTCATGAATCGGGGGTCAGGCCGGTTCAGGGTTTATTGACCTTTCCGGCGCAGCGTCCGGGCGGACCGGAGAGCAAGGCGCCTGGCGATGAAGACTCATAATGTTTGCGTGCTGGCGGCGATGATCTCGGCCCTGGCGGGGCCGGCCTTCGCGACAGTGAGCGTCCGGCTGGACCAGAATACCCTGATGGAGCTGCGCGCCCCGGCCGGGACGGTGCTGATCGGCGACCCCTCGGTGGTCGACATCAGCATGGTCACCCCGCGACGGATCGCCATTCTCGGCCGCGCCTATGGCCAGACCAACGTGATCATCACCGACCGCGCCGGCCGGGTGATCTTCCACGAGGAGGTCGAGGTCTCGCGGGCCAGCAACAACCGCGTTTCGGTCTACCGCGGCGCCCTGCTGTCGAACTTCACCTGCTCGCCCAGCTGCGAGCGCACGCCCTCGCCGGGCGAGGACAACTCCAGCTACCAGGCCTTCTCCTCGTCCTACAAGGACCACACCTCTTCGGTGCAGGCGTCCGGTTCCGGAAGCGGCGGCGGATCGGCCTCCCCGGCCCCGACGCCGCAATAGGTTCGTCCTAAACCGTCGGTTAGGGCCGTTCTGCTAGTCACGGCCCATGTCCGCGGCTTCCACACGCTTTCGCGCGCGCCTGCGCCACAGGATCGGAGCGGTCGTCCGCGCCGAACGGGGCGCGGCTGCGGTCGAGATGGCGCTGGTCGCCACGCCGTTCTTCATGCTGCTGTTCGGCATCATCGAGGTCGGGATGATCTTCCTGATCTCGTCCACGCTGGAGAACGGCATGGACCTCGCTGCCCGGACCATCCGGACCGGGCAGCTGCAGTCCGGAGGCTCGGCCACCTCCGGCGCCTTCAAGACCTCGATCTGCAACACCTTCGGCTGGTTCCAGGCCGACTGCACCACCCACCTTTCGGTCGACGTGCGCACCTATTCGACCTTCGCCGCGGTCACCGCGCCCCAGGTCGTGCAGAACGGGACCTTCAATTCCGCGGCGCTGACCTTCACGCCGGGGGGCCCCAACGACATCGTGGTGGTGCGCGCCTACTACCAGTGGCCGCTGTTCACGCCCTTCTTCAATCAGGCCCTGCAACAGCTCAACGGCGGCTCGGCCCTGCTCACCTCGACGGCCGCCTTCCGCAACGAGCCGTACGGTAGCTGACGTGGGTCTGTTCCGACGAGCCAGGCGGGATCAGCGCGGCGCGGCGGCGGTGGAATTCGCCCTGATCGCGCCGGTGATGGTGTTCATCTACTTCGGCCTGGTGGAGACCTGCGAGGCGATCCTGGCCGAGCGCAAGGCCAACCACGTGGCCTCGGCCGTGGGCGACCTGGTCGCCCAGGCCTCCAGCCTCAGCTCCTCGGACGTGAGCGACATCTTCTCGATCGGCGGCAGCATCCTGTCGCCGTTCTCGACTTCGGCCTTGCAGATGCGGGTGTCGAGCCTGTCGCCCAATGGCTCGGGCGCCCTGGCGGTGACCTGGAGCTGCGGTTCGGGCATGTCCAAGCTGGCGGTCGGAACCACCAAGACCATTCCGATCGCGGTGAGCTCGGGCGACAGCATCATCCTGTCGGAGGTGAGCTATCAGTTCACCTCTCCGCTCAGGTACGCCATCCCCAACGCCCTGACCTATAGCGAGACCTACTACCTCAGGCCGCGCCAGGTGCAGCTGATCCCCGACCCGGGCTGCTGAGCGCCGCCGTCAGCGGCGACTGGGGCAGGGCTTTGCCGTCCAGGCTCGCCGCAGCGCGGACCCCGATCAGGCTGTTGGTCAGGAAGACGCCCTCCGCCCCCTCCAGAACATCGATTCCCGCCGCGGTCTCGACCGTCTCGACATCCATGGCGCGCGCCCTCTCGATCACCCGCCCGCGAACGATCCCGTCCAGGACCCCGCAATCCAGCGCCGGGGTGAAGAGGCGTCCGCCCGAAATCCAGAAAATGTTGGCAGCCGCGGCGCAGGCGATCTCGCCCCGGCCGTTCAGCATCAGAGCCTCCTCGGCTCCGCCCGCACGCGCCTCGCGCCTGGCCAGGATGTTGTCGAGGTAGGACAGGGTCTTCAGCCGCGACAGCGGCGAGGTCTCGTTGCGCCGGATCGAGACGGTGGCAAGGCTCACTGGCGCGTCGGACGGCGCGGAGGCGCTGGCCGAGGCGATCAGTCGGCCGGAGGTCGGACTGGGCCGGTCGAGCCCCCGGCCCGATCCGCCCGTCAGGGTCAGCCGCACCGCCGCCCTGCTGGCGCCGAGGCCGGCGGTCGCAAGCGCCTGGACC
>Ga0265314_10006455_pt1 | contig 10383 bp, 6 predicted proteins | sample 4126metaG_FD_203106 | JGI IMG/M metagenome (GOLD analysis project Ga0265314, IMG submission 203106) | Rhizosphere microbial communities from Carex aquatilis grown in University of Washington, Seatle, WA, United States - 4-1-26 metaG | ecosystem: Host-associated > Plants > Roots > Rhizosphere >... | reverse complement strand
GCACATAGCCCTCGCCGTACTCGCCGAAGCCGATGCCCGGCGACACGGCAACCTTGGCGTGGATAAGAAGCTGCTTGGCAAACTCCATCGAGCCCGCCTCGCGATACTGTTCCGGAACGGGCGCCCAGGCGAACATCGAAGCGGGTGGCGAAGGCACGTTCCAGCCCGCGCGCGCCATGCTTTCCACCAGCACATCGCGGCGCGATTTATAGATGGCCCGAATCTCGTCGACACACTCCTGCGGTCCGTTCAGTGCGGCTGTCGCGGCAACCTGGATCGGCGTGTAGGCACCGTAATCAAGATAGGATTTGATGCGCGCCAACGCCCCAATTAGCCGCTTGTTCCCAGCCGCGAAGCCCATGCGCCAGCCGGGCATGGCATAAGTCTTCGACAACGACTGGAACTCGATGGCGATGTCCTTGGCCCCGTCGAGCTGAAGAATCGACGGCGGCGGATTGTCGTCGAAATAGATGTCGGCATAAGCGAGGTCCGACAGCACCCAGATCTCGTGCTTCTTCGCGAAGGCGATAATCTCTTTGTAGAAATCGAGTCCCACGACCTGCGCCGTCGGGTTGGAAGGATAGTTCACCACCAGCGCTACAGGCGAAGGAATGGAATGGCGCGTGGCATGGCCGATAGCACTTAGGTAGGCCTCCGGGGACGTCGCGTTCACGTGCCGGATGGCCGCCCCGGCCAAGATGAAGCCGAAAGCATGGATGGGATAGGCCGGGTTCGGAACCAGCACCACGTCGCCCGGGGCGGTGATGGCGGCCGCTAGGTTGGCGAAGCCCTCCTTCGAACCCAGGGCGGCAATCACCTCGGTCTCGGGATCGAGGGTTACGTCGAACCGGCGCTTGTAGTAGCCCGCCATGGCCTTTCTCAGGCCCTTGATGCCGCGTGAGGCCGAATAGCGGTTCGACTTGGGATCGCGCGCCGTTTCGCACAGCTTGTCTACGATGTGCTTGGGCGTCGGCATGTCCGGATTGCCCATGCCGAAGTCGATGATGTCTTCGCCGGCCGCGCGCGCGAGCGCCTTCAGGCGGTTCACTTCCTCGAAGATGTAAGGCGGAAGCCGCTTGATGCGGTGAAATTCGCTGTGCATGGCCGGAATCCCAAAGCGCGAGACGCCCTCGCGGTCGCAGCATCGCGGCAATTTGCCCGCGGCGTCAATGGCTTTCAGGACGTTCCTGTTGTGCGGGAACGCCCTGCTTCGCCGTGTCTCAGCTTTGAATAAAGATCTCCGCCCGGCGGTTGCCGTCTTCGCCCTTCGGCATCGATTCGTAATAGACGGGCTGGCTGTCGCCGACAGCCTCCACCAGCACCTTATCGGCCGGCACACCTTCGCGAATGAGTTCCTGAGCGACCGCATTGGCGCGCGCCTGGGATTTCTGGAAGATGATTTCCAGGTGACGGTTCAAGGGCATATTCGGCGTCCTGCTGGAAGAATGACCGACCACACGGACGACGCTCTGCCCACCGCGCGCCTTGAACTGTTCGGCCGCTGCCCGTACCTGCGCTCGCGCCTCGCCATTCAGGCTGGCTGTATCTCCCGGGAAGAAGATGACCGCAGTAGCCGGCAGGCCCGCGGCACTTGCGTAGACGCTGGGCGTGCTGGGGGCAGACTGAATGGCATCCAGATTTGCCACGACGGCACCGGTCATCATCTCAGGTCCGCCCATGGCCAGCCGGGTGGAATACCTATTTGCGCGGGCGCCCCTCTTGGTAGATGTCGCGGAGGCAACCGCAACACCCGACGAGATACCCGCCGTCGTGGCCGTTTGCTGGTAGCGCTGAATGATCGGCGGCGCTACGAACTGCGAAACCGAAGGATCAAGCGCAGGCGCTGAAGACGGCTTGAAACCGAGAGCGGCGTCGGAAGGCGCTATCGAGGCCATTTGTTGATAGGCGGCCGGCACAGGGGGCACTGCCGGCTGAGCGCCCGGTGGCGGAGCCGATGCCACTCGTGCAGCCTGTGCGTCCGGCGGCGAAGCAGGTGCTTCCTGCACGGGTGCCGGTTCGCTGGCAGCATACGCGACCGGCGCCGCCCCAGTGCTGGGGAGCGTTCCCGGAATCGAACTGCCCGTGGGTTCCGGCGTAACGGATCGGTCGGCCTGCGCCGTACGGACTGGCGCTGGCGCAACACTCTGCCGGCTAGCGGACTTTGGCACCGGCATTCTTTCCTGCGTCGATGCGACTGACGTAGGCGCAACATTCGGCGGTGGGGCAGCTGAAGGCTCCGTCCCGCCACGCAGCGCATCGCCGCTGTACTTGGCATTGCTGCGATCCGACGCCAGCGATTCGGTCACCTGCCGTTGCTCGTCGGGAGTCGAAGCTCCAGGCCTGTCCGGAAGACCCGCAAGATCAGGCGTCTGTCCGTTGTCGCTCGTCGCCGCGCCCGACGAATCATCGCCGAACCACGTTGTCGGATCGACCCAATCGGGAGCAGTTGGCATATCAGGCAAGCTGGAACAGGCACTTGCGCTTATCGCGACAGCAAGCGTCGCAGCTATACGCAAAAAGTCCTTCTTCGTGGCGTGAATGCCCAGCATCATCGGAATACTCCTATGCCGTGCCCGCGCTGCGCCGGCCCGTGTAAACCATATACAGGTCTGTCGCATCCGATCCAAGCTCTTAAGGCGGCGCAACCACATGAAATCTTGTGACAAACTTGCACAATCTTGCAAGCCATACCTACATTGCTGCAGCGCGGGGGCGCAATCGTGGGACCGGCAAGGGACGTGAATCAGGCAGATGCAAAAAACGGCACGAAAATCGGGCACAACTTCACCAAAAGACAGCGTTCCCCCACGGAGCGAATCGAAAGCCCCGGAGAACGCCTATGCGATCGGCGATGGTGCCGAATTCGTTCGCAACATGGTGAAGGTTGCCGCGCAGTCGCAACGCCTTCTGGCGGATTTCGCCAAGCGCCAGATGGAAAAGGAACCAGGGCCGCTCGACCCCTTGAACCTTACGAACACGTTCATGGCGCTGCTCGGCCGAATGGCTGCCAATCCGGCCACCGTGATCGAGGCGCAATTCAAGCTGTGGCAAGGCACCATGGGCCTGTGGGAATCAATGGCGCACCGCATGCTCGGCGGCACGCCCCCACCGGTCGCGACACCTAAGCCGGGCGACAAGCGATTCCGCGACAAGGACTGGCAAGAGAACCTGGTCTTCGATTTCATCAAGCAATCCTACCTGCTGACGGCGAACTGGATGCAAAACACCGTTGCAAGTGTAGACGGGCTCGATCCGGCGACGCGGCGGCGCGTCGAGTTCTACACCAAGCAGTTCGCAGACGCCGTCGCGCCGACCAATTTCGTTCTGACCAATCCCGAAGTTCTGCGCACGACCATGCAGACCAACGGCGAGAATCTCGTGCGCGGTCTCGACAATCTGCTGGCTGATCTGGAGCGCGGCCATGGACAGCTCGCGATCCGCCAGAGCGCCGACGCCTTCGTGGTCGGTGAAAATATTGCGCTGACGCCGGGCAAAGTCGTGTTCCGCGGCGAGTTGTTCGAGCTATTGCAGTATGCGCCGACGACCGAGAAGGTCCACGAGCGTCCTCTGCTGATTTTTCCGCCCTGGATCAACAAGTTCTACATCCTGGACCTGCGGCCCGAGAATTCCTTCATCAAATGGCTGGTCGGCCAGGGATACACTGTGTTCGTTGTCTCGTGGGTCAATCCCGACGGCAAGCTGGCGCAGAAATCCTTCGAAGACTACATGCACGAAGGGATATTCAAAGCGCTGGACGCCGTCGAACAGGCGACAGGCGTTCGCGATCCCAACGTCGTGGGCTACTGCATCGGTGGAACGCTGCTTGGCGCCACCCTCGCCTACATGGCCAGGACGGGCGACGACCGCATCCACTCGGCCACCTTTTGGGCCGCTCAGGTGGACTTCAGCGAAGCCGGCGACCTCAAGATATTCGTAGACGACGCCCAGCTCGCATCCCTCAAGGAACAAATGGATGCCGGCGGCGGCGTGCTCGAAGGCCGCAAGATGGCGACCACGTTCAACATGCTGCGCGCCAACGATCTGATCTGGTCGTTCGTGGTGAGCAACTACCTGCTCGGCAAGACGCCTGCCCCGTTCGATCTGCTGTATTGGAATTCCGACACCACGCGGATGCCGGAGAAGATGCATCTCTTCTATCTGCGCGAATGCTATCGCGACAACGCTCTGGCGCTGGGAAAGATGAAATTCGGCGGCGCGGCGCTAGATCTGACGAAAGTGAAGGTGCCGGTCTATCTGCAATCGGCGAAGGAAGACCATATCGCGCCATATAATTCGATCTACAAAGCCACCAAGCTGTTCAAGGGGCCGGTGCGTTTCATCATGGCGGGATCGGGCCATATCGCAGGCGTCGTCAACCCGCCGGCTGGCGGCAAATATCAGCATTGGACCAACGACAAGCTGCCGGCGACGGTTGAGGAATGGCAGGCTGGCGCGAAGGAAACGCCCGGCTCCTGGTGGCCCGATTGGGACAAGTGGCTTTCAAAGCTATCCGGAAAGAAAATTCCCGCACGCAAACCCGGTGACGGAAAGCTAAAGCCACTGTGCGACGCGCCGGGGACGTATGTGAGGGTCAAAGCGTCCTGACGCGGCTGGCCGTAATCGCATCGGCAACAGCACGGCTTTGCGCGTCGCCACGCGCTTCAAGCCCTGCAATCACCCCTGTTACGTCTTCGGGCTTCTTGTCTTGGGAAAGTTTGTATTTGCCCTCAAGTTTCGCGAACGCCACGGAATACCCGACGATGGCAGCACTTAGCGCCGCGAGCCGCGCCTCGGGTACCTTGTCGATGGTCCAGGGTTTCTTGGGCAGAAGCTTGTCCTCCTGCTCCGCCGAGAGATTTATCAGCAATGTGCGCAGTCCCTCGTTCGAAAGGCGCCGTGCTTCGCCCTCTCCTTCAACGGCGACATAATTCCACGTCGGCACCATGGCATGGCTCGCATACCAATCGGGCGAGACATAGGCGTCAGGACCGGTGAACGTGAGAAGCACACGCGTGCCGTCTGGTACTTCGGCTACGGGGTTATTCCGAGCTAAGTGAAAGCGCACTGCGCCGAACGCGCCGTCGGCATCCAGCACGACCGGCGCATAGGCAAATGCAATCGTCCCATTCGTCGCGACACCGATCGTTGCAAATACGCGTTGGCGGATGAAACGGTGCAACTCCGCGATATCAGCCACCGCAAAGGCCTTAGGACGATACATCTCACACCAGTCCGATGATTTCCGGCAGTCCAAGCATCAGATTGAGGTTCTGCACCGCGGCCCCGCTGGCGCCCTTTCCGAGATTGTCGAGCAAGGCGACCAACCGCACCTGTCCAGTTTTGTCGTTGCCGAAAATAAACAGTTTCATGCCGTTCGTGCCATTCAGCGCCTCGGCGTCAAGCGATTTGGGGGGCTCTTCGAGGCTAGCCACTTCCACAAACTTCTGCCCGCTGTAGGCATCCTTAAGCAAGGCGTGTACGGCGGCGACACTCGGCTTGCCGGGCAGCGCCCAAAGCTGCAGCGGCACGTCCACCAGCATGCCGCGATAGAACCGCCCCACGCTCGGCGAAAAGACCGGCGGATGGGCCAGCTTGGCGTGCATCTGCATCTCGGGCACATGCTTGTGCAAAAGCGTCAGCGCATAGGTGCGCACGACCGTTTCCACGAACGCCGGAGAATCCTTCTTCTCAAATTCCTCGATCATCGCCTTGCCGCCGCCCGAATAGCCGGAGACCGCATTCACGGTGAGCGGGAAATCCGCGGGAATGATCCCGGCGCGCGTCAGCGGACGCACCAGCGCCAGGAAGCCTGTCGGGTAACAGCCCGGATTGGTCACCCGCTTGGCCGAGGCGATTTTCTCGCGCTGATCCGGTTCAAGCTCGGCGAAGCCGTAAACCCAACCCGGCGCTGTGCGATGCGCCGTGGAGGCGTCGATCACCCGCACGTCCTGATTCTCGATCAACGCGACCGCTTCGCGCGCCGCGTCGTCCGGCAGGCAAAGGATGACAAGATCGGCCTCGTTCAAGGCTCTCGCCCGTGCACGGGCGTCTTTGCGCTCCGCCTCGGCGAGTCGCACCAATGTCAGGTCGCCGCGTCCCGCCAGCCGCTCGCGGATTTCGAGGCCCGTTGTTCCTGCTGCCCCATCGATAAAAATCTTGGCACTCATGTCATCCACCGTTCAATGCGCGAGTCTGCCCCCCGGCCCGCATTGACATGCCTTCTAATGCATTCTTACGTGGATTTCGCCCGTGATTCTTTATGGAGCCACACGGACCGGCGCATGGCCGCATTGCAGAAGGGGGCTAGCTTATGGATCCGCAAGCCGTCATCGAAGTATTTCGCCGTAACCTGACCGAGCACTATTTCGACCTGAAAGGGCGCGTCGGCCGGCAGGAGTTCTGGTACTTCATCCTTGCATGCGTCGTGGTGTACCTCGCGGCGGCCATTATCGATTCCGTCATCCGCACGGGTCTTCTGATGCCGCTCATCGCACTGGCATTGCTGCTGCCCACTACCGGGTTGGGCGCGCGTCGCCTTCAGGACACTGGCCGCAATGGTTCGCTGGTCTGGGTCTGGGCGCTGATCAGCGTCGTCACGCAGGTGTTCGCGCTTATGACGTTCATGGCCGGTCCGTATGGTGCGGTCGGCGCGTGGTACTTCATTCTCACCCTGGGCTGGTTGATCCTACTTATCAATCTCGCAATGCTCGCCGTGTCGATCGCGCTGATCTACTTCTGGGTCCAACCGGGAACCGTCGGACCAAACGAGTACGGCCCGGACCCAAAAGCAACGGCTGCGTAGCGGTCGGAGCGATTGCTTTGGTGCGTTAGCTGCGGCTGGCAAGGATCGCGGCGGAAGATGCAGCGTCGTTTGCGGCGCGATTGACGGGAGCGTGTCTAAAGTCCGCTGCCGCCTTTCTCGCCGCCACGAGTTCGTCCTGCGTGAGCCGACCTGCGACAAGGCCGAGCTGCGCCGCGGCCTTCCGGTCGCCCTGTGATGCGGCAATCGCGTACCATTTATACGCTTCGATCAGGCTGTACGGTACGCCGTCGCCCCGCTGATAAAGCACGGCAAGATCGAACTGGGCATCCACCTCCCCCATGCCGGCCGCAAGCGAAAACCAATGTGCCGCCTCTGCGAAATCCGTGACGTCCTTCCAGCCGCCCGCATAGATTTTGCCAAGATTTGTCATGGCCCGCAGGTTGCCCTGTCTGGCTGACGCCTCGTACCAGTGGACGGCGTGAATCATACTGACCGCGACGCCGGTGCCCGTCTGATAGAGCACGCCAAGACAATTCTGTGCGACGGCCTGCCCGCCGACCGCGGCGCGTTCGATCCAGCTTGCGCCTTTTTCGATGTTCATTGGCAGGCCCGCGCCATTAAGAAGCTTCAAGCCGAGGATCAGCTGCGCCTGCACGTTTCCCGCTTCGGCCAACGTATCGAGGCGAGCAGGCGCCAACGCCGCGGCGTGGACTTGCCTATCACCATTGCCAGCGATTTGCCGGCTCTGGTGCACCACAATGGCGGCTGCGGGCCGTCCCGAATTCAGGTACAGGGACAAGCCAATGCCGCCTGCTGCCAATAGGACCGCGGCCAACAACCATATCCAACGGCTGTGACGTGAACCCGTTTCGGCCTGATCGTTCTCCTCGTTCTGCTGGGCCGCTTCGACAGTTGCCCGGCGAGCGCGGGAAAGATAGGCAGGCTCCGTGCCCGGCTCTCGAATCTGGGACGGCGCACTTTGCGGCTGCGCTTCGACGGGACCGGCAGTAGTAGAGAACTCTGCCTCACCTGTCGCTGCAGGTATCGGGCACGCCGTCACCGCCGTCCGGCTGGTCAGGTTGTGGACGTCCAGACGCACCTCGGCGAGCGCCAACTGGTGTTTGTTGTCGAAGCTTTCCAGCCGCTTCTGGAGCTGTTGCACGGCGTCGACCGCGGTGCCGATCTGGCCCGCGAGTTCTTTGGCATCGTTGCTCTGACGGGATTGAAGTTCCGCGTAGGACTGCTCGATAAGGCGGATGCGGGTTTCCAGACGCGAAAGAACGGCGTCGGTCCCTTCCTTCATCTGCGATTTTGGGACGATGACCCGCTTCGCCAGCTTGTCGAGTTCGGCAGCTTGAAAACGCATCATTGCGTCGTAGTCACCGTGGGTGTCCGGTTTTGCGGGCACGTCCGGCGTTTCATACGATATCTCGATCGCGGTCTCGTCTTTTCGCAGAGGAATATTCGGCTGCGCGGCGGGTGCGGCCGCAGGTTCTTCTTTCGGAGCGGCAACGGCTGGCTCCGGCTGCTGCGAATCTAACGAGCAGCTCAGGAGCGACAGGAGTTCCTGCTTGCCGGCAAAATAGCCGTAGATCGTGGCACGCGCGATGCCCGCTTCAGCCGCAACGGCACTCAAAGTCAACGCAGCGATTCCGTGCTGGTCGACGAGACGGTTTGCGGCGTCGAGGATCGCAAGGCGCACGGCTTCCCGTTCGCGCGGTCGAGACCAGACTGGTTTCGTCGCGACAGCGGCTCCGGTGCTTGCGCGTCTGCCGGACAATGGCGGCTCCGGTCCCTTCAGGAAGCCGTTACAGTGCCGTCATTAGGTGAAGAAAGAGTTGGGGCAAACGGCCTGCAAACTGGGCGCGAGCACCCGGCGCAAGCTTGGCGGTTCGCCCTGAAAGCCGTCCTCCGTGTGGAAAACCAATCCAAAACGACAGAAAACAGTCATATCACATTGATTTAGTTACAATAACTCGTATCTGAGGAAACAACGGCGTCGGCGTGACGTTGTTTTATCCCGTACCAATATCGACAATACGGCAGCCATTTCTCAGGTCTCCCGTCCCCACACGAAGTAGAACAGCACGGGGATAACCACCAGCGTCAGCACCGTGGAAGAGACCATTCCGCCAATCATCGGAACCGCTATGCGCTGCATGATCTCGGAGCCCGTTCCGCTGGACCACAGGATGGGGATCAGGCCGGCCATGATGGCGGCGACGGTCATCATCTTGGGCCGAACCCGGTCCACGGCGCCGGACATGATCGCCGCCAACAGATCTGGGCGCGCGAAGCTGCGGCCTTCGCTCTCGCAGCGGGCCTTGGCATCGGCGAGGGCATTGTTGAGATAGATCAGCATGACCACGCCCGTCTCTGCCGCCACGCCGGCCAGAGCAATGAAACCGACCGCTGATGCGACACTCATGTTGAAGCCCATCAAATCCATCAGCCACAGTCCGCCCACCAGCGAAAAGGGCAGCGACAACATGACGATCAGTGTGTCCGACACCCGCCGGAAGTTCAGATAGAGCAGTAGCAGGATAATCAAGAGCGTCGCCGGCACCACGATGCGCAAACGCTGCTGGGCCCGTTCCAGATATTCAAATTGCCCGCTCCATGTTGCGTAGTATCCCGGCGGAAACGACACCTTCTGCGAAACGGCGCGCTGCGCGTCACCGACATAGCCGCCAAGATCGCGGCCGTGGAAATCCACATAGACATAGTTCACCAACTGGCCGTCCTCGGTACGGACCATCGTCGGACCTCGCGTCCGTGCGATCTTCGCGACTTCGCCTAGCGGTACCGCGCCGCCGGCCGGCAGCGAAACCAGCGTGTTAGCCGCAATGGCGGCGGGATCGCTGCGCACGTCGCGCGGATACCGCAGGACTACGCCATAGCGTTCGCGTCCCTCCACGGTGGTGGTGACCGCCTTGGCGCCAAGCGCGGTCGATACCGTGCCCAACACGTCGTCGATCGAAAGGCCGTACCGCGCAATCTGGTCACGGTCAGGTGTGATTTCCAGATAGTAGCCGCCGTTCACCCGCTCTGCGTAGGCGCTGGTCGTTCCCGGGACGCTCCGGACGACCGCTTCTACGTCGCGCGACAAACGCTCGATTTCATTCAAGTCCTTGCCGAATATTTTGACGCCGACAGGTGTGCGGATTCCCGTCGACAGCATGTCGATGCGGGATTTGATCGGCATGGTCCAGGCGTTGCTCACGCCGGGAAACTGCAAGGCGCCGTCCAGTTGCGCGATTAGCTTGTCGGTGGTCATTCCCCTCGGCCATCGATCCTGCGGTTTGAGGTTGATGACCGTCTCGAACATTTCGAGCGGCGCGGGGTCCGTCGCCGTTTCGGCACGGCCCGCCTTCCCCCATACGGATTCCACCTCGGGGAAACTCTTGATGATCCTATCTTGCGTCTGAAGAAGCTGCGCCGCCTTGGTGACCGACAGACCCGGCAGAGTCGTGGGCATATAAAGTAACGTGCCTTCGTTGAGCGTTGGCATGAACTCGGTGCCGATGCGCGAGGCGGGAAATATCGCCAGCAGCAAAACCACGCCCGCGAGGCCGAGCGTCAACCATGGTTTGCGCAGCACGGCCGCGATCACCGGGCGA
>Ga0265314_10006454_pt1 | contig 10383 bp, 4 predicted proteins | sample 4126metaG_FD_203106 | JGI IMG/M metagenome (GOLD analysis project Ga0265314, IMG submission 203106) | Rhizosphere microbial communities from Carex aquatilis grown in University of Washington, Seatle, WA, United States - 4-1-26 metaG | ecosystem: Host-associated > Plants > Roots > Rhizosphere >... | reverse complement strand
ACGTGGATGGTGGCATGATACGGGATGTATATCCGTCAAAAAACAGACAGACGTTATGTGTCATGTTGCGAGGGCTCGTTCAAGTCGTCGTCCATGGTACTTCCTGCGGTCACGAAAGCGGCTCAACTCCCCAAGATCGATCCGCTTCGCCGCGACGCATGACAGAAGATGAGCCGACTCGTGCACCAGGACTGTCGCGTCGTCACGTTCGATCGAGTGTTTTCGCCGCCCGATCGGATCAGTCGTGTTGCTTTCTAGTCGTAGTCGAATAATTATTCGACTATGTCAGATCAAGGATTTCGCCTCGACTACCATGCGTGCCGAGAGGTCTTAGCCAAGCGCCTCGCTGAGCCTGCGCCAGGACGCATTCAACTGCTCGCCGGCCCACGGCAGGTTGGCAAGACAACCTTACTTCTCGAAATAGCAGAACAGTCGGGTAAGCAGGCGGTCTACACGGCGGCTGATGCTCCCGAGGCTGCGCTGCCTGGCTTCTGGGAACGAGTGGTGGGTCGGGCGGAGGACACCGCGGTCTCGCATGGGCGTGCCATTCTTCTCCTCGACGAGGCTCACCTGCTTCATGGTTGGGCTTCACACCTCAAGGGGGTGTGGGATCGCCTCCGACGCAAAAAGACGCCAGTCCACATCGTGGCCACCGGCTCGTCCGCCCTTCACCTCGCAGCGGGCTCGCGCGAAAGCCTCGCCGGCCGATTCGAGCGACTGACCTTGTCCCACTGGTCGGCGCAAGCGGTGTCGCAGACCTTTGGCGTGAAGGGCGAAGAAGCCACCGACCTCGTCGTGCGTATGGGATCCTATCCGGGCGCCTTCCCCCTGCGCGAGGATGTGCCCCGCTGGTCGGCTTACGTGCGCGACGCTATCCTCGATCCTGCCATCGGGCGCGACATCCTCGCTCTTGCATCCGTACGTCGCCCCGCGCTTCTCCGCCAGGTGTTCGGGGTGGCCGCCTCGTCGCCAGCCCAAATCGTTTCCCTGCAAAAGCTTCAGGGCCAGTTGCAAGACAGCGGTGCACTCGAAACCGTCGCCCACTACCTGGCGCTCCTGGAAGAAGCGTTCCTGGTGGCGTCGTTGCCGAAATACTCCGCGCGCGCGTCCCGTCGCAGGGCCTCGCCACCGAAATTGGTGACGCTCAACAATGCACTGCTCGCGGTGATGGATCCTCAGGGAATCGCGAACAGCGCCACCGATCCGGCGCGCTTTGGTACCTGGGTTGAGAACGCGTGCCTGGCGCATGCGTGGAATTCTGGCCAGGGCGTCTCGTACTGGCGAGAAGAGCCGCTTGAAGTCGACGGTGTCCTAGAAGGTAGCTGGGGCAAGTGGGCGGTCGAAGTGAAGACCGGCAAGTTCCAGATGAAGGATCTGACTGGCCTGCTCGAGTTTACGCGTCGCCATCCCGCCTTCAAACCGCTCGTCATCTGCAGCGCGGGCGGGCTCGCGACTGCTGAGCGTGCAGAGATCGCGGCGACCACTTGGCAGGAGTTTCTGCTGTCCGGCCCACCGGGCATCACGCTGCCTGGTAAATGATCTTCGGCGTGGAACGGCCCCAGATAAGCGAACCCCCTCTGGATTTCTCCAGAGGGGTTTTGCGGGGTGGACGGGACTTGAACCCGCGGCCTCCGGCGTGACAGGCCGGCGTTATAACCAACTTAACTACCACCCCATGCCCAAACGCTGCGGTCAACGTTTCGGGCCGCAAGGATCTACTCGTATAGGCTGCGGGTGTCAACCAGTTGCTTCGCGGCCACGTCAGGGGTCGACCGTGGCTGTCTCGGGTCCGTCGCTGGCGGCCACGATGCTGCACGCTTCCACCGCGACCAGACCGAGCTCTTCGGCTCGTGCCAGTAGCTCGGGGCTGCCGGAACCAGGGTTGACCCAAAGCTCTTTGGCGCCGCGGGCGAGGATGGTATCGAGAAGCCGAATGCCGACGGCGGGCGGCACGTAAAGGGAGGCGCGGTCGACGGCCGCGGGAACGTCGGCCATGGCGCGGTAGCAGGGGAGCCCTTCGATCTGGTCCTCCTTGGGGTTGACCGGATACACGGTCCAGCCCTGCTCTACGTAGGCGCGCACGGCGCGGTTGCCGTACTTGCTTCGGTCGGTCGATGCGCCGATGACGGCGATGGATGGCATTCTTGGTCGCGACTCCTCATCCATTAGGATGCTCGAACTGCGCAGAAGCTACACTATCTGGGGTGACAGCCTCTCGCTGGGGCGCTACCTTGCGTAGCATCTTCACCAGAAACTCCCGTGCCAGAACGCATTTCTCGCCTCCTCCTTTCCGTGTCCATGCTCGCGACGGTGGCGTCCGGGTGTGAGCGGAACCCGCCGCCCACCCACGTCTCGCCCCAGTCCGCCCGCCTCGATGCCGCCGCCACCGCGGTCGAGCCCGCTGCACCGGTGGTGCCCTGGGATCCGCGCGGTCCGCTGGCCGAAGGAGAAACCTATGCGCTCGGCGCGCCAGACTATCGCCGCGAATCGGTGGCCGAGGCGCGCTCGCAGGGGTTGCTGGATGTGGATCTCTCGGACGAGTGGGCGCCTTTCATCTTCAGCGAATCCGATGGCCCCGGCCGCCCGGTCAAACCAAACAAGTATCGCGGCACCTTCGTGGCGCTGGCCAATGATCGTAGAAGCCCGGAGGAGATCCTGATGGAAACTCCGCAGGGCGCGCTGGCGGCGATGTCCGCGGCGGGTGTTGTGCTGGAAAAGGGCGCGGCCGAAACCAGCGAAGGTCGGCGCGCCATCGCCGAGGCCAAGCGTGCGGTGCGCGTGCAGCGCGACCGTAACTATCTCGAAGCCTACGGCATCCCGCCCACGTTGTCGGTGTTGCTCGGGCGCTTCGAGGAAGATCGGGGCAAGGCCTGCTACGCACAGGTGGACTTACCTGGGCTCGCGTCGTTCGATGGCATGGTCACCTATCAAAGCCGCGAGCAATCCAAACGTGAATACAGCGAGGCGCTTTCGGACGCCGCTTGGGTGGAAAAGATCTTGACCCATGACAAGTTTGGCGCCGATGCGACCACGGGCAAGGTGCAGTTGGCGCCGGCCGGCGACAAGGAGATCTCCGATGACAGCCGCAATGCCTTGCTCGCGCAAATCGCCCGTGAGGACCGCAAGCAGGGCGCGCGCATCGAGCGCTACCGCCGAGGTCAGGCGCGCTTGCGGGCCGTGCGTGCAGTGCAGGCGCGGCTCATCTGCGAGGGATTGCTCAGCCCGCGAACTAAGTACGTTCATGGGCTATTCGATCTGGCGACCAATCAGGCTTTGGCGGCGTGGGAGCGCAAGAACGACATCTTCGGTTGGGGCTTTCTCGGCGGCGAGACGCTGGCCGCTCTACAGCGACCGCAGATGGAGCTGCACTTCGATACTTTCCGCCGCATCCTGATGGAACGGATCGCTGACGCTGCCGGGATTCTTGAAGACGGATCGGTTTCAGGCGAGAAGAAGCCGGCCACCTACAAAGACGCGGCCGGAAAAGAACACCCGGTGCCGAACCTCGTTGGCGATTTCGCCGATGCGCTGATGGCCGACTTGAAGATTCGCACGCCTGACGACGTTGCGACTTTTCTGCGCAGGGTGGGGCTTTCCGGCCTTGCGACCTTGCACGTGGCTTATCGTCCGGGGCCGTTGCCGCCCTATTATGGTCAGCATATGGAGTTGTCGGTCGAGATCGATCGCGGCGATGTTTGGTACGACTTCCCCTTCGACGACAGCGGCAAGCCCATCGCCCAGCCGCGCGTGAACTTTCCGACGCTGACGGTATTCTGCCTTTGGCAGAAACAGAAGAGCCCACTCGTGCGCTGGCGCACGACCATCGGCTCGTGGCGCAGCGAAACCCAGAAGAACGGCAAGGTGTACTTCAAGTACAAGAACTCGGATGTGGGGCCGCGCATCTGGCAACAGATCGTGGCCAGTCCAGTGTGGATTCCGCCCGACGGCACGCCCGCCAAGGATCTCCTGACCCGCAAGACGCTCGACCGCGACGTGGGGCCGGTGACCGTGGTGAACACGGACGTGATGGGCCCCGGTTTCCAGTCGGCTTATGGCCTTGTGCTGGCGATTCATCATCGCAAATCGGGCGGCAGCCTTTTCGACAACCAGATCCGCACCCACGGCTCGGACGACTACACGTCCATCGCGCGGCGCTTTTCCCACGGCTGCCACCGCCTGGTGAACAGCCGCGCCGTGCGCATGTTCGACTTCATCCTGCGCCGACGGCCTTTCGAGCGCATTGGGAACCAGCCCATCAACCTGCACAAGCGCTTCACCTACGAGGACAAGCAGTACGAATACCTGCTCGACACCCGCGGCTATTACTACGAGCTCAAGCAGCCGATCCCCGTGCTAGTCACCGAGGGCCGCATCATGGGCAAGATCAAGCGCCCCATCGACGCGTTCGTGCCCAAGCCGGGCGTGGACTACGGGGATAGCGAAGACGAGGGTGGCGGCCCGTAGTCTTGAAGATTCTTCCTTCGGTCGCCGCGCGATTCATGTTGTAAACTCCCGCCTCTTTCATGCCCTACGAACATCGCATCATTGAACCCAAGTGGCAGGCGCGCTGGCGCGAATCCAAGCTGCATCGCACGACCTTCGATCCCAAGCGGCCGAAGTTCTACGCCCTCGACATGTTTCCCTATCCGTCGGGCGCGGGCTTGCACGTGGGCCACTGCGAGGGCTACACCGCCACCGACATCATCACGCGCTGGAAGCGCATGCAGGGTTTCAATGTGCTGCACCCGATGGGCTGGGATGCGTTTGGTTTACCGGCGGAGAACTACGCCATCAAGACCGGCATCCACCCGCGTGTGACCACGGAAAAGGCCATCGCCAATTTCCGCCGCCAAATCGATTCGGTCGGCTTCGCCTACGACTGGGAGCGCGAGGTCAACACCACCGATCCGGGCTACGTGAAGTGGACGCAGTGGATTTTTCTTCAGCTGTTCAAGCAGGGGCTGGCCTACGAGGGCACGATTCCCATCAACTGGTGCCCATCGTGCAAGACCGGCTTGGCCAACGAAGAGGTCACGCAGGGCCGTTGCGAACGCTGTGGCAACGGCGTCGAACGCAAGGCCATGCGCCAGTGGCTTTTGCGCATCACCCGCTACGCGGATCGCCTGCTCGAAGACTTGAAGTTGGTCGACTGGCCCGAATCCACCCTGGCCATGCAGCGCAACTGGATCGGTCGTTCCGACGGCGCCGAGGCCATCTTTCGCATTTGCGGGAAGGACGGCTGGGCAGCCAGCGAGGAGATCAAGGTTTTCACCACCCGGCCGGACACGCTCTATGGTGCTACCTACGTCGTACTGTCGCCCGAGCATCCGCTGGTCGAACGCATTACCACGCCCGAGCAGCGCGAGGCGGTGCGCGCCTACCAGAACGCTGCTCGCAAGAAGAGCGATCTCGAGCGCACCGATCTCGGCAAGGAAAAGACCGGCGCCTTCACCGGCGCCTACGCGCAAAATCCCGTGAACAGCGAGCGGACGCCCATCTGGATCGCGGACTACGTGCTTGCGACTTACGGCACCGGCGCCATCATGGCCGTGCCTGCGCACGATCAGCGCGACTTTGAATTCGCCACCAAGTTCGGTTTGCCAATCAAGCAGGTGGTGCAGCCCGCCGATGGCAGCCCGCCCGAGGCGGCCAAAGCCTTCTGCGACGAGGGCATCAATATCAATTCCGGGATGCTCGACGGCCTGGCCACAGTCGACGCGAAAAAGAAGATCTGCGCCTACCTCGAATCCAAGAATCTCGGCCGCGCCACCGTCAGCTACCGCTTGCGCGACTGGGTGTTCTCGCGCCAGCGCTACTGGGGCGAGCCCATTCCCATCGTGCACTGTCAGACCCACGGCGTGGTTCCCGTGCCCGAGTCGGATCTGCCGGTGAAATTGCCCGAGGTCGAACGCTACGAGCCGACCGGCACGGGCGAATCGCCGCTGGCGGGCATCGAGGCGTGGGTACAGACCCAGTGTCCCACCTGCGGCGGCCCGGCCAAGCGCGAGACAAACACCATGCCCCAGTGGGCGGGATCGTGCTGGTATTACCTGCGCTACCTCGATGCCGGCAACGATCAGGCGGCCTGGTCGCCCGAGGTCGAGAAACAGTGGCAGCCGGTGGATCTCTATGTCGGCGGCGCCGAGCACGCCGTCTTGCACCTGCTTTATGCCCGTTTCTGGCACAAGGTGCTTTTCGACCTGGGCTACGTCTCGACGCCCGAGCCGTTCAAGAAGTTGCGCCACCAGGGCACCGTGCTTGCGTTTTCCTACCAGGACAGCCTGGGCCGCTACCACGAGCCCGCGACGGTCGAATTGCGCGGTGACGACGCCTTCCTGAAGGCGACGGGCGAGAAGCTCAAAGTCTCGGTCGAGAAAATGGCCAAGTCCATGCTCAACGGGATCAATCCCGACGACGTGGTCGCCCAGTACGGCGCGGACGTTTTGCGTTTGTACGAAATGTTCATGGGCGAATTTGAACTGCCCAAGCCCTGGGATCCGCGCGCCATTGAAGGTTGCGCACGCTTCCTCAAGCGCGTGTGGCGTCTGGTCGAGGAATGGACGCCTGACAAGGCTCCCGCCGACGATCCGCATCTGCGCCTGCGCCACAAGACCATCAAGAAGGTCACGGGCGATCTCGAGCGCATGGCTTTCAATACTGCCATCGCCGCGATGATGGAGTTCGTGAATGAGCTGGTGGGCAAGGGCGCCGGCCGCGAAGACTTGCTCGCGCTTGTCAAGCTGGTCGGTCCCTTTGCTCCGCACCTCGGCGACGAGGCCTGGGAGAAGCTGGGTGAGAAAGGCTTCCTAATCGCCGCCGAGTGGCCGCGATTCGATCCAGCCTTGACCATCGACGCCGTGGTCACGCTGGCCATCCAGGTCAATGGCAAGATGCGCGGCAGTGTGGAGGTCGCGCGCGACGCCGCCGAGGACGAGATTCGCAAGCAGGCGCTGGCCGTGCCCAACGTGGCCAAGCACCTCGAAGGCAAGACGGTGCGCAAGGTGATCGTCGTGCCGGGGCGAATCGTGAACATCGTCGTCGGTTAGTGTATTCCGCTCGCCTGTCGGAATTCCGACAACGATGACGGCTTGTTTTTGTCACTTCGGCCGCAAATGGGCGTTCTTTGTCTTGGCCACGCACTATTTGCACTGTGGTTCCTCGAAGAGAATCAAGAATCGATTCGGTGAACTTGCGCGGCTCGCCTGAAAAGGCACCTCGTTGGCATGTTCGTTGCCTATCGAAGAAGCTGGACGTGCTGCGCAGCTTTTTGAATTCGGCCATGGAACGTCGCGATTGAGCAGAACTCACTTACTGAAAAATTGAATTCCTCGATAAGAGCAAACCCCGGGCGACCGGGGGACGCAAAGCCACGGGACTCACTGAGTTAGCCGGGCTACCGAAAGGAGACTCAAATGACCCGCAATTCCGGTCTGGCAGGCACCGCCCTGCTATTGGGAACGCTTCTGTCAGGGGTGGTGACTTCCTGCGATGGAACGCCACTTGACGAAGGCAATTCGCACAATCTTCCCGTGGATCCGTCGGCTGCGGGCGATCCGAGTGTCGCCGTGCCGGCAATGGATCCCATGCAGGCGCGGCCGCAAGATCGCGTGACGTCACCGGTCGATGTCCAGGACCGCGTGGCGCTGCCGGGACACGTCCATCCCATGGCCAGGGCTAACCTGGAGGTTGGGCCAGTTCCCGCGGACCATCGTATGGACAGCATGATGCTGGTGCTGCGTCCGGATGCCGCGCAAGAGTTGGCGCTGGAAACCCTAATGCGTGGTCAGCACGATCCAACCTCGCCGCTTTTTCACAAGTGGCTGACACCCGAGACGTATGCCGAGCATTTTGGCATTTCGGATAACGATGTGGCCAGCACCACGAACTGGCTCAAGGGCAACGGCTTGGTTATCGAACAAGTCGTTGGTGGCGGACGCCAGATTCTCTTCGGTGGCACGGCTGCGCAAGTCGAGGCTGCCTTCAGCACCGCCATGCGGACCTACCAGGTCGACGGCGAGATCCACCACGCCAATGCCACTGACCCGGAAATTCCGCGCGCACTATCGAGTGTAGTTTCCGGCGTGGTTTCGTTGCACGACTTTCGCGCCAAGTCCGCCAACATTCGCGTTCAACAAACAAATCCAGAAAACACTTGGTACTACAACGGCATTCAACAGAGTTCGCTCGTGCCAGGGGATTTGGCGAAGATCTACAATGCCATTCCACTCTATTCGGCGTCGATCGATGGTACGGGACAATCCATTGCGGTCATTGGACGAAGCAACATCGACCTTGCCGAGGTGAGACTTTTTCGCAGTACCTATGGGCTGCCGGCCAAGGATCCGCAAATCATTCTTGCCGGCACCGACCCAGGCATCATCTGCGGCGGCGATGAGTTTGAGTCCGCCATGGACGTGGAGTACGCGGGCGCCATCGCCAAGAACGCCACGGTCAAGTTCGTGGTCGCCGCCTCCACTCTCGCTACGGACGGGATCTATCTGGCCAGTCAGTATGCTGTCAACCACAGTGTCGCGCCCATCCTGTCGCTAAGCTATGGCCTTTGCGAAAAGGTTCTGGGAACCAGCGGAAATGCCATGATGAGCAGCTTGTGGCAGCAGGCGGCGGCGCAGGGCATGTCGGTGTTCGTGGCCTCCATGGACAGCGGCGCGGCCGGCTGCGATGAGATGAACGCGGCGGTGGCCACCGGGGGAATCGCAGTGAACGGTCTCGGCTCCACCCCATTCAACACCGCGGTAGGTGGTACGCAATTCGACGACGTCTTCAATCGCAGCACGTATTGGGCCGCCAGCAACGACCCCGTGACGAAGGCATCGGCGCTTGGCTACATTCCAGAGTTGGCCTGGAACGAAAGTCGCGGCAGCGGGCTGTATTCCAGTGGTGGCGGTGTCAGCTCGAAATACGCCAAGCCTGTTTGGCAGTTCGGGCTCGGAGTTTCGCCGGATGGCAAGCGCGACATCCCCGATGTGGCGTTTGCCGCCGGAATTCAGGATGCCTACAAGCTGAATGTGGACAAGCAGGTCATGGGTGGCGCAGGGACTTCGGCGGCAACCCCGGTGTTTGCCAGCATCATGGCCTTGGTTTTGCAAAAAGTTGGTCAGCCGCAGGGCCTGGTTAATCCAGTCCTGTATGCGCTGGCCTACAATCAGAACTACAACAGCGGCGCGGCGGTGTTTCACGACGTCACCAAGGGCAACAACACGGTTCCTGGTGTGACCGGCTACGACGCGGGCCCAGGATTCGACATGGTGACCGGACTGGGTTCGGTGGACGCCGCACAGCTCGTGAATCATTGGCAAGAAGGCACCAGCGCACCAAATTTCCAAGTCGCCGCGGTGTCGCCAGTGGCTTCTGTTCTGCCCGGTGGCAACACCACCGCCGCCTTCACCGTGAAGACCAACAACGGCTTCAATTCCGCCATCCGATTCACGGTGACTGGATTGCCGGCCGGTGTAACGTCGACGTTTGCCCCTGCAACGCTGTCCGCTTCGGGAAGCACGACCCTGACCCTCGCTGCTTCAGCCAGTGCCGCGCCCGGGACCTTTGCCATGAACGTCGTTGGCACCAGCGGCGCGACCTCGCGCTCGGCGCCGCTTAGCCTCACCGTGGTCAACGCCCCGCCACTGAGCCTGACGCTTTCGTCGAGCTACATGGATGTGGCCGCAGGATCCAGCGGATCCGTGACCGTATTCACGACGACGAATAGTGCCTTCAGCGCTGCCGTCAGTCTAAGCGTGTCGGGCGTACCCCAAGGCGTGACCGTGAAACTCTCGGCTGCATCGCTCAAGGCACCGGGCGGCGGCTCCAGTACCCTGACTGCAACCATTCCCGTGACCATGGCCGGCGGCACCTACGCCGTCACCGTGTTGGCGACCGGCGGCGGCGTTAGCAAGACCGCGCTTCTCGCTCTCAATGTGCTTCCGCCCCCCAGCTTTTCGCTCGCGCTCAGCCCGACCTCAATCACGGCGGCTCCCGGCGGCTACGGAAGCACAACGGCCACGACCATCCGGACGACGACGTTCAATTCGGCCATCAGCCTGAAGGTCACGGGCATGCCAGCCGGGGTCACGGCCTCGACCGGGACCATCAGTGCGCCCGGCTCGGGCATTGCCACGTTGGGAATGACCGTCGGCAGCAGCGCAGTCGGTGGGACTTACCCACTGACGGTGACGGCGACAGGCAGTGGCGTGACCATGACCGCGACTTTGACCTTGCTTGTGCCGGGTACCACCCTCAGTCTGAACAGCTCGGCATTGACGCTCAAACGCGGAGGCACGGCCACCGCGCAATTGACCTCGGCCATGCTGGGCGGATTTAGCTCGGCGGTCAGCTTCGCAGTGCAGGGACTGCCCACAGGTGTCACCG
>Ga0265314_10006453_pt1 | contig 10384 bp, 10 predicted proteins | sample 4126metaG_FD_203106 | JGI IMG/M metagenome (GOLD analysis project Ga0265314, IMG submission 203106) | Rhizosphere microbial communities from Carex aquatilis grown in University of Washington, Seatle, WA, United States - 4-1-26 metaG | ecosystem: Host-associated > Plants > Roots > Rhizosphere >... | reverse complement strand
TATTCGTCATAGGGAATCGGACTGATCGAGGGCAGGATGGTGAGATTGATGCCGAACGGCTTGTCGGTCAGATCGCGCGTCTTCTTGATTTCCGCGACGAGCTTTTCCGGCGAACCGGGCGTCAGCGCGGTGAGGAAACCGAGCGCGCCGGTATTGGCGACGGCGGCGATGAGTTCGGCTTTGCCCACGCGGGTCATGCCGCCGCAGGTGATCGGCACTTCGACGCCGAACATTTCGGTGAAACGGGTTTTCAACATGGCGCTTGTCCCTTGGCTTTATAGCTGTTGGGCCAAGCCTGCCGGGGCTGCACGGTCAGCGCAAGTGGTCAGCGGTCCACGAAGGGATCGCGCACCATGATGGTGTCCTCGCGTTCCGGGCTGGTGGAGAGGAGCGCCACCGGCGCGCCGATCAATTCTTCCACGCGGCGCACATATTTCACGGCCTGCGCGGGCAAATCGGCCCAGCTGCGTGCGCCGCGCGTCGAGCAATTCCAGCCTTCCATCTCTTCATAGATCGGCTTGCAGCGCGCCTGTTCCGTAGCGTCAGCGGGAAGATAGTCGAGCGTCCTGCCGTCGAGGTCGTAACCGACACAGACATTGATCGTTTCGAAGGCGTCCAGAATGTCGAGCTTGGTGAGAACGATGCCGTCCACGCCGCCGGTGGTGACGGTCTGCTTCACCAGCACCGCGTCGAACCAGCCGCAGCGGCGTTTACGTCCCGTCACCGTGCCGAACTCTGCACCGCGCTGGCCGAGCTTTTCGCCGATCGCGTTCTGCTGCTCGGTAGGGAAGGGGCCTTCGCCGACACGCGTGGTGTAGGCCTTCACGATACCCAGCACATAGCCGATATCGCGCGGCGAGATTCCCGCGCCTGCCGCCGCTTGTCCCGCCACCGTGTTGGATGAGGTGACGTAAGGATAGGTGCCGTGATCGATGTCGAGCAGAACCGCCTGCGCGCCTTCGAACAGGATGCGCTTGCCTTCGCGCCGCGCCGCATCGAGCTTGCGCCAGGCGCAGCCCGCGAACGGCAAAATCTTCGGCGCGATCTCGCGCAGGGATTCGAGCAACGCGCCCGCATCGATCTCCGGCAGATTGCTGCCGCGCCGCAGCGTGTTGTGATGCGCCAGCAGCCGTTCGATCTTCATCGGCAGCGAATTGAAATCCTTGAGGTCGATGACGCGCAATGCGCGGCGGCCAACCTTGTCTTCGTAAGCGGGGCCGATGCCGCGCTTGGTCGTGCCGAGCTTCTGCACACTGTTGGAATTTTCGCGGTTCTCGTCGAGCTCGCGATGCAGCGGCAGGATCAGCACGGCGTTCTCGGCCACCAGCAGAGATTCCGGTGTGATCTTCACGCCCTGCGCCCGGATCTTCTCGATCTCCGACACGAACGCCCAGGGATCGACCACCACGCCATTGCCGATGATGGCCAGCTTGCCGGGGCGCACCACGCCGGAGGGCAGCAAGCTGAGCTTGTAGGTGACGCCGTCGATGACGAGCGTGTGCCCTGCGTTGTGGCCGCCCTGGAAGCGCACCACCACGTCGGCGCGCGCGCACAGCCAGTCCACGATCTTGCCTTTGCCCTCGTCGCCCCATTGGGCGCCGATCACGGCGACGTTTGCCATTATTCCGTACCCGGATCATTCCGCCTGAAACGCGGAATCGCGTCAGGCACGGTGACGACTTATAGCCCGAACGGTTTTGAAAAGTCAGGCTGCTTTTGGGCCGAAAGGAACCAGCATCGGAACCCTGCGGCGATAGGCGTCATAATCCTGTGGGCCGAGCTCTTCGCGCAGCCAGCGCTCTTCCAGTCTCGCTTTGATCCAGTAGCCGATGATGAGCAGCGCCGCGCCGATATAAGCATGCAGATTGCCCATCACGATCGCGGAGGCGATGCCGGAAAGAAGGATGCCGGTGTAGATCGGATGGCGCACGATGGCGTAAGGCCCCGTGTCCACGACATGATGGCCTTCCTTGCGCGTGATCGAGCCGGACCAGAGACGGCCGAGGTAAATCCGCGCCCACCAAGCGAAGGCGAATCCGAGGAACGCCACGCCAACCAGCGCCCAGCCGATTTCCACCGGCGGCTGCCACACATGCGTTCCGAGCGGGCCGGGCCACGGGCCAAGGTCGATATGTCCACCGTGTTTGCGCACCGCGCCACCGAGGAGGAAAACGAAGCCGGCAAGAGCGATGATCCGATAGAACCATTCGCGGGCGAAGCCGGGGCGGTTGACCGTGCGGTTCGCCCAGAGCGAAGCGGCAACCCAAGTGATCGCCCAGATCCACCACGGAATGTAGATCGCGGTATCCGGCCACATGCCATGCCACATATTCGTCCCCACCCAAGCGGCATCCAAGAAGTGGGTGGCAACGGGGCTATTGCAAGGGGCTAGTGCGGGTTGCCCGGCAGGGGCGTCGGATTGAGAAGCGGCGAGGTGTTGCACTTCGCCTGCGCAGCATTTTCCGCCTTTTTGCTGCGCGCCAGAAAGGCATCCACGTCCGGCTGCTTCATGCCGCGCTTCAGCATGATGTCCGACATCTGCTTGTCGAAGGACTTCTGATCCGCGCCGCTGGCGATCACCGTCAGCATCTGCTCGTGCAGGTCATAGTCGCCGGGCTTCAGCAGAAGATGAAGCTGCTTGGTCGCGCAGACGCAGGCATCCTTGTCCACGTCGGCTGCCTTGATGTGGTCCGCCGCCGCGGCGGCCTTCACGCAGATGTCCACTTCGGGGTTCGCCAGCACGGGTTTGGCTGGCGCGGCATGCGCGAGTGCACCCGCTGCAATCAGAACCGGCAGGGCGAGAATGGCAGCGCGCAAGCGAAAACTCCGGTTGTTCAGAAGCTCAGGGACTTGGCCATCTTAACCGGCGGCAGCTTGGCGATGCTTGTGAGCGTTTTGTCATCCACCCCACCGTCCACTTCCACCAGCGCCAACGCTTCTTCGCCCGGCGCGCTGCGGCCCAGCGCGAAGGAAGCGATGTTGACCTTCGCATCGCCCAGGATCGTGCCGAGCTTGCCGATGAAACCCGGCTTGTCTTCGTTCACGACATAAAGCATGTGCGGCGCAAATTCGGCGTCGAGATTGATGTCCTTCACCTGGATCAGGCGCGGCCGGCCGTCGGAGAACACCGTGCCCGCCACGCGGCGCGTCGAACCGCCGTCCAGCGTCACAGTGATCTTGATGTAGCCGTCATAGATTCCCTGCTGCGGCTGGCGCGTCTCGCTCACCTTGATGCCGCGTTCCTTGGCGATGATGGGGGCGTTGACCATGTTCACGCCACCCAGCGCCGGTTTCAGCAATCCCGCCAGCGCGGCCTGTGTCAGCGCGCGCTGATTGAGTTCGGACGCCGTGCCCTCATAGAGAATTTCCACCGACTGGATGCTGCTGTCGGTGAGCTGGCCCGCGAAGGCGCCAAGCTTTTCCGCAAGCGAAATCCAAGGGCGCACTTTCGTGGCCTCGTCCGCCGAAATGGAGGGCATGTTGAGTGCGTTGGTGATGGCGCCGGTCAGCAGGTAATCGGAAATCTGCTCCGCCACCTGCAAAGCCACGTTCTCCTGCGCCTCGTTCGTGGAGGCGCCAAGATGCGGCGTCGCCACGACCTTCTCATTGCCGAACAGGATGTTCGCCTTGGCGGGTTCTTCTTCGAACACGTCCAGCGCCGCCCCGGCGACGTGTCCGCTGTCGAGCGCCGCTTTCAAGGCCGCTTCGTCGATCAGTCCGCCGCGCGCACAATTGATGATGCGCACGCCCTTCTTCATCTTGTTGATGGCATCGGCGGAGATGATGTTTTTGGTCTCGGCAGTCATCGGTACGTGCAGGGTGATGAAATCGGCGCGCGCGAGAAGATCGTTCAGTTCGACCTTCTCGATCCCAAGATCGGCGGCACGTTCCGGCGACAGATAAGGGTCATAGGCAACCACGCGCATCTTCAGGCCCTTGGCGCGGTCGGCCACGATCGAACCGATATTGCCCGCGCCGATCAGACCCAGGACTTTTCCGTAAAGCTCCACGCCCATGAAACGGTTCTTCTCCCATTTGCCGGCCTGCGTGGAGGCATTGGCGGCGGGAAGATCGCGCGCCAGCGCCATCATCAGCGCGATGGCATGCTCTGCGGTGGTGATGGAATTGCCGAACGGCGTGTTCATCACGATCACGCCTGCGGCAGTGGCCGCCGGGATATCGACATTGTCGACGCCGATACCGGCGCGGCCCACGACCTTCAGCTTCGTCGCCGCTTTGATGACATCGGCGGTGATCTTGGTCGCGGAGCGGATGGCGATGCCGTCATATTGATCGACGATCTTGAGCAACTCTTCCTTGCTCAATCCCGTGATCGAGTCCGCCTCGACACCGCGCTCCTTGAAGATGGCGACGGCGGCGGGCGAAAGCTTGTCGGCGATCAGAACCTTGGGCATGGCGTGTCCTTTCAATTCAATTTCGTGTCGCGCACATAGAATGGCGCAGCGCCCAGAAGGGCATTGGCGAGTTCGTCCATGGGCTTGGCGCGATCGAGCGGGATGACGTCGACGATCGTGTCCGGCAGCAGGGCGCCTGTGATTTCGCTCACCTCGGCAAAGGTCTTGCGCCAGTCGCCTTCTGCCTCGATTCCGATCAGCGGATGCGGGGGCTCCGGCCGTTCGCTGAAGGCAACCTCCAACAGGGCCGCCGACATGACGTGGCTGCGATTGGCAAACAACACGCGCAAGGCATCCACCAGCTTTTGCGGATAATCCTTCGGCTCGCGCCAATAGACTTTTCTGGCGCCGCCCGGCGCTTTGCGCGTGGCGGAGGTGTCCAGGCAATAGGCCACTTCATCGCGCGTGAGGATCTTTCCCAGATCCGAACCGGGATTGAGTAGAAACTCTCCGGCGCGCCCTTTGAACAAATCCTGGCCGGCGATGAAAAAGAATGGCGTATCGCGATAAGCCTTCAACCGCTCGATGCTGCTGAACACCGGATAATAGACGCGGCCGTTGATGCGCATGGTCGGCATGTTCAAGGGATCGCCGGGCATGGCTGTGGCGACGCCATCGTCTCCCGCCGTGCGCCCGCAATCGCCCGGCACGACCACCGCCGCGCTGCGCAGAAGGTTGTAGAATTCCTCGCGCGCGGGCATGTCGGTTTGCGCGCGAAGCAACGCGTCTTCCAGCGGATTTTGGGGAACGAACACCACACGAGCCTCCGTGAACGGTTTCTAGGCCGTCTTCACCTGTGCCCAGGCCCAGTCCAGCCACGGCGTGAGAGCTTCGATGTCTTTTGTGTCAACCGTGGCCCCGCACCAGATGCGAAGCCCCGGCGGCGCGCTGCGATAGGCGCCCAGATCCAGCGCCACGCCCTCTTTCTCTAACGCGGAGACGAGTTTCTTGGCCATGTCGGCCTGCGCGTCCGCGCCGAGCGCAGTGAATGCCGGATCGACGATTTTCAGGCACACGCTGGTGTTGGAGCGCGTCTTCGCATCTTCCGCGAGGAAGGCAGCCCACTTGCTGTCTTTCACCCACGCCGTCAGCGCCGCAAGATTGGCTTCGGAACGGCCGATCAGGCCCTTCAATCCGCCGATGCTCTCGGCCCATTTCAGCGTGTCGAGATAGTCCTCCAGCGCCAGCATGGATGGCGTGTTGATCGTCTCGCCTTCGAAGATGCCTTCCACGAGCTTGCCGCCCTTGGTCATGCGGAAGATCTTGGGCAGCGGCCAGTGCGGTGTGTAAGCTTCAAGGCGCGCCACGGCGCCGGGCGAGAGCACGATCATCCCATGCGCTGCTTCGCCGCCAAGAACCTTCTGCCAGGAGAAGGTTGTCACATCGAGCTTGTCCCACGGCAGGTCCATCGCGAATGCGGCGCTGGTCGCGTCGCAGATCGTAATGCCGTCGCGGTCCGCAGGGATCCAGTTCGCATCCGGCACGCGCACGCCGCTCGTCGTTCCGTTCCACAGGAACACCACGTCGCGATTCTTTGCGGCTTTAAGCTCCGGCAGCTTGCCATAGTCGGCCTTGTGCACCGTGGTTTTCAGCTTGAGCTGCTTGACGGTATCCGTCACCCAGTCCTCGCCGAAGCTCTCCCAGGCAAAGATGTCGACTTCCATCGGACCCAGCATGGTCCACATCGCCATCTCGACGGCGCCTGTGTCCGATGCCGGCACAATGCCGATCCTGTAATCGGCCGGGATGCTGAGGATCGCACGCGTGCGGTCGATCGCTTCCTTGAGCTTGGCTTTGCCGGGTTTGGAGCGGTGCGATCGCCCTAGGAGCGCGCCTTCAAGGACTTGGGGTGTCCAGCCCGGCCGTTTGGCGCAGGGTCCGGACGAAAAAAAAGGCCGTGCAGGGCGCACGGCCGGCATATTACCGGTCATATCGACATTCCTTCCAGAATGTTCGCGCCGCGTTGGGGCGGCGTGGCCCGCAGCCGATATACGGAGTCGGGCATTAAAGGTCAATTGATGAACCCTTGTGCGTTTGACGCATGTCAACGCCGGGGGAACGCGGCGGCGGAACAATCGTTGTGTCTCGTCCGCCACGAAAGGAAACGCCATGCCGCTCACGACAAAGGGAAAGCCGGAGACCGATACAGAGTTGCCGGAATTGGGCGTTGCGCCGGAAAAGGTGCGTTTCGTCATCGTGAAGGCGCGCCAGTTCGACGCGAAGGAAGCCGATTCCGACCCGGACGAAGGGTCTGACGCCATCGACGACGGCATGGCCGATGTTCTGGAAGACGATCCGGAAAACGATGCCGTGGAGCAGGAACTGACCGCCTTCATCAACGGCATGGATGAGGAAGAGCAGATCAACCTCGTTGCGCTCGCGTGGCTCGGGCGCGGCACCTTCGGCATCGACGAATGGAAAGAGGCGCTCGACACCGCCAGGACCGAACACAACAAGCGGACGGCGCAATATCTCCTCGGCCTGCCGCTCCTGAGCGATTATCTCGCGGAAGGCCTCGAAGCCTTCGGCGAAAGCTATGACGACGAGACCGACGAAGAATACGAAAATGAAGACGTCGAACCGGAAACCGACAAGACGTGAGTTTCTAGACTTCGATTTCTCCGCGCATGTAGAGCGCGCAGCTTCCCGACAGGATCGTCCGGGCGCCGTCATCGGTGCAGAGCAGGTTGCCGCCGCGCGGGGACACCTGCCGTGCTTTCAGCGTCTTCTTGCCCAGGCGCTTCGCCCAGAACGGCACCAGCGCGCAATGCGCCGAGCCCGTCACCGGATCTTCCGGCACGCCTTTGTCCGGCGCGAAAAAGCGCGAGACGAAGTCGAAGCCTTCGTCGCCCGGCGCCGTGGCGATCAATCCCCAGATGCCCAGCTTGCGCAGAATGGCGCCGATGTCGCCCGGTCCCTTGATACCGCGCACGTCGCGGGCATTGTCCCACACCGCCAGGATGTAGCGGCCTTTGTAGATTTCCGGCGGCGTTGCTGTGCCGAGCGTGTCGCCGACCGTTTTGGCGAAGCCGGATGGCGCATCGAAAGGTGTGACCGGATCGGATGGCAGCGACATGACCAACTGCCCATTGTCGCCGCGCGTGACCGTCAGCGTGCCCGAACGTGTTTCGAAATCCGCGCGCGACAGCGACGGGTCGAGTTCTTGGAAAATGGTGTAAGCGCTGGCGAGCGTGGCGTGGCCGCACAGCTCGACCTCAGCCTCCGGCGTGAACCAGCGCAGATCGTATTTGCCCGGAGCGGTCTTCACGAAGAACGCCGTCTCGGCGAGATTGTTCTCGTCTGCGATCTTCTGCATCAGCGATGCGTCGATCCAGCTTTCGAGCGGAACGATGGCCGCTGGATTGCCCTCCAGCGCCTTCTCCGCGAACGCATCGACCTGCCAGAGCTTCAGTTTCATCGCGGATCTCCCATCGGGATGCGGACGCTATCGCGCAGCGCGACGCGCTTGCACTCTCAAGCCTGCATAGCGGCTGTGCGTCAGCGATAGAGATAATTTGCGGGAAGACCGAGGCGCTCACAAGCTTGTACGGCAGGCGTGCCGGGGATGCGGACCTTGTCGCTGACGGCGCCGGCCCATTGCACCAACTTTTTCTCCCACGGTTTCAATCGCCAGTCGTCGAGACCCAGCATTGTGCGGATGTCGGAAGGGAGAATCTCCGCGCCCGCACGGATGAACATGCCCTGCAGCGGGTGGAAGGGCAGCGGCAGGATTTTGGTGCGGCCCATGATGTCCAGAAACTCGAACACGATGTCCGAACGCTCAAGTTTCGGCCGCATGGCCGCGAACTGCTTTTGCTGCTCGGCAAGTGATCGTGGCGCGCCCACCGCGCCGTAAAGCGCAGCCGCCGATGCGCCTTCCGCGTAAAAGCGATCCTTGTCGGCGGTGGAAAGCGGCGTCACGAAGGCGGCATAGGCTTCGAGAAAGCCGAAACTCGCCGTCGCCTGCACCCAATCCAGAAGCTCCGGATCGCTGGCCTGATAGGCCGCGCCGTCCGGCGTTACGCCGGCGACGTGGCCATGCATGCGATTCACGCCCGCGATCATCTTTTCGGCGACGCTTCTTGCGCCATAGACCGTCACCATTGCGGCAAGGCCTGTGCGCTTCATGCGCGGCAGAGAATCGGTGCGGAACGAGGTGTGGTCCCAGACGCCCGAGCGCACGCGCGGCTCAGCCAGTTCCAGCAGAACCGCCGTGACGCCGCCGATGAACAGCGCAACCGGATTTTTGAAAACCCGCCAGGACAGTGAGTCCGGACCGACGAGGGCTTGCTCTTTGGCCGGTGCGCGGAAATCCACGCGCGGCACGCCGGCGTCGTGCATCAGCCGCTGCATCAGCCGCGCGGCGATGCTTTCTTTTTCGGAAACGGAGTTCGTTGTGGTCATGACGTCCTGTCAACGTGCCAACGCTTGCAAGAGTTGCCGCACGAAGAAGACGTCAGGTCGCAGTGCCGAACTACGCGGGAGCGCCCGCGGTGTGCTTCTGCGTCAGCGCACGCTTCATCTGCTGCTGCAGCTTCTCGAAGGCGCGCACTTCGATCTGGCGCACGCGCTCGCGGGAGACGCCATATTTCTGCGACAGCTCTTCCAGCGTGGCCGGTTCGTCGCGCAAGCGGCGGGCCTCGATGATGTCGCGTTCGCGTTCGGACAGTTCGCCCATCGCGCCCGTGAGAAGATCGTGGCGTTCGCCCATCTCTTCGGCTTCGGCGAGGCGGGTTTCCTGGTCCATCGTGTCGTCGGCCAGCCAGTCCTGCCATTCGGATTCGCCGTCGGCGCGCATCGGCGCGTTGAGCGAGGAGTCGCCGCCCGACAGACGGCGATTCATGTTGGTGACTTCTTCTTCCGGCACCGCAAGCTGACGCGCGATCTCCTTGGTATGCTCGGGCGTAAGGTCGCCTTCTTCAATCGCGCTGATCTTGTTCTTGGCCTTGCGCAGGTTGAAGAACAGCTTCTTCTGCGCCGCGGTAGTACCCATCTTCACGAGGCTCCACGAGCGCAGGATGTATTCCTGGATGGCGGCGCGGATCCACCACATCGCGTAGGTCGCGAGGCGGAAACCTTTGTCCGGTTCGAAGCGCTTCACCGCCTGCATCAGGCCGACATTGCCTTCGGCCACGACTTCGGAGAGCGGCAAGCCATAGCCGCGATACCCCATCGCGATCTTGGCGACGAGGCGCAAATGCGATGTGACGAGACGGCGGGCGGCTTCGGGGTCTTCATGTTCGCGCCAAGCCTTGGCGAACATGTACTCTTCTTCCGGCTCCAGAAGCGGAAACTTCCGGATCTCGGTCAGATAGCGCGAAAGACCACCTTCGCCCTGTAATGCGGGAAGACCGCGACTGCTCATTGCTTTAACCCCTTTTGCCCGGCGATACCGGGCCGTCGGAAGCGGACTGAAGACGGAGTCCAGCCCCCGAATGTGTTCAAAATATGGGTCGCAGCGTCACGAATTCAAGCCTCGCAGATCCGTGACAAGCCCCTTGAAGTCGTTGGGCCATTTGCTCTCAAAGCGCAGGGTTTTGTGCAAGGACGGGTGCTGGAAACCGAGCAGCCAGGCATGCAGCGCCTGGCGCGGGAACTCAGCCGCGGTTTTGAAGGCGATTTCCTGCTCCGGCGTCTTGGCGCGTGGCGGCCTGTGCGCCTTGCCATAGGTGGGATCGCCGATAAGCGGATGACCGAGATGGGTCAGGTGCACGCGGATCTGGTGCGTGCGCCCGGTTTCGAGGCGGCATTCGATTAAACTTGCGAAAGGCCGCGGGCCGTCGCCGAAACGCTCGATCACCTTGTAGCGGGTGCGGGCTTGTTTGCCGCCGCCGCGCAGCACCGCCATGCGCTTGCGGTCGAACGGATTGCGCCCGATCTGGCCTTCCACCATGCCTTCGCCAAGGCGCGGAACACCCCACACCACAGCATTGTAGGCGCGCTCGACGGTATGGTTGGCGAACTGCTTG
>Ga0265314_10006452_pt1 | contig 10384 bp, 13 predicted proteins | sample 4126metaG_FD_203106 | JGI IMG/M metagenome (GOLD analysis project Ga0265314, IMG submission 203106) | Rhizosphere microbial communities from Carex aquatilis grown in University of Washington, Seatle, WA, United States - 4-1-26 metaG | ecosystem: Host-associated > Plants > Roots > Rhizosphere >... | reverse complement strand
CATCCCGATCCCGGTGCCGCTCGCCTATCACACCTTCGGCGGCTGGAAGCGTTCGGCTTTCGGCGATGTTAACCAGCATGGCACCGAAGGCGTGCGCTTCTGGACCAAGATCAAGACAGTGACGCAACGCTGGCCCAAGGGCGGCGTGCGGGAAAATCCGGACTTCAACATTCCGACGATGCGCTGAAGGACTTTTCGGGGACGAACGATGACGGACTATGACGACATGCTGCGCGGTACGGCGCGCGAATGGTTCTGGGCGCGCGTCGTCCTGGTCGGCGGCTTTATCGTCGCCATCGTGGTGGCCGGATATTTCGCGTGGCAACGCCATGAAGACCAGGTCGCGGCACAACAGCAGCAGGTAGCGTCTATGGCCCAAGGCGCCCAGCAGCAAACCATGACGCCGGAGCAAATGCGCCGGGCACGCGCCGACGAGAACGCAAAACTCGGCATGCTGATCTGCGCAATGGAACTGGTGAGCGCGAAGAACATGGGCGTCATCCCGTCCTACGGTCAGCTCGCGGAATCGCAGCCCCGTGCGACGGGAAAGAAAAACCGTCTCAGTTGTCAGGCCGCGACGCAGGTTTCGAAGTACGAAATCCAGGCCGACCTAATCTGCCGGACGCTTGTCGATCCAAAATGCATGAAGCTGCACAGCGTCAAGAGCGACGACGGCACGATGCTCTACGAGAGCAAGAACTGATCTACTTCACGCCGCCCAGCTTGCAGATGTACTTCCACTCGGCCTCCGTCACGGGCTGAACGGAAAGGCGCGGCTCGCGCGCCAGCACCATGCCCTTGAGCTTGGGATCTGCCTTGATCGCGGCCAGCGTCACCGGCTTCGGCACATCCTTGATGGCCTTCACATCGACAAGACCGAACTTGCCGGTCTCGTCCGTGGGATCCGGTTTGTATTCTGCGATGACTTCCACGATGCCGACGATCTGCTTCTCCTCACCGGTGTGATAGAAGAAGCCGAGATCGCCCTTCTTCATCGCCTTCATGTGCTTGGCGGCGGCGAAATTGCGCACGCCACTCCACGGTTCGCCTTTGGCGCCGCGCTTCTTCTGCATTTCCCAGGAGAAGGTTTCGGGCTCGGTCTTGAACAGCCAATGATTCATCAGAGTTTCGCCTCGCAGAAATTGGCCGTCATCTTCCAGGGACGAATGTCTGTGGATTTGAACAGGCCCGCTTTCATATAGGGGTCCTTCGCGTTCCACGCTTTCGCGGCGTCCATGTCCGCGGCTTCGAAAATGATCAGGCTGCCGGCCATGTTGCCCTTCGCGTCGAGGAAAGGCCCGCCCAGCCGCACGACGCCCGTCTCCTTCACGAAGGCCATGTGCGCTTCGCGAACGCTCATGCGCAGATCCAGCGCGTTGTCCTTGTCGAGGGCGGTGAGCACGAACAGCATTCTTCACTCCGTCTTGAGAGGGCGCGACATCAGGCGCGGGATGGCCTCGGAAAGCGCGATCTTGCCTTCGAGGATTTCGGCGGTCGTCTCCGCGATGGGAAGTTCGACTTTATGTTCGTGCGCGCGCGCCGCCAATGCGGGGGCGGTGGCGATACCTTCGGCAAGGGGGCGATCCGGCGCATAAAGTTCGTCGCGCGGCAGGCCCCGGCCCACATCCAGACCGAAGGCGTAGTTGCGGGAGGATGCACTGGTGGCCGTGAGAACCAGATCGCCCAGACCCGACAATCCCATCAGGGTTTCGCTGCGTGCGCCCATCGCTTCGCCGAGGCGGCACAATTCCGCGAAGCTGCGCGATAAGAGCGCCGCGCGCGCGCTCTCGCCCAGTCCCATGCCCGAAACGATGCCGCAGGCAATGGCGTAGACATTCTTCGCCGCGCCGCCGAGCGCCACGCCGATGAGATCGTCGCTCGCATAGGGACGAAAGGTGAGATGGCCGAAGGCCTCCTGCAGCGCGCGCGCGACATCGAGCCTTGCGGCGATAGTGACGGCGGTCGGCAGGTTGCGCGCGACGTCCTTGGCGAAAGACGGGCCAGACAGGATCGCGGGCTCGCAATCGGGCACGCATTCGACCAGCACCTCCGTCATCAGCTTGTGCGTGTCGCGCTCGATGCCTTTGGCGCAAAGAACCAGCGGTTTCTTCGGCGGCAAATGCGGCTTCAGCATTGCGAGCGTGCCGCGCAGATGCTGCGCCGGTGCGCCGATCAGAAGCGCGTCCGCCCGCGCGGCCTCTCCCATGTCGGCTGTTGCCGTGACGGCCAAAGGCAGGGCGATGCCGGTCAGGAAGCGAACATTCTCATGTTTCGAATTTATCGAATCAACGACCTCCGCTTCCCGGGCCCAAAGTGTCACTTTCCGCCCGGCCAAGGCCGCGACCGCTCCAAGAGCTGTTCCCCATGCGCCTGAGCCAATGACGGCAATATTCTTATAAGCTGCTGTTTTTTCTGACATTTGCTGTGGATTCCGGTCGATTTTACCATCCGAAAGACTGAACGCTTTGTTGATTATTTACAAAAACCGCCTACATTCCATGTCAGAACGAAGAACAACAAACCGGGGGAGAAGGCGACGCCATGAGCAAGGACACCGTGCGCGACAAGATCGTCGATGCCGCCAAAAAGCGCTTTTCGCATTTCGGGTACGGCAAGACCACGATGGCGGAAATCGCCACCGATTGCGGCATGTCGCCCGGAAACCTCTACCGCTTCTTTCCCGGCAAGCTCGATATCGCCGAAGCGATCGCGAGCGAAGACTATGAAACCCATCTGACGCATGCCCGCAAGATCGCGCTGGCGCCGGGCAAAAGCGCGCGCGAGCGGCTGCGCGACCTTCTGTTCGCCGAATTGCGCCGCACCTATCAGAAGCTTGAGAAGGATCCGCGCGTGCTGGAGATGGCGACCCAGATCGGCCATGAGCGCCCGCAATATGTGAACTGGATGCTGGCCAACGAACGCAAGATCCTCGTTGAGCTGATGGAAGAAGCCGAGAAGCGCGGCGAGATGATGCCGCCGGGTGACAAGGAAGAAATCGCCGAGATGATCCAGTCGGCGACGATGAAGTTCCGCTATCCGCAGCTGTGGTCGAAGCTCACCTTGCCCAAGCTGGAGCGCGAGCTGGACGGCGTGTTGAACCTGATGTTCCAGGGTCTTTGCCCCTGCACGGCCGCCGAACGCGAAGCCGAGCGCAAGAGCACGCACGCCGCGGCCTAGTCTCCGCCACAATATTTCTCTATCCACGCGGCATGCGCCGACTGATCTTCGCCCTTCTTCTTGCACTCGCCGCGCCGGCTTCGGCGCAGGCCGCGCACTGGACCGCACAGCAGGCGGCGGATCTGGATCGCGTCAGCGCCTATCTGAATTCCATCAAAACCATGCGCGGCGGCTTTACGCAGATCGGCCCGCAAGGTCAGCAGGATCAGGGCAAGTTCTATATCCTCAAACCTGGCAAGATCCGCTTCGACTACGATGCCCCCAATCCCACGCTGGTGATCAGCGACGGCGTCGGCATCGCGGTTTATAACACCAAGCTCAACACCGCGAACCGCTATCCGCTCAGCGGAACGCCGCTCAATCTTTTGCTGTCGGATCATCTCGATCTGAAGCGCAGTTCCAACGTCACGAACGTGCAGCACAGTCCGGGCGAACTCATCGTCACGGCGCGGGCCAGCGATCGAAACGCGACAGGGAACATCACCATTGTGTTCACGGATCCGGGCCTGGAATTACGGCAATGGACGATCGTGGACGCGCAGGGGTTGCCGACCACCGTCAGTATCAACAATGCCCAGCAGGGTACGGATCTTCCGGAATCCGCCTTCAAGATCAATCACAAATAACCCCTGCCTTTGCGGCAATACGGCCAAGCGCGCTGCGCGCCTTGCCGTTTTCCGCCACGCCATGCGAGTTTTCGCCCCATGAGCAAGCGGCCCTTCATCGTCGGCATTCCCTGCGACCACCGCATGGTGGGACATCATCCGTTCCACATGGTGGGCGAGAAATACATCGCTGCCGTTCGCGAGGGCGCCAGCGCGCTGCCGCTGCTGATACCGGTTCTGCCGGAGGCCATCCCGTCATCGGAAATTCTGGCGAGCGTGGACGGGCTTTTCTTCACCGGCTCGCCGTCGAATGTCTCGCCGAAGCATTATCGCGGCCCTTCGCCGCGCGAGGGCGTGATGCAGGATGAGAACCGCGACGCCACTACGCTGCCGCTGCTTGAAGCCGCCATCAAACAGGGGATGCCGGCGCTCTGTGTCTGCCGCGGATTTCAGGAATTGAACGTCGCGCTCGGCGGCACCCTCCACCAGCATGTGCAGGAAGTGCCCGGCCGCTTCGACCATCGCGAGAGCAAGGACGCCGATCTCGATACGCAATATGGACCCGCCCATGACGTGACAGTGCAGGATGGCGGGCTGCTGTCGAAAATGGTGCGCGAAAAGACCTTCAAGGTGAACTCGCTCCACAGCCAGGGAATAGATCGGATCGCCCCAGGGCTGCATGCCGATGCGATAGCGCCGGATGGACAGATCGAGGCGGTTTCGATGCCGTCCGCAAAAGGGTTTCTTTTCGCGGTGCAATGGCATCCCGAATGGCGCTGGCGCGAGAATCCACAGAGCCGCGCGATCTTCGCGGCTTTCGGCGCGGCAATCCGCGAAAAATCCCGCCACATTACGGCGGCCTAATCCTGCCACCATTTTTTTGCCACGGCGCATGGGCCACACTCGCGCCATGCGAAAAGCCGTCTTGCCGCTGTGCGCCCTTCTCCTGATCTCATTTGCCGGCTGCGGTTTCGAAGCGCCCGCCCCGAAACGGACGCCGCCGCCGCAGACGCCGCAGCCGCCCGTTTCCACGATCTCGGTTTCCCTCGCTGTGCCGGTGAACGATCTGGCGGCCATGCTGAACGCCAAGACCGAGAAGCAGATCGCCGAAATGAAGGACCGGAAAGTCGGTTGCTTCATCGGCAAGTGCAAAATGGATCTGGTCGCAACACGCACCGGACCGATCACCGCACAAGCGCGGGATGGCGGCGTCGCTATCGATCTTCCTTTCGCGGTGATGGCACACATAAATCTGAAAGGCGGCTTCTTCAAAAGCGGCGGCGATGCCAACGCCATGGGGGAGGCGCGCGCATTCTCTACGCTGGCCCTGTCGCCCGACTGGCAGGTGCGGACGCACACGCAAGGCGATGTGCAGCTTTCCGATTCCCACCTGCAGCTCGGCCCGATCAGCATGAGCGTGACCGATCTGTGGAATCACAATGACGAGCATCTGTCTGACGCGATCTTCAAGCAGCTCGACAAGCGCCTTGGGCCCGCGATCAAGCTGAAACCGCAGGCGCAGAAATTGTGGGCGCGGGTGCAGCAGCCCATTCGCGTCGGCAAAAAGCCGCTCGCGTGGCTTCTGTTGACGCCGCAGGCTTTGCGAATCGGACGCGTGGAAACCGTGAATGACGCGCTTGAGGTTTCACTCGCCGCCGACGTGCGCGGACAGGTCATCGTTTCGGACACGCCGCCGCCGGTGAAGCCGCTGCCCTTGCCGCGGCCCGCGCCGCTGGCTGCGCCGTCCAATCAATTTGCTTTTACCATTCCCGTGACGCTGCCTTATGACGAAGCAGCAAAACTGGCGATGGCGCAGATCGCCAAAAAGCCGCCGCATGTCGGCAGCACGGAGATCAAGATCACCAGGCTGCAAATCCTGCCCTCGCATGACGATGTCGTCGTCGCGCTGCGATTCTGCGTGGCGCAGAAATGGGATGTGTTCGGCTGGTTCGATAGTTGCGGCGACGGTTATCTCCGCGGCCGGCCGGTATTCGATGCAGCGACCAACAATGTGCGCATCGCCGATGTGCATTACGATATCGGCACAGAAGACCTGTTGCTGAAGGTGATGCACTGGCTCGCGGGCGACGAACTCGCGCAGCAACTGCAGCAGCATCTGGTGTTCAACGTCGCGCATGACATGGACAAGCTGGAAGCCAGCGTCACTCGCGCGCTGGCCAAGCCGCAAGGCAAAGACATCGTCATCTATGGCGAGGTGCAAAGCTTTGGGCAGCCGGCGCTGGGCTGGACCGACAAGGGCTTTCTCGCCCTCTTCACCGCGCATGGCCAGGTTCATGCGGCGCTGAACCTGCAGAAAAGCTGAAAAGCAAAGGCACTTGACTATCCGTAAGTTTGAACTTACGGTAAGTTATGGCTTACGATTCAGCACTGACAGCGCTTTCCGATCCCACCCGCAGGCGGGTGTTCGAACGGCTCAAACATGGCGGGCGCGCGGTCGGCGAGATCGCGAAGGGGCTGCCGGTCAGCCGCCCGGCGGTGTCGCAACATTTGAAGGTTCTGAAGGAGGCGGGTCTGGTGCGCGAAGAACGCGACGGCACGCGCCGCATCTATGAAATCGATCCGAAGGGGCTCGGACAATTGCGCCGCTGGCTGGATCAGTTCTGGGACACGGCGCTGGATGCGTTCCGTGCCGAAGTGGAGAAGGAAGGGGATAAGGAATGAACGCGAAGACGATTCAGATCGCACCGGTGAACAAGGTCATCACCGTGAAAGCATCGCAGGCGAAAGCCTTCGATGTGTTCACCAACGGTATCGACCGCTGGTGGCCGAAAACGCATGGCATCGGCAATGGGCCGATCGTGGCGAACATCATCGAGCCGCGCTTGGGCGGTCGCTGGTATTCGACGCATGAAGACGGCTCCGAAGCCGTGATCGGTCACATGCGTGTGTGGGAACCGCCCGCGCGCATCGTCTTCGGCTGGGAGATCAACGCGATGTGGAAGCCCGACTCCACGGTCGGATCGGAAGTCGAGGTCAAGTTCATCGCCGTCGATGCGAACACCACGCGCGTCGAAGTCGAACATCGCAACTTCGAAAGCCTTGGCCAGGAGGCCGGCGAGAAAATGCGCGGCGAACTCAATGGTGGCTGGCCCGGCATTCTCGAACTCTACAAACAGACAGCGGAGGCTTGATCATGAGCACCAAACAAATTGCCATCGGAGTTTCTTTCGCCGCGCTTCTTCTCATCGCCGGCGCGCTTTCCGCGCGCGCGGCGGTGGTGGAATCCAGCGCCGAAGGCTTCGCCGTGGAGGAGAAAGCACACCTCGCCGCTTCACCCGCGGATGTATACGCGGCGCTGGTTCATCCGGAGAAATGGTGGAGTTCCGAACACACCTTTTCCGGCAGCGCGAGCAATCTCTCTCTCGATGCGAAGGCCGGCGGATGCCTATGCGAAGCGTTGCCTGGCGGCGGATCGGTGCAACATCTGACCGTTGCCTTCGTGGCGCCGAACAGCACGCTCCGCTTCCGCGGCGCCATGGGGCCGTTCCAGAGCCAGGGCGTGGACGGCGCACTGACCTTCACGCTGAGCGCCAAAGACGGCGGCACCGATCTGGTGCTCGACAACAATGTCGGCGGCTTCATCAAAGGCGGCATGGGCAAATGGCCCGCAGCGGCCGACGCGATGCTCACCGACCTCGTCGCGCATCTGAAATTCTATGCCGAAAACGGCAAATCCATGCCGGCCAACCCTCAATAGCGGAGACGATCATGTCCGTCATTCTTCATGCATTTCCCGCCTCGCCCCGCGGGTTCAAGGCGATCCTTGTCGCCAACCATCTGGGCATCGACTACACGCTGCGGACTCTCGGCCCCGGCGATACGCAAAAGCCGGAATTCGCAAAGCTCAACATCAACCAGCGCATGCCGGTGCTGGAGGATGACGGCTATGTTCTGTGGGAATCCAACGCCATCCTGGAATATCTCGCGGCCCAGAAGCCCGAAGCCAATCTGATGCCGCAGGATCTGAAGCCGCGCCTTCAGGTGGCCAAGTGGCTCTATTGGGATGTCGCGCACTGGGATCAGGCGGTCGCGATCTTCATGTTCGAACGCTTCGTGAAGAAGGTCTTCAACATGGGTGAAGCTTCGGAAAGCGAAATCGCACGCGGCATGGGCCTGATGACGCGCCTGGTGGGCGTGCTCGACAAGCAGCTCCAGAACAACCGCTTCATCGCCGGAGATCACCTCACCCTGGCCGACTTTGCCGTCGCGGCGCCGCTTTCCTACCGGGACCAGGTGGGCCTGCCGCTGGAAAACCGCGGCGGCATCGCGCGCTGGCTGGGCGAGATCGAGGCGTTGCCCGCTTGGAGCAGAACGACGGCAATGCAAGTATTGCCCGCGGCAGCTTGATCGCAGACATCAAATCGCAAGGTCGAAGATGATCACCGTGCACACGATCTACAATTATCCGCCAGTCCTGAAGGGCAATGTCCGCGATATTCGCGTCCTATGGGCGCTCGAGGAGCTTGGCCTCCCATACCAGTTTCAATGGATGGACTTCTCGAAAGGAGAGCATCGCGGCGATGTACATCGCCTGCTCAGCCCCTTTGGCAAGGTGCCGGCCATCGAAGACGGTGCGCAGCGGATGTTCGAATCGGGTGCGATCGTTCTTTATCTCTATGAGAATGCCGGCAAGGCGCCGCAAGATGCGCATGCGCGCGCGGAAGTGAATCAATGGGCGTTCGCCGCGTTGAACACGCTTGAGCCGATATTTTTCGATCTCGCGCGCTGGGAATTGTTCTGGAAGGAAAAACCGGGACGCGATTGGCGTTATGCGGATCTGCTGGTTGCCGCCAAAGAACGCCTCGATGACCTGACGCGCGTGTTGGGGGGAAAGCAGTATCTGGTCGGCAACGCATTTGGTCCCGCCGATATCCTGATGACCGCGGTGCTCGATTTCGGAAAGATGACACCCGGTCTCTTCGACAAGCACGCCGTCGTGCAGGCCTATCGAGATCGTTGCCACGCCCGACCGGCCTATGGACGCGCTGCGGCCGTGCAGGGCACGGGGCCGCAAGCCAACGCCGCATAGTGATTTTTCGCGGGAAGATGCTGAACATCGTCGGTTCGGCTTGATGGCACCCGCGTTGACCAGTTTGAGCCTCAAAACGGCTCTTGCTGGATAGGTGACCCAACCGGGATGCGCTGCTAGAGTGGCGCTATGACGTCCAAGAATACCCTTCTGATCCTCTGCGCCCGCATCGGCTATAATCCGCCGCGTCTGGGATAGCGCGCTCCCACGCGCGCCGCGGCTTTGGCCGCCCGTTCCCGATCCAATTGCAGAGAAAGACGCCTCATGAACACGCGCGAACACAATCTCACCAAGCACTGGCAGGCGATCGACGCCGCTCACCACATCCATCCTTTTTCCGATACCGCCGCCCTCAACAAGGAAGGCGTGCGCGTGATCACGCGCGCCGATGGCGTCTATCTGTGGGATTCCAACGGCAACAAGATCCTCGACGCCATGTCCGGCCTCTGGTGCGTGCAGGTCGGTTACGGCAACAGGGAGCTCGCCGACGCCGGTTATGAAGCGCTGAAGACGCTCCCCTACTACAACCACTTCTTCAAGACGACGAACCCTTACACCGCCGAACTGGCCGACAAACTGGCCAAGCTTCTGCCCGAAGGCCATGAACGCGTGCTCTTCGCAAGCTCCGGCTCGGAAGCGAATGACAGCGCGCTCAAGCTGATCCGCTACTATTGGAATCTGAAGAAGAAGCCGCACAAGAAGATCCATCTCTCGCGCGAGCTTGCCTATCACGGCGTGACGATGGCCGCGGCCTCGCTGTCGGGCCTCACACCCATGCATCCGCAATTCGATCTGCCGTTGCCGGGGTTCCAGAAAGTGCCGACACCCTATTGGTACGGATCGAAGGCCGCCTATGGCGATATCACGCCGGAGGAGCTGGGCCAGAAGGTGGCGCAGAAGCTGGAAGAGAAGATTCTGGAATTGGGCGCGGATCATGTCGCGTCCTTCTCCGCCGAACCGGTGCACGGCGCCGGTGGCGTGATCTTCCCGCCGCCGGGTTATTGGGAAGAGATCAACCGTATCTGCAAGAAATACGATGTTCTGCTGCACACAGACGAAGTCATCACCGGTTTCGGCCGTACGGGCGAATGGTTCGGCTCGCTCACTTACGGCATAAAGCCCGACATCATGACGATGGCGAAGGGGTTGTCGTCCGGCTACCAGCCGATCAGCGCGGTCTCGCTCGGCGAACGCATGGGCAACGCCATCGCGCACGCCAATGAAGAGCTGGTGCATGGCTACACCTATTCCGGCCACCCGGTGGCCAGCGCCGTCGCCTTGAAGAATCTGGAAGTGATGGAACGCGAAAAGCTGGTGCCGCGCGTAAAGAACGATATCGGCCCTTATATGCAGCGCCGGTTGCGCGAAACCTTCGAGGGACATCCCATCGTGGGCGAGGTGCGCGGTATCGGCCTGATCGCAGCAATCGAGCTTGTCGCGGACAAGAAAAAGCGCGAGTTCTTCCCGGATATCGGCGATGTCGGCACGCATTGCCGCAACTACTGTTTCAATTCCGGCCTCGTCAGCCGCGCCATCCGCGACACGATGGTGT
>Ga0265314_10006450_pt1 | contig 10385 bp, 9 predicted proteins | sample 4126metaG_FD_203106 | JGI IMG/M metagenome (GOLD analysis project Ga0265314, IMG submission 203106) | Rhizosphere microbial communities from Carex aquatilis grown in University of Washington, Seatle, WA, United States - 4-1-26 metaG | ecosystem: Host-associated > Plants > Roots > Rhizosphere >... | reverse complement strand
CCGTGGTTTCGGCAAATGCGTCTTCACGAGTACCATACTCTTGATACCGCTGAGTGGCTGTATGGATATGAAAATCATAGAATGTTTGACGTTCAATATGGTTGGTGTGTTCATGGCTTTTGCCATTATATCGGCGCAACCGAAAAAGGGTTTTGCTCTCGCGCGGAAAAAAAGCAAGAATGACTGAAAAATCATGGGTGTTAATGTCGTTGCGACGAAGAATGATGCGAAACTGGTTTTGGTTAACGCCCTGAATATCCAGTTCCTGCTCTCTGTGTCCACGTTTATTCTTCAACTGGATGCGAGATTGATAATCATCAGGCAGCAGCTTGCGCTCCGCAAGTAGTTGAGTGATTTCGAGATCAGAGAATCTGGCCGCCACAATGCGTTAACCTCTCAGCTAAAGTAAAGTTATCGTCCCAGAAGGAAAATACAATGGAGTCAAATTGCGTAGCCAGTTTAAGGCATGGTAAGTTAAACCATAAAGACACCCTATGGCCGCAGGCACGAAACGCTTTCACATGAAAATGTTTCTTTCTGTAAACCATTTAAGCTGCATTAATTATAAATTCATTGCACCTAGTGCGCAAGATCGTTAGATTTAGTTGGAGAGTTTCACTCGCCCCGCGCGGCTGTTCTTATGAAGCGCAGGTGTGAGGAGGTATCGTACGGTGCGAACGACGGAGCTACTGGTCGAAGCCCTCGCCGAAGTCCGCGCCTCGGGCCAGACTTTGCCGGAAGAACGTTTCTGGCAACTGGTCGAGCGTTACCGGGCAGACCTGGTCAATCAGGCGCTCGCGGTGCTGGGCAACCAGGCCGACGCGGAAGACGTGGCGCAGGAATCGCTTTGCCAGGCGTTCATGCAGCTTCACCAACTCAACGATCCGGCGAAAGTCGGCGCGTGGCTGCGGTCGATCAACCGCTGCAACGCGCTCGATGCCCGCCGCCGGCGCCGCTCGAAGCGCGAGCAGCGTCTGGCGACGGGGGAAGCCGCGGTGTTGACGGCCGGACATTTTCCCGGCCGAGGCCGGCCCAGCGGCGCGGTGCCTTTGGACCGCGAAGCCGGGCAGGTGGTGGGCGCCGTCGAGACGCTGCCGGACCCGTACCGCGAGGTCGTGATTCTCCGCTACTGGGAGAAGCTGACGCTCGAGCAGATCGCGGACAAACTGGGCGTCCCAGCGGGCACCGTGCGCAGCCGAATGGCGCGCGCCGACGAACTCCTCCTTCACAAATTGAATGCCCTGCGCAAAACCGAGGAGCATCCGCGATGAGTGCGCAGACCGAATCCCCCACCGGCAGCCAGGAAGCGGTGCCTGCGAGCAATCTTCCGCCCGAGGCGCAGGAACTGATCCGCCCGTATCTCGAAGGGACGCTAGCGCCGGACGAAGCCGCGTTCGTCGAGGATCTGGCTTCGCGCGATCCGGAATTCGCCAAGGCGCTCGAAGCGCGCCGCTGGCTGATCAATAAAATGAACGCGGTCTATGGCGAGCGGCGGCTGACGGAGAGTTTCCGCGAGACGACGGGCCAGCGCTTGCGCGCGATCGCGGCGGGGACCAGCGCGGCGGAGAAGATTTCCGCGGCGGGCGCAGAACAAGAGGAAGAACTTGTTGCGGCGGCGGGGCCGTCCTTTCTGGTGCGGCTGGGCGGCGCGCCGTGGTGGTTCGTTTCGACGGCGTTGCACGCGCTGATTCTGTTGTTGGTGGGATTGCTTTCGTTGTCCTTGATGGACGACCGCGACGCCCAATTGATCGTGGTCACGCGCCTGGAGCAGCCACCGAAACTGGAATCAAAGGAAGAAGAACCGGCGCCGCGCGACGTGATGGAAAATCCGGTCAAGGTCGAGCCGAACGATCCAAACGCCGACAAGAGCAATGTCATCGTGCCGCCGGACCTGGTCGCGCAGCTTGCGGATCACTTCGAGACGGATTCGCAGATGCCGACCACCGAGCACGAAGCGGGCGGCGTGCCGGACTCCAATGTGTTCCGCCCGTCGGATTCGCAGGAGAGCGGGGGCGGCGGCAACGACGGCCTCCTGGTCGACGACATCGTCGGCGTGGGCGGCGCGGGATCGAAGGGGTCCGGCGGTGGCGCGGGCGGTGGAGCCGGGACGGGCTTCGGCACAGGGACGGGTTCGGGCAGCGGCAGCTTTGGGCAGCGCGGCGGACAGGGTCAGGCGGTTTTGCTGCGCCGGAATGGCGGCAACGGACGCACGCAAAGCGCGGTGGACCACGCGCTGGAATGGCTCGCCAAGCACCAGGAAGCCGACGGCCACTGGGATCCGCGCAAGTACGAAGGCGGGATCAATGAAGGGACCAACGAGACTGGCGCGACGGGCCTGGCGCTGCTGGCGTTCCTGGGAGCAGGGCATTCGGAGCGCGTCGGCAAGTATCGCGAGACCGTTCAGAAGGCCGTGAAATGGTTCATGGAAAACCAGGGCAAGGACGGCCAATACAAATGTAAGACGGACCCTGGTTCGTGCCGCATGTACGGCCACGCGATCGCGGCGATGGCGATGTGCGAAGCCGCCGCAATGGGCAAAAAGGAAGAGACGCGCAAGTCCGCGCAACTGGGCGTCGAGTTCGTCGAGAAGTCGCAGATCCGCACCAACGGCGACGAATCGATTCGCGAAGGCTGGGATTACACGCCGTCTTTCCATGGCGGCAAGACGACGGATACTTCGGTAACGAGCTGGATGGCGCTGGCGCTGAAGAGCGCGAAGATGGGCGGATTCCATATCGATCCGGCGACGTTCGAAGGCGTGACGCGCTGGCTGGAGGCATCGCAAGGCCCGGATGATTACAAATTAGGCTGCTGGTACCGCGGCACGCTGGCCGAAGTGAAACCGCAGCAGGCCGCGAACCCGAAAATGGAAGCGAACAATCCTCCGCTGCGCGAAAACGCGCTGCTGGCCGCGTGTGCTTCGATGCGCATGTTCATCATGGGCACGCCCGCGACCGACGGGCGCATCATGGCCACCGCCGACCACCTGCGAAAGCGCCTGCCCGAGTGGAAGCCGAACGGACAGACCTGCTTCTATCACCTGTACTACGGCACGCTGACCATGTTCCAGGTTGGCGGACCACACTGGACGGACTGGAACAAAGCGCTGCAAAAGATGCTGCTGCCGAATCAGGTGGTTGGCGGCGACAACGACGGGAGCTGGGATCCGAGTGTTGACTGGCTGACCAAGTACGGCGGGCGCGTGTACACGACGGCGATGGGCGCCCTGTCGCTCGAGGTCTACTACCGCTACCTACGCCTGAACGGTAAATAGCAGGGGACCGCTGCACGTCGATTTTAGCCCCCTCGCGCACGGGATTGGCGGTAATGGAATATTGGCGGGGCGGGGCGCTTGTGGGGTAACTTCCTTCAGGACCAACCTGGAGGAAGACCTGCATGTCCGCCACCGCATCTGCCGCGCTCACCTTGACCGAACCCCCGCGTGTTTTGAGCGAAGCCGAAATCGAAAAGCTTGCGCAGGAATTCCTCGAAACGGGCTCCCTGATTGTCCGCAATGTGATTTCGCGCGAGATGTGCGGCCGGATTCGCGACGAGATTGACCGGATTTTCCGGGAGGTTCCCGAGAACGATCCGACGCAGAGCTACGGACCGTTCCTGCGCACGCGGCTTTTCGAATACAGCGAACTGATCGCCGCGCATCTGGACTACGCACCAATCATCGACCTGGCGGAGAAGATTCTCGGCAAGCAATGCCACCTGGTTTCAAACAACGTGGTACGCAACGACCGGAAGCACGCGATCAGCACCTGGCACGCGGACGAGGAAGTGATGTTTCCGCTGCCGGAAGGGGTCGATTGGCCCGAAGGCGCGACGCCGCCGTGCCACTGCTTTAACTCCCAATGGTACCTGACCGACGTGTCCACCGATGACGGTCCGACGGAAGTCGTGCCGTACAGCCATCGCTCGGGTAAGAACCCGCCGCACAACGTTGAAGCGCCGGAATACAAGGGCCACAAGGTCCAGCAGGTGATTGTGAAAGCGGGCGACGTGTGTTTGCAGCACTCGCAGGTCTGGCATCGCGGCGCGCCGGTGAAGAGCGACAAGACGCGCTACATGATGCAATACAGCTACGGGCGCCGGAGCTTCGCGCAGCGTTTATTCCCGTTCGTGAATTACCAGATCCCGAAGCACGTGGAAGCGGCGGCGACGCCGCGGCAACTGCGCGTCCTTGGGAAGCATTCGAAGGGGCCGTGGGGGTAAAACCGCATTCGCAGAAATTCCGAAAGACAAATTCCAAGAACCAAAACGGCAAAAGTTCTGCTAGAGAATGTTGAGCTTGCCGGTGCGGCGGTAGGACGCCAGCAATTTGCGGACGTGTCGGCGCAGACGTTCGTCGGGGTCGTTCCACATGCGTTCGATGGCCGCGACAATTTCCATTTCGCGCACGCGTGGGGAGCCGTCGCCGAGGGTGTGGAGAACGCTGGAGCGCACCTTGACGTCTTCGTCGGTGACCATCTCGATCAGACGGTCCCATAACTCTGGAACGTTGCGCTTGAGGTGGCACGGGCATGCGTTACCGACGGCCCTTTGGCGGACTTTGGAATTTTCGTCGCGGGTTTGCCTCAGCCAATCTTCGAGAGATACGGCGCAGTCCTTGGGTTCGGCATATTGCACTCGAGATTTGAGTACGCGTTTATTGTCGGAATTCTTGAACTTCATGAAGCCTTGCATATGAATTGCCTCGTGCGTCCTCCAATTAGGTGCGCATTGGCAAGAAGGATATCACACAAAATAAAGGTCCGCAAATTTTGCAGGTCATTTAAGCCAAAAATATGGAAGTAGAGGCCACTAGGCAAGCAGCACCGGTTCCACGCCGGTCAGTTTGCAGACTTTGACCAGTTCTTCGACGTAATCGCCGTAAACCGCGTGGATGTGATTGCTCGCGTAAGTTTGCAGGAATTTCTCCGGCGGACATTCGAACTTGGCGAAGGCGTGCGGCCAATTGTCCTGCACCGAGTTAACCAATTCCCAATCTTTCTTCTTGCCAAAGCGCACGAATTCGCCGCGCAAAATTGCCATCCAATATTTGCCGTCCTTGCGCGTGAGCCGCGCGAAAGTCGCCTTCCCGGGTTCGGCAAGATGCATGACCGACGCGCCGCCGGCAGGGAAATAAAAGCCTTCGGGGCGGAAGCGCACGTGCGGCAGATTGTCTTTGAAGTTGTACGAGCGTTTGGCGAAGTACGTCGCGTGTTCGCCCGAATTAACCAGATCGAAGACACCTTCCTTTTCGAAGTAATGTCGCACGTCGGCGAAAAGCGCCGGCGTCGCGCGGCGTTCCTTCACTTCGCTGAGCAGCTTGAAGATTTGCATCGTCAGCGCGGCGTCCATGTCGGCTTCGGTCGAGCAGACGTGCGGTTCGTGCGGGCCGTCCCAGTCGTACGGATCGTTGAGGAATGCTTCGGTCACGTCCATCGTGCACCAGCTATTGGTGAGCTCCGGCTGCGCCTTGATGCCGCTGAAGTCAAGTTTCCACTCTTCGATGAGGGCTTTCATGACGTACGTGGTGCGGATCTGGCGTTCCAAAAGTTCCGGCGTGAGTTGCTTGCCGTCGTATTCGATTTTGCCGACCCATTTTTCGAGCCATTTGCGCGCGTTGGTAACTTTCTTCTGGTCGACTTCAGGCGCGCGCCGGACGAGTTCCCACTGGTCGATGTGTTCGACGTCGATGCCGAATTGCTTCATCCACTGGTCGGGATTCGAGACGGCGGTGTACATGCCCATGGGGCGGCCGCCGACGAGACCAAAGGTCTGGCCGCGCAAAGACCGCACCGCATGCGCCGCGGCGATGAAAGCCTGGACCTGCGCGAAAGTCTTTTCTTCTTCAATCTCGCCGAAGACGCGGTCGTATTCGACGCCGATCTGGTTCAGGCTGCCGACGCCTGCAAGCAGGCCGACCATGCCGGGAAATTTCGGATTGATGCAGCCGAAAGCGAGGAGCGGTCCGGGCGCGAATTTCGAAGCGAGTGCGGTGAAATGCGGGAAGCACCAGACCGCATAGTTGAGGATCGTGCCTTCGCAGCCGGCGCGGGCGAGTTTCTGGGCTTCGCTTTTCGCGAGGGAGTTCGTCCAAATTGGGCGCGCGGTGACGACTTCGTGACCGGCCTTCTGCAGGCGCTTGGCGAGGCGGCCTTCGAAATCCGCGAGCATTTTGGTGAGATTTTTATGAACGAATTGCCGACCATCAGAGAACGTGAGAATGCCGACCTTGGCCATAAAATGCGTGCTCCTTGTCAGAGACCGTAGCGTTTCTGTTCGACGTCGAAAAGCTCGTGCGTATACGGTTTTTTCATTCGCGGCGTCCCCGGCGCGCCCGAGCGCACGCGCTGGATCAGCAATTCCGCGGCGCGCGAGCCGATGCGGCGCACGGGCTGTGCGGCGACCCAGAGCGGACGCCCCAGCAAGCTCATCAGCGGGACTTCGTCAAAGCAGGCCATGGGCATGCGCGCCCACTTCGCACCGGGTTCTTCGGCCAGGCGTTCCAGGCAGCCGGTGAGGACCTTGTTGTTCGCGCAGAAGACCGCGTCGGGCGGATTTTTGAGCTTGAGCAGTTGTTCGACGCCGCGGCGGCCGGAATCTACGGAGAAATCGCCACGTACGAACAGGTCGGGTTCGAAGGGGATGCGCCGCGTGCGCAAGGCCGCACGGTAGCCTTCGAGGCGGCCGAGGCCCGTGGAAGTCTGCAAGCGCCCGCCGAGGTGCGCGATGCGCCGAGCGCCTTGCGCGATTAGCGCATCGACCAGCGCGCGAGCTGAATTGATATTTTCCGCGGCGACCCAGTCGCAATCGACCTCATTAAAGACGCGGTCGATGAGCACGAACGGAAAGCCTTCTTCGCGCAGGCGCTGGAAGTGTTCGAAGTCCGGGCCGCACGCCGCGACGATCAGGCCGTCGGCGCCACGGCTGCGCAGGTTTTCGATATAGTCCTGCTCGCGCTGGATGTTTTCGCCCGAAGAACCGAGCACGGTGACGAAACCGTTCTGTTCGGCGACCTGTTCGGCCGCGAACGCAATGTTGGCGAAGAAAGGGTTGGAGATGTCGCTGACGATCAGGCCCAGTGTGCGCGAACTGGACGTGCGCAAACCGCGCGCAAGCTGCGAGGGCCGGTAACCGGAGCGGCCGGCTTCTTTGACAATGCGCGCGGCGGTTTCCGGGGCAATGCGGAACTTTTCGGCCTGCCCGGAAAGCACGCGCGAGACGGTGGTGCGGGAAACGCCGAGTGATTTTGCAATGTCGCTCATGCGCAGGGGCATGGATGCGGCCTCCTCAAACCGGCATGCTCACTCGAGTGCGCAGGCTGTATATTGCCAATTCTCGAGTGGGTCAAGCCTTTTCCGCGGGGATTATACACGCTGTAGAGGGCCTTTGGCGAGCCATGCGCGTGCGCAAAATGCGGTAATTCTGGATTAAGCGGCGGGGGGCGCGGGCTTAGGATGTGCAGCGGCTACTGCGTGTTCTCGCGATCGGTAAACCAGGCCTACGAGCACAAAGAACGCGCCGAAGAGGCCCAGCAGTGTGAGCGGAAACGCGATGCGTGCGCGTTCGATGTAGCGGTCTTCGACTTCGCTGCCGAGCGCGGTGACCGTTTCTTCTGCGCTGCGTAGATGGGCTTCGTCGCTGTATTCCGCTTCGGCGTAGTGCGAGATTTCCGCTTTCAGTTTGCGGATGTGGCGTTCGTTCTGCACGGCGTATGCGCCCAAACTCAGCCAAGCAGCCCAGAGCAATACGCCAATACCCAAGAAGAGCTTTGATTTGCGCATGAAGACTATCTTAACGCCAAAACTCCGCCCTGCCGGCGACTTTGTAAGATCATAAGCCTCTTGTGTGTCAGTCTTTAAAAGATGTAATTAGTACAATTGATAAGTGCTGTTCCGGTGTATAACAGTTGGGCCGAATCGGAGGGCTGCGAATGCGCTACCTTATATTGGGGTTCCGCGGGCCACTAATCGCTTTGGGAGTGTGTGCGTGCGTCGCGCTGTTTTCGGCGTCCGCGTGGGCGCTCGCGGTCAATCCTTGGGTGCAGTCCGACGCGAAAGTTTCCGCGGGCCAAGCCGAGCCCAATATATTCAGCATGGAAGCGTTTCACGCGAGCCCCGCCTTCAAGGGTCTCGCGCCGAAGGAATTCTGCCGCAAGCTTTTTGAACTCTACTACGACGGCCGGCGCAAAAACTGGGGCGAGTACCAGGAAGGCCTGGCGTTGTGGGCGCACACGGCGCAGGAACCGCACGCGAATGAAAAATTAATCGAACTCGATCCCGTGGTGCTGCTCAACGTTCACGGGACGGGATATTGTGGAATTCAGTCCGGCCTGCTCGAAGGCATCTATCAAAGCCGGCCCGGCGGTGCGCCAGGGAAACCGGCGATCGAAGCGCGGCGCTGGTTTCTTGCGGGGATCGTGCATTCGGTTTGCGATGCTTTCTATGACGGCAAATGGCACTACTACGATATCGATATTGGCGGCTATGCGGGCGACGCGGACAAGGACGTCTGGTCGGTCGCCGACGTGATCGCCGATCCGAAAGGCTACTATGGCGCGAAGACGACGCTGCGCGCGCCGTATTTTTTCGGCGCCGATGCGAAAGGCGCGTGGGTCGAGCAGATCAAGAAGGAAGGCAGCTACGCATTTCAGGACAATCTCATGCTTGGGCATGAGATGACGTTTGCGCTGCGCAAAGGCGAGCGCTTCACTCGGCATTTTTCGAAGGACGCGGCGGGCTGGGCGGAATTTCCGCCGTACACCCGTCCGGAAACGGAATCAGCGAAGGCCAACTGCGAACTGATTTATGAACCTACGCCCAAAGACTTGGAAGCTGAAGCGCTGGCGAAAGTCGACGGGAAGCTGATCGTGCCGGTACGCCTGCCCTACAACATTACTTCGTCGAAGGTTGAAGCCGACGGGTTGGTTTCTGTTTCGTATGATTTGGGCAAATCATGGACGGACTTGGACAAAGACGGCGTGATTAAGGACGCGCCGAATCGCTGGGATTTCCTACTGCGCGTCGAGCCCGGCAAGTTGAAGAAAATTACCACGCGCGGGCTGGTGCACGCCGGTTCGCTGCCGCGCGTCGGCGCGCAAGGTCCGACGAACATGACGGTGACGGATACTGCACCCTATCAGACGCTGACCTGGGTTCCCGATTGGTCGAGCGCGGAGAAGTTCAACTCGTGTGCCAAAGCCACCGGGCTGACGTACAAGGCCGATGCCAGCCGGCCGGGCTTTACGGGCGGCGGCCTGGAAGGCGCGGGCGAAGTGGTGATCCCGGTTAAGGCGCCGCCAGGCGCGAAGCTGGTCAAGCTTTCGGCTTGCGTGATTGGCGGCACGGGCGCGACTCCGAACCCGAACAACTTCATCGAACTGCACATCGGCCCGGCGGGCCAGAGTAAACTGGTGGAGCGTACGACGGATTGCTCGCCATGGGGCTTGAATCCCGCGACGAAAGTCGAGCACTGGCAGAACAATGTGAACGGGTCCGCGACCCTGGAGCCATGTGCGGAAGGGGAAGTGAAGGTGGCCTGCAAGGGCTATGGAGTGGTTCTGGGGCTGCGCATTTACGCGCATTACGTGCCTGAAAAGCCGGCTCCGGTGAGTGGAACGCTGACGATCACGCATGGGTATGACGGGCAGAATTTTTCAAAGGAGGTGGATCTCGCGGCGCTGGCCAAGGCGCCGGTGACCTACGCGGTCCCTGCCGCAGCAAAGAAGAACACGTTTATCAAGATGGAGGTGAAGTGAATCAGGGGATTTCATAAGTAAAGGAAGACCGACTTTCAGTTTCGCCGCTGCCTTTGATATCAAATATTCCCTCTGAATTTTTGACCTGGCCTCTCACGTGAATCGGCCCTTCGTAGGAAAGGTTTACGGCCCAACCTGTTTTGGGATCGAATGCTGTCCGGCCAGTCAAATCTCCATCCGTTTGCACGTTTTGATTTTCGTACTTTACGTGAACGTTGATATCGAAAAGCGCGAGTTCCGATCGGCCTGGATTGTCCATGCTTTGAAATGTGACATGCATGGTTTCTGGATTCATGCCAAGCTTCGATTTTCGTTCAAAAATTGCTGACGTCTGCTCCTTATCGAGATCAAATGCTTGGCCAGGCTGAAACGACTTCCCATCCAGCCAGAATATGATCCCATTGCGATGGCCAAATAATTCGTAGTGTTCCTCCAGAAATCCGCGCTCGGACTTGGAAATTTCATGACCATTAGACCCGGAAATGGCGAGTTCTCCCTGTTTTAGTTCGACAATGTAGCTTCTATTAATTTCTGGAGCCTTCGATTCAGCCGGCTCCGGCTTGTATTCCAAATACTCGATTTCAACTTTGGTTATGACACCCCCGACAACCGAGAGAATTTTTGTTTTTTGGCG
>Ga0265314_10006449_pt1 | contig 10386 bp, 4 predicted proteins | sample 4126metaG_FD_203106 | JGI IMG/M metagenome (GOLD analysis project Ga0265314, IMG submission 203106) | Rhizosphere microbial communities from Carex aquatilis grown in University of Washington, Seatle, WA, United States - 4-1-26 metaG | ecosystem: Host-associated > Plants > Roots > Rhizosphere >... | reverse complement strand
CCGAAGACGTCCTGCGTGTCAACCAGGGCTCGCTCTATCCGGCACTGCACCGGCTGGAGCATCAGGGCTGGATCAAAGCGGAATGGGGCGTTTCCGAACTGGGGCGGCGCGCGCGATTTTACAAGCTGACCGCCGCGGGCCGTAAGCAACTGGAACTGGAAACGCAGACCTGGGCTCGCATGGCGGGAGCTATCGGCAGAATCCTGGAGATGGCGTGATATGGGCTGGACCGATCTGGTGCTGCGGGTGCGTGCTCTCGTTCGCCGCGGACATGCAGACGATGATCTGAACGAAGAACTCAGCTTCCACATGGAAATGGAAGCGCTCAAGGAAAAGACCGCGGGAATGTCGGACGAGGAAGCGCGTCGCGTGGCGCGCCTTCACTTCGGCGGCGTGGACCAGGTCAGCGAAGAGTGCCGCGATGTCCGCGGACTCACCATGCTGGAGAATCTGGCGCGCGACGTCCGCTACGGCGCTCGTGTATTGCGCAAGACGCCGGGCTTCACCGCCATCGCCGTGCTCTCGCTGGCCATCGGTATCGGCGCCAACACCGCCGTCTTCAGCCTGCTCGACACCGTCCTGCTACGCATGCTGCCGGTACGCAATCCCGAGCAACTGGTGGTGGCGAAATGGGGCGCGCATGCCGACCTGGATCTCAGTGCCACGTGGGCGAACGGCGGCGACGATGGGAACGGCCGCTGGACGCGCAATGTTGTTTCGTGGAAGATCTTCACGGAAATGAGAGCGCACAGCCGGACGCTCACCGATGTCATGGGCTTCTCCCCGCTCGGCCCGGTGAACGTCGCGGTGGGCAATCAAGCGATGTCGACGGGCGCCATGGTGGTGTCGGGGAACTATTTTCAGGCGCTTGGTGTCGGGACTGTCGTCGGACGGCCCATCACCGATGACGACGATACTGCCGGCGGCCTGCCTTCGGCCGTCATCACCTACCGCTTCTGGGAGCGCGCCTTCGGGCTCGATCCCGCGGCCGTCGGAAAAACGATTTACGTGAATGGCCAGCCGTGCGTCGTGATCGGCGTCTCTCCGAAAGGCTTCTTCGGCGTGTCGGCCGGCGGATTCATGCGGACTCCCAACCTGGACTTGGTCTTGCCGATCCGCGCGCGCGAGCGCCTGGAAGGCGGCGGCCACCAGCGGGTTGCCTGGTACGGTGACGATTTGTTATGGGTCCAGGTGATGGGCCGTGTCACTCCGGAGGCCGCGCCCGTGGCACAACGGGAACTGGCGACCATAGTGTTGGCTCACCTGCCGGAGATTAGTCGCAAGGAACTCGGCTCGGAGATTCCGCGGGTGTTCCTCGATCCTGGCGGGCAAGGGCTCGACAGCCTTCGGCAGACGTACCATCAGCCACTGCTGATTCTCATGGTAGTGGTCGGACTCACGCTCCTGATGGCGTGTGCGAATCTTGCCGGCCTGCTGGTGGCCCGCGCCAACGCGCGGCAGCAGGAGATCATGTTGCGCCTCGCAGTGGGCGCGAATCGCAGTCGCCTGGTACGGCAGTTGCTTGTGGAGGGGGCCGTGCTGGCAGGTGCAGGTGCGGCGGCCGGCCTGGCATTCGCCTGGTGGGGCGTACGCGCTCTGGTGGCGCTGGTGGCCACGGGCAACGCGCCCATTCCCGTGGACGTCACGCCGAATGCACGCGTCCTCGCCTTTACCGCCGGCATTTCACTGGCGACCACATTTCTTTTTGCGCTGGTCCCGGCATTGCGCGCGACCCGTGTCGATGTGGCCGGCGGGCTGAAGCAGGATGCGCCCGCGGCAGGCGGTGTGCAGCGCCTGGCGGCCGGCAGGATTCTGCTGGCGATTCAGGTGGCGGTCGCCCTGGTGCTGCTGGCCGGCGCCACGCTCTTCACTCGTAGTCTGGCGAAATTGCGGTCGCTGCCCCTCGGCTTCAATCCGCACAACATCACGCTCTTCGACGTGGCGCCCGGGAAGAACGGCTACGATGAGGTCCGCGGAAATCAGTTGTACGCGAGCCTGTGGGACCGCCTGCGGCAGATGCGCGGCGTGACCGCGGTGAGTCTCTCCGCCCAGCGACTCATGGCCGGCTATCAATCGAGCAGCGGGATCGTGGTGGAGGGCGGGCCCAAGGAGCCGATGAGTTCCACCATGAACTACGTCGGGGCTGATTTCTTTCCTACCGTCGGAATTCCCGTGATGCTGGGCCGCGGCATCGAACTCCGTGATCTGGCGACCACTCCGCGAGTCGCGGTTATCAATGAGAGCATGGCGCGCCAGGCTTTCGGCTCAGGATCGCCGGTGGGCCGCAGGTTCCGCTGGTCGTTCAAGCAGGACCTGGACGTCGAGGTCATCGGCGTAGCCAGAGACGCCAAGTACGACCGCCTGCGCAGCGAAGCCCCGGCCACCATCTACGTGCCCTACACGCAAAGGCCATTCGGCTGGCCGCAGGAGATGACTTTCGAAGTCCGCTCAGCTGGCAGCATGGCGGAAGTGGCCGCCGGTGTGCGGCGCGCCGTGGCCGATATCGATCGCATGCTGCCCGTCACCAATCTCAAAACGCAGGAGGCCCAGATCGACGATACGCTGGCGCGCGAGCACCTGTTCGCATCGCTGGTCAGCCTGTTCAGCGCGATTACACTGGCTCTGGCATGCGTGGGGCTCTATGGGTCGGTGGCGTATACCGTGACGCGCCGCACGCGGGAGTTGGGAGTCAGGATGGCTCTGGGCGCCAGCCGGATCACGGTTCTGCGTATGCTGCTCGGACAAGTAGCGGTGACGGTCGCCGCCGGCCTGGCAATCGGCCTGCCCGGGGCATGGGTGTTGACGCGGGTCATCGAGTCGCAGCTTTACGGAGTCCAGCCGCACGATCCCCTCAGCATGGCAATCGCCTGCGCGGGCGTAGTCGGAGTGGCCATGCTGGCGGCGCTATTGCCCGCGCGTCGCGCCATGAAGATCGACCCGGTCCGCGCACTTCGCTACGAGTGATGTGTTGGCGCCGCTCACCGGCACCGAAAGATCCGCACGTATTCGTTGGCGAACGCCGGCGACTGCGTCCACACCCAACTCTGCCGATCCATCCATGCGGAGTCAGTGTCACTGGCCGCGATGTATTCGATGGGCAGCGACCGGCACACGCCTCCGAGGTCGGTCGCTGCCTGCTGGCCCGCAGGTGGATACGCGCTGCTGAGCGCCGCGATCAGGGCGGGGCAGTCCGCGGGGTCTCCGCCGAAGGGAGTCAGACAGCCTTCGTCCGCCGCCAGGGTCGGTCGTTCCGCATAGAGCAGCGCCGACGTGTCCTGCTCGACGATTCGCGGGCTGAACTGGACGATCGCGGTGGGCCGTGTAGTAGCGGTGACCCATTCGCCCGCTTCCCGATTGGCGTAGTTGCGCTCTCCCGCGCGCCGGTCGGGAGCCAGCCACGAAAAGATGGGCACCACTCCGCGATCGGCCAGCACTGCGTAAAAGCGATTGATGCCGATCTCGTAGGCCGACCCGGCGGCGCCCAACACCAGCAGGACCGCGAAGAACCTGCGCTGCTCGCCGAAGTCCGGGAGTACATCCACGGCGAGTAGCAAGAGTCCGAACTGCGCGATCAGAAAGCCACGCCAGCCGAGATCGTTGTTGCCGATCACCGACGACCGGACAAAGGTGCAGACCGTCACGCTGGTGGCGATCATCAGCCATGTGGCGGATGCCGCCCGCGTGAGCGGCCCTCCATCGGCACGATGCCGCTTCCACCACAGTACTGCGGCGGAGAAAAAGAAACCGAGTTCCAGGAAGTAGTTCAACGGCAGCGCGAGCGCGTTGACGATGGGCAGCGTCCACCCCTTATTGAGTCCCGAGCCTTGGAACAGGCCGTTGATCGGCGAGAAGGGCCGCATCCACAGTTGGAACGGAGCGCCGCCTTGTGCCGGTCCGCGCATGGAGAGCAGAAACGGGATCGCCAGCGCCAGTCCGATGACGCCCGCGCCGATCAGAATTCCGCTCTCCGTCCAGCGGCGTTTGGCCAGCGTGAACAGCGTCCAGAGCATCAGGAAGAGGCCGAAAACCATCGCCACATAGATCGACGCGCCGAAAGCCGTCGCCAGCGCTACGCCAGCCAGTAGCATATGCTGCACGCGCTCGCGCAATCCCTGACGACCCGCGGCGGCCCATAGGATGAGAAACGCCATGAGGCAGGCGATCAGGCCCGAGAGGTAGTGGCTCTCCCACAGCGCCGTGTAGACGAAACCATCCACTTGCTCGTTCCACCACTCCATCGCCGGCCGGATGGCGTGCATTCCGGCTGCCTGCAGCATCCACAGGATCGCCGTTGGCAGAATATCGAGACCGGTGACCCCGAGCAGCAGGATCCCCGCGATGGCGCGCCGTCGGAAGCTCTGCGGACCGCGATACGCGAACAGTCGGAAGTAGAGCGCCACCAGCGCCATCAGGCCGAACCCGCACCACACCGCTCCGCCGATCCAGGCGTGCCTCGCGGTGACCAGCGAGCCGCCGGCGAGATCGACCAGCGCCGCGGGGAGCAGCCAGAAATAGTGATAGCGGAGCGCGACCGCATGGCCGGGAAAGAAGAACGGGCTGGCGGGCGGAATGCCGGTAGTGCCGATCGAATGGATGAACTGCGCGCGGATGGCGTAGTCGAAGGCGGCCGAAGGATACCAGGCGCGATTGCCGATCTGCAGGTCGACGAGCGAGAAGATGGCGATGGCGGCCCACGCCGAGAAGATCCACACGACGGAGCGCGTGTACGGCGCCAGCGACATCTTGCGGCGCAACGCGACGGACGCCGCGAAAATCCACGAGACCGCGCAGAACACCCACACGGCGGTCAGCGACCCGAGTCGGCCGGTGAAATAGATGAGCCCGGGGCAAATCGCGATCCCCAGCGGAAGGCTTAACGCGAGTTGGAAAGCGAACGTGCGTCGACGGAAATCGAACAGATCGGTGAGCCACGCGATGGCATACCCCGGCACCAGGACGAAAAGCGGGAACAGGCACACCGCCGCCATGCACCCTGCGATGTCGGCGAGCATGTAGCTGTGCGTGGGCATGGTCAGCCAATTATATGGTGACGGGGCCGGGGCCTTGGGGACAAGCGGGCAAGAGATATCGGACCGTTATTATAGGTAGTACACAAGCGGCAAACGGCATGGTACGCTTTTCGAGCGGGCACGCGCGGCCCGCATTCGGAGGAAAACAATGGGACTGAACGAACGTCGCAAGATCAAAGAAATTCAGGATACGATCCTGCCGGGACGCGTCAAGGACATCGAGGAGATTTGTGGAGCCCCGATCCCCTACGAGGTGGACTGGGACAGCTTCGACACTTTCGAAGCCCTGAACTTCCTGGACAACATCTCGTGCCACCGCCTCAACATGGCGCTGCGCATGATCTGCCAGGACGACATGGGAAAAGAGGCGGTCCGCGAAGGGCTGAAGCTAATCAAGTTGAAGAACGTGAAGACGCCCGCCGAGATGAGTCTGGCGTTCGCCAACGGCGTGTTGGAAATGCATTGCGCGTACGCTCTAGGCGCCAGCGGAATGCACAGCGACAACGTGATCCGCGAACTGCTGATTAAGGGCCTATAGCTTTAGAGAGCAGTTCTTTGCGCCTTGGCGGCTTGGCGAGAGAGAGTTCACGCAAAGTCGCCAAGTCGCAAAGACGCGTAATTATTCGAACAGGTCTGCAAGCGGCACCACCATGGTGGGATTCTCGGTTCGCAGTTCCGCGACTTCCACCATCGCGCCCGGCGTACATCGCCACGCCTTGCGGGTCTGGGGATCGAGAAGCCACACGTAAGGTACGCCGAAATTGAGGTAGTCGACCAGCCTCTCATTCGTGCGGGAAACGCGATCGTCGGGAGACAGGATTTCCACACAAATAAAGGGAGGGTCGCGGAAGATCTGACCTGTCGGTTGGCCTAGGACGACGCATACATCGGGGACCCGGAAGCGTGTAGGCGACAGTTGAACTCGCTGTTCAGGGACAACGCAAATGCCCCATTCCCGGCGGCGGTTATAAAAGTATGCGAAAACTGCCCCTTGCAGCCGGGCGTGGTCGAATGTGCCCACATTCCGCTCCTGGACTTCTCCGTCCACAAAATCGCAGTCCGGCCGATATACGGTCGACAGGTATTCCTGTGTTGTGACCGCCGTAGTTGCCATACAAGCCATTATGACAAAAGGGGCGTCCCGCTGCGCAGGACGCCCCTCACTTCTTGACTGATTGTTCTCTTACTCCGCCAGCGTTTCTTCGCCGGTATCTTCAGGCAACCCACCCGCGTACTGCAGGCGAGTCTCTTCGTCGTAACCGGGGATTACATCGGGCGCCGGCTCGGCGGGCGTTTCTTCCACCACGTCCTCGCCTGCAATCTTCACCTGGCGGTAATACTCCATGCCGGTGCCGGCTGGAACCAGGCGTCCCATGATCACGTTCTCCTTCAGGCCGCGGAGGTAATCCACCTTGCCGTTGATGGCGGCTTCGGTGAGTACGCGCGTGGTTTCTTGGAAGGATGCCGCGGAGATAAACGAATCGGTCGATAACGACGCCTTGGTGATGCCCAGCAGCATGGCTTTGCCCTGCGCGGGACGGCCACCGGCCTCGCTCGTTTTGAGATTCTCGGCGCGGAACTTGAACTTGTCCACCACTTCTTCCGGCAGGAATTCCGTGTCGCCGATATCTTCCACTTTCACCCAGCGCATCATCTGACGGGAGATGACTTCCAGGTGCTTGTCGTTGATGTTGACGCCCTGCAACCGGTAAACTTCCTGAATCTCGTTGACCAGGTACTTCTGCAGTTCCTTTTCACCGAGCACATCCAGAATGTCGTGCGGATTGCGGGGTCCGTCCATGAGCGGCTCGCCGGCTTTCACGCGCTCGCCTTCCTGGACGTTGATATGGACGCCGCGGGGCAGGGCATACTCGCGCTTCTCGCCTTCGTCGCCTTCGACGTAGATCTTGCGCTGGCCCTTGGAGACCTCGCCGTATTTCACGACGCCGTTGATCTCCGCGATGATAGCCGTCTCACGCGGCTTGCGCGCTTCGAACAGTTCCACCACGCGCGGCAGACCGCCGGTGATGTCCTTGGTCTTGGTAGTTTCGCGCGGGATCTTGGCGATCACGTCGCCGGCGTGAACGTCTTCGCCGTCGCGGATCATCAAGTGGGCGTGGGTCGGCATCAGGTACTTCTTGGCTTCCGACCGTGAACCCGTGGCGCCTTCCGGCCGGATCACAACCTGCGGCTGCCGCTTCTCATCGGGAGAATCGGTGACCACGAGCTGCGACATGCCGGTGACTTCGTCTACCTGCTCCTGCAAAGTGAGGCCGTCGATGAGGTCCTTGAAGTGGACCACACCGCTGATTTCCGTGAGGATGGAGAAGGTGTACGGATCCCATTCGAGCAGGATCTGGTTGCTCTTCACCGGGGCCCCGTCTTCCACGAGGACGCGCGCACCGTAAACCACCGGATAGCGTTCCTTTTCACGGCCCTTATCGTCCACTACCGCCATGATGCCGGCGCGGTTCATGGAGATGATCTCGTTGGTCTTGCTGCGGACCGTCACGATGCCGATGTAGCGGGCGAATCCATCGGACTTGGCATCCTGCGTGGACTGCTCGCTGATTCGGGTCGCCGTTCCACCGATGTGGAACGTACGCATGGTCAACTGCGTTCCGGGTTCGCCGATGGACTGCGCCGCGATCACGCCGACCGCTTCGCCGCGTTCCACCAGTCGTCCGGTGGCCAGGTTGCGGCCGTAGCAGGCGACGCACACACCGCGCTTGGATTCGCAGGTGAGCACCGAGCGGATCTTGACGCGCTCGATACCGGCAGCCTGAATGGCCGCCGCCAGGTCTTCGGTGATTTCCTGGTTGACGCCTACGATGATGTTGCCTTCGTAATCCTTCTGATCTTCCAGCGGCATGCGGCCCACGATGCGGTCGCGCAGCGGCTCGATGATCTCGCCGGATTCGATGATCGGCTCCACGTAAATGCCTTCGGTGGTGCCGCAGTCGTTTTCGCTGATGATCACGTCCTGTGCCACGTCCACCAGGCGCCGCGTCAGATAGCCCGAATCGGCCGTCTTCAACGCGGTGTCGGCCAAACCCTTACGGGCGCCGTGCGTGGAGATGAAGTATTGCAGCACGTTGAGGCCTTCGCGGAAGTTCGCGGTGATAGGCGTTTCGATGATCTCGCCCGAGGGCTTGGCCATCAAACCGCGCATACCGGAGAGCTGGCGGATCTGCTGTTTCGATCCGCGCGCGCCGGAGTCGGCCATGATGTAAATGGGGTTGAGGTAGCGGCCGGTGCGGTCGTCCTCTTCCATCGCCGCCATCATTTCATCCGAAACCCGTTCCGTAACCTTCGACCAGATTTCGATGATCTTGTTGTAACGCTCGCCGTGGGTGATGGCGCCGTCCTGATACTGGCTCTCCACGTTGACCACTTCCTTTTCCGCTTCGCGGACCAGGACGGCCTTTTCGGCGGGGACCACCATGTCGTCGATGCCGATGGAGATGCCGGCGCGGGTGGCGTACAGGAAGCCCAGATTCTTCACCTCATCCAGCATCTGGACGGTGACATGCAATCCGAACTTGAGGTAGCAATACTGCACCAGCGCGCCCAAGCCTTTCTTCTTCAGAAGGCCGTTGATGAATGGCATGTCCTGCGGCAAGTGATCGTTCATGATCACGCGGCCTACAGTGGTTTCCATGTACTGCTTGTTGAACTCGATCGGCTCGGTGTGGATCACGTTCTGGGTATCGAACGCATGCACCAGGTCGATGACGCGGCCGGTATAGCGCAGCTTGATGGGGGTGAGCGTTTCCACTTCGCCCATTTCGAGCGCGATCAGCACGTCGTCGGTGGAGGCGAAGGTGCGTCCTTCACCCTTGGCGCCGGGGCGGGCCTTGGTGAGGTAGTAGCAGCCCAGCACCATGTCCTGCGTCGGGATGGCGATCGGTCCGCCATGTGCCGGCGACAGAATGTTGTTGGCCGAAAGCATCAGGGTGGATGCTTCGATCTGCGCTTCCGGAGACAGCGGGATGTGAACGGCCATCTGGTCGCCGTCGAAATCGGCGTTGAAGGCGGTGCAGGTCAGCGGGTGCAGCTTGATGGCCTTGCCTTCCACCAGTACCGGCTCGAAAGCCTGGATGCCGAGGCGGTGCAGCGTGGGAGCGCGGTTGAGCAGAATGGGGTGATCCTTGATCACCTCTTCGAGAATGTCCCAAACCACGGGATCCTGCTGCTCGACGAGTTCCTTGGCCTGCTTGATGGTGGTGCAATGGCCGCGCTGTTCCAGGCGGTGATAAATGAACGGCTTGAAAAGCTCGAGCGCCATCTTCTTGGGAAGACCGCACTGATGCAATTTCAAATCGGGACCGACCACGATGACCGAACGGCCGGAGTAGTCGACGCGCTTACCGAGGAGGTTCTGGCGGAAGCGGCCCTGCTTGCCCTTCAGGGTGTCGGAGAGCGATTTCAGCGGGCGGTTGTTGGCGCCGCGCAGTACGCGGCCACGGCGGCCGTTATCGAACAGCGCATCGACAGCTTCCTGCAACATGCGCTTTTCATTGCGCACAATGACGTCGGGGGCATGCAGTTCGATCAGCTTCTTCAACCGGTTGTTGCGGTTGATCACGCGGCGATAGAGGTCGTTGAGATCCGAAGTGGCGAAACGGCCGCCATCCAGTGGCACCAGCGGGCGCAATTCCGGCGGAATTACCGGGATCACGTCGAGAATCATCCACTCCGGTTTGTTGCCCGATTTGCGGAACGATTCCACCACGCGCAGGCGCTTGGCGTACTTCAGTTTCTTCTGCACCGACTGCTCGGTCTTCATCTTGTCGCGGATCTCTTCACTGAGAGCTTCCACGTCGACCTTCTTGAGCAGTTCCTTGATGCCCTCGGCGCCCATCATGGCGATGAACTTACCGGGGAATTCCTGATCGAGCTGGCGTTTGCGCTCGTCGGTAATCACTTCACCCTGGCTGAGGGCTTCCACTTCGCCCGGCGACACGATCACATAGGCTTCGAAATACAGCACTCGCTCGAGTTCCCGCAGAGTGATGTCGAGCAGGTGGCCGATGCGGCTGGGCAGGCCCTTGAAGAACCACACGTGCGAGCAGGGGCTGGCCAGTTCGATGTGTCCCAAACGTTCGCGGCGAACGCGCGCCAGCGTGACTTCCACACCGCACTTGTCGCAAATGACGCCGCGGTGTTTCATGCGCTTGTACTTGCCGCACAAGCACTCCCAATCCTGTGTAGGTCCGAAAATACGGGCGCAGAAAAGTCCGTCGCGCTCCGGTTTAAAAGTGCGGTAGTTAATGGTCTCCGGCTTGGTGACCTCTCCGTGGGACCAGCTCCGGATCTTTTCCGGCGAGGCCAGGGAAATGCGGATGGAATCGAA
>Ga0265314_10006447_pt1 | contig 10386 bp, 10 predicted proteins | sample 4126metaG_FD_203106 | JGI IMG/M metagenome (GOLD analysis project Ga0265314, IMG submission 203106) | Rhizosphere microbial communities from Carex aquatilis grown in University of Washington, Seatle, WA, United States - 4-1-26 metaG | ecosystem: Host-associated > Plants > Roots > Rhizosphere >... | reverse complement strand
TGACGTGGTTCGAGTTGGTGCCGCGCATGAATACCGACGTCTGCGTGCCCGGCGAGCCGTTCTGCACGACCTGCAGGCCGGGCACCTGGTTGAGCACCTCGGTAACGGTGCGTTGCTGCTGGCGTTCGATGTCGTCGGCGGTGATGACCGTAACGGAGCTGCCGATCTCCCGCACGGGTGTCGGCACCGTCGTGGCGCTGACGGATATCGCAGGCAGCGCGACGGTTTTGTCGGGCGTTTGTTGAGCCAATGCGGTTTGCGGCAACAGCGCAGTGAGCGCCAGTAGCGCGCCGCACACAGTGAGTTTCGTTCCCATCTCGCAACATTCCTTCGTTTGCGCCCGAGCAAGGCTCGAGCGCATCGGGTGAGACAAATCCGATGCGAAGGACAGGCAAACGCAACACGGCACACTCGGCACGTAACGTTTAACCCGTTCGATTGTCGTATGAGGTGTCGCCCCCACGCGGCCATCGCACCGGCATTGACGTCACCGCTGCGAAAGCGCGCTCCGTATGGACCTCCCGTCCACCGGTTGGGTGACTGTGCTGGCAGGTTTCCTGGCTCGCGGGTCGTTGCTCAGTTGCGTCCGGCCTTCCCAGTTTCCCAGTGGCCGTATGGACGCGGGCTCGCCGCTTACAGTTGCGGGGGCAGCCACCGATTCCTGCATTCGCAACGCGCGAGCCGCAGAAATCTGTGTTCCCTCTTTCGTCTCCGGAGCGATCCGGAGAACCAGCACGGATAAAATGTCGCTTGAACGCGCGCACGAGTCAAGCGCCGGAACTCCGGCGCTTGCTCGTCGCTGCGAATTCGTACGTGAAGTTAGCCGTTGACTTTGACCTTCGCCGGATTGGCGCGCTTGACCTGCTTCAACGGCTTGACGTGCTTGGCATGCACGAAGTGCTTCGCGTGTTTCACGTGGGCGAAGTGCCGGACGTGATGGCGGGAGCGCAGCGACACGTGCTTGCGGGTGGTTGCTGTGCCGGTTTCCTTGACCTTGACGCCGGTCGTCACGGCGGTCTTGGCCGCGGGCTCCTTGGCCGGCGCGTTGCCTTGGGCAAAGGCCGGGCCGGCGATCAGGCTCATCGCGAGAACGGCGGCCGCGAGTTTGTTGAACATGGTGGTATCCTTTCAAATCGGGTTGCCGGAAACCCGCGGGGTTAATCGGCCAACCGGTTTTCCGCCGGTCGTTGAAAGCCACCATGCGCCCCTGTGCCTGAAGCCGTTCTGAAGCCTGCTGTTATCGGCCGTTCAAACACCCGCCGCCGCGGTGTCCGAATCCAGGCGGGATCAAGGCCGGCATCAAGGAACCGATTTTCGGCGGCGCATCATGCGTCGGCAACGCCTTGCATCTTTTGTGCGACGCAAGACATTTGGTGCGGGATCCGCCGGGAACCTAAGTAGTTGACGACGGTTGTTTCCGCGCAACGTGCCGAGGCAAACCAACAACCCCAAGAGGAAGTCAAACCATGAAAATCCGCACCGCAATTTTCACCGCCGTGTTGCTGGCGACCACGGCCGGCTACGCCACCGCGCAGAGCACCATGTCGCCGGCCAGCCAGGCTCGCCCCGGCGAGCAGGGTTCGGATTCGTCGAAGCCGAATGGCCTGGATAACAAGGCCGGCACCAGGACCGGACCGAACGGCAGCGGCGCGGCCGCTACCACGGGTACCGGCACCTCGGCGATGAAAAACAAGAACGACACCAACGTCAGCCCGGCCTCGCCGAAGTCCGGTGAAGTCCAGCCCGCGAAGTAATTCGCATTGCAAAGATGTCATGCCCGGGCCTCGCGCTCGGGCATGACTCTTGCCCGGTTCCGCGCTCGCGCGATGGTGAACACAACAACGGAACGGCAGAAGCAGCCAAACGTTGCTCATACACGGACCGTCTTTTGAGACGTCCTCATTCACCGAAAGGAACATCCATGAAAATTCGCACACTCGCTTTGACTGCTGCGGTTCTCGCCGCGGCGAGCGGCTCTGCTTTCGCGCAGACCAATTCGAATGCCATGAACCCGAGCGAGGCGCACAGCGGCTCGAAGGCGCAGGACGCCACCACGCCGGGCACCGCCAAGATGCATAAGCAGTCCGGCACCACCGGCTCCGGCATGAGCGGCGCCGATACGACCGGCAAGTCCGACACGCCGCAGGCGAACAAGAACGTCAGCCCGGCTTCGCCCAACGCCGGCGACAAGCAGGAAAAGTAATCGCACTTCGTCGATCTGAAGCCGATTTGATCATGCCCGGCCGTCGCGCCGGGCATGATGCTTTTGTCGCGCCTTTTTTGGGGGGTGGATCCGCTGGCCGGCGCCTGTCTCGACAACCGGGGCCTGGGTCTATAGACGAGCACCGCGCGTTCCGTCATTTGACCACTTAGGGGCGCGTCCGGAAGCCAATTATGAGCCCGTTGGCCCAAAACATTAAGCGGATCGCCTTCGTCGCCAGCCAGACGCCGGAAGCGCGCGAGGCCTGCACCCTGCTGACCAAGCGCTACGGCCAAGCCGAAGCCGCCGAAGCTGACGTTATTGTCGCCCTGGGCGGCGACGGCCTGATGCTGCAAACCCTGCACGCCTTCATGAATTCCGGCAGGCCGATCTACGGCATGCATCGCGGCACCGTCGGCTTCCTGATGAACGACTTCGTGGTCGACGGGCTGATCGAGCGGATTGCCTCTGCGCATACGACCGTGATTCACCCCTTGGCGATGCAGGCCCGCGACGTGAACGGCAAAATCCACGAACGCCGCGCCATCAACGAAGTCTCGATGTTCCGGCAAAGCGCGCAGGCTGCGCATTTGCGCATCCTGGTCGATGGCCAGGAACGCCTCGCCGAACTCGTGGCTGATGGCGTGCTGGTGGCGACGCCCGCTGGCTCGACCGCCTATAACTTGTCGGTGCAGGGCACCATCATCCCGATCAATGCACCCCTGCTCGCGCTCACCGCCATCAGCCCGTTCCGGCCGCGGCGCTGGCGCGGGGCGCTGCTGCCCGACAAGGCCAAGGTCACCATCGAGGTCCAGGAGGCGGACAAGCGCCCGGTGGCCGCCGTTGCCGACAACGACGAGGTGCGCTCGGTCAGCAGCGTCGACATCAGCATGGACCATAGTATCTCACTCAACATGCTGTTCGATCCGGGGCATAATCTCGACGAACGGATTTTGCGCGAGCAATTCGGCTTCTGACCGGCTTCAGGCGTTTCATGGCTCAATACGATTTTTTGGTGAACGGCAAAGCCGTCAGCGTCGCGCTCGATAACGAAGCGACACCCCTTCTCAATGTGCTGCGCAACGAACTTGGCCTGATGGGCACGCGCTTCGGCTGCGGCCTCGAGCAATGCGGCTGCTGCATGGTGCTGGTCGACGGCGCGCCGGTGAAATCCTGCAACCGCGAAATCTCGACGCTGAACGGCAAGACCGTCACCACCGTCGAGGGTCTCGGCACGCCCGCCCACCCTCATCCGCTGCAACAGGCCTTCATCGACGAGCAGGCCGGCCAATGCGGATATTGCCTCGCCGGCATTTTGATTTCGGCGAAAGCTTTGCTCGAGCAGAACCCATCGCCGACCCGCAAGGAAATCGCGTTGGCGCTTGACGGCAACATCTGCCGCTGCGGTTCGCATAACCGCATCATGCGCGCGGTGGAAAATGCCGCGGCCGTTATGCGGGGTGTAAAATGAACGCCCCCGTGCTGCCGGGAACGCTGAACGACAATCCGGTGCTGGAGCGCTGGGTGTCTTTCCCCGCGCCCGGCAAAGTGACCGTCAATACCGGCCGCGTCGAACTCGGCCAGGGTGTGCTGACCGCGATGGCGCAAGTCGCCGCCGACGAACTCGATGTGGCGCCGGCGCGCATCACCGTTCATTCCGGCGACACCGTCCGCGCGCCGAACGAGGGCTATACCGCCGGCTCGCAATCGATCCAGACCGGCGCCGTGGCGCTGCGCCAGGCTTGCGCCGACGTGCGCGCGCTGTTTCTCGATCAGGCTGCGGCGATCATCGGCTGCGCGCCATCCGAACTTTCGATCCGTGACGGCAGCATCCTGCGCAACGGTGCGAGCACCGGACAGGACTACTGGATTCTTGCCGGTGCCATCGATCTTTCCGCAAATGCCACCGGGACAGGCCCCCGCAAAGCCGTTTCGGATTTTACATCGATCGGACACGACACGCCCCGCCTCGACCTGCCGGCCAAGATCTTCGGCGACGCCGCCTTTATCCACGACATGAAGATCGACGGTATGGTGCACGCCCGCGTTGTGCGGCAGCCAAACCGCGGCGGAAACATCGGCAACATCGACAAGGCCGGCATCAAACGCGCCGCCAAGGGTCCGATCGATTTTGTGCAAACCGGCAATTTTTTCGCCATCGTCGGCAAGGACGAAACCGCCGTCGACCTCGCCGGCGCCGCCGCGCTCGATCGTGTCACCTGGCAGAATGTCGAACGACCGTCGCCGCAACAGCAGGAAGCCACCTGGCTGCTGCAACGCCCTTCGGTCGACCGCGTCATCGGGCCGCCCGAGCCGTCCGACCCGCAGGGGCGTGAACGCTTTGAACGAACCTTCACGCGCGGCTTCGTCGCCCACGCCTCGATCTCGCCATCCTGCGGCCTCGCGCTTTACAAGGATGGTCAGCTCACGGTCTGGACGCATTGCCAGGGCGTATTCCCCTTGCGCGCGGCGCTGGCGCGCACGCTCAAGCTCGAACCTTCGCAGATTGTCGTCAATCACGTGCAGGGTTCGGGCTGCTACGGCCATAACGGCGCCGACGATGCGGCGGCCGACGCGGCGATCATCGCGCTGCAGATGCCCGGCACGCCGGTGCGCGTGCGCTGGCGCCGCGAGGAAGAATTCGTCCACGAGCCGAAAAGCCCGTCGATGGTCGTCAAGGTCCGCGCCCTGATCGGCGCCGACGGCAAGCCGGCCGACTGGACCGCGGAAATCTGGAGCGGCAACCACAACGGCCGGCCCGGCGGCGGCAATTCGCTGCTCGGCGAGGAGGCCCTGCCCGGCTACGTAGCCCTGCCGCCCGCCAACGAGGTGCCGGAAGCCGCCGGGGGCGGCGCCACGCGCAATGCCGAGCCGCTCTACGACATTGCGCACAAGCGTATCGTCCATCACATGATCACCGAGCAGCCCGTCCGCGTCTCGGCGCTGCGTGGCCTCGGCGCCACCGCCAATGTCTTCGCGCTGGAAACTTGCATCGACGAATTAGCCGAACGCGCCGGTCAGGACCCGGTCGCCTATCGCCTTTCGATCACATCCGATCCTCGCGCCCGCGCCGTCATCGAGAAAGCCGCCGCGATGGCGAATTGGAATCCCAAAGCGCCGGGCGGCGAAGGCCACGGTCGCGGTTTTGGCTTCGCCCGCTACAAGAACAAGGCGGCCTATTGCGCCGTCGTCGTCGATCTCGACGTCGAGGAAGACGTCCGCCTCAACCACGTCTGGTGCGCCACCGACGGCGGGCTGATCGTCAGCCCGGACGGCGCGCTCAACCAACTCGAGGGCGGCATCATCCAGGCCGCGAGCTGGGTGCTCAAGGAACAGGTCCGTTTCGAGCACGACGCGCCGACCGGTCCGAGCCCCTACGATTGGGAAACCTACCCGGTGCTGAAGTTCAGCGAGGTGCCGGAAATCGACATCGTACTGCTGAACACCAAGGATGAAGTACCCCTCGGCATCGGCGAAGTCGCCGGCGGCCCGGTCGCCGCCGCCATCGGCAACGCCGTATCGCACGCGCTCGGCGCCCGCATTCGCGACCTGCCGCTAACGCGCGAGCGTATCGCGGCGACGCTGCTCGCTGGGTAGCGTTATATCCTCTTGAGAGGATTCGTCAGCGCCAGCACGAACCCGGTCGCCGTGAAGGCCGCAATCACCAGAAAGGCCACGCGGAAGGCTTCGGCGATGTCGGTCTGAATCGCCGCCTGCCTATCCGCCGACAGCGCTGGACCGACATGCTTGGCATGCTCGACCATGGCGGCGAAGGCTTTGGCCGCCTCCGGATTTTTCAGCGCCAGGGTCGCGAACAAGGCCGTCGCCACCAGCGCCGTGCCGAAGGCCGCGCCGATCGAGCGCGAGAACTGCACCGAGGCCGCCGCTTCGCCGAGCCTCGCCTGTCCCGCCACGGTCTGCACGCTGACCTGCACGACACCCATGACTGTGCCCATGGCGGCGCCGACCACCAGCAGCAGCGCGGCGAACACGATCATGCCCATGACGGAGGCGAAAAACGCCAGCGTCACGAAACATACGGTCGCCACGGTCAAACCGATCATCGGAAAAATCGTGGTCAGTCCCGTCTTGCTGACCAATCGTCCCACGACCAGCGAGCCGGTGCCGATGCCGATCGTCAGCGGCACCAACAAGAGCCCGGTGGTCGACGGCGAGGTGCCGCGCACCGCTTCGAGATAGACCGGGATGAAGGTGATCAGCGACACCAGCGCCGCGCCGTGACAGGCGGCCATGGCGTCGGAGCGCCAGATCGCCGGCAGCCGCAATAGTTTCAGCGGAATGAGCGGCGACGCCGCGCGGTTTTCCTGACGGATCAGCAAGCCGAGCGCGATCAGGCTGACCGCGAACAGGCCGAGGCCAAGCGGCAATGCACTGAGATTGGCATGCTGGATCTGCTCCAAAGCCAGCAACGTGGTCACGACCAAGGTGACGAACAGCACCAGGCCGCCTGGATCGGCCTTCCACGCCAGGCGTTCCACCTTCGGGTTATGCAGCCGCCATGTCAGCGCGACCGCGCACAAGCCGATCGGCACGTTGACGAGAAAGATCGATTGCCAGCCGAAATGTTCGGTCAGATAGCCGCCGGCGACCGGGCCGAAAGTATTGGCCGACACCGCCACCGCGGCGAGATAGCCCTGATAGCGCGCCCGTTCGCGCGGCGGCACCGCCTCGCCGACCAGCGCCTGCGACAAGGTCATCAAACCGCCGCCGCCGAAGCCTTGCAGCACGCGCGCCAGCGTCAGCCATTCGATCGAGGGCGACGCGGCGCACAGCAGCGACGCCACGATGAAAACGGCCAACGCGGTGAACATCAGGCGGCGCCGGCCGAAGCTATCGCCAAGGCGGCCATAGACCGGCGCCGCGATCGTCGCCGCGATCAGATACGATACGACGATCCAGGACGTGCGCTCGACTTGACCCGTCTCGGCCGCGATCGCCGGCAACGCCGTGGCGATGATGGTCTGATCCACCACCGCCAGAAACATCGGCAGCATGATCGAGGGAAAGACGGTGAGAAATCCGGAAGATTTCGGCACGCCGGGAGCCGGACTTGGATCGGTCACGTTCGACAAAATCAAATTCCCGTGGCGTGCGTGGAGGGCTGCTGCATCAGTGCGCCATCAGCACCGGCAAAGTGGCGCGGGCGAGAACGTGGCGCGTCGCGCCGCCGAAAATCATTTGCCGCAGGCGGCTCTGGGTATAGGCGCTTTTCACCAGCAGATCGCAACCGAGCTTGGCCGCGTGTTCCAGCGTAATGGCGCCGACGTCTTCACCGGAGGCCCGCTCACCGCGGTTGACGGTCAAAGCCGTGGCCTTGACGCCGTTCTGCCGTAAATGACGCGCCGCCTCCTCGCCCGATGGGCCCTGCGTCGGGCCGCCCTCGACGGTCAGCACCGTGACCTGATCGGCCAGGCGCAAAAGCGGCAGCGCGAAGGTATTGGTGTGCGCCTGCTCGGTGCTGCGATTCCAGGACACCAGGACGTTGCGCCCGATGGTCTTGGGCACCGCGGGCGGCACGATCAGCACCGGCCGGCCGGATTCGAACAAGGCGGCCTCCAGCGGCGCGGCGCGTGGATTTTCCGCCGCCGGGCCCGGACGGCCGAGGACGATGAGGTCGAAGACCCGGCCGAGGCTGCCGATGAACATGTCATCGGCGCTATCGGCGTGGGGCCAGCCATAGGACAAAGCCGCCTCGGCGCTCTGACCGGGCACCACGGCGGGCGCCGCGGGCACGCCATGGGCCTGCATGAAGGATATGAAGGTTTGGCGCGCCTGGGCGGCGGCTTCGGGGTCGTGGGCCCCGGAAATCGCCAGGCCGCCGACCGGCTCGATGGTGACATAGGACGCGGTCGAGGGGCGGACCGCGAAGCCCTCCATGTAGCTGCCGAAAATGCCCGCCACCAGCCGGGCGGCCTCCAGAACGGCCGCCATCGCGTCATGGTCTTCCGTGGGGATCAATATCGTTTTCATGGGGTCGTCCTATGAAACGGGGGTCCGGTGCGATGGTTCCTATCCTAAACCTTTCCTTAAGGGCACCACCCTACCTTCTCCGTCGGTATCGGGCTCATGCCCGTGGCCCGGGGCACCATGGTCCGCATCGACTTCAACCGCCTGCGCTTTCTCGTCATCGACGATAACGCCCATATGCGCCGTATCATGCGGACGCTGCTGCACGGCTTCGGCGCCCGCGAGGTCTATGAGGCCGAGGACGGCGCGGCGGGGCTGGAAGCCTTCACCCATTACATTCCCGACATCATCATCACCGACTGGGCGATGCCGATTTTCGATGGCCTCGAATTGACCCAGATGGTCCGCCAGCCCGGCGCCAACGCCAATCCTTACGTCGCCATCATCATGCTGACGGGCCATTCCGAGAAAAAGCGCGTCACCGCCGCGCGCGACGCCGGCGTCACCGAATTTCTCGCCAAGCCGATCTCGGCCAAGGCGCTGTACGAACGCATCGTCAACGTGGTCGCCAGCCCCCGCTCCTTCATCCGCACCAAAACCTATTTCGGGCCGGATCGCCGCCGCAACGTCAACCCCGGCTACGCCGGCGCCGAGCGCCGCAAGGGCGGCAAGGCCGACGTTATCCGCCAATCGCCCTTGCTCGAAAAAGTCCGCGCCCCGGCCTAACCAGAGACATAGACCATGGCTCTCGCGAAAAACACGGCGGTGATCGCGACTTTCAGCGATCACGAGGTGATTACCCCCGAGCATAAGCTGCGCAAGGCGGTCACCACGGCACCCGCGCTGCACGGCGACGAGGATCCCGTCGCGCGCGCCGAGATGGCGCTGGCCGCGCTGTCGTCGGAATTCGGTTCCTGGATGGAGTCCGAATGCGACCGCCTCGACGCGGCGCGTCAGGCGGTCACCAAGAGCGGCTTCAGCAAGATCAACAAGGACAATTTGTTTCACGCCGCCCACGACCTCAAGGGCGAGTCCGCGACCTTCGGCTTCCCCCTGGTGGCGGCCGCCGCCGACAGCCTGTGCCGGTTGATCGAATATACGCCCGACCCGACGCAGATCCCGGTCAAACTGGTCGATCAGCACGTCGACGCGGTGCGCGCGATCTATCGCGAATATTCAAAGTCCAACGCGGAAGCGCTTGCCGCGGCGCTGACCGGCCGCCTGCGCGAGGTCACCGACGAATTCCTGATCGTCGAGAACCGCGACCGGCCCGAGGTGCTGGAGCAGATCACCGGCCCCTCGATCGCGCCGGAATAAATTACCGGAGCGCTAAGCCACCAGCCGGCTGTCCGCGATCAGATGATCGTTGGCGATGTGATCGAAAGCGACCAGATCGTCGCAGAACATGCGGGCTTCCTCGCGCGCGGCCTCGACCGCAAAGCGCCGCAACAAAGCCAACAGCGACGCCATCTCCGGTCCCCGTTCATGCGAGCAGCGCGCCAGCACGCGCTCGACCATGCGGCGCTTGAGCCTGGCCACGCCGCCCTGCTCGCCGATCAGGATGCCCTCGCGCATCGCCGTGATGGCTTCGCGGAACGCCGGATAAGCGACGTCGGGCAGACCGGCCTTGCGATAGAGCGCGTGGAAGCCGGAAATATTCTTGTCGTGGATATAGCTGCTGACGCGGTCGAGCGGCATGCCGGACAATTCCGTCAGCGCCTCCTCGAACAGCACGACGTTGCCGGACAACAGCGCGCGCAGGATCATGCCGCCGGTGAGTTGCCCGCTCTGCCGCAGATGCTGCATCAGCGCCGGCACTTCCTCGTAGCGGGTCTCGGCGGCGAGCGCCAAGGTCGCCTTCTCGCAAGCCTCGCGGGCGGCGAATTCGGCGTGCTCGGGGCCGAGCCATTGCCGCCCGGCGACGAAGCCGGCCAGCGTCTGCGACAATTTGCTGAGCAGCGCCTGGCGCGTCGTCGTCGGCAGGTCGTCGCGCGCGGCGAGATTTTCGCGAATGGGCGCCAGATGGCCGAAGCGCTCGACGATGCGGTCGACCGAAAACAGCGCGATTTCGGCGTCGGGATTTTCCAGCAGCGTCAGGCAGGCTTCCGCCGAGCCGACTTCGGCAATGGCGGCGGCGAGCGGGCGCGACAACAGCGTGCGGCTAGCGATCGCCACCTGCGTGTCCGGCGCGCCGGTCGCGATCAGGTCGACCAGATCGTCCTCCAACAGCATCGGCGAGCGCGTCAAAATCGGATAAG
>Ga0265314_10006446_pt1 | contig 10389 bp, 11 predicted proteins | sample 4126metaG_FD_203106 | JGI IMG/M metagenome (GOLD analysis project Ga0265314, IMG submission 203106) | Rhizosphere microbial communities from Carex aquatilis grown in University of Washington, Seatle, WA, United States - 4-1-26 metaG | ecosystem: Host-associated > Plants > Roots > Rhizosphere >... | reverse complement strand
GTGGACTTTCCCGACCCCGACGAGCCCATGATGCAGACCATGTCGCCGGCGCGCACGGTGAGGTCGACGCCGCGAAGTGCGAACACCTTGTTCGTGCCCATCGTGTACACCTTTGTCACTCCCGTGACTTCGATGACGGCACGTGCCGCTGCCGTCTCGTCGGCGGCAATCACGGTCCGCCGCGGCCGCCGCGCTGCGGCGTGGGAGCGAGCGGGTTGGTGCTCGGCGCCGTCTTGGCAGCCGTGCCCGGCAACGCGGCGCCGACGATCACTTGCATGCCGACTGCGAGCGAATCGCCGGTGACCTGTGTTCGCTGCCCGTCCGAGATCCCTACGCGTACGTGGATCGCCTTCAGCTTTCCGGCGTCGTCGAGTGTGTAGAGCGTTCCCGCCGAGCCGGCTGCGCCGGTCAGCGCCCGCTTCGGGCGCGCTCTCGCGGCGGCGCCCACCGGCGGAGCGGACGCGTTACTGGTGTCCTTCGCCGCGGGATGCCGCATGGTGTCGACCGGCGTGATGTCTGCCTCCGCGAGTTGTGCGGCGGTGGGCTTGTATCGCAGCGCCAGGTTGGGAACGGTGAGAACGTTCGCGGCCGACGCGGTGATGAACAGCACCGTCGCGGTCATGCCGGGTAACAGTGCGCCGTCCGCATTGTCAAGCGTGACGACCACGGTGTAGTTCACGACGTTGTCCGTCAGCTTCGATTGCAGCCGCACTTGTCCCACGCTGCCGACGAAGGTGCGCCCGGAATACGACTGCACGGTGAAGTTGACCACCTGGCTGTCTTTGATCGCGGCGATATCGCTCTCATCGACCGCGGCGAGGATCTGCATTTGCTTGAGATCCTGTGCGATGAGGAAGAGCTGCGGCGCGGAGAGGCTCGCCGCGACCGTCTGGCCTACGTCCACGTCGCGCTCGACGACCACCCCGCTGATCGGCGCGAAGATGTTCGTGTACGACAGGTTCTGTTTGGCCTTGTCGAGCGTGACCTGAGCGGACTTCTGGCCGGCGAGCGCGACGGACTGCGCCACGTCCACCACGCTGAACTCACTCGCGCTGATGAACTGCTGCGTGAAGAGCGGCTGGTTGCGGTCGTACTCGGCTTTCGCCTGCACGTATTGCGCCTGCGCTTTTACCAGCTGCGCCTGCGCGTCGGTCACGGCCTGCTGCTGGAGGGTCGGATCGATGCGCGCCAGCAACTGGCCCTTCGTCACGCGATCGTTGAAGTCTGCGTGGATCTGATCGACGAGGCCCGAAACCTGAGTGCCGACCTGCACGGTCTTGACCGCGCTGAGCGTGCCTGTCGCGGAGACCGTCTGTTGAATGCTGCCCGTTTCAACCGTCGCGAACCGGTACGCCGGCGTCGCGTTGGCGCGCGATCGCATCACCAGCCAGATGACACCGGCCGCGACGATCAGCGCAACGGCGATGATCGCGATCCACTTTTTGTTGCGCCGCTTCACGGGCGGCGCGGGCGGCGCGGCCTGCGGGCGCAGCGCAGCCGATGCGCCCTCCGCGGGAGGACTGGTTGACGGAGTCGGCCGACTCTCCTCCATCTGCGTAGCATTCGTCGGCACGGTGCCTCCCGTTGATGGCTTGGACGAGCCTCATTGGAAAGTGGACGGCCGGACGAGCGGCGGAAATCGCACATATGGGTGAGTTGAGATCTGCTCCGGCGGTATGAGCGAGGATCACCGGCGCGACGTTCGCCTGGCCCTGGCCGCGCTGACGGGAGACGTGAGTAAAGGTCGCGCCACACGGCCGCCTCCGGCTCGCATTCGGACGCTCCCCGGCGCTACCCTTACGATGCGCGCCACACGCTCCATGCAGCGGTCCACCCGCCACGCCCGGGTACCAGATGACGACGATTGATCCGATCGCGCAGGGCCGCACGGCAGACATCTTCTACGATCCGCGCCTGCGCTCGCTGGGCTGGCGCGACTTGGTTCCGGTCAACCGCTTCGAGATCGTGCGCGAACTCGTGTTGCCCGCGACATGGCTCGTCGCCTCGCTCGCCGCGGCGAAGTTCGGTCACCATGTGGTCGCGCTCGGCGTCTCGTTCCTGTTCTTCCTCACTGGGCTGCGTCTCGTGCACAACGCCTTCCATTCGGCGCTCGGTCTTTCGCGGCGTGGCACGGACTTCGTGTTGTGGATCATGAGCCTCGTGATGCTGGGAAGCATGCACGCGGTGCGTTTCAACCATCTGCAACACCATAAGGAATCCCTCGGTGAGCACGACGTCGAGGGACGCCATGCCGATCTGCCGGCGTGGCGAGCGTTGCTCTATGGCCCAGTGTTCCCCGTACTCCTCCACGCCACGGCGCTGCAGAAGGGCGACCGCAGGCTGCGGAGGACAGTCGTCGCGGAACTTGCCATGAGCGCCGCCTGGATCGCACTCGTTTTTGGATTCCTCGACAGCAGCACGCTTCGATATCATGTGACCGCGATGCTGCTGGGACAGTGCCTGACGGCGTTCTTCGCCGTGTGGACGGTGCACCACCACTGCGACCGTCAGCACTACATCGCGCGCACCCTTCGTAACCGGCTCAAGAATCTCGTGACGTTCGACATGTTTCTGCACATCGAACATCACCTGTTCCCACGGGTCCCGACCTGCCATCTCGGCGAGCTCTCGCGCCGCATCGATCGCGTGGCTCCCGAACTCAAGAGCAAGATCGTCTTCTAGGCACGCTGTGCGGTGAGACAGCGGCCGCAACAGCCGGAGCAACAGATGGATTCGCAATCGCTTTCATGGGTCCTGCTGGCGGCACGGATTCTCTTCGTGTCGTATTTCATTTCCATGGGGATGAGCCATCTCCTTCGATTCGGCGAGCACTCCGCGCTGCTGGCGCGAAAGGGCGTGCCGCTGCCGCGCGTCGCCACGCTCCTGACCATCGTGATGATGGTCGTGGGCGGCGTACTCGTTCTGTTCGGGTGGCACGAGCGCGTGGGTGCGGCGCTGTTGTTCGGCATCATTTTTCCGGCGCCGTTCTTTCTCCATCGATTTTGGAATGAGACGGACTCGTATATGCGCCTAAGCGAGTTCGCGCACATGATGAAGGACTTCTCGTTGGCCGGCGCGGCGCTGCTGCTCTTTTTCGCAGCGTAGGTGTTCGACATGACGTGCTCGAAACGCCACCGAGCGTCACAGCCCTACGGCCGGATTGCGACGCGGATCGCTTTGCGGAGTCCGCCGGCGGTCGCGGTGATTGTGCAACGGCCCGCTCGCTTGGCGCGAAATGTGACTTGATTCGTCTGGCGCCGATCGTAACTCCAGCGCTGAACGACGCTCGTGTCGCACTGCGTCCACCGCACGAGGCGGCCGGTGAGCGCTCTTCCGCCAGCGCCAATCACGAGTGTTGCTTCGGCACTCTTGCCATCACGATCGGCATAGACGGTGATCTCGCCGTCGTGCACGGCGCTCAGCATCAACTCCTGATCGACCGTGCCGCCGAGATCCTTCACCACCGCAGTGTCGGTCCACGTCCACAAGAGAAATCCCGGCGGCATCAATCAGCTGAGACTGTCGGTTGAAGCAGTGATCACTGTTCTCCCCGCGCGCTTGCCATCGAGCACGGCTTCGAGCGCGCTCGTCGCGCGAACGGTGGCGACGGTCGTATCGCTGCTCTTCCACCGCAGCTGCGGATGGAACTGGTGGTTCACCGAATCGATCACCATCGCCTGGAAGTGAAATGGCGCGCCGAGCGGCGTGCCGTCGGGCGGAGCGACCAAATAGATCTCCATCGCGGGGCGGCGATATTCGGCGGCTGACGGGCGGTACACCGCCGTGTCCTGTGCGTGAGCGGCGCCGGCCGCCAGCACCACCGCCAACGTCGCGACGCGAGCCAGTGCTATCGAGATCATCCTAGCGTGGTCGCTGCGGATTCGCCTGCTGCTGCGCCATGCTGTAGTAGCGCCGCGCGTTGGCGGTATCGCCCAGCTTTTCGTAGGTGATCCCCATCAGCTGGTTCAACTGGGGATCGGCCGGATTCGCGTCCAGTCCTCGCTTGAAGACCTCGAGCGCTTTGTCGAGCCTGTTCAGATTGCCGTACGCGCTGCCGAGGTTCTTGTAGCCATCCAAGCTTCGCGGATTGACCCGCAGCGCCTTTTCAAAACTATCTATGGCCTTCTCATAATTGTTCGTGCTGGCATACGCTCCGCCCAGGTAGTTCCATGCACTTTCGTCGTTGAGTCCTTTCTCCGTCGCAATGGTCAAGTACTTGATCGCATCTTCGTACTTGCCCAGGCTGTAATCGGCGCTCCCGAGGATCGCATACGCTCTCGGATCGGCGTTTGAAATCGTTATCGCGACAGACGCATGTTCTGCGGCCTTGGCATAGTTGTCATCGTACATGTAGGCCGAAGCAAGGTTCACGCGGTACAGGAACGCGGCCGGGTCGATCTGCACGGCCGTGTCCAGCTCGCTGATGACCACGCGAAGGGCACTTTTGCGTGCGTCCGAATTCTTATCGGGGTTGGGGAGCACGACACGGTCACGCAATTCAGTGCCTGCGTTGTAATGCGCGCGCGCGCTGCCGGGAGAAGACCGCACGTCGGCCATGAATAGGCGCAGGTTGTCATGCCAGTCCGTGTTGCGCGTGTAGGTCTTATAGGAATAGAGCGCGAGCAGCGCGTACACGGGGAAGAATTTGGCGTTCGCAAACCCCGGCGACGCTGACTGGCTGACCGGCACGTCAAGGAAACGAGTCCAGAAGTACGTGAGCACGATGCAAAACCCCAGCGACGGCACGTACAGGAAACGGTCTGCCATGGTGGCCCCGATCAGCATGATCAGGTTCGAAGTCATGGAGATCGTGATAAAAAAGAAAAGTATTCCAAACGAGACGAGGCTCTTCTTCTTCAGTCCCCGGAACGCAAAGTACGCCAGAGCCGCGCAAACGAGGAACGGGACGATGGCCTTTGCACTCGCGGCCGATACGATGGGATACTCGTTGTATGAATAGTCGTACGAAAGCGGGTGTGGAAAGAAGAGAAGGAGCAGGTACCTGCCCATGATGCAGAAAGCGGTCGCTTCGCGCTCGAGAAACGTTTTGGCACCCACCAGCGAATTGTCGTCCAGATTGTACGCATGCGCCGGAGGGGAGTTGCCGTAGACCACCCACTGGTGCAGCGCGAACCAGAGGACGCTCACCGCGATCAACGGCACCATGCTCCTGACAATCGCTTTCGGTTCCATGCCGCGAAAGAAGTACAGCATGAGCGGAAGAGCGCCGAGGAAGACCAGCGCGCCTTCTTTGGCGAGCAGCGCCAGAAAGAAGCAGGCGCACGCGAACAAAACATGTGTTCGCGAAGGGCTCTGGATGTTTTTGAGGACGAGCTGAACCGTAAGCAATGCGAAGATGAAGCAGAGCAGTTCGTCCTGACTCTTGATGTTCGCCACAACTTCCGTGTGCACGGGATGCGCGGCAAAAACCAGCGAAGCGACAAACGCCACCACGGGCGAGTAGCTGGAAAGCAGCCTGCGAAGCGTGCTGAACAGCAGGAGAATCGTGGTCACGTACAGCAGCACGCTTACTGCGTGATACCAGGCCGCCGCGTCCTTGAAGAACTGCCACTGCACCGCAAACCCGATGAGCGAGAGCGGCCGGTACAACCCGGTGTTGTAATCCCAATAGCCCGCCCAATAAAACGTGCTCAGCATTTTGGGAATGCCCGCAAAACCCTGCTGGGTGAACTTGTTGCCCTGCACTACGACCATGTCGTCGAACGCAAAGCCGTGGCCGAGGGTGTTGGCGTACAGGGCCAAGGCAAATAGCCCGAGGACGATCTTCATCCACAGCTCGTGCCGTGCGCCTGCATCGATCGCGCGCCGCACCGGATGGGGGCCGGGCGATTCGGCACGTGGTCTCCTCGTTGATTTGTTCTTACTCACGTGCAGGCGCTCCAAGGATGCGGCGTGAATCCAAGCGTCATGCAGTTCGAGCGATCGTCGCTGGGGAAACATAATGTCGGCCGGCGCGTCGTCGCAGGATCGGCGGCGATTCCGCCCGCCCCGCCGGCACCACTATATTCTCCGGCCTATGCCCGCAACGACCGGTGTCGAACTCTTCGTCCCCGAGATGCTCCGCCAGTATTGCGGCAAGGCGCGCACGCTCGATATCGCGGGCCACACCGTTCGCGAGGTGCTTGCGGAGCTCGAGCGCGAGTACCCCGCCCTCTATGTGAACGTGTGCGATGAAACCGGCGCGGTTCGGCGGCATATAAACATTTTCGTGAACGACGACCACATGCGCGATCTCAACGGTCTCGATTCCATCGTCACCGCCGGCGACGCGGTGATAATCCTTCCCGCAGTGTCAGGAGGCTGAGCATGCCGGACCGGGTGATTCTCACGATCGGAACTCGCAAGGGACTTTTTGTGGCCGAGTCGGGCAAAGCGCGCGGGAAGTTTGCGCTGCGCGGCCCGTTCGCGGGCGGCGTCGCCGTCTATTCGAGTTTGATCGACACGAGAGGGAGCACGCCACAGATTTTCGCGTCGAGCTGCAATCCATTTTTCGGGATGAAGGTTCTCCGGTCGAAAGACCTCGGGCAGACTTTCAAAGAAACGAAATCGGCGCCGGCGTTTCCGAAGGACGACGGGCGCGCGCTCGCGAACATCTGGTCGTTTGCAGCGGGTGCAAAGAAGAACGAAATACTGTGCGGCGTCGAGCCGGCGTCGCTCTTCCGGAGCCGCGACAACGGCGATTCGTGGGAGATGGTCGAGGGAATCAGCAATCATGAACACTCGCGCAAATGGCAGCCGGGCGCGGGCGGTCTGTGCCTGCACACCATTATCGCCGACGGAGATCGGATCCACGTCGGCATCTCGACGGGCGGCCATTACGTGAGCGAAGACGGCGGCAAAACATTCAATGCGTGGAATACCGGAATCGGCGCGGGGTTCAATCCCGATCCGTATCCGGAGTTCGGTCAGTGCGTACACAAGATCGTCGCGCACAAAGACGCGCCGGGCCGGATGTACATCCAGAATCACGGCGGCTGGGGCGAGTGGGACGGACCGGGCGGACGCCGTCCGGACATCGGCGTGCTGCGCAGCGACGATCACGGAAAGACGTGGAGATCGATCGCGAAGGGACTGCCGTCGGATTTCGGATTCCCGATGCTCGTGCATCCGCACGATCCGGACACGATTTACGTGCTGCCGCTCGTGGGGCAGACGCGCACGTGTCCGGACGGCGCGCCGGCGGTGTGGCGGAGCGAGAACGGTGGCGAGTCGTGGAAGCGTCTCGCGAAGGGAATGCCGAAGAAGGACAGTTACTTCACGGTGCAGCGCGACGCGATGGACATCGACGCGCTGAAGTCGCCGGCGATTTATTTCGGGACTACAACGGGACAGCTGTGGATGGGACGCGAGGGCGGCGAGGAGTGGGAGTGCGTGTTCGATGCGCTGCCGCCGATTCACAATGTGAAAGTGGCGGTGGTGTGAGCGATTCGAGCGCGCGCGGCCCGCGCGCGGCACCGCCGCTCGAAAAGCCGGCGCTCCGTGGCGTCATTCATCAGGCGGCGGCGTGGTGTGCACTCGGAGCGGGGTCGGTGCTCGTGGCCGTGGCACCCACGACGCGCGCGCAAGTTGCCGTCGCGGTCTTCACGCTCAGCCTCATCGAACTCTTCGCGGTCAGCGCGATCTACCACCGCGTCAATTGGACCGGAGCGCGCTCGCGTGCGACCATGCGCCGACTCGATCACGCCTCGATCTTCGTGCTCATCGCGGGTACGTACACTCCCGTCGCCGTTCTGGGGATCGGCGGAGTGAACGGACAGCGGCTGCTGCTCTCCGCATGGAGCGGCGCGCTCGCAGGGGTCCTGGTGTCCGTGTTCTGGGTCACGGCACCAAAGGCGTTGAGCGCGGCACTCGCCATCGCCGTCGGCTGGACCATCGTTCCGTTTCTTGGCGACGCCCGCCGGCTCCTGGGCGGGAACCTCTGGCTCATTCTTGCCGGCGGAATCGCGTACACCGCAGGCGCCGTGATCTACGCAATCCGCCGACCGAATCCGCTGCCGCGGCTGTTTGGATACCACGAACTGTTCCACGCGCTGACGGTGCTCGGCGCATTCCTGCATTTCGTGGCGATCCTGCACATCGCCGCGGCGGCATAAAACCATCGGCCGCCATCCCCTGCGCCGTGAGTTCAGCCGTGCGTTCGTCGAAATGAAACCGCAGTTCAGCCTCGACATCATCTTCTGGCCGCCGCGCAAAAATGCGCAGCAGGAAATTCCATTTTCCTGGAACACCACGCCAGAAGTTCGGCTTCACGCGCGCTCCGGCTTCGCGTGCATCACGCCCGCGACCGCGGTCACATACTCCGACCAGCTCGCCGGATGCCTCACGAATGAACCGCGCCACCGCGTACCGGTGCATCGGATGCCACGAGAGCGCGCGCAGCACGAGGACGTTGAGCGTCCCCTGCAGCAGGTCGAGGTCGGGAAAAGCCATGCGCGATCATAGCATCAATTGTTGATACAATCAGGCATGGGCAAAAAAGAGAGGCACCGCCATGCGGCGGTGCCTCTCTCACCAGTGCGGAAACGGTTACTCGGCCGGCTTCTTCGTCGCCGGCGCCGCGGCGGCTCCCTCTTTCACCACGATCTTCTTCGACATCCCCGCCATCTTGTGCGAGAGATCCGCGAGCGGGCAGTACACTTCGTACGTGCCGGCCTTCAGCGTCAGCGTCAGCGGCGCTTCCTGCCCCGCCGGCACTTCCTTCGATCCCTTCGCGAAACCTTCGCCTCTCACGTAGAAGGCGTGGTTCATAGAGCCCGCGTTCTTGATCTTGAACGTCACCGGACCGGCCGCGACCGTATCGCGGCTGAGCTCGATTTTCCATTCGGACAGCGTGACGTTGACGGCCTGTGCCTTCGCCGTGGATGAGACGGCCAGCAACGCGGCCGCGATAACAATGCGCTTCATCTGCAATTATTCCTCCGAGAGAATTACGGCCACGGGAGCGTCGTCGTCATCGGCGATCCGAAGCACCCAGCTGGGCCCACGCCGCGAAGCAACGTCGAAGTATATCCGCTGACCAGCGCATCGATGAGTGCGATACCGCAGCCGCCCGCGTATCCCGAGATCGCCACGATACGACCGCCGGTGCTCTGCGATGTGCTCTGTACATCGTTCACGAACAGACCGTCGTAACGCCTGATGTTGCCGCTCTGCGTCGCGAAGTACACCTCGTTCGCCCCGAAACCGTACAGGCCGAGCTGGAACGTGGAGATGCTGGACTGCGATGGCCCGGCGTTGTCGCCGATGATGTCACCGGAGTACGCCGAAATCGTCCACGCCGTGCCGTCGTAATGGACCACCGCGGAATCGCCGAGCGCCCAGACGTTCGACGCACCGCTTCCCCACACTCGCACGAGTTTTTTCGACGTCGGCGTCGGAACCGAGGTCCACTGGGTGCCATCGAAGTGCATGATCTTGCCGTGCGCGCCCACGGCCCACGCGTTCGTCGCGGACGAGCCCCAGATACCGAACAGCGAGTCGATGCCGGTGACGGGATCGGGCGCGCACGATGAAACCGACGTGCAGCGCAGGATGGACTGCGCCCCCGTGATCCAGACCGTTCCACCCGTCCCCCACACCGCGGTGTAGAGGTCGCGGGTCGGCGACGCCGGCTTCACACTGTCGCCGACGACGCTCCACTTCGTGCCGTTCCAGTGGATGACCGTCGAGAAACCGCCTACCACCCACGCGTTCGACGGACCGTCGCTGAACACGCCGTTCATGATGCGCGCGGTGTTCGTGCCCGTCGGCGGCGGATCCACGGTCCACGTCGCCCCGTTCCAGCGCGCGAGGAACATGTTGAGTCCGATCGCGAACGCGTTGCTCGCGGACGTCATGATCGCGTCGCGAATCGACGGCGTGTAGCTCACCGGCTGCACCGACGTGCCGCTCACCTTCTCGATTCGGCCGAATGATGATGATGCGAAATAGGCCGCGCCGCCGCGCGGATCGGCCCACGGACGGTACTGCATCGTCTGCGTGAACTGCGACGTGGCGAGGAGATGCCACGAGGTGCCGTCGAACCGGTAGAAGTTCCGGTTGACCTGCGCGCTGTCGCCGGCGGCGTAAATTTCGGTCGGTGAAACCACGGCGAGCCTCACCGTGCGGCCGACGTTCGGCAGCGTCGACCATCCGGTGCCGTTCCACGACAGCAGCGCCGTGTTCTGCGCCCACACGAATGCCTGCCCGGGCGCCGGACACTGCAGGTCACCCTTCGGCTGGCTGAAGGTCGACAAGACCTGCGTCCACGTCGTGCCGTTGAACCGGTACAGGCCGCCGTTGTTCGTGCTCGACGCGAATGCCTCGTTCGGTCCCGTGATGCACACGTTGTTGATGCTCGCGCTATTGGCGGGCATCGAGTACTGCTGC
>Ga0265314_10006445_pt1 | contig 10389 bp, 9 predicted proteins | sample 4126metaG_FD_203106 | JGI IMG/M metagenome (GOLD analysis project Ga0265314, IMG submission 203106) | Rhizosphere microbial communities from Carex aquatilis grown in University of Washington, Seatle, WA, United States - 4-1-26 metaG | ecosystem: Host-associated > Plants > Roots > Rhizosphere >... | reverse complement strand
GAGTGTCCAGAAGGAAATCCGGTGTTCCTCCGAGAGCGAAGCCGATGCCTTCGGCCGAGCCTTGGAGCACGTCGTTTATGATCCGAAGGATCTGATCGAAATTCATCTTTCGGGATTGCGCGCTCTGCAATTTGTACAAGGTGACAAGTTCGTCGAGGCAGACAAAAAGTCCCGAATAGCCGGCGTGACGGACGAACCGCGCCATGAGCTTCAGGTTGTCGTAGACGTTACCGTCGTCGATGATCGTCCGAACATCGAGGTCCTGCCGCGCGGCAGACTTGTTGATGTACTCGCCCCGCAGCCATCGGAGCGCGGCGGACTGCATCTCGTCCGATCCTTCCTCATAGCCGCGCGCGTAGGCGGTGACGACAGATGCGAATTCGTATCCACCCGCCATCTGCCTGACGTCCTCAAGCTTCATCCTTATCTCGTCCGCCGTAGCAACGCCTTTGGCCTTTGCTTCGTCGGCGGTCTTACCGATGAACCGTTCCAGTATGTTGCGTAACGCGCCGCCGTCCGGCGAGGTTCGCGTCGCGATGTTTTGCGCAAGGTCCGCATAGAGGGCGCGTGCATGGCCGGTGGTCGAGTGCAGGCGCTTGTCCGGCGATAGGTCCGCCTGCATGACGACTAAATTCTTGGCTAGGGCGAGTTGCCTTACGAGGAATAGGAAGAAGGTCTTGCCGGCGCCGTATTCACCTATGACAAAGCGCAGCGCGCCGCCGGTGGCCGCGACACGATCAACGTCGGAAAGAAGAGCCTCGATTTCGCGCTTGCGGCCGACCTGGATGTGCTGAAGTCCAATTCGAGGAACGACGCCGGAGCGCAGCGCGTTCAGGATGGTTTCCCGATCCTTCGATTTGATGACGGGTTGTTTTGTCATTCAGCCGCCTCGGAGAATTGCCCTGCAACAATATCGCGATTGACGATGATCGGATCGCCATCCTCGAGGAGGAGGTCGTCGTACCGGTCGAACCCCCAGGAGTTCAAATTCTCAAGCGCCGCGCCTGGTATCAACGACAGCTCGCGTGCCAGCCGATCGAAATCCGCCCGCGGCCAACTTTCTCGTTCCAGTAAGGCCTGGAGAAGGTTTGCGAGGCGCGGTTCCAGAGCCTCTGACCGGTCTTCGACGGCAGCCGTCGGCACATCGTCTGTTTCGTGGTCGTCGAACACGTCCGCAAGGATTGCCGCCGCCGCCTCCGTTTCCGCGCGGATTGCGGCCCTGCGGTCGACCGGCTTGGGCACCGCCGAAACAGCCTGCACCCCCGTTTGAGCAGTACTCCCTGGCGGTGGCGCCGTAGGGGCTCGCGGGATGGCGTAGCCCGTCGGTTGGCTTTCACCTGGCAGCCGCACCGGCTGGTCGTGCAAGTCGGGGGCTGTCGCTTTGTGAAGTCCCGCGTACAACCGCTCCGGATCCAGATTCAGTTGCCGGTAGATTCGCTCAAGGAGCGCGACTTCGGTTGGCTGATGCGCGCCGCCCGCCGAAGCGACCCCGACAAGCAGATCGGCGATCTTGGCGCGCTCCTCGTGCGGGATTGCCGCGAGCTTGCGTCGAAGGCTTGCCAGCGCAACTGGGCGCAATTCCAGCCATCGGAGGTCGGCGCGCAGCCGGCGGCGCTCGTTTTCGGTTACGCCGTTTGCACTTGCGACCATTCCTTCGAGCGACAGCCGCTCGGCCGGTTGCAGGCCGCCGTCGGCCTTGCCGACGAGAATGCCGAGAGCGACGGTGAGTAGCGCGCTACGATAATGAGGCGAGGCGGCCTCCAAGGTCTCCGTCGGAGCATCAAGTTCGAAGAGAAGCATCGAGTCGTGATCGGCGCCGAACGAGAATCCAGGACCGGGAACGACGCCTAGCCCGAACTTTGCCAGGGTTTCGGCAAGCTCCCGCAGCTTTGCCGATGTCATGTGTCCGGGTTGGGCCGCATTCACTCGGTCAAAAAGTTGCGCGACAGGAACGATTTCCTGCGCCAGCACGCGTTCGTACAACCAAGTCAAAGGATTATTCGGCATATCCTTGATGGCAGTTGCCCTCTGCGGCGGCGGCAACAACGCGATCGCATGTAGTGAACCCGCATGTTCTGGTGCCTTTGCGACACGTCTGCTGTAACGGTCGAGCCGCTCGGTGCAGTCGTCGAGGATGTTTCGGCCGAGCGCGAGCGCGTCGCTGCAGCTGGACGCATCGGGCAGCGAACCGAAGGCGTCCGTTAGATCCGAGACAAACGTGCCGCTCGCCGACCGGTACAATATTTTAGCACGGGGCAAGTTGCGACCGTCGAGAACTAGCCCGCGCGGGAAGCGCCGTTGGCACTCTTCGTCGAACATGGATTTCAGTTGGGTGAAGGCGCGGCGAGCCGGCGTCTTCACCCTGGTTTCGGGATGGGACATGGTCCAGGACAGCAGCCATTCCGGTTCGATCGGCAGATTGTCCCGCAGGCGCCGACCGATAGCGATCTTCACGCTTGTCGGAATGTCGCCTCCGGCGGCTTCATAGACAGGAACCGCGTCGCGGTCACGTCCCAGTTCGAGCAGTTGGATTGCGGACAGCAGCTCAGTTCCGTAGCGGTGAAAAGACCGGTTTCCGCCATAGATTTCAAGGAGTCGGACGAGCTCACGTTCGATGGCAGCCCGATCTTCCTCGGATCTCTCCAGGATTGCCCGGCGTTCCAGTGCATAGAAGTAGACGAAGACATATCCGATGTACGTCTCCGGTGCGTTTCGCGGAGATGCCATCCAATTCAGGAACGCAAGCCGCGAGCTCGGGCTCATCGAACCATAACTGGGCCAGTAACTCATCTGCTGGCCGGCAATGTCCGCACTTCCGCCCACCGGAAGCGAAGGATCGATGAGACAATTGTCGTGTTCGGAAGTTGAATTCGACGTCGGAAGCCTAGAGCCTACATACGCCGGGCCTGCAATATTTCTTCGGCCGACGGCGACGGCCTTTCCAAACGGGATCCACGCAGCATCACCGTCGGCACGAAACCGAGAGAAGTCCGCCACGGATTGAACGTTGATGATGTCTGCCGGTAGCTCCGATCGCGGAGGGGATGATTTCCCCAGGACGGGCTCCTGACGATAAGCATTTTTGATCCGGACCTTACGCCTTCGAAGCGACAAGCCCTTCAGAGCGAGCACCAAGACGGTGATTATCGATATGATGACAAAGCCGAGCAGGTTGCCCGGCTCTGGCCTCGTTGCTTCTGCCGGTTCCATCGATTTGACGGCAGGGGAATGAATGTCCGCCAGTGTCAATTCGACGGGTGGTGCTGTGCGGTTCGGTTGACGCGCCACAGGCTGCGCGGTCGAAGGGGGATCCACCAGAACGGGCTTCGATTTGGGCTGATTGCTGCCGACCGCCTGTTCTTGACCGTCCTGCGAAGCCCACCACGGGGCCTGCGACGTGGAGCCATTTCTCTGTTCGACATCCGGAATCTTGGCCAGCCTGGATTGGTAGGTTGTCCACTCGGAGGTTATCAGGGAAGTCGCAGAGGGGGGCCGAGTTCGTGGTACAGGGGATTTGGCGGAACGCGCCGTACGGATGGGCACAGTTTGATCGGATGGCCTGGCCCCGGAGCCCGGCTCGGCGGTGCGAACAATCGCTTGGGGGCTTGGGCCTGCGTGAACAGGAGGAGAGAGAGATGTTTGTGCCACTGCGGCGGCAGCCGATAAGGGCACAACAAGCAGGCCGACAATCTGCCCTACGCTATACATTCGGACGCGCATGGGCGCTCCCCCGGAGGCCGCGCTCCGATACTCTATCGGCTGCTGCAGCCACCTACCCCAGAAGTTGCAAAGCCTACGTTATCGTGTGACCCTCCGCTAGGGCATTTTATGGTTCGCAGGGAGCGGATTCCCCAGCAAACTCTGCACTTTTAAAGCAAGGGGGACGATGCGTCTTCCGGCGATTGAAGCACTCTGGACGGGACACCGTCATGCCCTAGGTCGCCTGCTAAAACCCAAGTACAGTACTCTGGAAAATGGCATAGTCTTCAGTGCAGGGCCGCACCGATTGAAATATCGACGGCACGTCCGCACGGGGTAGGAAATGCAGGTCGGGGCAACGCTCAATCTGAGCGCGGAAGACTTGGTCGCGCACCTTAACTGTCGCTACCTGACAAAACTCCATCTCAAGGGTCGCCAACGGCGAGTTGGATAAGCCGAAGGTCTGGTATCCCGTGCTTGAAACGCTTGTGGAGCGCGCCTGCATGAGCGGGGCTTTATCGAGCATCTTAAGGCGGCGGATCTCACCATAACCGTCATCGATGGGGTCGGAATCGATCCTAAGTCGGTCTCTTCAGCCCGCCACGCTATGGCCCGCGGCGATCAGGTCATCGTTCAAGGCGCCCTTCAGACGGACCAGTGGAACGGACGGGCCGACGGCCTGCGTCGTGTGGAAACACCGAGCCGCTTCGGCGCCTGGCCTTACGAAGTGACCGATACGAAGCTTGCCCGGATACCAAAGTGATCTGTTCGATGGCGAGCTTCTGTCACTTCGACGCCCCCCGCGGCATGGAATTTCTCTACAGTGTCTGAAAGTAGCGACTTCGCGCGCGAAGTGCATATGTATGATCGTGGCGTCACCTCGTTTGTTTGAGCCGGAATGCCGGACGCCGCGCCAGATACAACTTGCAACGCGTTTTGCAGACATTTGGAATTGTCGACCTATCTGTAAGGTTCGGGCAAGTGGCCTGGTCTAGTCACCGGGTGGCACGCGATTCGGCTGTCTCGGCATCGCGTAAGAGCACGAGGCTTTGCTCCAGGCGTAATGTTGCACGATCACCGCACTTGGGGCAGCTCACATCGGCGTCGGGCTTGGCCTTACTCTGAACGATCGAGCGTGGCTCGTCGCAATTCTTGCAATTCCAAGCGTAAGAGTGCGGTACGAAGAAGTATCTACCATCCGGCTCAAGCTCCGTGTCGAAAAGCTGTCCGCAGTTTCCGCATTCAACTATTTCACGTTTCTCAAGAGCGGAAGATCGACGCTTGATGGGCGCCTCACACTCGGTGCAAGATACCGTGACCGAGACCGAAAAGTTCGCATTCCAGATGGTGGCGCCCAAGACATGCGCCAACTGTACTCGGATGGGTTCGACGCGGCGCCGAATTGCTTCCACGTCGAGCGGTTCATCTGAGCGCGACTGCGCGATGGTCGGCACGTGAAGAAAGCTACCAAGCTGGTGATATGCCTTGGTGGCCCAACGCGTTTTCAGGCGCCGATCTTCCCCGAGATCCATCCAATCCCCGTCGGGTGCTCCGTCGGCACTTTCTCGGCGCATGCGGATCCGGGAGCTCTGATCGGCGCTCGGGTCGGCCCGGAGCAATTCCTTCATGACCCTGTCCGGCTGCCAGGTCTCTAGAGCCTTGAGGGGGACTTCGCTTAAATACCCCATCAGAAGTTCGTATGAGAGCGCCTCGATGCATTTCCGGAGCTCGAGGCACGCATAAATCAGGTTATCTTCGTCTCCGGAAGCTAGAAGGTCTGTCGCTTTCGCAAGTCGTTGCTTGGCGAGATATCGATACTGTGGCAGCATGGCCTCGGCTCCGCTAGTTGGGCCTCGATGTCGCTTGACAGGTCAGGGCAACGCTCCAAGGCTAAGGCAGCCTGTCTTCGAAGGGTGGCGGATCGTTAGATAGCAGCAGCAGCGAGATTGCGAAATCATACTGCTCCGAAAGAACGGTCATCTCGGTCGACGGTTCTGGAAACCAAACACCCGATCCGTGCTCCTTGGTTGCGTGCTTTTCGCGGCTCGACAGCCGTTGCGCGGCCAGCGACGCCTCAGGGATGGCGATAGGGCCGGCCGACGTGCGAAAGTATGCACCCGTTTTCAAGGCCGGCGTGCTGGATCGGGCCCAAAGAATATAGCCGTCGCGTGAAACCACCAGGACGGCCCTTTTGTCGGTGTAGGAGAGCCAACGGAGCGTCACTGCGATAAGTGAAACACGGTAGCGGTCCGAACAATGAGAAATGAGGTCAAGGTCAATCTTTGAAGAAGGCGCCACCTGTCGGCGAAAGTCGTCGAGCGGCATCAATAAATTTCCGGCAAAAATGTTTGCTTGATGCTCAATTTGGCCATAGGTCGAATCCCACTGTACGAAGTCCTGTTCGCCACAGCGAATTCCGTCAGGGTATGCAAGTCGATGCAAAAGATAATGACCGAACTCGTGCGCCAGCGTGAAATTTATGCGGCCGGTCGAACGAATACCGCTATTATAGAAAATACCCCATCCCTTTTTGCCCGCGGGAGCCTTGTACAAAGCGCCATCAAAGCCTGGCAAATTATCACCGACGATACGAGCGATAGGATCGTTGGGAAATTTCTGTGAACTATATTCCTGGGCGACTGCCGAAACATTGATCGGAAAGTGTTCGACACCAAACGCCGCATTCAGTATGTGCGTGATCTCAAAGGCCCACCTCTCTGGAGAAAAGGTGGAACTCATGTATCATCCCCCCACAGCTTGACCATTTTCCTGATCTTAGCCTTCGTCGCATCGTCCATCTGGCGGTACTGCCGGTAGAACTTCGCGTCGGCCGCATCTTCTGTCGACAAGGACTCACCCTCGTCGAGGAGGTACTCGATAGTGGTGTCGAGCTGATGCGCAATCTTGGCTAGTTTTTCGGCCGACGGGCGCGGCGGGTTTTTATTCTCTAATTCCCAAATGTAACTTTTGCTGGACTCCGAAAGCTCAGCAAGCTTGTCCAGGCTAAAGCCTTTCTCCTTGCGAAGCCGCCGAATTTTTTCACCAAGAGCAGTGGACATTGCGCCTGTCTCCTCTTTTCAAGCGCGACAAGTAAGATAGCTTTCAAACATCGGTCGCGCGCCGTGATACTAGCTTGTCGCGAATTAGTCGGAAAAGCTCAGCCTGATACTGTGCATCATGCAAAGCGTTATGATCGGACTTGCTCCTCGGCTTCAGGTGCGAGTCGATCACGCTGGAGCGGGTCTCGCGCCAACTGCATCCCGTCGCGCCCATGTAATAAGCCTTGATGTCCAAGGCAGCGAAACCAAATGGATTTCTTCCAATAAACTTGTGAAAATAGAAATTGATAAATGACCAGTCAAAGGGCGCATTGAACCCCACGAACACGGGGGTATCCGTCTTTCCTACCAATTTATCTATCCAAGTTGCGAAAGCCGTCATTGCTTCTTTCGGTGAGGTTCCGGTTTCAGCGAGTCTCTCAAGAGAAAATCCCGCGACCTTGAGTGCCTCCGGGTCGGCATTCATGTTGATCGGCCGCAATTCGCACGAGAAGACCCGTTTCGCGTCATCAACGTCGCACGCACCGATAGACAGAAGGCTATATTCACCCGGAATGGGTCCGGCGGCCTCGACGTCAATGGAGATGAAGACTTCGCGCTTGTTTTTCATGAGATGAGAGGCTCCGCAGCGACGAGGGGCGGCCGGCTCTGGATCGCCATCCAATGCTCCCGAAAGGCACGCCGTCGCTCGTCGACTGTGCCGGTCGCCTTCCAATGCAAGCCAGCGAAAGTGTGGATGTCAAACGGATGCGAAGCGCCTTCCTTCACCATCAGCATGGTGGGAAGGCTGCGGCCAAAGGCGTAGCCAAGTTCAAGAAAGCAGTTCGGGCGCATCCCCGTGATGTCAGCAAGAACGACCCTGCTCCGATGCAGTTTGGCAAAGATTTCCTGATCGATGCGCGCATGCTCATATTGTTGATGACCATCGACGACAACCATGCGGTAACCGAGTTCGCCTTCAATAATTGGTTGCACAACGATATCGAAGAACGCCTGCACTTCTGCGTAGTCTACATGTTCTGGATTAAGCAGTCGAACGACGAACGCAGGCGGTGCCTCAAGATTTTCTAACAGGGTAATGATGCCTTGAACTTGGTCGGTCACAGGGGTGCGCGAAGTGAAATTGATGCGATTCATCCAGTTGTGCGCGGTTTGTGCCACAGGGCGGAACAGCCGCGGGGCCTGCGCGCTGGAAAGACCTAGGACAAAAAGCCGCCGTGAGCCCTCGTCGGCCGCCGTGACCCTGCAGTTCAATGGCACGACGGGTTTGCCGGCATCATGATAAAGGTTGGCAAGAAAGAGGACACCTTCGGAGCCGCCGACCGTAAGAAGAATGTCACCCCAACGCGCCTGCGCTTCCATGCGTTTGCTGTTCATATTCCAATGCGACACGTTTTCGATCTGAATAAGATCAGATGAACGAAAATCGTCCCATAGTTTTTGAAACTCCGCCGGTATCTGCTCTTCGGTCTTATGATGCTGAACCGCAACAACGAGCGGGTTGGGAGCGGCGGCCGGACGCCGCGCAAGGGTCTTCCTAATTGTCTCCCAGACGAGCCAATCGAAGCAGATCGGCATATCGTCGTCAGGTCGCTTCTTCTCGCTATCGACGGGCAGCACAAAGGTAGCTCCCCTCGCAACTAGCTCGCGCACCACTCCCTGAAGAAGTTCGCGTGTTTGCATCAAGTCGGCCGTGCCTGCAACAGCGGGATCAAGCGAAACGCTTCCCGTGATATGGATGCGGCGGCCAAAGAGAGGAGATTTTGCCATTACTGATCCTCTACGACGGGCGACGGCTTCATCGTAGCAACGATCGATCTGAGATGTTCGAAGGTTAGCGCATGTTCCGGATACGCAAGTGCGAGAGCCCCAGGGTAAAGGCGCGTGCGGATATCGGAATACGTCCACACCGGCTGCCCATTTTTGGCTTCCGTAGCCGCGACAAGCTGGGTTATCTGGGCTTCCGAAAGGTTGAGAGCCGCCAGATCCAGCTTCAGGAGCATGCGACGCTCCTCAGCCGACGGGCGCTTGAACTCCTCGACGATCGCAGCGCGCCGCTGCAAAGCGGGGTCGAGTACCGATAGGCGGTTGGTACAAAGGAAGATCACCACACGGCCGCCGAACTTTCGCAGATCGTCAATACCTTGAATAAGCGTGTTTACTGCAACCTTATCTTCGTGGTGGCTGTGGTCTTGTGACCGTGCCGCAGCAAGAGAATCTCCTTCATCGATGATAAGAATGGCGCGCCGCCCGCGCCCTGCGGATTGGGTCACACGGTGGAACGCTTCCGAAAGATTAGTTCCCATTTCGCCGACCTTGCCCGAGCCGCGAACACGATTGCTGAGTTTGAACAAGATCGAATCTTCGACGCGCGACTCGGCGACCAAGCGGTTTGCCAGGCACTCGGCTGTGGCTGTTTTTCCGGTGCCGACATCCCCGTGAAAAATAACGAGTGGATACTGTTCGGCAACGAGTTCGGCGAGCAACAACTTGCCGCCGTGATGTTTGCGGTTCCAAGCGGCAAGTTCGCCCAGGTTCAGCAAGAGCCGCAATTGATTGTGAACACGTGTATAGCGAGCATCAAAGCCCAGCAGCGTTTTAGCTTTGGAGGTCAGGGCGGCATCGGGAAGCGGGATCTCGCTGTCGAAGACTTTCGGTGCAGGTTGGTTCACGCGGCGTAATCCCTTCGCTGCATACCGAAAGCGTTACTGGCGTAATCACGGGCACCGGCGGACTTCAGCGTTGCATGGCTCGTATCATCGCTCGTCGGCGTCCAGTTGATCTTCAGCTTGCTGCTCATTGCCGCCTTGTCCGCAGCGGTATAGTCGTCCGTATAGAACAGGATTATGCGGAGGTAGGGGCTGGTGACTTTCGGCCACATTACCCCGCCCGGACGGCTCATCGTGAGATCGCCCGAGGCGGTGTTGACGGTGTACTGCGTGGCGCACTTTTCGACGGCGCCGCTGAGCAACGTGATGTCGACCTTATCCAGAAAGCCCTTTTTGGCGAGGGCTTCGACATCATGAGCGTATTCGCGCGCTTTTTCTTCTGTGATCGCGCCCGAACTCTGCGCGATCATGACGAGGTCGGCCGTAAAGCGGCGTGCGACGGTCTCCACGTCGGCAGTGGTGTAGGAATAGGTTACACTGGCGGTCGCGGTGTTGGTCATGCTGGTTCCTCGATTCTGAAGCGCGGCCCAAAGAGCTCTTTCCAGACTTCGGTGTCATCTTCGGCTGAGGCAAAATGCGCGGCTTCCCAGGCATTTTGTGCTGCGGAAACGATTGCGACCCGCTCTGCCTCGGTGATGCGGCTCGCAACATTGTTAAGGCTGTAGACCGGGTCGATGATGACGACCGGGTCGTTGAAAGTGCCGAAGGGGGCGACGTTCTCGACAAACTGGATTGTTTCTTTGAGGCCGGATTGCGCGATGTAGAGGAGGATCCGGCGAAAGCGTTGCTCGATGCTGCCGGCGTTGCCCTCGGTGTCGAGGACGTAGGCGACAATAAGTTCGATAACAAACGACTTGAGCGGCTTGAGTTCTGCGTGGTTGCGCCATTTCTTCACGAGGCGCACCAGTGTCCGGAAATCCTTGTCCTTGTTTTTGCGGTCGCGCACGAACTTGATCTGGCAG
>Ga0265314_10006443_pt1 | contig 10391 bp, 9 predicted proteins | sample 4126metaG_FD_203106 | JGI IMG/M metagenome (GOLD analysis project Ga0265314, IMG submission 203106) | Rhizosphere microbial communities from Carex aquatilis grown in University of Washington, Seatle, WA, United States - 4-1-26 metaG | ecosystem: Host-associated > Plants > Roots > Rhizosphere >... | reverse complement strand
CCACACATGAAGAGAGTTCTATCCGGCATTCAGCCTACAGGCAGTCCGCACATCGGGAATTATCTGGGCGCGCTGAAGAACTGGGCCAAGATTCAGTATGACTACGATAGCATCTACTGCATCGTCGACCTCCACGCGATCACGGTTTATCAGGATCCGAAGGAGCTGAACACCAAAATTCAGCAGTTGGCGGGCATTCTGCTGGCCATCGGAATCGACAAGAAATCGCTGGTGCTCCAGTCCAGGGTCCCCGAACACGCCGAGCTTGCCTGGCTGCTCACCTGCGTGACGCCGGTCGGCTGGCTGGAGCGGATGACGCAGTATAAAGCCAAGTCCCAAGCCCAGGAGACCATCAGCGACGGCCTGCTTCAGTATCCCGTGCTCATGGCGGCCGATATTCTGCTGTACCAGGCCGACGTCGTTCCGGTGGGCGATGACCAGAAGCAGCACGTGGAATTGACCAGGGATATTGCGCAACGCTTCAACTCGCTCTATCCCGAGAACGGGGAAACGTTCACCATGCCCGCGACGCATCTGCCCACGGTCGGCGCGCGCGTCATGGGCCTGGACGATCCGGAAAAAAAGATGAGCAAGTCGGAACCCGGCGCCGGTCACGCGATCGGCTTGCTCGACGAACCCGCCGTGATTCGCAAGAAGATCATGCGGGCCACAACGGATTCCAAACCCGGCGTCGATTTCGACGATCCAGGCGCGGGCGTGCGCAACCTGCTCGCGATTTACCAGGCGTTCACGGAAGCGTCGAATGACGACATGCGGGCGCGCTTCTCCGGCATGCGCTACGGCGATTTGAAGAAAACCGTGGCCGAGGCCGTCGTGGCAGGTCTTGAGCCGATCCAGCAGCGCTACCGCGAGATCACGCCGGAACAAATTACAGAGGCGTTCCTATTGGGTTCGGAAAACGCCCGGCGCATCGCCGACAGCACGCTCAAGAAAGTGAAACGCGCGATGGGACTCTTTGCGTTCGACTAAACGCTATCGCCCGAACCAGCGCTTTCGAACGTCCCGCAGCTTCTCCGTCCAGCTCACTTTCTTCACGACCTGGACGTCCTCAAAGCTGCCGGTCGTGCGGACGTCGGGCACTGCGGGCGGCTCCGGACGGGGTTCCTTCGAAACCAACTTCACGCGATAGCCGCTAAACGCGTACGTTTTCTTGTAAACCTTTCCATCCTTGTCTTCGAGTACCACGGAGAAGGACGCGTCCTCCCCAGATCCGGGTTGCGCCTCGATGGGATAGTGACCCTTCACGTTGCGCTCGATGTACGCCGTCTCGTAGCGACCCCGCTTGGTGCTCCAGACGAAGACACGAAAGCTGTCGAAGTCCAAGCCTTGCGAACCGGCGGAAGTCGTGGTCCACAGCCAATTATCTTTGTCACTAGAGCCGACTTTCCCCAGCGACAAATAACCGGTGATCACGTGCCCTTCAGCGTACTGCGCCACTTCGTCGGGGATCGACATCGAGAGCTGCCGCGCCAGCACCCAGCCCGCTTTTCCGTCATGGGTGCGCACCAGATACCAGTCGTCGGCAGGCGCTTGCGGTGCAGGAGGCGGTGGTTCACCGCCTAGCTCCGACGCACGCGGACGCGACAGATCCACCCAATTGGCGGGAAGCGCCGGGGCCGGCGGCGGTGGAGGCGGAGGAGTATCTTTGCCTGACTTGGCCGCTTTGTCGGACGATTTGTCCAATTTCGACGCGTTCTTACTCGACGTCTTACTTTTCTTGACCGGCGGCGCCGCGGGAAGCAGCACGGCACTCCTTGGAGATAACCGATGCACCAGCACATCGGCTGCCCCGCCTTCAGGAATCTGGGTGAAGCTGGGGGCTTGCCGGCTCGGAGCGGTGTGAACGTTCAGCGAATCGAACGTGGTCCCTTTGCCCTGCGAAGGAAGCTTTGCCGCGAACTCCGACAACCGGTCCAGATCGGCGACCTGTTGCTGGCTCAGCAGATAATTCGCGTCCGTCCAGCCCTCCAGACCTTTTGCAGTGCGCACGCGAACGAACCTGCGTCGTGTCTCCAGCACCTCCAGCCGTTCGCCATGCTGGAGAGTAGCCACCACGGTAGCCCTGGGTCCTAAGTCCTCGCGAAGATTGACCGCGGTCGGCCCGGTGTAGGCGATTCCCGCAGCGGGCGCTTGTGATTTCGAAGCGGTCTTTGAAGAAGACAACCGGCAGGAAACTAGCAGCAGCGACGCGACAACAAGAGCGGCTAGCCGATACCCAGCTCGTCCACCTGCTCGAGCGGCGTTCCGCACTGGCGGCAGATTGTCGAGAGACAGTCGCCGCAGGTTAGCGGATCCTTGACTTCCGTTCGACACCGGGGGCAATAAAACTCTCCATTCAAAATCTGGCCGGACGCTTCGGCCGCATCCCCGGTCATTGGATTCCGGCAACCGAAGCATTCGAAGGAGTTGATGTCGCGTTGGCAACGATGGCGGCGCGCGCCTGCAGGAAGATGTCGTACTGGCTCATCACATCGCGGAACACCGCATCGCCGATCATCCGGTATCCGGGACCCGTGAAATGCACATGATCGGCCTGGGCCATGCCTGCGGCGACCCACTTCAGCATCGATCCGTTGCCGCCCATCTTCGCTTTCAGGTTCCAGAACGCACAGCCATTCGCCAACGCCGCTTGTCTCTGCGCCTCCGCGATGACATCGATCTTTTCCATCGTTTGCCATCCCACTTTGCGAACCTTCTGCGTACGATCCGCCGGACCGACGACTAAGATCGCCGCTGTCGGAGCATCGGCCCGCAGGCGCGCGATCAGGTTCGAATACATCTCGCGATAGCTTTCGAGCGTCCAGTCCTTGCGGCCCGCTTCGTTGGTCCCGTACGCCAGCACGATCAGCGCGGGATTGCGCCGTTCAATGTTGGACCGGAGCGTCTCTTCATTCCAGCCCAGAATGATGGACGCCTCGGCTCCATTGATTCCCAGCTCCTCGTAGGTGACTCCAGTCGTATTCTCCGCCACCCAGCCGAACAAGCGGACGGGACTGCGATCGAGCGTTTCCGCTTCCACGCGATGCATGCCGGGAATCGCTTCCAGATGGTAGTAGGCGGGGCCGGGTTCGCCGTCCGTCGAAATCTGCTCCATCGGGACCCCGTTGTCGTAGATCTGCAACGTGCCGCCGCCGGGCTGCTGATAGTAGAACAATTCGAATTGAGCCGCGTTCGCGTCCAGATAAATCGCTTCGTGAGCACTCACTGTCGACAGGCTGACGCCGCCTAAACCGTATACGCCGTCGCCCGCGCGACCCACCAGGCCATCCGTGTGCCAGCCGCGCGTCGATCCCGAACGCACGTCCATGCGGCGATAGCTGTTCCAGGGGCGCCCGGCCAGCGAGAATCCGCTGCCGCCATCGCCGAATTTCTCCTGGAAGTGCGTGCGCAGGTCACCGGTGTATTCGTCGGCGGCGGTGTGCGAATCGCCATAGTGCAGAATGTGAACCGGTCCGGCGACCTCGCCACGCTGGTGACGATAGAGCTGTTCGAAGAACGGAATCAGCGCCGCGGCATTGTCGACCGGAATATCCGCTCCGTCGGCCACGTTCTCGTAGACATAATCATGAGCCGCCGCCCGCGCTTTCGCGGTCACAATGGTTTTGGGGGCGGTGACGATTTTCTTCGCGACGGATTTTAGCTTGCTGGCCTTACTTGGCTTCTTGGCCGCACTCGAAACGTACTTCTTTTTTCCGGTGGTCTTCGAAGTCTTGGAGGGAGCTTTCTTGGCAGACTTCGATGGCTGCACGGCCACCGCCGCGCCCGTGGCGACAACCAGCGTAACCAAAACTTGGAAAAAGCCCTTCACTTCGCGGTGCTGCCCTCCGGGGCCTTCGCCCCACCTTCCCTGCTCTTTAATTGTCGCAGCTTATATTCGTTATAGCCATCCCGCAGGGCGCTGTACAACAGCTCCCCCACGATTTTGGCCCCCGCGGGCATCGGGTGGATATAATCCGATCCCACCAGGCGCGGTTCGGCGGCATACCAGCGCGCCATGGTCCCGTCCCCGCCCATGGCCTGGAATGTGTTGAAGAACGCCACACCTGTATCTTCGGCCACCTTCGCCTCGATCTTCACGAGCCTCGGCATCGCCGCGATGGTCTCGATCTCCCCGCGTTCGTTGCGCTCGCCGCGGTCCATGGGGCTCATCAGCAGGATCGACGTGTCGGGCAGAGCGGTCTGGACGCGCTTGACGGCCAATTTCATCTCGGCGGCCCATGTGGAATCGACGAATTTGGGAAAGCCGCTTTCGTTGGTGCCGTACGCCAGCACCACCAGATCGGGCTTGTAGTGATGCAGCTGAGCCGTCCAGTGCCCTCCGTTGAAGGCGCGGCTCAGCAGCGTAATGTTCGCGCCATTGACACCCAGGCTACTGTACAGTACGCCTGGCCGGCCCTTGCTGAATTCCACGCCATACAACCGGACCCGGCCGCTCTCGACACGCACTGTGAACTTCTTGGTGCCCGCGGGAAGCTCAAATGACTTCCAGGCTGGATGCGGTTTTTCTTCCGATGTTTCGGCCGCAGTCTCGACCGTACCTAGCGCGGTTCCGTCGGCTTCAAAGGAAAACGCCCCACCGTCGGGCTGCTCGAGGTATGCGACTTCCGCGGTGCGCTGCTGGTCTTTTACGGAGAAGGTCGCCACGGCTCCAGGCGCTCCTTGGAAGCTTGCACCGCCGAGCCCGTGGAGCCCGTCTTTGATCTGCGTATCGCCGGCCACGTCGATGGTCCACTTCGACGAATCCATATCCACGCCGCGGTGAAAATACCAGGCCCACGGTTTCGCGATGAGCACGAACCCCGCGCCGCCGTCGCCGAACTGCTTCTGGAACATCGCCCGCGCGTCGGCCGTGATCAGATCGCCCGTGGTGGGCGAATCGCCGTAATGCAGGACCCGCACCGGCCCGCCTTGCAGCAGCGCGTCATAAAAGTGGTCGAGAGCCTTTTGCGGATCCAGCAGGTTCTGGGGCTTCGGGATCTGCAGACGTTGCGCGCGAATTGCTTCCGCTTCCAGTTCCTTTGGCTTGGGAACCGGAAGATCCCACACCAGCGGAATATCCCGCGGATCGAGCGAAACGTAGTTCTTAAGCGCGGGGACCACGCGCGGCAGCAGGATTAGAACCGCGAACGTCACCACGGCCAGTATCGTCTTCCGCATTAGAACCGTTGATACACGAACGGCGCAGCGCCGGTCTGCGCGACGTACTGCAGCCCGATCACCAGCGCCGCCAGCGCCCCAGCCTGCGCGAAGAACGGCGCGCGAACATACAGATCGACGCTAAACTCGTACCACTTCTTCGGCAAATAATGGGTTACGACGGCGATCCCCAGAATCACCCACAAGCCCGTAGATATGTTGGCGAAGGAAACCGTCCCTGAGCCGATGCGAGCCAGGATCGACGTCGCAGTCTCAAGGTTAGGCGCGCGGAAAAAGATCCAGGCAAACGCCACATAGTGGACCGTGAGCACGATACTCGCGATTCGCCAAAAACCAGTAGCTGGCTTGGCCCCCGTGCGCGTCTGCCATAGCCTCACGATCACCAGCCCAATCCCGTGCAGCGCGCCCCAGATCACGAAATTCCAGCTTTGCCCGTGCCACAGGCCTCCGAGAACCATGGTGATCAGCAGGTTCGTATAAGTGAAGATCTTCCACTTCGATCGTAGTCCTGGCAGCGAAAAATACAGGTAGTCGCGCAGCCAGTTCGACAGCGTGATGTGCCAGCGACGCCAGAAATCGGCGATATTGTGCGCCGCGTAGGGCATGTTGAAATTCGCCGGGAGCTTGATCCCCAGCAGCAGCGCCGACCCAATGGCAATATCGGTATAGCCGGAGAAATCGTAATACAGTTGCAGCGTGTAGGAGTACACCGCGATCAGGTTCTCGGCGCCCGTGTAGAGATTTGGGAAATCGAATACGCGATTGACCAGGTTCCCGCCCAGATAGTCGGCGATCATCAGCTTCTTGATCAGCCCGAGCCCAATGAGAAACAGCGCTCGTCCCCCGTCGGCCGCTTCCAGAGGCTTGCGTTTCTCGAATTGGTCCAGCAAAACCGAGACGCGCGTGATCGGGCCAGCCAGAATGGTTGGAAAAAACGATACGGCTGCAAGATGCGCCAGATAGCTCCGCGTCGCTTTAATGTCGCGCCTGTACAGATCGATCGTGTAAGTCAGCGCCTGGAACGCGTAGAACGAGAGCGTGATAGACAGTCTCCAGTTGCGTGCGAGCGCAATCAATCCGATATTTAGCGCGATGCTGGCGGTCACCAGCAGCCGCCGCAGTACTCGATTCGGGGTCGCCTGGAGGCCCAATCCGATGAAATAGTCGCAGGTCGATGCCAGCGGGATGATCGCCAGATACCAAAGATTCCAGCGGGCGTAGAAGAAATAATTTGCAAAGAGCAGCACGCTCAGTGCGAGCGCCCGAACCCGCGACACGGACCAGTAGAGAAAGAAAATACCGACCAGGAATACGAAGTAGGTCGAGGTAGAGAGGATCAACCTTTAAGCATACAAGTAGGACAGGTCACTTCGCCGCGTAAGTCTTGCTAAATTTATTCCGTGGATTCGTCACCGTAAACGATCCATCCGCCAGCGCCGACACTTTCAGATGCTTGCCCTGATCGTTCGCGTCCACGTTGGCGATGAACGTGTCCGGTGCGTTGGTCTCCTTGCCCCCGGCCAGCGCGAAATGCAGTTGCCACAGGTCCTCCAGACCCGGCGACGCCATCACGTTCTTCCACCCCGCCGGATCGCCGCCCTTGTTTGGACCGTTGTTCATGATCGCCACCCGCGGCATCATCCCCCAAATGGCTTTCGATGATTCGCCGCCATGATGCGTCGTGAGATAAAGGTCGATCTTGCCAACCTTGTTTTCCGGGCATAGCAGCGCGAGCTCTTTATTCCACGTCAGATCGCCTAAATCGGCGAATCGGAATTTACCGAACTGGATCACCAGGGCCAACGACTGCGAATTTTCGCCCGCTTCAAGGTCAGACGTCGACTGGGGAATTCCCGCACAATTCGGATTCGGCTCGCCCTTCACCCCGATCACTTTGCCCGCGGCTGCTACCACCGTCACATCCAGATCCTTGATCGCGATCTTGTCGCCGGCCGCCACAACCCTATGCTGCCCCTTACCAAAAGCCGCGACGTAAGGAGCGGGATACTCATGCGTCTCGATGCTCGGACCGTGATCCAGGAACGTTGTCACAGGGAAGCGGTCCAGCAGGTTCGCCACGCCGCCCACGTGATCGTCGTGGAAATGCGTGATCAGCAGGGTGTCGATCTTCTTGACGCCTGCGTCTTTGGCCGCTGCCGCGATCCGCAAAGTATCGCGTTCCCCGAAGCCCGTGTATCCCGTGTCGATCAGCAGCGCCTGGCCTGACGGCGCCACCACCAGCGTCGCCTGGCCGCCCTCCGTATCGATGAAGTACAAGTCCAGAGTCTTGGCAGCCTGAACCGCGCCCGTGGAAGCAAGCAAGAGAAACAACCATGTTGTGGGAACCCGCCGCATACCGTTATCGTAGCTAGTTAGAGATGCCTTACTGCGTACAGTGCGGACAGACGGTCGGTTCTTCCGACAAGTTCTGCGCAAAATGCGGCACCCAGCAGCCTGGCGTTGGGTCTTCGGGATCCACTTGGGCCTCATCGGCGCCTGGCCGGGTCCACGATTTCTGGAGCAATATCTCGCACCGCAACGCCGCGTTGCTGTGCTACATCCCCTGGGTGGGCTGGATCGCTGCCATCGCCGTCCTTGCCAGCGACAGGTTCCGTGCGGAAAAGCGGCTCCGCTTTCACGCTTTTCAAGGCTTGTATCTGTTCGCAGCCTGGCTGATGGTGGAATGGGTGTTCACCCCCATGCTCACGTTCCCTGTCTCCCCTGTCGGATTTCCTTTTTACAGGACGATTTCACAGCTCCTGCATCTGGTGATCGTCGGCGCCTGGATCTTCATGCTGATTAAAGTCAGCCATGACCAGGACTACCATCTGCCCGTTCTGGGCGACTTGGCAGATCGGTCCGTCAGCGAACAACGCCCATAGGGGAAAAACTGGGGCAGCGTAGCCAGTCCCCATTCCGGGGCGGGATCTCAGGACTGCCACCGACTCAAGGTACCTCCGGCAGCGGCTAAAGAGCGGCAAATTTCGTGTTCTGCATGCATTCCACTGCGCTGAAAGCACAGAACTTGACTGCGATAGACTGGTAGTGTTACTGTGTACCGATTCAACTAGGTTTGTTGGAGGTAGTGTGGGCATCGTCACTCGCGCCAAGATCTCAAGTTCTCTTATTCTCCTCTTCTCGGCGCTGATGACTGGCCCAGTATTCGCCCAGGTGGATCTGTCAGGAACCTGGAATCCTCAGTATCAGGAGGATCAGGCGGAGCGCATCCCCGGCCCCGAGCTGGTTGACTATCTCGGCATTCCGATCAACGCGCAAGCCCGGCAATGGGCCTTGAGCTGGGATCCCGACCGGCTCGGCTTACCCGAACATCAGTGCCAGGTTCACACCGCCGCTTATATTTATCGCGGCCCGCTGGCGCTTCGCATCTGGGAGGAGCGCGATCCGCAGACGCAGGACCTGGTCGCGATCCGGCAATACACCAGCACGTACGAGCAGAACCGCACTGTCTATATGGACGGCCGTCCGCATCCTCCCGAGTATGCCGCGCACACCTGGATGGGATTTTCGACGGGTAAGTGGGAAGGCAACATCCTGACGGTGTACACCACGCACATCAAGCAGGGGTGGCATCGGCGGAACGGCATCCCGTCGAGCGACAGGATCACGCTGGTGGAACATTTCATCCGGCACGATAACCACTTGACGCACGTGAGCGTCGTAACAGATCCGGTGTATTTAACCGAACCGCTGATCAAGAGCGAAGACTACGTGCTCAACAACAATTCGGGCGGAAACTGGCTGTGGCCTTGCGAGTATGTGGAAGAACTGCCCAATGCGGATCTGACCAAGGTCCCCAGTTTTATGCCCGGGCAGAATCCGTTCGAACATGAGTTCGCTGACAAGTGGCACATTCCGGTGGATGCGGCGTTGGGTGGCGCGGAAACGATGTATCCGGAATACATGAAGAAGCTCAAGAGCGCAGCTAGATGACGACCCCGACAACGACGCCAAGAATCCTGCTGGCGGTATCGGCGGTTGTTGCTGCCGCGCTGATGATGTTCGGTCCGGCGGATGTCGCCCATGCACAAGGCAAGGGGAAAGGCGGCGGCGGTAAGCAGGGTGGCGCACCCGCACCGGCTCCCGCGGCGACCAGGGCACCGAATCCGGCTTGGGCGAATGCGGAAGTCCACACTCTCAAAGTTCAGGGCAACGTGTACATGATCGTGGGCCCGGGCGGCAACACCACGGTGCAGGTCGGCGATTCGGGCGCCCTGGTAGTGGATACCCAATACGAGGAAGTCTCCGACAAAATCGTCGCGGAGATCCGGAAGTTGACCAGCAAGCCGATCCGCTACGTCATCAACACCAGCGCCGACATGGATCACACCGACGGCAACGCGAAGATATCCAGGGCGGGAGCGCCGGTGATCGGCGGAAACCTGGGCGCGGTGGCGTTCGATAACGGAGCCACGATCGTCGCGCATGAGAACGTGTTGCGCGCGATGAGCGAGGGTGCCGAAGGCAAGGCCGATACCAACGCCGACAAGCTGCCCACAACGACTTTTTTCCAGGGAAAGAAAGAAATTTTCTTCAATGAGGAGCCGGTGATCGTGATGTTCGAACCGGCGGCCCACACCAATGGCGACAGCATGGTTTTTTTCCGGCGCTCCGACGTGATCGCTACCGGCGATATCTTCAACATGGATAGTTATCCGGTAGTCGACGTAGATAAGGGCGGGAACATTCAGGGCGTGATCAAGGCGCTGAACGTGGTCCTGGACATCACCATTCCCAAGCACGAGCAAGAGGGCGGAACCTACGTGATCCCGGGCCACGGGCGGCTTACGGACGAGCACGATGTGCTGGAGTATCGCGACATGGTGACCATCATCCGGGACCGGGTGCAGAACCTGATCAAGCAGGGGAAGACGCTGGCCCAGGTTAAGGCCGCGAAACCGACTTTCGAATATGATGGACGATGGTCCGCGGCCACGGGCCCCGGATCGACGGATGGATTTGTAGAGGCAGTATTCAGGAGCCTGGCTCCTAAGAAGTAAAAGTAGAGGGGGTTATTCTGATGAAAACGAAGTTGGCGATCATCGCAGCGGCGGCTGGTCTCATGTTTGTCGCAACGCCCATGTCGGCGCACCATTCCTTTGCGGGTACCTATCTGGAAGACGCTCCGCCGGTAACGGTGGAAGGCACTCTGGTAGCGTTCCTGGTACGAAATCCGCACTCCTTTGTGCATGTGG
>Ga0265314_10006439_pt1 | contig 10395 bp, 7 predicted proteins | sample 4126metaG_FD_203106 | JGI IMG/M metagenome (GOLD analysis project Ga0265314, IMG submission 203106) | Rhizosphere microbial communities from Carex aquatilis grown in University of Washington, Seatle, WA, United States - 4-1-26 metaG | ecosystem: Host-associated > Plants > Roots > Rhizosphere >... | reverse complement strand
GGCCGTGATACCTTCTCCAAGCTCACCCTCGACCAGATCCTCAAGAAGGTCAAGAACACGCCCGACATCACCATCTACTCCATCTCCACCGGCGGCGCTTACCGCGCCATGACCGAGGGCGGCGGCGGCATCGGCCAGGAGATGCGCGACCTCGATTACCTCCAGGCCGACAACCAGATGAAGACCTTCGCCAAAATGACCGGCGGGGCCTTTTACGCGCCGCGTTTCGCCGCCGAGCTCCCTGACGACTTCGGTGAGATCAACAAGAACATCCGCTCCAAGTACGAGCTCCTCTACCACCCCATCAACGCCAAGCAGGACGGCACCTATCGCAAGCTTCGCGTCGAGCTGGTCGACGAAGAAGGCAAGCCCCTCCGCTTCCAGGACGAAAAGCATCACCCGCTCAAATACGAGATCCAGTACCGCGACGGCTACCGCGCCAAACCAGAAGTGGAGTAGGACCTCCCGGCGACGGGAGGTAGCCGGGGCTTCACGCCCTCGGGATCTTGGGGCGGTAGCAGGGGTCTTCAGGCCCCTGATATGAGGCCTTGAAAATCACGGGCTTCAGTGTCTGCGTGAGAACTCCGGCGCGCCGCTGTTTTGAAAGGGCACGACTTTAGTCGTGCCGAAAAAGCCCAAGAAAATGACGCGGGCTTTAGCCCCTGAGGGATGTTTTTAGCGCGCGAAGCCAGTTCTCACGCAGATACTTCAGCCCGGGGTCGTTCCGGGGCCGTGTTGAAGACCGTCTCACAGAGCACAGCCTCTGCCATTAGTCGACAAAACCAGTTTATGAGCGAGTTTGTTCATTTACCGCGGTTGATCTCCGCTCGGGAAACTTGAATCCGATATAAGTCCCGGAACTGAGGCCCATCATGCCCAGCAGAGTGGCGCTGAACTCGGGCATCGTCAGCTCGTTGTAAACCGAAGAGAGAAAGATGATTCCCAACACGGTAGTCCATGCGAGAATCTGGAATCGATGAAAGCTCACCCCGGATCCGTCACTGAGAATATCGCGCAAAAAGCCGATCGACACGTTTCGCTCCGCGGCCGGAGCGAGCGTCCGGTCCTCCTGGCTGATTTGAGAAAGACGGGTGCGGCGATTGTAGAGCCGAGTACTCAGGCTTTCGCGGTTGCTAAGGTCTTCCGGACTCAGCGTCGGCTTACTTTCAATCTGGCTGATCTGTGCCTGCAGTTGGCTAATGTCCTGATCCAGGATCCTCTTTTCAGCCGCCACGTCCTGTAACTGACCCTGGCTCGCGGCATCCTTGTCGGAATCGATCAGCGCTTCGCTCAATCCTGTACCAGCGCTGATTCCAATCAGTGCCAGCAGCGATGGAGTTATAGTGTCGAGTGCGCCGGTAATCAGCCAAACGACCACGTACGCCGTGTAGATCAAGAGGAACCAGAACGCCATCTGCGCGCGACCCAGACTGTAAGGCCGCAGCTTTGACCCGATGGGCTTCGGACCCGGCTGGCGGATGATGCTCGTCTTTTGCGCCAGCCTGATGAAGACGATGAATGTGACCACGACTACGATCACGGCGATAACACCGTACCATGGCGAAATCACCGTGAGCTCTGCCTGATTACCCAGGTCGTAGACTGAGCCAAACGGAGACTGATCTTCCAGTCCGACGCTGAAGGTTACGGGCCGCCGAATGGCGGTCGGTGCTCCCAACAAATCGATCCACGCACGCTTGTTTGCAGGGGTTATTTGAAGATGGTATGACAACTGGTTTTTGGATGCATCGATCTCTTCCGGGTAGTTGCCGCGAAGCGCCAGCCCGTTCAGATAGGGAACGACCTTCCTGGCATCGTTAGCCGAGGCCCACTCCGCCAGATGATCGACTTTCACACTGATGAGGTCGTCTTCCTCGAGGTTTCCAGTAAGGCTTACGACTTTGGGCTGGGCACCCGCCGCAGGGTGCGAATCGGCTGCCTGCGCGGCAGTGCTCTGAGTGCCGGCCAGCGAAGATTGAAGCAGGATGAGGATCGCCACACCTGAGGCTTTGAGTAAATTCATTTCAGATCGTTCCTTCTTTTGCCGTCGTCATTGCCACTGGGGAGAATCCGTGGACGCGGGCCAAGTCATTGATTTGGGGAGCCGGGCTTGCGTGCCATTCTGAGCAACAATATGCCTGAGTGTCAAGCTAGGATGGAGTTAGGTTGGAGTTTGAGGATTTGGTCGCCGAGTCTGGCGGTGTGTCTTTGGCTCGGCCTTGAAGTTCACCAGCCGCGCCGAGCTAGCGAGGGCGCAGGTGCGGGCGGTGGAGGTTTCCCCGGTCCCCAAAGGCGAGGGACCCTTCGACAGCCTCAGGACAACCCCGGGGGCGCCCGCTCCACCCTCCCTCACTACCTCTCAAAGGTCCTTCCCCGATTCGATCTATCCATCAGTGGGTCCTCCGCTTGTCGAGTTGAGAGATTTATGTTGACTGTTCCGATTTGATCGGAGTAGTCTCCGCTGGCATTGGAGATGAGGACCTGTTGTCCTCTCTGCGAACCGGATGAAAAGCCGGGGCGGCGTTGGTCGCAGCCAACTATTGCAGTTCTGCCCAAGAACGAAGAAACGTAACGATTCTCCCACTGGATCCCCGTTGTCCTCGATGCCTGCAGTTACACGAAATTCGTAACTCGCAGGAGCTTGCAAGCCGGCCTTCGGACCGGAACAGGCGACGCCCCGGTATGTAACAACCCCGGGGACTTCCATGGCCCAGGTGGACCCGGGCTGACGACGTAAACGTTTACCAAACTGACGACGGGGGTTTTTATGTCTGCAAGAACTACTCGCATCGCTTTGACAACGCTGTGCTTTGGCCTGGCCGTCTGCGCCGGCGCGCAAACCACTGACTCCATCAATTTCAATACCACATACCAGACAATTCGCGGATTCGGCACCTCCACCGCCTGGCAGCCCGTGCTGAACTCCACGCAGGCCAACAACCTCTTTGGTACCGGCCAGGGCGAAATCGGCCTCACCATCCTCCGCTCGCGCATCGATCCCAGTTCCACCACCGGCGGCGCCAACTGGCAGACCGAGCTCCAAAATGCACAACAGGTGCAGTCAATCAATTCACAGGTCATCGTCTTTGCCACTCCCTGGACCCCGCCCGCGGTCTGGAAGAGCAATGACAGCACCATCGGCGGCACCCTCAATACCGGCAACTACGCCGCCTTCGCCAACTATCTGAATGCATTCGTCGCTTATGAGAAGGCCGGCGGCGTGAATCTGTACGCTATCTCAGTGCAGAACGAACCGGACTTCCTCCCAGGGACCTACGAGTCGTGTTCCTACAGCGGCGCGCAGATGGATGCCTTCGTGGCTCAGCAAGGCGGCAACATCACTACCAGGCTGATGATGCCGGAGTCGGATAGCTTCAATCTCAACGAGTCCGATCCAACGCTCAACGACTCCAACGCCGTTGGCCACGTATCCATCGTCGGCGGCCACACCTACGGAGTCAATCCGTTCTACTACACCAATGCCAAGAACAAAGGCAAGGATGTGTGGATGACCGAAACCACCTATACGCCGGCGGCTGGATCGGGCGCCCAGCCGACCATCAGCGACGCTATCTCAGCAGCCCAGCTGTATCACCAGTCCATGGCGGTGGCGCAGTATAACGCCTATGTGTATTGGTGGACGCCGCTGTTGCTGAACGGAAATAGCCCAAATTACTATGCCTATGCACTGGGCCAGTACTCGAAGTTTGTGAGACCGGGCTACGTGATGACCGGAGCCAACAACAATCCCACCTCGGGCGTCTATGTCACGTCTTACAAGGGCAATAACAACTATGTCATCGTGGCCGTCAATTCCAACAGCGGATCCTCGAGCATTGACTTCAGCATGTCGGGCGCGACTTTGACCTCGATGACTCCCTACCAGACCTCGGCTTCGTACCAGTTGACGCAACAGGGCGCGGTGAGCGTATCGAACAACTCATTCACTTACCCGCTTCCGGGGAAGAGCATCACCACCTTCGTGGGAACGTCGACTACCTGTTCGCCCACTACGATCACGCCGTATATCTCGGTGAGCGGAACCTGGACGCAGGAATCCAGTGCGAGTGTACCTTCCACCAGCACCGCGGTGAATCTTGGACCGCAACCGACGAGCGGCGGATCATGGAGCTGGACCGGGCCCAACGGCTTCACCTCCACCGCGCGCGAAATCGATAACATCGCGCTAAGCGCGGGCAGCAACGTGTATACGGCCACTTACACCAATAGTTGCGGGGCCAAAAGCACTCAGGCGTTCACTATTACCGCACCGGGTGGCTCCGGTTCGCCCATCAATATCGATGCGGGCGGCGCTGCGTCGGGCTCCTGGGCCGCGGACGAAGACTTCAGCGGCGGCACTGCGTTGACTTACACCAACGGCGTCTCCACTTCCTTGCTGTCCGGAACGGTGCCCCCGCAGACCGTACTGCAAAGCCAGCGCTACGGCTCATTCACCTACACTATTCCCGGATACACATCGGGCTCTTCGCACTCCGTCACACTGTACTTTGTGGAGAACTACGTCACAGGAAGCGGTCAGCGCGAGTTCAACGTGCTCATCAATGGGACGCAGGTGCTCACCAACTTCGACGTGTATGCGGCGGCTGGAGGCCAGTTCAGTGCCGTCCAAAAATCGTTCAATACCAATGCCAACAGCAGCGGGCAGATCGTGATTCAGTTCAGCCCAGGAGCGATTCAGAACCCGATGGTCAGCGGCATCGCGATCCAATGACGATCTGACCACAGCTAGTCAAATTCGTCCGTGCTCCCCATCCTTGTCACAGTCTCATCGTGACAAGGATGGGAAACGGAGCAACCGGCGGCAGGTGGCCCCGATCTCGATGACGTCCGGAAACCACGCTGGGGGTGCGGGCTTTGGTGGAATCCCCGGTCTCAAAATCGAGACCGGGGGCACCCAGGGTCTGTGGAGGAACTCACTTTTCTTTCACGGGATCGGGGTCACCCGCCGGCTAGGATTTCCGGATTGGTGGTGCCAGCCTCGTCGGCCTCCCCGGTCCCCAAGAGCGAGGGACCGAGCACCCTCATCGTGGCCGGAAAAAGGTCACCGAGACCGGGGCCACCCGCCTGAAGACACAAGCCGTTGTCTCTCAAAATGAACGTGGTTAAGAGTTCTCTGGCTCCCAGGGGGTCGCGCTGTCCCACAAATGCAAAACCTCCGCTCTGACGTGCTCGAACCAACGCCCATCGCGACGATGGTAGACGAACTTAGGCTTTCGGGAGCCTCCTGAAGTCTTGTACGTGTAGCGCTCGAGGTAAATGACCCCGTGTGGCGCCTCTGGATCCAGCAGATAGGCCGTATAGTCGACAAGGAAGTCAATTGTTCTTATTTCGACGCGCTCTGGCGCAATCTCGCGGAGTGAGGCCAGAGTCTCGAGACTCGATTGAATCCGCATGCGTTCCTGGTCTGGATTGACGCGTCCCGGAAATCGCATCGCCGCCATCTTGCTTGCGGCACCATCTGGGGCGACAAGAAGGAACTTTAGTGTCCCTCCGGCGCGGACCTTCTTCTCGAGTACTTGATAGTACGCGGTGAGTGCGGCACTGTGGTGAGTACCTGTTAGCCAGAGCTCTCGTGCTTCATCAAGGCGCAGCGCGAAATCCACTGGAAATTCCTCAACGAAGGGTATGGATTGCGCGGGAAAGCTGGCAATTGCCGTGCCTATCTCTTCGAGTCTATGGCGGTTCCCGAGGATCGTAGTCGCGAGCAATGCAAGAATCGCTAGATTAAGGGGCCACAGCAATGCCACTTGAACGACGCCAACGGCATTCATGGCAGCCAATCCGATGGCGGCCGCTACAGTGACGTACAAATCGATATTCTCGCCGCCCCTAATGTCGTCCACAACCCGCTGAAACATTTTCATCTGGGATATCCCCCGTGCCTTCGAGCCCAAGAGTCACCTGAGTGAGGCGTCTGACTTCGTTTGGGCCGACCCATCAAAAGCGAACGGCTGGCTGCCATGGCGGATCGCTTTTTGGTATGGAAGGATTCTCATTATAGTCCGCCGGCCCAGGTTTATCATGGATCACTTCGGGGACAATGAGCCGATCCGATTACCGGCTCAAGGGAGCTCCTCCATTCGCTTTCGGTCCGGGGTGAGATATATGGAAACCCAAGAATACCGGCCCAAGGGGCTGCTCTATCACTACACATCTGCCGACGGACTGATTGGAATACTCAAGTCCGGGCACATTTTCGCCACCCATATTCGCTATCTCAACGATTCCCAGGAGATGCTCGATTCCCTTTCCCACCTTGAAGGCTTCCTAGAGGGATTCGACCCGGATGTCCGGCCCCATCTGAAGCGCTTTCTTGAATCTTCAGTGAGAGTATTTGCTTGCGGGGCGGGTGCCTATGTTGTGTCGTTTACGGACGATGCCGCAGCCTTGGTTGGCACCGAGCAGTTGCCGGGAGACAGGCTGAATCAGTGGAGAGCTTACAGCCGCCCCGGGAAGGGCTTCAGTCTCGGCTTTGATCCCCGCGTAATCGATGAGCCTGGGAAGGGGGAAATCCTAGAAGGAATCGATTTAACAGCTTACCTGCAGAATTGCATATACGACCGACCCATGAAACGGTGGATTTTGGGCGGGGCCGGTGGCGATCTCGTTGAAGAGCTACAGGGGGTCCTTCAGGACCTTGTGCTCTCTGACATGAAACGAGCAATGCATCGCTGGCACCCAACAATGTCCGAAGAGTTTTTCTTGTCCGAAGTGAAAGGGCTAATGGAGTCGCGCGAGATTCCGCAGGAACTACGTGGTCGCTTGCGAGATGTCAGAATGAGGCTGATGGCCGCTATATCGCTGAATGCTACCACTCTGAAGAACGAAGCGTTCTTCGAGGAAAAGGAGTGGCGGATCGTCGTGTTAGGGCGTCACCCGGTCGCGGAGGAGCCGCTGTCCCGAGGGACATGGAACGTGAAGTTCCGCGACGGTGCATTGGGCCTTACACCATACATAGAGTTCCCATTACACCTCAATACGGCGCACTCTCCGCTTCGGAAGATTGTGGCGGGTCCAACAGCGCACATGGACGACGCAGTCCAAGCTGTGAAGAAACTCTTGGATGAACTTGGGATACGCCAGCGCAGCGATGACTACCCAGATGGCGTTGAGGTGGTCCCATCCCAGATACCATTCAGATATTGGTAGCGGGCGGGCGGCCCGGGTCTGGGAATGTTTATACGGCATCCACTGTAGGGTGCCCCATGTCTCCCGGTTTTGGAGACATGGGATGCCTCCCGAGTCGGGCGTGCAGCGTCACCCGAACAAAAACTCCTTATCCCTAAGCTCCTTGATTTGATCCCGCAGCTTCGCGGCCTTTTCGAATTCGAAGCGCTTCGCGCTTTCGCGCATGTCGGTTTCCAGCTTGGCTATGAACTGGTCTACTTCTTCCTTGGATTTGAATTCCGGGATGCCGGCGATTTCTTCTTCGGCAATATCGCCGTACTCGGCCTTGAGGATCTGCGCCAGGCCCATGTCCATGGTGTTGATGACGGAATAGGGCACGATGCCGTGCTCCTCGTTATAAGTGCGCTGGACGGTGCGGCGGCGATCGGTTTCGTCGATGGCTCGGCGCATGGAGTCGGTCATGCGGTCGGCGTAGAGGATGGCGCGGCCTTCTATATGGCGCGCCGCGCGGCCCATGGTCTGGATGAGCGAGCCGGCGGAGCGCAGGAAGCCCTCCTTGTCGGCGTCCAAAATCGCAACCAGCGAAACCTCCGGCAGGTCGAGCCCCTCCCGCAGCAGATTGATGCCGATGAGCACGTCGAATTCGCCCTTGCGCAGACCGGCCAGCAGCTTCACCCGCTCCAGCGTCTCAATCTCCGAGTGCATGTAGCGGCAGCGCACACCCACCTCGGTGTAGTAGCCGGCCAGGTCCTCCGCCATGCGCTTGGTCAGTGTGGTCACCAGCACCCGCTCGTTGCGCTTGGCCCGGTCGCGAATTTCGGCCAGCAGGTCGTCGATCTGGCCCTTGACGGGGCGGATCTCGACTTCGGGATCGACGAGGCCGGTGGGCCGGATCACCTGCTCAATCACAACTCCAGCCGCGCGCGTCAGCTCGTACGGCCCCGGCGTGGCGGAGACGTAGATGGTCTGGTGCACCCGCGCCTCAAACTCCTCAAACTTCAGCGGCCGGTTATCGCGCGCGGAGGGCAACCTAAACCCATAATCTACAAGGTTTTGCTTGCGGCTTTGATCTCCATACCACATGCCGTGAACCTGGGGAATCGTGGCATGGGACTCGTCGACAAAGAGGAGGTAGTCGCGGGGAAAGTAGTCCAGCAGCGTAGGCGGCGGCTCTCCCGGTAACCGTCCGCTGAAGTGACGTGAGTAGTTTTCGATGCCGTGGCAGTAGCCCATGGACTTGATCATTTCCAGGTCAAAGCGGGTGCGCTGGTTGACGCGCTGGGCCTCCACCATGCGGCCCTCGGATTCAAGGCGGGGGACCCACTCTGCGAGCTCGTCAATGATGGACTGAACGGCCTGCGATTTGCGTTCCGGCTGGACGACGTAATGGCTTTTGGGGTAGATGGGCAGGCGCGAATACTTCTGCTTTACGGTGCCGAAAAGGGGGTCGATTTGCGCCAGCGACTCGATCTCATCCCCAAATAATTCAATGCGATACGCCAGTTCGTCATAGGTGGGGAAGACCTCGATAGTGTCTCCGCGGACGCGGAAGGTGCCGCGGCGGAAGTCGGTGTCGTTTCGCTCGTAGAGGATCTCGACAAGGCGGCGCGTAATGTCTTTGCGTGCAATGCGTTGGCCCTTTTCGAGCAGGAGCAGCATGCCGTAATATGCCTCCGGTGACCCGAGCCCGTAGATGCAGCTTACGGAGCTGACGATGATGGCGTCGCGGCGCTCAAACAGGCTTCGAGTAGCCGACAGGCGGAGCTTGTCAAGTTCTTCATTAATAGTGGCTTCCTTCTCAATGTAGAGGTCCCCGGCCGGTATGTAGGCCTCGGGTTGGTAGTAGTCGTAATAGGAGACAAAGTACTCGACGGCGTTGGAGGGGAAAAACTGCTTGAATTCGTGATAAAGCTGGGCCGCAAGTGTTTTGTTATGAGCGAGAATGAGCGCGGGACGGTTCGACCGCTCAATCACTTTCGCCATGGTGAACGTCTTACCCGAGCCGGTGACGCCCAAGAGGACCTGATGTTGCTCGCCGGCGTTGAGGCCACGGATGAGTTCTTCGATGGCGCGGGGCTGGTCGCCGCGGGGCTTGTACTGGGTAACAAGCTGAAAATCCATGATGAGTATTATAGCCCGGAAAGGCGAATATGGGGCGAAAATAGATGCGTCAACCCGGGGGGAGATGTTCCACCCGTCTGGAACAACTGGGGGGGAGTTGTTCCACCCGTCTGAACCATCTCCTGGGGGGTTAGCGAGGCTGGGTGTTGAGGCTGCGAGAGGGCGGTCCGCAAACCAATGTGATTTGGCTCACAGAGTGAAGAGGGGGAACGGAGTGGAATGTCCTTGTCGGGGCGGTACGAAAGCAGGGGGATGTGCGGCCTGACCGGGACGTTTTTGGAGGTGTATTTTGGCGGGACCGTTGGATGTGAGGAAGCGGGCGAAGCTGGCGGCGGAGCTGGACCGAGAGGCGAGGTGGTTTCAGAAGGCGGCGCGACACTACCGGACGCGAGAGTGGGCGAAGGATACGCGGCAGGCGCTGGGGATCACGTTGGGATTTTTGATGGACGAGACGCAGGTAGGAAGGTCGACGATCTTCCGGGCGGAAAGGGAGGAGAAGACGGGGGCGGTAACGATTGGCGAGCTGGAGGTGCTGGCGGAGGCGATGGAGTGCCAGCTGGTGTACGCGATTGTGCCGCGGCGGGGAACGTTGGCCGAGCAGGCGGAGCACCGGGCAGCGAATCCCAGAAAGACGCGGACCGAGCGGGAGAAGGAGAGCAGGGAGTACAGGGAGTGGTATGAGAAGGAGGTGCAGCGGATACGGAAGCCGGGCCCGGGGGGGCTGTCGGTTGCGGAAATGAGCGCGGAGTTGTTGAAGATGCGGGCGGAGCGGATAGCGCGCGAGGAAGCGGTGAAGCAGGGACAAGGTGAACCAGGGGACGAGGGAACAGGGGACCGAGGGACCGCGGGAACGGGGAGGGACACACAGGCGATTGTGCCGCAGGGGACCGATGGACTGGGGGCGCTGGTTCGTCCGGCGGGGGCGCAGAGGATACGGGATGCTGTTGGAGAGGCGCTGGCAAAGCTGGGGCCGGAGGGGGAGGCGGCGATTCGGCGGGCGGCGGGGGTTGGGAGCGGGGAGTAGGGCTCAGGCGGAGTGGTGGGCAGGTGCGGCGTTAGGTTGGCGCGGGGTTCGGTGGAAACAAGTCGTCTTCCCAGTACCAACCCCGCTCCTCTACGGGGTTG
>Ga0265314_10006436_pt1 | contig 10399 bp, 9 predicted proteins | sample 4126metaG_FD_203106 | JGI IMG/M metagenome (GOLD analysis project Ga0265314, IMG submission 203106) | Rhizosphere microbial communities from Carex aquatilis grown in University of Washington, Seatle, WA, United States - 4-1-26 metaG | ecosystem: Host-associated > Plants > Roots > Rhizosphere >... | reverse complement strand
CGAGCCCGCTCGGGACCACGGATGTGAGTTACAGGCTGGCGCCTCGACTTAATGCCGCCGGCCGCCTCGGGGATTCGCAGCTAGCGCTCGACCTGCTTTTGGCAAGCGACAAGGGCGAGGCGACCCGGCTTGCCGCCAGCCTGGATGACTTGAATCGGCAGCGCCAACGCATCCAAGAGCGCATCTGGTCCGAGGCGACGACGGCAGCCGAACAGCACGACGGCGATCCTGCGCTGGTGCTCGGCGCCGAGGGTTGGCACCAAGGAGTCGTTGGCGTGGTGGCGGCCAAGCTGGTCGAGAAGTATCGCAAGCCCGTGGTGATTGTCGGATTCGACGAGGGACAGGGCAGGGGGTCGGCGCGGACGTTGGGAGGATTCGACCTCTATCAAGGACTGTCGCAGTGCCAGGAGTACCTGACAGCCTTTGGTGGCCATCCCATGGCCGCAGGGGTCTCGCTGGCTCGGGAAAAGCTGGCAGATTTTCGGGCGGCTTTCGTGGCCGCTGCGCGCACGCATTTCGCCTCGGCCCCCGCCGTGGCAACGATCGATGTCGATGCCGTGGCCAGCCTGATGGAACTGGACATGGCACAAGTCGAGGAATTGGACCGCCTGGCGCCGTTCGGCAACTCGAACAGCGAGCCGCTCATCGTGGTGCCAGGTGTGGTCGCGAGCAGCACTCGCGTGGTCGGGACGTCGCACCTGCAGCTGACTCTGACCCACGGGGCAGCGGTCAGCGAGGCCATCGCGTTCGGCATGGCTGACAAGGATCCTGGAAAGGGAGCGCGCCTGGATGTCATTGGCACGGCCGAACTTGACGAGTTTCGCGGTCAGCGCAAAATTCGCTTTCGCGTACGGCACTTGATGAGGAGCGTGTCTTGAGCGTAGTCCCAGAGGACGACGATCGCCCGAACCGGCAGGACGAAGACGAGATCCCTCGCCAGGGAATTCTTGCGGCCATGCCCAAGCGCACCTTCTATCGTGTCGTGCTGCTGCTGGCGGCGCTGGCTGGCATCATCTACTTGCGCCAGCGAACCGCCTCGATCGCGGGTTGCATGGCGAGTGCGTTCAGCATTCCGGCCTCCGCGGAGCCAAGAGCCGCCCCGGATTCCATCAGGGCACGCGTCGTTCTGCCTTCCGCTCCGTCGGAAAAATCGCGCTGATGTCGTCCGTTGGCACGCCCATCGTTTGGGCAGGGTTCGCGGCCGTGGTGGTGCTGGCGCTGGCTATCGATCTTGGAGTCTTTCACCGCGAGGCGCGCGAGTTGCGCATGCGCGAGGCCGGCGTCTGGGTCGGGGTTTGGGTGTTGCTGGCGGGTGCCTTTGGCGTCTTCGTATTCCACCGTTTCGGCATTGCGAAGGGGATGGAGTTCGCCCAGGGCTACCTGCTCGAACTGGCCCTATCGACCGACAACCTTTTCGTCTTTCTTCTCATCTTCTCCTACTTTCGGGTTCCGCGAGCCTTCCAGCACCGGATCCTGTTCTGGGGCATCGTGGGGGCGGTGCTGACCCGGGGTGTTTTCATCGCCATCGGCGCCGCAGCTATCCACCGTTTTCGCTGGATTCTTTACGCCCTGGGAGCGTTCCTGTTCTATGCGGCGTTTAAGATCGTCTTTCAGAAGGAAGCCCAAGTCGATCCTTCCCGCAATCTCGTGTTGCGGCTGTTCCGGCGCCTGGTCCCGGTGGCCGACGACGAACCCAGTTCACATTTCACCGTGCGGCGGCGGGGCAGACTCCTGGCCACGCCGCTTCTCGCCGTACTCATCGTGGTCGAGGCTGTGGACATCACCTTTGCCGTCGATTCCATTCCCGCTATCTTCGGGGTGACCACCGATGTCTTCATCGTCCTCACCTCGAACGTCTTCGCCATCCTCGGCCTGCGTGCGCTGTTCTTCCTCGTCGCAGGATTGGCTCAGAAGCTCGCCTACCTGAATTATGGCATCGCCACCGTGCTGGCCTTCATTGGCGCGAAGATCATGCTTGGGCCGTTCGTGCCCATTCCCGTTCTGCTCTCGCTGGGGATCGTCGTCGGCGTGTTGCTGCTGGCGACTGCCGTGTCCCTGCTCGCCCGTCAGCGGCTGAGCAAGTAGATGACCAGTCCGACCACCAGGACGATAGCGCCGATGACGATGCCTACCCGCTTGAACTCCTTGCGATTGGCGCCCGTGTCCATGGAGGCGAAGGCATCGTCGATGTGCTGACGGAGATCGTCGGTGCTAGCGTAGCGTTCCTCGCACGATTTGGCGCACATCTTTTGCACCAGCTCGTCGACAACCTGTGGAATCTCGGCCTCGGGCTTGAGCGATGAGGGCGGCGGCGGCGGCGTCTGTAGGTGATACTGAATGATCTCCGTGGTGCTCTTCGACTTCTTGAAGGGCAGCTCGCCGGTCAGCATTTCGTAGGCCACCATGCCGAGGGCATAGATGTCCGAGCGGCCATCGAGCGGCTTGCCGCGAAGTTGCTCGGGCGACATGAATTCCAGCGTTCCCACGGTCTGGCCGATGGCGGTCAAGGCGGGCGCGTCCTTGCCACCGTCGCCGGATTTGATCTTGGCGATGCCGAAATCCAGCACCTTGACGAAATCCTCGCCCTCGCGATCCTCGACCATGATGTTCTCGGGCTTCATGTCGCGATGGACGATGCCTTTGGCGTGGGCTTCGCCCAGGGCTTCGGCTACCTGGTCGAGGATGCGCAGACAGCGGTCGACCGGGATGATGCCGGAGGCGCGCTGGATGTCCTGCAAGCTCTGGCCGCGCACCAGTTCCATGGCCAGATAGAGCACGCCGTCCTCAGTTTGATCGAAGTCGTAGATGATGACGGTGTGCGGGTTGCGCAGCTTGGAGCACGCCTCGGCCTCGCGGCGGAAGCGGGCCACGACGGTCGCGTCGGATACGCTCTGCGGATGGAGAATCTTCAGCGCCACGGGCCGCTCGGTGGCGACTTGCACGCCTTCAAACACCGCGCCGAATCCGCCTTCACCGATCTTGCGTTTGACGAAGTAGCGATTGTTGAGCGTGCGTCCGACCAGGCTGTCGAGGGAAACCGCGACGGGCTCGCGCGAGAGCGGCGACGGGGTGGGCCCGCTGACCGGGCCCGAGCGGGCAGCGGCGACGGGGATGGGCACGCCATGGGCTGGGCTCATGTGGGGCACCGGCCTGGGCAGCCCAGCGGCGCGATCCAAGAGCTCGTCGAAGCTGCGCGGCCCTCCCGGCGGTGGAGCAGCAGGTAGCGCGGTCCCGCACACGCCACAAAAGCGGGCCTCCGTATCCGCGACGGATTTGCATTTGGGACACGTGAGTGGAGCTGCCATGGGTTAGCGCGGATTTTGGGCTGGCGCTGAATCTGGATTCTTGGGCGCGGGGGCGGGTGGCGTCGGTGCGGGCGTAGCCGCGGTTGGGCTGGGGGTCGAAGGCAGGTCGGGAAGACTCGTTTGCTGGAAAGCCAGGAACAAGGCGCCTCCGAGGGCGGCCAGCAGCGTGACCAGCACGAAGGTGAGAAACGGCCGCGAAGCCTTTTCTTCGGCTGCGTGGATGTCGGTGTTGGTCGAGGGGGTCGAGGCCGTGGGGCTGACCAGCGTGGTCGGCAAGGCGCCAGGGCTTGTCGATTCGATGGCGTCGAGATGGATCGGGACTTCTTCGGTGATCTTCTCCGTCGGCGGATAGGCGCGCTTGGGGGGCTCGGGATCGTCGGGATCCGCGCCGGGGTCGAACACGGTGAAACCCAGTTCCGCGCCTTCTTCTGCCTCGGGTAGCCCGTCGCCCTCAAAGCGGGCGACGACGACGCTGATGTTGTCCGGTCCCTCGCGTTCCAGGGCCTTGGCGATGAGGACTTCACACGCCCGCTTGGGATCGGGTTCGGCCAAAAGGATGTCGCACATTTCCTCGTCGGCGACCGGGCCGTGCAGCCCATCCGACGAAAGCAAGACCACGTCGCCACGGCAAAGCAGGACGTGGGACAAGACCACATCGACCTTTTCCTGCACGCCCAGGGCTTGCAGGATGATGTTGGCGTGCTCGAAGCTCTTGGCCTCCTCGACGGTCATGGCGCCGGCCTCGATCAATTGCCAGGCCAGAGATTGGTCCTTCGTGACTTGGACCAGCTTGCCGGCGCGCAGGACGTAGCAGCGCGAGTCCCCGATCTGGCCGACCAGCAGTGTCCGGTCCACCAGCCCAGCAGCTGTGCACGTGGTTCCCATGCCGCGCTCGTTCTGATTGATGCGCGATTGCAGGTTGATCTTCTCGTTGGCGTTCTCGATGGCCCGGCGCAAGCCGCGGGCGTAGCGCTCGCGCGTGGTCGCGGCGCGGGTTTCCACGTCCATGGAAATGGAATCCACGGCCATCGTGGAAGCCACTTCGCCAGCCGCGGCGCCGCCCATTCCGTCGCAGACCAGGAAGATGGCTCCCTTGGGGCCGAGCGTGAACTGCAAGTTCTCCTCGGGCGAAGACGTTCGCAGCCCGGTCTCGACGTTGGCCAGAAGGAAGTTGTCCTCGTTGTGCTCGCGGATGAGCCCCACATCGGTTTTGCCGAAGACCGTGATCTTGATATCCGAGGAGCTTTCCATCCCGCTAGCCGTTACTCAGCGTGGTGTAGGGTTGTGATATCACCAGCTTCGCTCTAACCTGGCTCGAAGCGCAAGAGTTCATCACCGAGGCGAATCATTTGGCCTGGGTCGATTACGTGTTGTCCCGTCAGGCGTACATAGGTGCCATTCGAGCTTCCCTGGTCCGAAATCATGGCGCGGTTGCCTCGAAACTGCAGCAGCGCGTGCCGCCGGGACATGAATTCGTCGTCGGAGAACACGATATCGCCTTGTTCGCGCCCGATGATGAGGTCGCTTCTCGTCAGATGGTAGACGTCGCGGCTGGTTCCCGCGGCCGTGATTTGGCGCAGCCGCCCCCACGGCGACTTGAGCGGCGTGCCGAACAGAATCATCCCATGTTCGACCGCGGGACGAAGGGTTTTCTCGGCGTCCGGGACCGCTTCGAATCGCAGCACTTGCTTACCGACGAGGAGGTAATGGCCATCATGCAGCTCGGTGGGGGCGGTGATGCGGATGTAGACCCCGTTGCGGTTCTCGAGCGGCGTGATCACGTATTGGCCGGCGCGGAAGGTGATGCGCGCGTGCCTTTCGGCCAAGTGTTTGTCGTCGAAGCGCAGATCGCCCTCGGTGCGGCCGATGTCGATCTGCTCGCCCATGAGGGCGTACGATTCACCGTCGGTGCCATCCCGCCGCACGGCAACCAGGCGGGCGCTGCCCCCGGCTCGCGTCGCCGCGGCCAGGGAAGGGCGGGCGGCAACAGCCGCGGCCAGCGCGACCGAGGCGTCAGCGCTCATGGGCGTGGTGTGCCCAAGCCGCCGCCCGCAGGCAAAGCAAAAATTGGTGTCCAGGGGATTGCGGTTGCCACAGCCGGAGCAGATGAGCGCCGAGCCCGCACCCGATGCGTTCGCGATGGGTGCGCCGCAGCGCTGGCAGAAGGCCGAACCGTCTGCGACGACGCCACCACACTGAAAGCAGGTCAACATCTTGAATCAGTCATAGAGACTATCCCAACTTTGGCCCGCAGAGAGAGCGTGGAAGGGAAAGATTGGGCATAGACCCAAGAAGCATTGCAAGGCGGTCCATCCTCTACTAAAAGTCTGGCGGCAGCATCACCGTCGTTCCGGGATCGGTTGCCCGGCCATTCACAGTGTCTCCAAACTTACCAGTGATTTCGGGAAGCGTCAATTTCGCGCGGCGGCCATCGCCTGCGTCGGATGGGAAAAGTCGTCGTGTCCACGGATGCGTCTTGGCCGTCGTAGCGGCGATTGGCGCTGTGCTTGTGGCGTCATGCGGACCCTTGGTCGAGAACGCCCCGTTTGCGCTGCGCCCCGACACCTTGCAACCCGGCGATTTGCTCGGGCCATTCGATGGCATCATCGTGGACGCCGAGACAGAGCGGCCGATTGCATCGGCCACGGTGGCCGGTTATTGGGCATTTGAGCGGGGCATCGGCCTGCACGGTCCGGCGGGCTCGCGCGAATTCAGCCTGGAAACCAGTGCCGACGGCCGCTACCAGATCCCGCGGCCCGATGACTTGGAAACCGGCGGCTCGATGCGCCTGCGCCGCTTCACGCTGGTCGTCTACCGCCGGGGCTACGTCGCGTACCGCAGCGACTTCAAGTTTGGCAGCGACGAGGTTCGCCACGATTTCAGCCAGCATGCGAACAAGGTTCGCCTGGACAAATGGCAGCCCACCCTGGAACACCGGCAGCATCTGGCCTTCCTTGGCGGCGGTGTTGCCATCGCCAAGGCTGCCGGTTGGGAAGCACAGCCCGCAAGTCTTGAATACGAGGGCCTAGCCGCCCCGCACATCGCGGAGGCGAAAGGCGAGACCGTGTTCAGCGCGTCCGAGCAGACGCTCGATGCTTCGCCGCTATTGTCGGTAGAAGAGGTGCGCGGCGTGACCGGATTCGCGGGTGAATTCGAGGTCGGCCGATTGGCCGACCGGGTTCGCAGCGACGTCTTCGACAGCCGGCATTTCAAGGCCAAAGGCAAGCCCGAGGCGTTCGACGTGGCCGTACGCGTGTGGGCGATCGGAACCGCGGCTGGCGAGGAACAGTTCAAGAAGCTGGCGGGCGAACTGCCGGCCGCGGTTGCCACCGAGGAAATCGGTGACAAGTCGCTGCGTGCTCGGGGCGGCGATGTTCTCGGCTTGGCGTTCCTACTGCGCGAAAAAGGCCTGGTCATTCAGCTAAGCTGCGGCACTTCCCAGTGCACCGAGCCGGGCATGGTCTTGCGGCTTGCGAAATTGGTGGAGAGCCACGTGGGCGAGCTGCGTTCGGCCCCGGACGGCAAAGCTGGCCCTGAAGGCAAGCCCCCCTTGGGCAAGACACCAGAAGAAGGCAAAGGCAAACCATGAGGCTGCGACAAGCACTTGCCCCGGTCGTGCTCGCTGGGATCGCGGTCCTGACACCCAGATTTGCGTTGGCCTGGGATCCCGCGACCACCCATGCGGGACTGACCGCGCGAGCGTTGGCGGCGTCGAAGTTTCACGCCACGCTGGCGCACGAGATCGGGCGCGCGCTGGGCAGCCTCGAACCTCTGCGACTCGACCTCGGCGCGCTTGAACCGGATACGGCCCGCAACTTGAAATCCCGGCTGGATGCGCTCGATCCAGCGGGTGGCTATCGCCCCAGCGCCGACAGGATCGCCACGGCCTCGGCCTGGGTTCGCGCCGGAGCGGTGCTTGCGAAGACACCACCCGAGCGTGGCCGTCACCACTTCTTCGAGCCGCGCACGCGCACCGGGCTGGATGACGGTCCTGGGCTGTCGGGCACCGTGCACGCGGCGCGATTGACATTCGACGACGGCGCCACGGTACGCGACGGCGCGACCGGCCTGGCGTTCGACTTGGAAGGCATGCCAGCGCTCGATTGGTTGCGCTCTCCGCGCAACGATCTGGGGCTGACCGCGTTCTTCGACAATTGGGTGTTGGCGGTGAGCGCCGCCCAGGCCAACCAGCGCGAAACGGCGCTCGTGCGCGCCATGCTGGCGCTGGGTGGGGCGTTGGCGATACTCGAAGATGCCGGGCAGCCGGCATTCGTCCGCAACGACTTTCGCGGCGAGTTCTTGGCGCAGGACTCGGGCTCCGTGCTCGAGCGGTTTGTGTCGGATCGCTATGGCGCCGTTTCGTTGCCGCCCAGCCCGGCGCCGGTTGCACGTCCCGATCTGGACAGCTATTTTGCCGCCGCGGACGGCAACGGCTTGGCCCAGGATACCCAGCGCCGCTTCTTCTCGCCCGGGACCTTGCCGGAAGATATTCGCTTCTTGCCTGGTCAGACGCCATCCGAGGTCGCTGGCATGGCGAATCGGTCTTTGCAATTCCCGGAGCCCACCGTCGCGGCGCTCGACCTTCGCCAGTCCGGGCGAACGCGCTACGTGGTTCGCGATGGGATTCGCGTGCTCGCTTATCGGTGCAATGGGGATCGCGTGCACTTTTTCTTGGACCAGGCCGTGGACGAGGATGTCGCGCGCCGCTGGCTGCCCGAGGTGGAAGGCTATGCCGCGGGTCTCATCGACCATTTGCTGCGCGCCAGGCTTCAGATCGCCGTCGAGGAGAACAAGGCTCGGGTAGCCTTGACTGGCACGGCTACGCCGTTCGGTCCGGCCGTCACGGTGCACGTCTTTTGGGAGGACGACGCGGGGGTGCGAACGGAATTGCCCGCGCAGGCGACCCAAAGCGACGCGCCCTTGTCGTTCGACCTCCCCAAGGGAGCGCGCAAGATTGCCGCCTATGTACGTGGGCAAGACGGCGCGGGCGCGTACGCGGCCGCCAGCGAAGCGCGCGTTCCCTAGCGATTCGTCTCTGTTCGATTTCGTTGCCGCTCATACACAACGAAATCTGCTTGTAAAAAGGCGCTCGCAAACGCTCGTCACGGCGGAAGTTGTGTGCCACGATTGTGGTTTCGCTTCGACAATTGCAGACTCTGATTGGCTTGTGTTGCGGCGGCTGCGTGCGGTTCGATCACGGGGTTGAAACAGAGCTGTCACGGAATTGCATCGGCGGCGGCGACATCCGTTCTCTAGCATTCAGCGTGGAGTAGGAAAGGGAGGCACACATGACGGATCCATCTTTGACGGATGAGCAGCAAGCGAAGTTGATGTCCACGAAGATCTGGCTTCTTCCAGACCACGATGACGACGACGACGAAGCCGACTTCGATGATTCCGATGATGACGAAACGCCTGCGCCCTTGCACCACGAGCGCTGGCTGTCGCGGCCCGATTTCGGCTCGCCTCAGTGGTGGTCAAGGACCTGAATTGAACGTCTGGCGGAGAGCGCCCGCGGGTGGGTTCGCCAGCGCTACTGTCGACTCAGGATCTCAGGCGGAATCGGGCTGCCGGCTGATGAAAGCTTGGTCGCGAGCGCAGACCGAGCACCCGTGACGGTGAAAGAGCCCGCGTTGTCATCTCCCGGAATCCAGGTCAGGAGCGCATGCGCCGTGATCTGCCCGTCCAAGCTGGCTTTAGGTTCCGCGATCTCGATGACTTTCAGGGAGCCATCGGCCAGCACCGAGGCTTGAACGACGAGGTCGATGCTCGAGATGACCATATCTGCGCCGATCGTTGCCGCGGTGCCGTTCGTACCGCCCAGCAATTGCAGGCGATGAAGCGCATCGTTGGTGGACCGAGCCACGATGGCCATGATGACCCCTTCTAGTCCCAAGTTGCATTCGGCTAGCACTTCGCCGGACAGCGCACTGTGGTTTGCATCCACGACCAAGTACTCTGGCTGCATCGCCACCGCTGCCGCCACCAACTCGGGCGACTGAGCCTCGGGCTGCAACTTGATCCACGAGGTTGCGCTGGCGGGTGGGGCGATGGAATCGGACAAGAGGGCCACCCTTGCCACACGGTCGACCGACCAGAGGATCGCGCGCAGGAGGCTGTCGCACGCCGCACGGTCGCCCGCAACCAGGACATTCTGTCGGGTTGCGACGCAGGCATCGAGCACCTGCCGCATTTCTGGCGAGATGACCCGTTCTTCAACGAGGTCATCGACGGTCTTGCCGCTGGCCATGGGGCGACGGATGGCGACGCAAAGGCGGTCCGCCACAGGAGGGAAAAGCGCGGCGATGCGCATGCCGTCCGGCAAGGTGGTGTTGATGGCGGTGGCGTCTGGTGCCGGCTTGGGCGATCCTTTGCTGACAAGCTTTCGGATCACGGTGCCCAGCGTTGCCAGGTCCGAGGCGGGGACAGAGGCCGACTCGCGCCGGCCGTTGCGCTGTATTTCGGCCTGATTGGTTCCCGAGAAGAAAGCAGCGGCAACACCATCGCTTTCGAGGAGGTGTGCCAGCCATTCGGGAACATCACGGTCGAGCAGACGGGAACCGTGCTTAGCCGAAGGTTGAGGCGCCGGCTTGGCCTTGGATGGCGCTGCCGGTTTGACGGGCTCCGCGGTCTTGTGCGCTGGATGAGGGCTTTCCGTGCCAGCGGATGCAAAGATGTCCTCGGGGTCGGGAGGCGCGCCGGCTTTGGCATCGCCCAAGTCGTCGTCCAAGGATGAAACTGCCACGGGAGGTGGGCTTTCTTCCATGTCGAGCGTCGCGTTCCCGCGTCGGTGGGCCGGCGTTGGGGTACGATCGCCCGCGGCGCGCTCGGGGCCGCTGTCGAAAGGCGATGCCAGTGGCTGCACGGCAGGCTTGAGCGGGGGAACTGTGAAATGGGGATGGGGTGTGCTTAGGGCGTCGTCCTCGTCGCCTAGGTCGATGTCCGAAGGTCCCGAGGGGGGCGGGAAAGGGTCGGAAATAGCCGGGACGACCTTGCTCTCCCGCTTCGCAGGCATGGGCGGCGGAGGAGGCGGTGGAAGCGGGCTGCGGCCAGGAAGTGGCGCTGCGGGAACCTTGGGTGTGGATCCTGGCGCA
>Ga0265314_10006435_pt1 | contig 10401 bp, 13 predicted proteins | sample 4126metaG_FD_203106 | JGI IMG/M metagenome (GOLD analysis project Ga0265314, IMG submission 203106) | Rhizosphere microbial communities from Carex aquatilis grown in University of Washington, Seatle, WA, United States - 4-1-26 metaG | ecosystem: Host-associated > Plants > Roots > Rhizosphere >... | reverse complement strand
TCGAAAGGCAGGAAGGGTTAACCACGGAACACACGAATCACACGGAAGAGGGGGGACAGGGGATTTGAAGTTTCACATTTGAGATTTGAGATAAGGCCAGGGCGAGGGGCGAACGCATCCTCTTAGGGCGGTGGAATCATGACCAAAACATTTTACAGAAGCAAACGAAGGCAGCGAAGGCTGAATGAGTTTCCCTACCTCGGATTCCACGGATGATGGGAGTGGTGGTGGGGCGACTGGATGGAGGCAGTTGGCAGTGGGGCGGCGGGAGGGCCGCGGACTACCACGAAGCGCGAGAGGGGCGCGAAACACCTCAACAGAAGAGCACGAAGCAAAGGAAGGTTTGACCACGGATTGCCCGGATGACACGGATAAGGGGAAGGCTGGGGGGCGAGTGGCAAGGGTTCAGGGCGCGGCGGCGGTGCAAACGGAAGACACCTGCAGAATGAACGGAAGGGTTAACCACGGAATTCACCGACTTCACGAATGACTGGCCACCACAAAGTCCTCGAAAGGCAGGAAGGGTTAACCACGGAACACACGAATCACACGGAAGAGGGGGGACAGGGGATTTGAAGTTTCACATTTGAGATTTGAGATAAGGCCAACGGCGGGGCACAGGCTCTCCGCAACCTGGTTCTGCGAATCGATTCGCGGCTTCGGCTTACTACTGACCGCGCGGCTCGGCGCCGGCTCCAGAATGGACCTCCAGGCGGTTTACGGGCGAGCCTGGGACCGAGGTAGCCGCCGAGAGGGCCAGGGCCAGGCTCGACGACATCGGTGAGGGATGCGTGGCGGGTGATCGTGGCCGGTCGCCGAGGTGAAGGGCGGACCGGCCAGGTGGCTGGCTGTTCGCCTCGCCAGCACCGTTAGCACTTCGGGTGTCCAGCTTGTCTATCTGCTCGCTGTCCGATGGACGACGACACCGGGTCGAAGCAGATCAAGGTGACCGCAGCCGGTAGAATCGGGCCGGATAATTCGTCCACTGAGGATCGCTGAAGTACGAAGAGCCGCCAGCGAGGTTGTTGGTTGCGACGGGACCCCATGAGGGGTGTGCGAGATCCGTGGTGGCCTCCACAATGACTACCTTGTCGCTGGCCCAGGAAATGGTGAAGCCGAATTGGTTGGTGGGCACGCCGAAGGTGGGATTGGTGACTTGGGCCTGGGGAAGCCAGAGGGCGGTTCGAAGACCAGCGAAGTTCGTCCCCCAGCCCGCACTCCCAGGTAGGTGATAGACCGTCGCGCCGGTGTCATTAGAGAATGCCGACGAACCAACGCCAGGGGCATCGCCTTGGAAGTACATTCCTCTCAAACTGGCACAGTCACCGAACGCGCCGGAATCAATCCCTGTGACCGTGTCGGGGATCGTGATGCTCGGAAGGAAGATGCAGTCTCGGAACGCGTCCTGTCTAATGCTGATGACCCCGCTGCCGATTGTGACGTTGGTCAGATACAGGCACCAAGAAAACGTCCCCTGGTCTACCCTAGCGACACTGCCGGGGATCGTAATGCTCCTCAGGCTGGTACAGAAAGAGAACGCTCCCGTGCCGATGGTAATGACGCTGTCCGGGATCGTGACGTTGGTGAGGTTGACGCAATTCCAGAACGCCCCTTGCCCTATGTTGGTGACGCCCTGGCCGAGAAGGACGCTGTTCAGCCCTGAGCAGATCTCGAATGCACCGTCCCCGATGGTGGTCACCGTGTCTGGGACAGCGAAGGTGGTCAGGTTCGTACAGCCCTCGAATGCGTCGTTTCCGATGCTCTCGACGCCCTTGCCTAGGATGATGTTCGTCAGGCCAGAGCAGCCAGCAAGCGCGGAGTCTCCGAGGCCGGTAAGGCTGTCGGGGAGGGTGACACTGACCAAGCCGGAGCACCCAGCGAACGCGCCATCTCCGATGCTGGTAACGCCCTCGCCAATCGCGACGCTTGTGAGGTTCGAGCAGTCAGTGAAGGCCCAAGGCCCAATGGTGGTGAGGTTGGTGGAGAGCGCGATGTTGGTCAGGTTGATGCAGCCAGCAAACGCACGGTCTCCGAGGCTGGAAACTCCGTTGGGGATCGTAATGCTGCTCAGGCTGGAGCATTCCCCGAACGCAAAGCCAGCAATGTTGGTGACGCTCTTGGGGATCGTCACGCTGGTCAGGTTCGTGCAATTGTAGAACGCGGCGTCGCCAATGTTGGCGACGCTGTTGGGGATTACCACGCTCGACAGGCTGGTGCTCTCGAAGGCCCCGTTAAAGCTCCCAGCCGTAACGTGGCCCCCGATGCCAGTGATCGTCACTCCGTTGATGGCGGCGGGGATGGTCAGATCACCGCCCGGGCCGGTATAGCTGGTAATGGTAATCGTGCCGTCATCGTTGGTCGTGTAGGTGTAATCCTGGGCCTGCGCCAGCGTGGCCAGCATCAAGAGCAACAGCCATAGTGGCCTCATGGCGGCAACGGTCATCCGAACGAATTCGTTTGACTCTCCACAGATCAAAGCGAGCTCCGTCTTCATGGATTTCCCTATTGCCACCTTAACTCCGTGCGGAGCCGGAAAGCAAGCCCTGGAGTCAGCCCAGGCCGGTGCGCGGATGCCCATGCTGACGGCGTCCGGCCCGCTGCTAACCGCCTTGGAGGCTAAGGCGATCATCCGAGCCGCGCCCGATGCCCAGGACCCTGCTGGGTCCGTGATCGGGCTATGGCCAGACGATGCCGATGGGCATCCTTGAAGGTTGCGTTTTCAGGCGCGGCTGTTACGTTGCCTAGGATAGGCTGCGTGTCCAGCGTATGAGAAAAGGCATTTCTTTTGTCGCGTTGACAGTGGCGGACGTCTGCTGCGTAGTCGCTGCCTATTTCTGCCATTTCTACTACAGTCTCTACCGAGATGCGGTTACCCACTTGGAATGGAGAATGGCTGTCTTCGACATGCGGTTAGCTGAACTCGAAGCACACAAATCTCGGCAGCTTACGCCTGTTCACATTTGGGGTGTGATTTCCACCGCAGACCAGCCAGCAGACGAGCACACGCTGAGCTACTCGTCTTCAGAGAAACGCCCAGACAATTTCTTCGAGGCCATTAACGCCAAGGGTGGTCCTTTAATTCGCCCGGAGCTTCGGCTCCCGACAGGCTCATCCACCAACTTTGAGTTCGACATTCAAATGGAGGACCAGTTTGGCAGCGTAGCTGACGCATGGTTATCCCACGGCGAGCCATACCAGGAATTGGCCGCGTTTGAACAGTTTCGTGTTTATTGTCCGAACCGAACTAACATCGTGAGATTGAACGCACGACCCAAACCCGGTGCGTCCATTAAGATGCGGTTCGATATTGTGGTGCTGTGCGGGCGGTGACTCAGTGCGCCTCAGCATCTTTGTCGATCAACCCCATGTCACTCATAGACAAATTCACGCTCGAATCCAGGAGTCACGGCGGATGCAGTAACTCCCACTACCACCTCTGCCGCACCACCTGTTGCGGCCACTTCGGCCTCGACGACATCAAATTCTCGACGCTACCAATTCCCGAGCCCTCCACCTGGGCGCTGCGGTCCTTCGGCCTCGGCGGCCTCTTTTGGACCCTACGACGGCGGAAGGCCGTGGCGTAAGATCGAGGCGCGGCATGGTCCATCGCCCGGCGTGTCAGTGACAGGCATCGGCACCCCTAGCGATCAGCTAGGCTGTGCCCGATGCCCTTGAGCCTGCTGGGTGCTTGATCGGAGCTCCGGCCTGACGGTGCCGATGGTCATCTACGACGGCCAGAATAGGCTGTTAAAACTCGCGTCGTCCCCAAGGGTGAAATGGATCGGGTGGCGGGAGAGAAGCGGGATCTCCCTAGCCGGACTGGATCTGACGATCCCACGTTTAGGGTCAAACGTTTCTTCGGAATTAACCAGCATCGGCTTACCTGCCCAGCCAAACTCCACTCCAACCCCAACCATCACTAATAGGTGGTCCTTGGCGCTAAGGTCGAACCTGGTTTGCACTCCTGGTCTGATCCGGTACACGCTTCGAGGGGTTTTGATTTCGTAGGACGACTTCTCTGCGAGATTCCTGACGTCCCCGAGCATCGAGCCAGCTTCGAGACCGATGTGCGTCTCGATGTATGCCTCGCCCGGAGGTTCCCCGTGGCGAAGCCGCTCAAGCACAATGGTAGTGGCTTTCCTGATGCGCAACACTGGCCCGTTCTGTTTCAGAAGCAGGTCGCAGTAAACGGCATGGGAATCGGTTCGGATCTTGGTACCCTCCCCGATCACCTGGCCAGTCGCGAGGGCCATCCACGTGCCACCATCGGTCGAGTAATACGCCTTCCCCCCGTGAATCCCCGGTACCCTACATGAGCCACGCGCCGAGTTTTCAGGAAGCAGTGGCGGGCTGAACTCAGCTCGACTGGTCACCGCCCCACTCGATTGAACAGATTCATGGCGCGTGCTCTGGCACGAGGTCAATACGGTGCTCCCTATCGCCGCAACGATCAGCCAAACTGAGAGTGATGAATCCCGCTTTCCCATGGTCAAGCAATAACGCGAAGCGGCCCGCTTAAGCAAGACTGATTTGGCGTCCCCACCCGAGTGAGACATGATCCCGAAGTCACGGTGCTTACCCCGGAGGCTCTGCGCTGTGAACCATCCCGGATGATGCCGCCAGAGTTTGGAGCGCCCTCAGTGGCCCACCCGGCAGATCGATGACGCGCTAGCGGGTCTGCCGTGGGCAGCACTCGGCACCTTCATTTCGGCATCGAGGCGGCGGAGCACTGGCGGCGCTGATGAAGTACCGAAACGGCCCGCCAAGGTCGGCATTCCATCTGTGCTCTGCACTCCCTGTCTACCGGCCCCCAGGTGCAGGTAATCTCGGAGAGGGTCAGCAGCTGCGGGCATTACGATGGCCTGGATGTCGCATCGGGTCTGGGACGCGAGCTGTTGAAGCAGCCGTCCTTGAATCCGACCGGCGCACTGATTTTCGGTCGATATCTGCGGAGCCATGGCGAATCGAGCGCCTAGGGTGAGAGGCTGCCTACGGCGCTTCGCGTGCGCTTCACTTTACGCCCGCCTTAGCAGCGGCTCCGGGGCCGATCTTCTGGAGGGCTCGAAATGCCGCTCTTCGGACCTGGGCGTTCGTCATCATCGGACCAATGATGAGGCGGAGCCTCAAAGCTGAGGACATCGATTCCGGTAAACGGGATGCGCTCTAGCCAACCACTCAGTGGCCTCCCTTGATAAGCAGGCTTCCCCGAAGAGAACAGCTGCATCGCGGCCAAACACAGCACTGCTCCCAGCAGAGCGACCAGCGCGATGTGAATCCATTTCTTCATAGCCCGCTCTGCTGGGTTTGGCGTGCCCGCGCGAGACTCAACGGAGCAGCTTCGCAACGTCAGCAATCGTCCCGCATCGATCAAGGAGTTTGACGAACTCCTTGTAACCCCACCTGGCTTCCCATGAAATTCGGTCGGCTTTGAAAGCGTCCCGCGCCATCTCTTTGACTTCCAAAAGACTCACGTTACCAGATTCCTGGATGTCGAATGTCGCGGTCAGGAATGTCAAAAACAACGGTGGTTTCCACCATGGTTTTCTTCGGGTGTACTTTACCACCGATCTGATCTCAAAGACACGGGAATCCGCGCCAAATATCTTCATCCCGATCACTGGTCGTCCGGCCTTGATTGCACCCGGGAAACAGAAGGTCAGCATCTCCATGTCTAGGCACCCATACACAACTTGTCCATCTTTCACGACGGCTGGAAACGCTATATTATCTTCAGAAGCGATCATATTGGTAGTTATCAATGCGACTAGTATTCGATTCCAGCGTCTGGGGCTGGCCGTTGCATGCTTTTGGCCTGGACCCCTAGATGTCCGAGCAATCGTCCGTGAGACCGACCAGCGCGGTGACCTCGATGGAAGGCTGCTATTCTCCACCTGGGCGACAATGGCAGGTTGAGAGAGATCACGGCGGTGGGGGTCAGGGTAGAGATGGGCGCTTTGTCGCGCTCGACCTGAAAAAGAATCCCGTCTTCATGGTTTTCCCTACTCCCACGCTACATCTCTATTAGGCCCGAGAGCAAGCCCTGATTGCTCCAGGCCGATGACCTCCACCTACCTGAGGGACTACTCAGACCGGTGAGAGGATCAACATCTTCCTGCCCTTCCAACTGTCCACGTGGACAGTTGCCCCACTGGCCGCAGCCTAGAACAGGTTGTCGGAACGGCTCTGCCGGTGGTAGGCTTTGATCTGGTCATTTATGAAGACGGTCCCTGTGTTGGTTTTTGCTCTCACTTCTGCTGCCTTGGCTACCGCTATTGCTCCCGTGGTTGGGCAGAATTGGGTCCTCACCAGCGCGCCGAGCACGAACTGGTCGTGCGTGGCATCCTCCGCTGACGGCACCAAGTTAGTGGCGGCGGTCGACGGCGGGTTGGTTTACATCTCGACGAACTCAGGTGGGGCTTGGGTAGAAACCACCTCGGGAGCTGACAACTGGGCAGCGCTAGCGTGTTCGGCGGACGGCACGAAACTGCTCGCCGCCAGCGCGCTCCGGTACCTTGGAGATACCGGGATGGTCTACCGCTCGACCGACTCTGGAGCTACGTGGATGCCGACCGGCTTTGGTCAGGACAATTGGCACGGCGTGGCCTCATCGGCGGATGGCAGTACACTCGCCGCAGCAGGGGGTCTTTGCAAGGTCTCAACCAACTCCGGCGCAAACTGGAGTTATCTTGTCGGTGCCATTCTCACGTCTTCGAGCTTTCCACTCGTAGCTTCATCGTCGGACGGTACCATCATGGCGGTGCTTGAGACTTATCAAGGGGACCAACACTCTGAGCTCATCACCACGCCCAGTTACGCCTGGGAACCTCAGGGGCCGATTCCCGATTTTTACGGTCTCTGCACTTCGCTTGCCCTCACGGCGGATGGCGCGAAGTTCGCTGCCTGCATCAACATTGCGGATCGCTCCATTGGCGCGGTGACCAATTGCGGCGGGGTGCTATTCACTTCGTTAGTCTCCGGGACGCCCCAATTTACCAGCTGCACATCGGTGAGCAACTGGACCTCGGTCGCTTCTTCTGCTAATGGCATCCGCCTAGCCGCAGTGGCCAGCAGTGGGGATGTTTACACTTCCACCAACGGCGGGGTGACGTGGACACCGAACACAGTGACCAATGCCAGCTGGAGCGGTGTAGCTTCCTCTGCGGATGGAGCCAAACTGGTAGCCGTGGCCAACGGCGGCGGCATCTACACGTGGCAGACCACGCCGACGCCAATGCTGACCATCAGTCGTGCTGGAGAGGGCCTGCAAATCTCTTGGCTCATCCCCTCCATGAATTTCGTGCTTCAACAGAGCGCCGACCTCACCTCGACCAACTGGACGGCGGTGGAGAGCACTCCGATCTTGAATCTGACCAACCTCCAGAATCAGATCACGATGACGCCGCCCACCCGTTCGATGTTCTATCGGCTCAGCAGTAGGGCGCCCTAACCGGTAACCGAGATTGGATGGGCGATTCCGGGCTTCAGCTTGACTCAACCGAGTTGAATTACGGTTTACTGTAGTTGGTCACAATTGTGCCGGTTTTTGAGTCGAAGATAACTGTTCGAGATGGTGGCGAAAGCCAATAGCTGCTGAAGACAATGCCTCCTACACCGCAAATGAAACTGGCGTTCAGAAGCAAGGAAAGCGCTCGCGGTCTTCCAGCTACAATTGCAACCACGAGACCGATCACGAACAATGGCGCTCCGATATAGAGGTAATCCAATCCCCACGCCATCGCCTCATCTGGCCCAGGCAGTAGCTTGCGGCGAAACAGGAAGACAACGTTAAATACCAGCGCAAGTGCAGCATTGCTGACGCCTAACAGGAGTGCTAATTTCTTCATGGTCGATCAAGTTCTATGTGTCCGTCACAGCGTTTGATCGCATAAGTGTGCCTCTCTTGATCCCGTGCCTCTCGGTCATCGTTGACTCCAGATCGGGCGGCACGCCACGTTCTCGCGCCTGGGGTATTGAAGGAGTCACATAAAGCAGATCGCCTATTCTTCCACGGCTGAGAGAGGATTCCGTCTTCATGGTTTTCCCTACTCCCACGCTACATCTCCATTAGGGCCGAAGGCAAGCCCTGGATTCCCCAGGCCGATGACCTCCAGCCACCTGAGGCAATGCCCAGGCCGGTGAGGTGACGACGATTTTCCTAGCCAGGCAACTGTCCACGTGGACAGTTGCTCCCGTGGCCGAAGTCATTGGCGACCAGCAGGGCCGCGCCCGGTGCCCACAAAGCCTGTTGGGTGCTTGATCCAGCTATGGTCAGACGGTGCCGTTGAACATCCTGGTGGCCGATTACCTCATCGGTGAGGATCGCCCACCGGCATCACCTCACGCCCGCCACTGGCCAGCACATGCTTCAGGATGAGCTGCTAGGCACTTCACGGGCGCGCCTGAGATCAAGGAACCAGCCGCAGCGCCGGTGCCGACCTGCTACGCCATCCTGTATATCAGGAGTGGATAGTGGTCATGGCAGACTGCCCCTGTGAAGCGGGAACCGCGCACATACTGGTAGACCAGCTGATTACCGCCCCGGGTGTGACTGCGGGCTAACGTTCCGCATCAGCGGCCCCGCGCCACTGGCGCAATATGCAAGCTGGACGGATTCGCGAGGTCCGCTGCCTGCGGTGGTTAGGACCCGTATTTGATGAGGATGCCACAAGAATAGCCCTTAAAGTCGGTGGACGCCGAAACCTCACCCCAAGGAAACCTGAAGGAAATGTCTTCATCGCGCTTGTCCGGTCCCCACGAGACATGGTTGTCTGGCGGACGACCAAAAATATCTTGGAGAAGCCCCTTGTGGAAACAATGCCTCGCGTGCTCGTTGGCGGCAGAAACCTCGTTCCAAGAACCGCCAAACTCAGGCCGCATGGAGCACAAGCTCAAGGACCAAATAACGCCAGACGAAAAACAAATATCCGCGGCAAACTGTTCGCCCAATGCGGTGACGGGTTGAAAGGAGTAGCGGGACCAAGGGGCATTCTGATTTAAAGGCTTTGAGAGAGAGAAAAGCGCCGATGCTAAAAACTCATCCCGAACCGTGCGCGGGCTGATTCTTACCGCAGGAGACTCAAATACGACTGTGCCCTCGAATTGGATCATAGACTCGCGTCGGCGTCTTAACGTTGATTATACGGACGATAACAGCTCGATGGTCCATGGAGCTGAGAAGATGGATTGCATTTTGAGGCTGTTTCCTATTAGGACATTACGCCTCCGACGACGCTCATGTCAACCGCCTCGGCGTGGTGGGCGCGGGTTGGGATCTATTGTGATCGGTTGGGGGACGCTTTTGGATTTCAGCCGTCGCTACGCGACGGTTCGGGCGGTTACCTGTGATCAGTGTCCGTGGACGGAGGTCCACGGCTACCCTCAGGGAACCGCTACGCGGTAGGGTGCCTGGCACGCCCTTCAGGGTGCGGGTTAGGGACTACCACGGAGGGCGAGAGGGCGGGAAAGACCTCAACAAAAGGCCACGGAGGAAAGGAAGGGTTAACCACGGAATTCACGGATGACAAGAAGGGGGGCGAGTGGCGAGTGGCAAGGGTTCAGGGCGCGTCGGCGGTGCAAACGGAAGACACATGCAGAATGAACGGAAGGGTTAACCACGGAATTCACCGACTTCACGGATGACTGGCCACCACAAAGTCCTCGAAAGGCAGGAAGGGTTAACCACGGAACACACGAATCACACGGAAGAGGGACAGGGGATTTGACGTTTCAAATTTGAGATTTGAGATAGGATCAGGGGCGAGGGACGAACGCATCCTTTTAGGGCAGTGGAATCACGACCAAAACATTTTACAGAAGCAAACGAAGGCAGCGAAGGCTGAATGAATTTCCTTACCTCGGATTCCACGGATGATGGGAGTGATGGTGGGGCGACGGGAGGGCGGTGCACTACCACGGTGGGCAAGAGGGGCGCGAACAACTTCAACAGAAGGGCACAAAGGAAAGGAAGGGTTAACCACGGAACACACGAATCACACGGAAGAGGGACAGGGGATTTGACATTTCAAATTTGAGATTTGAGATAGGATCAGGGGCGAGGGACGAACGCATCCTTTTAGGGCGGTGGAATCATGACCAAAACATTTTACAGAAGCAAACGAAGGCAGCGAAGGCTGAATGAATTTCCTTACCTCGGATTCCAGGGATGACGGGAGTGATGGTGGGGCGACTGGATGGAGCCAGTCGGTAGTGAGGTGAGGGACTACCACGGAGGGCGAGAGGGGCGGGAAAGAGCTCAACAAAAGGGCACGAAGGAAAGGAAGGGTTAACCACGGAATTCAGGGATGACAAGAAGGGGGGCGAGTGGCGAGTGGCAAGGGTTCAGGGCGCGGCGGCGGTGCAAACGGAAGACACCTGCAGAATGAACGGAAGAGTTAACCACGG
>Ga0265314_10006433_pt1 | contig 10403 bp, 13 predicted proteins | sample 4126metaG_FD_203106 | JGI IMG/M metagenome (GOLD analysis project Ga0265314, IMG submission 203106) | Rhizosphere microbial communities from Carex aquatilis grown in University of Washington, Seatle, WA, United States - 4-1-26 metaG | ecosystem: Host-associated > Plants > Roots > Rhizosphere >... | reverse complement strand
ATCGGGATAGGTCTTGTCCTTTTCCGCGCGCGTGTGCGGCGCGTGGTCGGAGCCGATGACGTCGATGACGCCCTGGTTCACCGCCTCCCACAGTGCGGCGCGATGCGCGGCATCGCGGATCGGCGGATTCATTTGCGCATAGGTGCCGAGCCGCTCGTAGCATTCCGGCGCCGCGAGCGTCAGATGTTGCGGCGTGGTCTCGGCGGTGCAGATTTCCTTGGCGGCGGCCAGAAGCGGAATCTCATCGGCGGTCGTTACATGCAGCACATGCAGCCGGCGGCCGGCGGCGCGCGCCAGGCGGATAACCCGCTCGGTCGACATCCGCGCTGCTTCGGCGTCGCGCCACACCGGATGGCTGCGCGGATCGCCGGGCAGCGCGAGATGCTTGCGCGCCTTTAGCCGGTCCTCGTCCTCCGAATGCACCGCGACGCGGCGGCGGCCGGCCCGCAGCATGGCGGCGATGTCGCTCTCATGGTCGAGCAAAAGCGTTCCGGTGGAGGAGCCGAGGAAGGCCTTCACGCCAGCAACGCCCGGCATCCGTTCCAGCTCCGCCAGGGCGCCGATATTGGCCGGCGTGGCGCCGATATAGAACGCGTAGTCGCAATGCATCCGGTTCGCGGCGCGGGCGAGCTTGTCTTCCATCGCGGCGCGCGTGGTCGTCGGCGGGTTGGTGTTGGGCATCTCGAACACGCCGGTGACGCCACCGAGCACGGCGGCGCGGCTGCCGCTCTCCAAATCTTCCTTGTGCTCGTTGCCGGGCTCGCGGAAATGACACTGGCTGTCGATCACGCCGGGCAGGACGTGCAGGCCCCTGGCCTCGAATATCTCCGCCGCCTTGGCGCCGGGGAGCGCTCCGATGGCGGCGATCTTGCCGCCGACAACGCCGACATCGCCCTCGGCGAGGCCGTTCGGCGTGGCGACAACCCCGCCACGAATAAGGAGATCGAAGGTCTGAGCCATGGGCAAGGCGTATCCCGTCCCCCCTTCCCTTGGCAACGGGCCGCCACTACTTCTTATCCCATGCCGATCGCCCTTCTCGAAGACCGTGCCGTCATCGCCGTCGCCGGACCCGAGGCGCGCCCCTTCCTGCAGGGCCTGATCACCAACGATGTCGAGCGGCTGGAACCCGGCAAGGGCCTCTATGCGGCCCTGCTCACGCCTCAGGGCAAGATCCTGTTCGACTTCTTCCTGGTCGAGGGCGATGGGGCGGTTCTGATCGACTGCCATGCCGCTTCGCGCGACGCGCTACTCAAGCGGCTGACGCTGTACAAGCTCCGCGCGAAGGTGGTGCTGGAGGCGCGCGACCAGCTCGCCGTCCTGGCCGAATGGGACGGGGCGGAGGCGAAATATGCCATCGCCTATCCCGATCCGCGCCTGGCAGCGCTCGGCCGCCGCGCCATCATCTCCAAGGGGGAGATGCGCCAGGATCTGCTCTCAGCTCCGGCCTATCATGCCCACCGCTTGGCCCTGGGCGTGCCTGAGGCCGGCGATTTCGGCACCGACCGGATGTTCGCGCTCGATGCCGACCTTGATGAGCTGCATGCCGTCGACTTCAAGAAAGGCTGCTATGTCGGCCAGGAGCTGACCGCCCGGATGAAGCACCGCGGCACCGCCCGCAAAAGGCTGCTGCCGGTCCAAGGCGAGCCCGGTGCTGCTGTGACAGCCGGGGGCAAGGATATCGGCGAGGTCGTTTCTGCGGACTTCGCCCTGGTCCGTCTCGACCGCCTGGAGGACGCGGCGGGTGCTCCTGTCACAATTGGCAGCAGTGTCGTCGAATTGCGCCGGCCGGCGTGGCTTTTCGCTTGACGCTTCGCTTGCGAAGGCTTGTCCTTCCCTCCGCCATTCGTTGAGGGAATTTCCCATGCTCCATCACGTTTCCGTCGGCGTCACCGATTTCGAACGCGCCGCGAAGTTCTACGACGCCGTACTGGCCACGCTGGGCTTCAAGCGCGTCGCCGATTACTCGCCGCACGCCATCGGCTATGGCGAGACCTATCCGGAGTTCTGGATCGGCGCGCCGCATGACGGCAAGCCCGCCAGCGCCGGCAACGGCACACATCTGGGCTTCTCGGCCGCGAGCAAGGCCCAGGTGCTGAAATTCCACGAGGTCGCGCTGGCCCATGGCGGTAGCAACAATGGCGAGCCGGGGCCGCGCCCCGATTACGGCCCGGATTACTACGGCGCCTTCGTCTACGATTTGGACGGCAACAAGATCGAGGCGACGCTGCATCCCCGGCCCGCCGCGCCGGCCAAGGCCGCGAAGCCGGCCAAGAAGGCGGTCAAGAAGAAGGCCGTGAAAAAGGCGCCGAAGAAGGCCGTCAAAAAGAAGGCCAAGAAGAAAGCCCGCCGTTGAGCGAAATCGTCCGCTGCGGCTGGGTCGGCAAGGAGCCGATCTATTCCGCCTATCACGATGAGGAATGGGGTGTGCCGGAATACGATCCGCGCGCGCTCTACGAAAAGCTCGTGCTGGACGGATTCCAGGCCGGGCTGTCCTGGATCACGATCCTGAAGAAGCGGGAGAATTTCCGCACCGCCTTCGACAATTTCGATCCGGAAAAGATCGCCCGCTACGGCAAGCGCGAAATGAACCGGCTGCTCAAGAACGCGGGGATCATCCGTTCCGAGGCCAAGATCAAGGCCGCGATCAAGGGGGCGCAGCTCTTTCTCGACATCGAGGAGAAGGAGAAAGGCGGCTTCGCCGAATTCATCTGGAAGCATGTCGACGGCGAGCCGAAGCAGAACGCCTTCAAGACCTTGAAGCAAATCCCGCCGCAGACCGCGATGAGTCAGGGCCTGTCCAAGGAATTGAAGGCGCGCGGCTTCAACTTCGTCGGCCCGGTGATCGTCTATGCCTTCGCCCAGGCAGTGGGGATGGTCAACGACCACGTCGTGACCTGCTACCGCCACGGTCCTGTCGCCGAGCTCGGACGGCATGCATCGCACTAGCGTTCTCGCGCGTTTCTCTGACAGGATGGTTCCAATCGAGTGGGAGAACGCGCATGCCCGCGACGGCGGTCTATAATTTGGCGATGCCGCCGGCCGACGCCTATGTGTTCACGCGCGACGCGTTGCAGGCCGCGGGCGCGGTGCTGGGCGCCCAGACGCCGCCGACCAATATCGACTTCGCGCTGACCCGCAAGGATGCCGATACCGGCTCGATGGACGTCGTCATGCCCGGCCGTGCCGTGGTCGTGGCGGCACCGGAGGGCAAGGCGACCGTCACGCTGGTGATCGAGCCGGCCACCCAGTTCGTCGTCTATGCGCTGGGCATCGGCCTGGTGGCGCTGGTGTTCGGCAGCTTCTTCTTCGGCAGTCTGGGCGGGCTCTGGTTCATCCTGGTGATCGCGGCCGAGGGCTATCTGTTCTGGAGCGTGTTCAACAAATGGCCGGCGGAGACGCTGGCGGCGATCGCCGTGAAGATGAAGGCCTCGCCCAGCGTCAGCGGCGGCGCGCCCGTTGTGCAGCCCGCGGCGCCGTTCTTTTCGCCTCCGCCGGTCGCGACAACTGTCCCCTCGCCAGCATCCGCCAACGCCGCCGACATCGCGGAGCAGATCCGCCACCTCGCCGAACTGCGCGACCAGGGCCACCTGACGGCGGAAGAGTTCGAAGCGAAGAAGGCGGAATTGTTGGCGCGGATCTAGGCCGTAAACCGCTGCCGCAGTCGCTCCACGCCGGAGCCACCGACATAGCTATCTTCCGTGTACGGACGCTCGCCGATCGCACGGCGCCAGAACGCGACCGCGCCGGAATTCTCGCGGTATTGCGTCAATTCCCAGGAGCCGGAAAAGCGCTCGAAGATCGCGCGCGCAAATACCAGCGCCGCGCCGCTGCGGCGGCTTTCCGGGAAACTGTAGAATTCCGCCATTTCGGTAACGTCGTCCATGACGTGGACCAGGGCGAAGGCCACACGCTTGCCATCCACCACCGCCCAGAACGGATGCCGGTTCGGCTTGCGCCAATACAGATCGAAAAATGGATAGGGAAATTCACCGTCGACGCGCTCATGTGTGCCGTAACGCGTCAGCTCTTGCGCATAATCCTGGAACTTCGCCCAGAGCTGCGCCTTATCTCTCTCTAGCACCGCGGCAATCTCGACCGCCATCAGCCGCGACCGCGATAGGGCGCGACGCCCGTCTCGGGCAGCCACGTGCCCGACGGCAGCTTGCCCGTCTGCCAGAACACGTCGATCGGGATGCCGCCGCGCGGATACCAATAGCCGGCGATGCGCAGGAAGCGCGGCCGAATCGCGCCCGCGATGCGCTTGCCGATATAGACCGTGCAGTCCTCATGGAAGGCGGCGTGGTTGCGGAAGCTGAACAGGAAGAGCTTCAGCGATTTGGACTCGACGATCTTCGCGCCCGGCACGTAGTCGATCACGAAATGGGCGAAATCAGGCTGGCCGGTGACGGGGCAGAGCGAGGTGAATTCCGGCGCGGTAAAGCGCACGACATAGGTCTCGCCGGGCTGCGGATTGGGAACCGCCTCCAGCCTGGCCGCGTCCGGCGAGGCCGGAACGGGCACGGAACGGCCCAGCTGCGTCAGCTTCTTCGCCATGAGCCAAGCCTTTGGCAGGCGAATGAATTTCCGTCAAGGCATCCTTTTCTGCGTTAATATGATCTTGAATTCGCCCGTCGCAGTATCGAAGTTCTTCCCTGGGCTCAGCAGGTTTACGCATGGATTTCTGGAATTCGGCCTGGTCGACCGTCAAGCACGTCCTCGGCGTCGAGGACGGCAAGGGCGTGGCGCGTGCCGTGCTCGAGCCCATCGCCATCATTGCCGTAACTTTCGCCTCGACCACCGCCATCGCCCAGCCCTTCTATGTGCCGTCGGGCTCGATGCAGCCGACGCTCGCCATCGGCGACGCTTTCGTTGCCGCGAAATATCCCTATGGCTATAGCCGCTACTCCGTGCCGTTCGGCTTCGGTCCCGCCTCGAGTGGAAGGCTGCTGCAAAAGATGCCCAAGCAGGGCGACGTGGTGGTGTTCCGCCTGCCCCGCGACACCAGCCAGACCTATATCAAGCGCGTCATCGGGCTTCCCGGCGACCGCGTGCAGATGATCGACGGCCGTCTGTGGATCAACGGCAAGGAATTGGCGCTGCAGGCAAACGGCGACGGCAAGGTCGAGGCCGAGGACGGCACGATCACCGACTCGCCGCGCTTTATCGAGACCCTGCCCAACGGCGTGTCGCATCCGATCTTCAAATGGAATTGGGAAGGGCCCGGCGACAACACCCAGCTCTTCGTCGTGCCGCCCGGCCATCTCTTCATGATGGGCGACAACCGCGACAACTCGCTCGACAGCCGCTGGTCGCCGGAGCAACAGGGTGTCGGCTTCGTGCCGGTGGAGAACCTGGTCGGCCGCGCCGAGTTCGTGGTCGGCTCCTACGACTTCCTCAACGCGCACGCGATCTGGTCGTGGCTCGGCGAATTCCGCCTCTCGCGCGTGTTCAACAGCGTGAATTGATCCGTGAAGGCACTGGAAGCTGAAAGGCAACCGAGATGCCACTGAAGTCGAGCGTGATTTCGAAAGGGCGCCGCAACCCGCGCGGTTACGCCGCCTCTCTTATGTCCGATACAAAATGGCGAAAGCTATTTGTCGCGCTCGACAGAGCGGATTTGAACTTGAAGCAGGCCCGCATCAAATTTGTTGATGTAGACGAAGTACATACAATCAACCGCCCGCTAGCCTATGCCCACGGCAAGAAGCCTTGGCCTTTTATAGACACCGCTGAATTGGGTCCCTTGGCTTTGCGCTCAATCGAATGGATTGAATTTCCTGCGGTTGCCGAGCTGAGGCGGCGTTCGCCAAACGGCGAGGGCCGCGTACTTTCCAGATTCGAAAAACAGAACATTGAACAGGCAACGTCCATCCTCGCCGGCTTAGGCAAATTCCCCGTCGAATCGGTCGGGCACGCACTACGCATCCTCGGGCATGTGCGCTAACGAGGCCACCGGATACCAGCATTGGAAGTCTGACCATCCATTAGGCTCCGCGTGAATCTATTTGCGCTTCGCGCGGGCGCCTCAACGGTGGCCATGACGATCGGGAGTGGCTATTTCTTCGTCCGAATCCCGTCCCGCAGCGGCGCCAGCGCGTTCGACCATTTGTGCAGCTCGTTCAGCGTCGCGGCGACGCCCTGCAGGTTGAGCTCGTTGGCTTCGAACTTGCCCTCCTTGATTTGGGCGAAGACGCTGGGCAGCGCCACCCCTTCGGGGATCGGCATCATCTTGAGCGTGGAGAGGTGCGAGCGCGCCACCTGCGCCGAGCGCAAGCCGCCCGAGACGCCGCCATAGCTGACGAAAGCGGCGGGCTTGTACTGCCATTCCCAGAACAGGTAGTCGACCGCGTTCACGAAGGCCGGCGGCGGCATGTAGTCGTATTCCGGAATGACGAAGACGAACGCGTCCGCGGCGTCGACGCTGGCCGACCATTTGCGCGTGTGATCGTGCTCGTATTGTCGGCGCATCGGGTGATGCGGTTCGTCATAGACCGGCAGGTTGAAATCGGCGATGTCGACCAGCTCGACGTCGAAATTGCCGTGCGCCTTGGCGGCTTCGTGGAACCACTTGGCGATGATCGGGCATTGCCGGCCGGGACGGGTGGTGCTGATGACGGTATGAAGCTTCAAGGCCATGGCGAACTCCTGCGGTCGGTTCTGGTATCAAAAGATGACTAACGCTAGGATGGTTCCTGCCCGACAGTCTTGCAAGAAGGCACGTCCATGAAACGCGGTAACATCCATGACACCGGCGACTGCCGCGCCGTCTCCGGCGTGCTCTCCCGGATCGGCGACAAATGGTCGGTGCTCATCGTCAGCCGGCTCGGCAACCGCGCCATGCGGTTCAGCGAGCTCAAGCGCGACATCGGCGGGATCTCCCAGCGCATGCTCACGCTGACTTTGAGGGGATTGGAGCGCGACGGATTGGTCACGCGTACCGTGTTTGTGACGATTCCGCCGCGGGTCGATTACGACCTGACCGAACTCGGCCGCTCGCTCCTGGTGCCGGTGAAGGCGCTGGGCGATTGGGCGCTCCAGAATATCGGCCGGATCGAGACGGCGCGGGCGAAATTCGACGCCGCCGCGGCCCCGACGCCCAAGATCGCGGTGAAGCCGGTCTCGCTAACCCGCCCAGCTCGCGTCGAAGGCACGCACGAACGGAAGCGACTGCGCGCTTAAAGCCTGGCGGCGGCGCTGCTCCTCGGCCACGGCGACATCCAGCATGAGGGTCACGAAGGTGCGGTTGCGTTCGGCGAAGTCGCGTTCGTCGCCCAGCAGCGGCCACAGGCTGGTGCGCATGAAGGCGTCGAGCTCCTCGCCCCAGCGCACCCCGTCCGACCCGTCCATCAGCTTGGTGCGGCGGTGGGCCAGGACCGCGATATGGGGCGCGATAAGCTCGCGCATCTCCGCCTCGAAGGCCCGCCAGCCCTCGGCTTCGAAGTCGACCCCCTGAACGAGGAATCCCACGACCTGCTTGAAAGCACCCAGAACGCGATCCTGCATGGCTTTTCCGCCTCTGCCCCACGATCGAAGCATGCGCCGCGATCTCTTAAGGAGGGGCTGAGAAGCCTGGTTAGCGAAGGGTTCCGCATTGTGGGAGTGGTGGCCACCCAATCCCCGCGACACCACGCCTAGTGGCACATTGTTGCGCGGGAGAGGGTCGCGTGCTAACTGCTTCGCGCGCCCGGGGACTCATCTGTGCGCGGTGTAAATTCACCTGAGAATTCAAGTATTTAAGCGGCCGAGGCGCGACGCGAAGCGCCGGGGATAAAAGGGCGAAAGTGGCGACCGAACAGCAGCACGAAACCGGCATCGCGGGACGCTACGCCACCGCCATTTTCGAGCTGGCGGACGACAGCCGTTCCATCCCCGCCATCGAAAAGGATTTCGCCGCGCTGCGCGAGTTGATCGCCGAAAGCGCCGATCTCGCCCGTCTCGTGCGCTCGCCGGTCTTTGCGAGCGACGACCAGGCCCGCGCCCTCAAAGCGGTGATGGAGAAGGTCGGCATCTCGGAGCTCGGCACCAAATTCGTCCTCGTGCTCGCCGCCAAGCGCCGGCTGTTCTATTTGACCGACATCATCAAGAGCTTCGAACGCATCCTCGCCACCCGCCGCGGCGAAGTGCAGGCCCAGGTCACCTCCGCGCGCAAGCTCAACGACGCCGAGACCGCCGAATTGAAGGCCACCCTCAGGGGCAAGCTCGGGCGCGAGCCGCGCCTGGAAACCAAGATCGATCCCACTTTGCTCGGCGGCCTCGTCGTCAAGGTGGGCTCGCGCATGATCGACACGTCGCTCCGCACCAAGCTCAACGGCCTGCGTGCGGCCATGAGAGGTAACTGACAATGGATATTCAGCCCGCGGAAATCTCCGCCATCCTGAAGCGCGAGATCGCGAATTTCGGCGCCGAAGCGCAGGTCAGCGAAGTCGGCCAGGTGCTGAGCGTCGGCGATGGCATCGCCCGAGTCTACGGCCTCGACAACGTCCAGGCCGGCGAGATGGTCGAGTTCCCGGGCGGCATCAAGGGCATGGCGCTGAATCTCGAGACCGACAATGTCGGCATCGTGATCTTCGGCAACGACTCGACGATCAAGGAAGGCGACACCGTCAAGCGCACCGGCGCCATCGTGGACGTCCCCGTCGGCAAGGGCCTGCTCGGCCGCGTCGTCGATCCGCTCGGCAATCCGATCGACGGCAAGGGCCCGCTCGATCCCGCCGGCATCGCCGAGCGCCGCCGCGTCGACGTGAAGGCGCCGGGCATCATCCCGCGCAAATCGGTGCATGAGCCGGTGCAGACCGGCCTGAAAGCCATCGACTCGCTGATCCCGGTTGGCCGCGGCCAGCGCGAGCTGATCATCGGCGACCGCCAGACCGGCAAGACCGCCGTCGCGGTCGACACGATCATCAATCAGAAATCCGTCAACAAGACCGGCAAGGAGAGCGAGAAGCTCTATTGCATCTACGTCGCCATCGGCCAGAAGCGTTCGACGGTGGCGCAGATCGTGCGCACGCTCGAAGACGCCGGCGCGATGGACTACACCATCGTCGTCGCCGCGACCGCGTCGGAGCCGGCGCCGCTCCAGTTCCTCGCGCCCTTCTCCGGCTGCGCCATGGGCGAGTGGTTCCGCGACAACGGCATGCACGCCGTGATCGTCTATGACGACCTCTCCAAGCAGGCCGTCGCCTATCGTCAGATGTCGCTCTTGCTGCGCCGCCCGCCGGGTCGCGAAGCCTATCCGGGCGACGTCTTCTATCTGCATAGCCGCCTACTCGAGCGTGCCGCCAAGCTGAACGAGGACAATGGTTCGGGCTCGCTGACCGCGCTGCCGATCATCGAGACCCAGGCCAACGACGTTTCGGCCTATATCCCGACCAACGTGATCTCGATCACCGACGGCCAGATCTTCCTCGAGACCGATCTGTTCTATCAGGGCATCCGTCCGGCGGTGAATGTCGGCATCTCGGTGTCGCGCGTCGGTTCGTCGGCGCAGATCAAGGCGATGAAGACCGCGTCCGGCCCGATCAAGTCCGAGCTCGCCCAGTATCGCGAGATGGCCGCCTTCGCGAAGTTCGGCTCCGACCTCGACGCTTCGACCCAGAAGATGCTGGCGCGCGGCGAACGCCTGACCGAGCTTTTGAAGCAGCCGCAGTACAAGCCTTTCGCGGTCGAGGAGCAGGTGGTGGTGATCTATGCCGGCACCCGCGGCTTCCTCGATGCGATCCCGGTGAACAAGGTCGGCCCCTATCAGGAGGCCCTGCTCTCCAAGCTCAAGGCCTCGCGCCCCGAGATTCTCGACGGCATCCGCACCGGCAAGGCGCTGACACCGGAACTCGAAGGCAAGCTCAAGGATGCGCTCGCCGACTTCGCCAAAACGTTCGTGGCGTAACGCACAAGGCTGATTTTCCATGGCTTCCGTCAAGGAAATGCGCACACGGATCGGAAGCGTGAAGTCCACGCAGAAGATCACCAAGGCGCTGCAGATGGTGGCGGCGGCGAAGCTGCGCCGCGCCCAGAGCGCCGCGGAGAGCGCGCGCCCCTATGCCCAGCGCATGGCCGCGGTGATCGCCAATCTCGCGGCCGGCATGTCCGGCGCCGACGCGCCGCTGCTGCTCTCCGGCAACGGCCGGGACCAGCGCCATCTCTTCGTCGTGGCGACCTCCGACCGCGGCCTCGCCGGCGGCTTCAATTCCGGCATCGTCCGCGCCGCGCGCGAGCGCATTGCCCGGCTGCTGGACGAAGGCAAGGACGTCCGCATCATCACCATCGGCCGCAAGGCGCGCGACCAGCTGCGCCGGCAATACGCCTCGCGCTTCGTCGAGAATTACGAAGTCGGCACCAAAGCGCCGGATTTCGCGCTGGTGCGCCCGATCGCCAAGAAGATCATCGACATGTACCTGGCCGGCGAG
>Ga0265314_10006431_pt1 | contig 10406 bp, 9 predicted proteins | sample 4126metaG_FD_203106 | JGI IMG/M metagenome (GOLD analysis project Ga0265314, IMG submission 203106) | Rhizosphere microbial communities from Carex aquatilis grown in University of Washington, Seatle, WA, United States - 4-1-26 metaG | ecosystem: Host-associated > Plants > Roots > Rhizosphere >... | reverse complement strand
TCGCCCACAAGCGGGTGAAGGCGCAAGGCCATGAACTCAGGAACGCGGCAAAACGCAGTAGAAGATACAAAAGCAGCGCCGTCCAAATCTGCCAGCGCACGGCGTTTTGGCTGTTGCCCAGAAAATCTCTGAGCTGCAAGGTCTGTTTGATTTGTCGAAAGAAGATTTCGATCTCCCAACGGCAGCGATACAAGTCGGCGATCGTTTGCGCACTCCAAGTCAGGTTGTTGGTCAGGAAAACCATTTCCCGCTCCACCCCGTCCAGGATGACCAGTGCCACCACCCGGCGCAGCACTCCCGGGTAATCCCGCTTGGACTTAGGCCCCTGCAAGACGATCTCGTCGTCGCGGACAATCTTGCCTGTGGCCTTTCTAATCCGTCGCCGTTTGACCCGATAATCGAGGTTGTCTTTGGGCCGACTCACCCAAAACACCCCTCGCTCTGCCAGTTGCCACAGATGCAAAAACCACACGTACGCCTTGTCAAATATGACGATTTCCCCTTCCTGAAGATCGGCGCAAATCTCAATGGCCCGAGTGTTGTCGTGTTCGCTAGCGCTCTTAATGATGGCGCACTGCGGCAGCAGACTCTTGAGGTTCAAGCGCATATGCAGCTTGGCGGCGGCTTTGCGCCGCCGGTGCTTGGCCCAGGACATGCAGTTGGCGACCAGTTGGATGACGGTTGAATCCACCGCGTGAACGGCGCGTCGAAAGCGCCGTAATCGGCCCCAGTGCTTACCGCCCACAAACCCTGGTTGCAGTTTGCCCAAGTGCTCCAGAACGGACCAAAAGAGTGTTTCAGCCACAGCGGCATCGCGACCGGCGTTGGCATGGGAGAGGGTATTGCGTTTGGGAGCCGTGGCCCCGCGGATTGTCGAGAGAGGCCCACTGTGCAAGCCCAGTGAGTCACACAAATCATTCAGTCCGATGCTATGGGTCATTTGCGCGTAGAGCATCGCCACCACATGACTCCACGCGCTGAAGCTGCGGCACAGCTTGGTCACCCCTATCTTCAGGGCCACCTTGGACACCAGAAAGGGAGGAATCAGGTTGCACAGTTGATGGAAAGCGGCAAATTGGTGCCGACGCTGGTTTGGTCTTTTGTGTTTCATACCTGCATCTTGTGATGTAGTCAAAATTCAAGCCAGCGTCCTTTTGCTCCTCCCTGTGGGACGCTCCTGATTTGAAATTTCAAATCCCCCTTGCCTTCATCCTTCTGCCTTTCCTAAGCGCTTAGCCACTCAGAATAAGCGTTTAATCCACCCCGACGAAGCGCCTACTAAGCGCTTAACAAAGGTCACTAGGCATGTAATAAGCGAACATTCGTCGCTTATCGCTTAGTGAAAAAATCAGAAGTGTCGTGAGCACAGTCAGTTGGAAAAAATCATCGCTTCCGCATCGCACCCCCTCCCCCCCATGAGCATGAGAATCGCTCTTGAGGAGTAGTTCGGCCTCCTGGCCCCTTCCGTTATCGAGAAACCAGCCGATAGAACATTCGACCGGCGGGCGGCGAGAGAGCTAAGGCGCTGCGCCCCTCGCTAGTTGAGGGCGCCGTCTGGATGGAACCCCATTTGGCTGAGTTCAGATCGGCGGTTTGTTGGAGCACGAACGGAGCGGGCGCTGGCCAAGTGAAGAGGAGAGTGTTGGTGCTCGTGATCGTGCCCGTTAACTGCGGTGCCATCGCATAGATGCGCAGCCCGTCGGAATTGTTCGCTAGATAGACGTAGCTCCCCGAGACCGCCACCGCCGTGGCGCGTAGGGCGTCATTGGCGTGGCCTACCTCAACGACGTTGGTCGGGTTTGCGACATTGAGGACTCTCAGGCCGTCATTGCTGTTGGCCAAGAAGAAGTAATCGTTCGAAAGAGCGGCGCCGGTGCAACAGGAACCGGGCACATGGTTTCGGCTCAGCTCCACCGGGGTTCTCGGGTCAGAAAGATCGTAAATTGAGATTGTCCCTAGGTCCTCCCGTTGCACATAGGCGCGGTTTCCCGACATGGCAACGGCAAAAGCGTAGCCAAATCCGCTGCGATAGACGTTGGTTGGGTTGGCGGGGTCGGTCACGTCGTAAATGCGGAAGGTGTAGTTGACGTTCGGCGAGGTTACGCAAGCGTAGTTTCCAGAAACCGCAACATACTCCGCGCCGCCATCCTTGGCCTGGCCGATGCCGGCGGGGTTGGCCGGGTCGGAGATGTCGAACACCCGAAGTCCATCGGCGCCATACGCGACGTAGGCGTAATGCCCTTGGATGTCCACCGCACTGGCTCTCGCTGAAGAATTCGTGCTGGCAAAATGGCCCACGTTGATCGGATTCGTGGGGCTGGAAATGTCATAGATGCGGAGCCCATCGGGGCCGTTGGCGAGGTAGGCATAATTGCCCGACAAGGTTATGCCGGTAGCAATCCCTACGTCATTTGTCTTCGCGATGCTCGTCGGCTGCGCCGGATCGGAGACGTCATACACCACCAGGCCGAGGCCGTAATTGGCGAGGAAGGCGTAGTGCCCCGTGATGGCGACACTCTGGGCCAGCCCGCCTTCATTGACATGCCCGAGGTTGATCAGACTCAGCTGAGCCTCCGCCGGCCTGAGGAGCAGTGCAGCGATGCAGACCAAGATCCCGAGTGCAGGGAGAGAGGTCCCCCTGACAAGTGGGCGTTCGGCGTCTTTCTCTTCGCGCTCGATTACCTTCCTCGACCCTTGCGGTTCGAGGAGAAGCTGTTCTGAATAGGGTCCGTTCAACTCGGTCACGACCGCACCCTATGAGGAGAACGACCTCGAGGCAAGCCTGACCCTGGGACCGGCGCGGAGGCCTCTGAGGGATCCACCAACCATGGTTGCTCGGTTGCCGACCGCTTCTCCCGCCCGCGGATTGAATCCGCCGAGTCGGGATTTTAGGGGACCTCGACCCCTCTCCTGGCATTGAAGTTGGGCGCATTCGATGATTGAAACCTTTGGCGACTCAAGAGCATGCTTTGGGCCGTTTCGAGTTAAGAGTCATGTTGGCTAAACGCGTCATACCTTGCTTGGATGTGCACAACCGCCAGGTCACTCGTGGAGTGCACTTCGGGCAGGCCGAAGCCGGGCAACTCCGCAACGTCGGGGATCCGGTTGAGCTGGCCCTGCGCTACAACGCGCAAGGGGCCGATGAAATGGTGTTTTTCGACATCACGGCGACCGCCCATGGGCGGGCCACGATGGTGGACGTGATCCAGCGGGTAGGGGACCAGTGTTTCATGCCTTTGACGGTGGGGGGTGGGGTGCGTTCTCTCGAGGATATGCACACCATGCTGAAGGCTGGCGCCGACAAGGTGAGTATCAACTCGAGCGCTCTAGCCACGCCGGACCTGATCCGAGCCGGCGCGGAGAAATTCGGCAGCCAATGCGTCGTCGTCTCGATTGATGCCAAACGGATGGAACCTGGCCGCTGGGAGGTCTTTACGCACGGCGGCCGCAATGCTACCGGGCTGGATGCCATTGCCTGGGCAGAGCGCGCCTTTGCACTGGGCGCAGGCGAGATTGTGCTCAACAGCATCGACGCCGACGGGACCAAGGAGGGCTACGACCTGGAGATTACCCGGCGCGTGAGTGAAGCGGTGGGCGTGCCGGTCGTGGCCAGCGGCGGCGCCGGCAGTCTAGCGCACATGGCCGAGGTGCTTCTCGAGGGCAAAGCGGACGCAGTATTGGCCGCCAGTATTTTTCATTTTGGTGAATTCACGGTCGCACAGGTTAAGGAGTTCCTCGGCGCACGAGGCATACCGGTGCGATATTGAGCGAGGCAAGAGCGATTTTTGAACCCAACCCCACCACCTATGGCCGAATCAGCAACCTTCATCGACCAACTGAAATTCAACTCCGACGGCCTCATCCCGGCCATCGTGCAAGAGCATGGTTCTGGCCGCGTGCTGATGATGGCCTGGATGAACCGAAGCTCCCTGCTGAAGACCCTGGAGTTGGGCCAGACCGTGTTTTGGAGCCGCTCCCGCCAGAAATACTGGATCAAAGGTGAATCCAGCGGCCATGTGCAGAAGGTGCGTGACCTTGCGTTTGATTGCGACGGTGACACCTTGTTGATCCAAGTGGACCAAGTGGGTGCCGCCTGCCACGAAGGCTACAGATCTTGTTTTTTCCGTTCGGTCAGCGACGGCGGTTCTACGGTCCAGGTGACCGAGGAGCGAGTCGCCGCGCCGAATTAGCGGCCCGCTGGAAATCCATGGAAGATCAAGTTCCCTTCGGCAGCGGCCTTTATTTTGTTTTCCTCGTCTCGCTCTTGATCGGCCGAGGGATGGACCTGCTGAGCACGTGGGTCGCGACTCCCAGACTGACCTTGGAAGCGAACCCGCTGGCTAGAAAACTCGGCTGGAAATGGGGGATGCCGCTCAACTTGGGGATCTGCATGCTGCTGTCCGCATGGCCTTTGCCCGCCATCATGCTGGCTACCACCAGTGTTCTGGTGGCCGCCAGGAATTTCCAATCGGCATGGCTGATGCGCTCGATGGGCGAAGGCCACTATCGCCTTTGGATGTCGGAGCGTCTAGCCGAGTCAAATCGGTTAACCTTTGTGTCCTGCCTCGTGGGTCAAGCCGTTTTGGTGGGAGCGGTCGGTCTGGCGCTGGTTAGCTTCACCAAGGAGTTGATCCCGTTCGCGATCGGCACTGGCATCATTACCTATGCGGTGGCGGTCACGTTTTTCACCATCCTGTCAGTCTGGCGCATATGGCGAGTAACCCCCTAAAAGATCCCGCTTCAACGATGTTTTCTCCAAGCAAAGAAGAATTCGTGCGATTGAGCCGCGAGGCCAACCTCATTCCGGTGACTTTGCGCCTCCTGGCCGATTTTGAGACTCCCCTGTCCGCGTATCGTAAGATCCGAGGCCGCGGCGAATCATTCCTTTTCGAGTCTGTCGAAGGTGGCGAGCACTTAGGGCGATACTCCTTCCTGGGCTGCAAGCCGCGAGCGGTCATTCGCCAGACCAAGGACAAGGTCGATCTGATTCGCGAGGGTAGGGTGGTACGAACCTACTCGGTGGTCGCACGCCGAGACGATGGCCGCACCGACCAGGTCCGCGACGGGCTCGAGGTGGTGGAGCAAGTGCTGGGGAAATACAAGCCTGCGGCCGCGCCGGGGCTGCCGCGGTTCACGGGCGGCGCGGTAGGCTTCATTGGCTACGAGTTTATCCACGACGTGGAGCCCGTGGTCCCGCGTCCGCCGTTGGATGAACTCCAGACGCCGGTGATGTATTTTCTGATCGCCGAGCAACTTTTGGTTTTTGACCGTGTCGCCCAGACCATCACGGTTTTGGTGAACGCCAACTTGGCGGAGCATCCCAGCCCCCAGGCCGCTTACGAGGCCGCGTGCCAGGAGATCCAACGGCTTGTCGGCCTGCTCGCTCAGCCCACCGAGCATTTGCCCGCGGTTGTGCCCCCGGAGGTCCCCGCCGTCCCGTTCGAATCCAATGTAGTGCGTGAGGATTTCCTAGCACGGGTGTGCAAGGCCAAGGAGTACATCACTGCCGGTGATATCATCCAGGTGGTTGGTTCCCAACGTTTCTCCACCAGTACGAAGGCCACGCCGCTGGACGTTTATCGGGCGGCTCGGTCGGTGAATCCTTCCCCGTACATGTTCCTGCTGGAGTTGGATGGCTTCGCATTGGTGGGAGCGTCACCGGAGATTCACGTGCGCTGCGAAGATCATCGCGTTGAGATCCGACCCATCGCCGGCACTCGTCCCCGAGGCAAGACGCCTGAGCAGGACTTGGCGAACGAGAAGGAGTTGTTGGCCGATCCCAAGGAATGCGCCGAGCATGTTATGCTGGTGGACCTTGCCCGCAACGACCTGGGGCGGGTCTGCGACTTTGGCTCGGTGAAGGTCAACGACCTCATGATCATTGAGCGGTACAGCCACGTAATGCACATCGTTTCCCAAGTTGAAGGGCGGCTGGCCCAGGATCGGACTCTCTACGATCTCATGCGCTCGACATTCCCAGCCGGCACGCTGACCGGCGCTCCGAAGATCCGAGCCATGCAGATCATCTCCGAGCTGGAGAAGACCCAGCGAGGACCCTACGGAGGCTGCGTCGGTTACTTTTCCTTCAATGGGAACCTGGACTGTTGCATCACCATTCGCACCGCCCTGTTGAAGGGCGGCAAGGCTTACGTGCAGGCCGGCGGGGGCTGGGTGAACGACTCCACTCCGGAGGGCGAATTCGCCGAAACGATCAACAAAGCCAAGGCTATGCTGAAGGCGGTGGCGCTGGCCGAGACCTTCTTGAGCTGAACGCAGGCTCGATCGCCCATGAGCCGCATTGTCTGGCGAATCGTCTTCCTCGCAGTTGCGGCGCTCACGTTAGCACGAGCCGGATCCGATCCATCGCACCGCGCGACCGATTGCGAAACCCCGGTCCCCTGGCCGGACGGCATCATTCCCTATGACCTCTCCAAGCTGACCATGGAACAGCGAGCAACTGTGCTTGGGGCGATGCAGCGCTGGATGGACACTGGCGCGCGGATCTCGTTCGTACCCCGCACGAACCAAGAATCCTGGGTGAGTTTCACGGGCAAAACGGACGCGGGCAACAATACGACCCAAACCGGCTACAAAGCCGGGAAGCGCACAGACATCAACATCACCGCCTTTTGGTGGAGGCAAGGCGATTGGATGCCGGCACACGAACTCGGGCATGTGCTTGGCTTTCATCATGAGCACACACGATGGGATCGCGATGAGTACGTGACCATCCATTACGACAAACTCAAACCCGGCCGGAGAGGCGACTACGATTGGATCCCCCAGACCAACTGGCTGGTCAGTTCGACTCCCTACGATTACTACTCAATCATGCACTACCGGGTTTGTTGGAACTCCACCAACGAATCGCTCTGCAAGGATGGCGATGGCAGCAGCCCTTGCGCGGTGATCGATCCCGTGGGGACAAACTACGACCGTGTCATCGGTCAATGGACCGACAACGGGATCAGCGCTACCGACGGCGAAAGGGCACGCCGCGCCTACGGCATTGGGCAGACTCTTTACGTGAACCCGGGCCGAAGCGGCGAGGGCACTGGAAAGCTCGACGATCCCTATCGGTATGCCGCCGAGGCCAAGCGCCGTTCCCGGCCAGGTGCGCGCATCATCTTCCTGCCCGCCCCCTCGGCTCACTCCGCGGTGTCCGGCCAGTAGCGAGCATCCCCCGCCGATTCGCCCCAACTGCATCGTAACCGGCGAGGCGCGGTGCTTGACATACATAGCGCCTCGAGGCATTGTGCTCCTATGTTTCGCAAAGAACTCGTCGCCGCTTCTGCCGAGCCGCTCGTGCTTTCACTGCTTGCCCAGGGCGAAAGTTACGGCTACGCGATCATCCAGGAAATCAAGGCCCGCTCCGGCCAGCAACTCCAATGGACCGAGGGCATGCTTTACCCGGTCCTCCACCGCATGGAGGCCCGGGGCTGGATCAAGTCGCACTGGGCCAAAAGTGAAAATGGCCGGGAGCGCAAATACTACTCTCTCAGGGCAGATGGCAAGAAGGTCCTGGCCGAACAACATCAGCAGTGGGCCGCCGTTCACTCGGTTCTCGCCGGCCTAAGGAAGGAGCTCCATGTTTGATATTAACCACGCGATAATCCAATGGCGTCGCAAACTGACCGACGCCGGTATAGATAACCCCGACGTGATTGCGGAATTGGAAAGTCACCTGCGTGATGAAATCGAAGCACGAACGGCTGCGGGCATGGAGCCGGAACGGGCATTCGAATTCGCCGCTCGCAAGATCGGGCAAGCTCGCGGCCTGCAGCAAGAGTTTGCCAGGGCGCGAGGTTGGCGAAATTTGATGTTTAGGACTGGCGCCGGGGCGAAGCTCAGTATGGTGGTGGCTCTCTGCCTCAGCGCGGGACTGGGGGTGGTTTCTTTGGTCGATGAGAACGCCCGCCGATGGTTCGTGTTCGGCCTCCTTGCCGCTGGGTTTTTCGCCTTGTTTGCTTGGCGACGGAGCGTCCGCCTCGGCGCGGTTGATTTCGACCCCGAGGCGCTGGCGCTGAGCACGAGCGAGGCGCTCGTTTTGGCCCGGGAGGAAGCCAGGGGATTCAACCATGACTTCGTCGGCACGGAGCATCTGCTCCTCGGCCTTCTGGGTGAGCCGGATGGGAGAGCCACAAAGGTGCTGGCCGGGCTGGGTGTGACTTCTGCGGCCGTGCGCGCAGAGATTGAAAAGCTAGTTGGCGTCGGTGTCGAACGTAGCTCGGCCTTGAAACTTCCTTACACGCCGCGTGCCAGACAGGCGTTGGCATTGGCGCACGAGGAGGCGAAGGCTTTGCAGCAGCATCGTGTGGAGGCGGAGCACGTTCTCCTTGGATTGATCCGGGAACCGACGGGCGTTGCTGGGCGAGTCTTGGCGAGCCTCCGTGTCGATCCCGACCAGGTCCGTCAGCAGATCCTCCACCAAGCAGGCGGTCCGGCGGGCCCGACCTGAGTGTAGCGCGGTTCGATAGTCTCCGCGACCCATCAGTGATCGTAGCGCAACCGGTAAAAACTGGCCTGGTTCCCGTTAACGGCGTCTTCAAAGACCTCCACTGCATTCGTAGCGATGCGCGGGAAACCAACTCCCTGAAGGTCCTGGAAAACCTGTCCGAGGGCAGGGGCTGACTGGAGGCGGTACGACCGGCCGACCACGGCCGGCCAGGCGAAGCGGACTTTGCCGTTCCCAAGCGCTTGAACCTGCAGTCGGAGTGCCGACCTGACATCCCGAGGATCGGTCCCCATTAGGAATTCCTCCTGGTTGGTCAGCCCATCTCCATCGGGGTCTCCCTCGCCGCCGTTGATTCCAGTCGCGTCGAGCGGATTCAAATTGTGACTCACCTCCCATCCATCCGGAAGTCCGTCGCCATCGGAATCCGCTCGATTGGGGTCTGTGCCCAAGATCACTTCATCACCGGTTATCAAAGCGTCGCCATCTGGGTCCTGATCGGCCTCCAACTGGACTTTGACGCCTTCGAGCTTCACAGCGTCGAATCCCGAGCCGGTCAGACTTTGGCCCAGATAACCGGTATCCAGAGCGCGCGCGGGAGCACCGGCGTTCATCCGAACATTCACGCCGGCCACCACCGCTCCGATGACGAATTGATCTCCAGGCTTGAGGCCGATCTCATCCATCGGGATCGCGACCACGATCATGTCGGCGTTTTGCTCGTAGGCCACGGTCGCCGTTTGAGGCGAACGGTTGAATTGCTGGATCCGGGCGCCAGGGACATCGCCGAAGGCCGAGTCTAGCCTAAAGACCCCTTGGCCCACATTTGCAACGCGCACGACAGAAGTATCCTCAGTCGGCAGAGCCCCCGCTAGGAGATTGGTGCGCGTGAAGCTGCGGAATTGGCCGTCCGCGCATTCGTCGCCGAGCAGCAAAGCCACGCCCGGTTTGAAGTGGCTGAATTCAAGGTTCTGTAGTAGGTCCAATCCATCTACGCCCTGGCCCTCCGGATCGACGATTCCATTGCCCAAACCGGACAGACTGGGCACTCCGATCAGGCCGGGAGTCTCGAGGAAGACGGCAACGAACGCATCTGCCCCGATCATGCACTCCTCCAGCCCCAGATAAAGCTGGGTATGGTCGAAGTTCACGTAAAGACGTCCCAGATTGGAGCTTCTCCCGCCCACCGCTGGGATAGGCTGGCCGATGATGTCAAACGTCTGTCCGGTGACATTTCCGTCGCCGTCGTTCGCTGTTTTGACCGGCATTTTGGGTGAATGCCAAACCCCAGAGTAGGTCGTACCGGCGGGCACCTCGCGCTGCAGGAACATCCTGTCGAGCAGTTGTCCATTTGTGTTGAGCGCGTCGACTTCCGCCGAAGGGCCATCCACGGTTACTCTCAGGCAATGGTGCTGACTCTGAAACTGAACGCTCCCTGGCGCGAAGGAACTCCAGTTGTAGAGCCTGCCGCCACCTCCGCCGCGAACGACCGGGTAGACGCCATCGATCGGCAGGAAACGCTCGTAATCATGATCGTGGGCCGAGAAAATGATCTGCACACCGTATTTCTTCGCCAGCGGGAGCAGCAGGTTGGCGACATCCTGAGTGTCAGGTACCCCGTTGGTGTTGTAGTCGTCGTGGGCGTGCGGTCCGGAGCTCACGATTGGCAAATGCAGGAACAAAAACTTCCATGGCTTGGAGCTGAGAACTAGATCTCGGGCCAGCCATTCAATTTGGGGGGGCGCTGCTGCCAGGGCAAGACGCGGGGTCCATAACGGCATAAACAAGCCCACAAAGTGCACAGCCCCGTGATCAAACGAATAATAGTATGGGGCTATTAACTTGATTCCCCTAGTCCTGACTGGTAATCGAAGGGCATGGCCGACTATCCGCAGACAGTGCGCGAGTTTCGGGCGTGGTTTCCGGACGATAAGGCCTGTCGCGTGTACTTGGA
>Ga0265314_10006429_pt1 | contig 10409 bp, 9 predicted proteins | sample 4126metaG_FD_203106 | JGI IMG/M metagenome (GOLD analysis project Ga0265314, IMG submission 203106) | Rhizosphere microbial communities from Carex aquatilis grown in University of Washington, Seatle, WA, United States - 4-1-26 metaG | ecosystem: Host-associated > Plants > Roots > Rhizosphere >... | reverse complement strand
CGAAGAACCAGAAGTTCCGGCCGTGGTCGAAGATGAGGAACTCGGTCTTGTCCTCGCCCTGCCCGAAGAGGTTCCTGCATAGGCGCGTGCCTCGGCCGATCATCTGCCAGAACTTCACCGGGGTCTTCACCGCCTTGGCGAAGACGAGGTTCACGACCTCGGGGACGTCGATGCCCGTGTCGAGCATGTCGACGGAGATCGCGATGACGGGGTCAGAGTCCTTGATCTTGAAGTCGTCGATGAGCTGGTCGGCCCTGGGCTCCTGGTTGTCGATCACCCGGCAGAACGTGCCGCCATACTGCGGGTACATCTCCTGGAAAAGCTCCGCGAGATGCACGGCGTGAAGGTGGCTCTTGGCGAAGACGATGGTCTTGCCCAGACGGGTGCCCTCCCCTACGCGGATGCCCTCCTCCATGAGGCTGCGGAGGATGATGCGGCTCGTGCCCTTGTTGAACACTTCGCGGTCAAGTTGGCCCGGCTCGTAGTCGACGGTGACGGGATTGTCCTCCTGTGCCTCGAGCTCCGCACGCTGCTCCGGGGACATCTGCGAGTACTTGAAGCCCTGCTCGCGAAACTTCGACGGGAACTCGCGGACGCGGAACGGCACAAGGAACTTCCCATTGACCGCTTCCTCGTAAGTGAAATTCGAGGTCGGGTCGTTGTGCTCGCAGCCGAAGAGCTTGAAGGTGTCGCGCTCCGCGTACTTGAGCGGCGTGGCCGTCAGGCCCACCTGCAGCGCGTCGAAGTACATGACGAGCTCGCGGTATTTCTTGTAGATGCTGCGGTGCGATTCATCGAAGATAACGAGGTCGAAGAAGCCGACGTCGAACGTCTCGTAACACTGCATCATCGCCGGGTACGTCGCGAGGTAGACGCGCTTGTCGCGGTCCGATGACGTCGTGCTATCGACGATAACGCGCGGCTCACCCGGGAGAAACTCCTTGAAGACGTTGTTTGCCTGCTTGCGCAGCTCGCGCCGATCACAGAGAAACAGGATGCGCTTAGCCCATCCTGCGCGCATGAGAAGCTCGCAGAGTGAGATCGCGACGCGCGTCTTGCCGGTGCCAGTCGCCTGCACAAGGAGCGCGCGGCGGAACTTCTCCTCGAAGCGCTCGCTTACGCGCTTGATGGCCTCGAGCTGGTACATGCGCTCGACGATGCCCAAGTTCGGCGAAACCGTGGCAAGCGCCTTTCGGTTGCTCCGCTGGTGAAGCAGGTACTCGAGGCTGTCCTTCGAGTAGAAGCCGTAGATCTTGCGGGGCGTGTAGCCTTGCGCGTCGTCCCAGACGTAGATGTCGATGCCGTTGGTGTAGAAGATGACCGGGCGCTGGCCGGTCTCCTTCTCGAGGCAGGTGGCGTAAATGCGCGCCTGCTCCGCGCCAATGCGCGCGTCCTTGACAGTCTTCTTCGCCTCGATGACAGCGAGCGGCTTGCCGTCGTCGCCGTAGAGCACGTAGTCGGCGTATCCCTCGCGCGACTCCGTCGGCATCGTCGAGAGCCGCACTTCCTGGCGCACTTGCTCGTTGCTCTTGCCGTTCGGCCCGACGTTCCAGCCTGCGTCCTGGAGCTCCTGGTCGATGAGCCGGTGGCGCGTTGTCTCTTCGCTCAGGTGAAGGATGTTCGCCGCTTTCTGACCTTCGGCCCGCAGCGCGTCGAGCTCCTCCTTCGTGTGCTCGACGAACTTCTCGGCGAGCTCCCGCTTTCGGCGCTCTTCCTCGAGATCGTCGAGTACCTTCTGGAGCTGGGCTTCGTGTTGGGCGAGCTTGTCGAGGGCGGCCTGCTTCTCCTTCTGGAGCGCGGCACTGTCGACCGTCGCCACCTCCGGTGGCTCCTTGTAGGCGGGGCACTGGGCGCGTTGTCCGCCGTCGATGCGCAGATAGACCCACTGCGCGATGTCGAACGCGTCGCGCAGGCCCTGAAGCGCGATCGGTGCGCCCGGAGCTTCATGGTGCGCCGCCCGGTTGCCCGCCTTCCGGATGGCGTGGAGCTTGGTCAGTACGACGTCCGGGACTGCGGCGCGGAACGCGGCCTCGCCCAAAAGGTCGAAAATGCTGTCCGTGTACGGACGCGGGAGACGATAGGTATCGTAAATGATCGCGACGACGTTCTCGATGAACGAGCGCAGCTTCACGAGCGCGCCCGCCGGGTCGGGGCGCGCGTAGGCCTCCGCGAAGCGGCCAAGGTCGGCAAGCTCGCGGTGCTTTGGTCGCAGGAACTCGAAATTCTGCGACTTCATCAGCGCCTCGGTCACGTCAACGTCCCCCTAAGTCGAGAACGCTACCGGACCGCCGGTCACGGGGTCACGTTCGAAATTTGCCAGAGTTTACGCGCTGTTCGCACGTTCAGTCAAGGGTGTCCATTCCCGGAAGGGACGGAGCTGCCGAGACGCACGGGCGCGTGGCCACGGGCGCGAAGCGCCCTGGCCCTCAGCCGGCGTCGTCGCCGCCGTAGGCACCGGGAGCTCGGCACTCCTGCGACATCCGGGGCACGCCCTGGTGGTCGGGGCACCCGGCCGCTTCACAAGCGGTGCAGTAGGCTTTCGTCTCATCGGGGCCCTGGATGGCGACCTCCATGCAGTCGCGGCAGGCGCAGGGAGCGTAACCGCTCTGGGTCGGCTTCTTCTTCGTGGCAGCGCGTGAGGTCATGAGATCGTCCTCCTCAGGTCAAGCCGGAGGCGTTCCGGCTCGTTCGCCAAAAGCGGGACGCCGCGGCGCTCCTCGGCATGACGGGCTGCATTTCCGGAGGGCTCCCGCTCGCGGGAAACCGGAAAAGCAGAAGCCCGGCACCCCGGAGGGGTCGAAGATGCCGAGGCGCGCCGCTCTCGGGCGGCACGCGCGAACGCGCCGGAACGCCGTTCGTTGAGCCATGGGTGGCGCGCGGGCATGGCCCCTGCCCCAAGCCCGAAGGTGACGCCGGGGCACTCACGGGACAGGCCGTACCGTCTTCACCTGGTGCAAGCGATGCGGTGCGGAGGTGACGCTACGTTGGCGCGCAACGGCGCGATGTGTCTAATTGCAGATTGGTGCGTTCAGGAGATTCTAGCTTGGTACCTTCATATCATGCTTGCTTGCTAACATGGCATCAATGGCAGCGCTGACCATTTCTTCGATGCCCTCCCCCGTGTCCGCTTTCCGATGGAGAAGCTTCTGCTTCGTTTCTGGCCATACCCAAACATTGAGCTGAACCTTCCCCGCTCGGCTCGAGGTCTTGGCCGTCGATGTCACCGGCTTGGCGGGTGTCGCGGGAGTGGGTTCGGCCACGGGAACCGGTCGGGAGACGGACTGCGCTGTCGCGATATGAACCGGATCTGGTTGAGGTACGGCAGCCGCTGCAAACGCGGAAGCGTCAAGCGAAGGCATCGTCGGTTTCTTCTTGTCGGTCACTGGACGTTCTCTAGCTTGCTAGGTTGATACTTTGATACCTTGCTAGCGTGACGCTCCACGGCTTCGTAGAAGGCGACGACTTCCGCTGATGCCTTGCCGCTCGGTTCGTATTCGCTGGCCGCGAGTCCGCCGTTGATGCTCTTCGCGAAGGCGGCGCGGCGCCCGAGGCCCCCGACCAGCACTTCGACGCCCACACTCGCTAAGGCGCCACGGACATCATCGGCCTGCGTGCCCTGCGGCTCGATCTGCGTCAGCAGGATGTGCGGGGTGCGGCCGTGAACGCGGCAAAGCCGGACGCTATTGGCCGTGGCATCGCGGTCGAAAAGCGAAGGACGGCAGGTAATCAAGGCGATATCGGACATTTCGACGGCCTTGGCGGTCGTCGGGTCCGTTCCGGCGGCAGTGTCGAGAATCAGCCAGTCGATGCCTTGCTTTTCTGCAGCGGCTCGAAGCTCCGGCAGCCCCGCCGGGTGAGTGGGCTGAACGATCAGCGACTTGTCGGCTCGTAAACGGTACCAGGTCGTCGCGGACGCCTGAGGATCTAGGTCAGCGATAACGACGCGCTTGCCTGCCCGCGTTGCCGCAACGGCGAAGTTGATAACGGCGGTCGTCTTACCCGTCCCGCCCTTTTGCGAAATGACCGCAAGAGTAATGGTTGCCACTGGTCCCCCTTCGATAAGCTATCATGATACCAAGCATAGAATGCTAACATGTTGCCATGTTTGCAAGATAAAAATCTAAGTTGATATCATTGGTGGTTAGCTAGAATGCTAACACGATATCATGCTAGATTGATGTCTTCGCGTGGCTCAGTTGGTTCGTCTGCGAGCTCGGGCAGGGGGACCGCCGCCGCTCACGCTTTCTCGTGCTCGCGTTCTCTCGCGGGCTCCGGGGCCTTCGCCTGGGAGAGGCCCTTGCCCTGGGCCAGCTGCTCCGCCTGCGTCGGAGCGTACGTCGCTCGCGGCGTCGCCTGCCGGGCGAACTGCGCTCCGGCCGCTTCGACGGCCACCTCGGTTCCCTTGGACACGCCGCGCAGTCCCTGGGCGGCGTCGAGGTTTCCCGCCACGAGCGCCTGGGGGCTCATGGCCTGCGACGGCTGCGGGGCCGCGACCGGCACCGTGGCCACTTTCTCAAGCGGGGGCTTCGCCTCGGCGGCCTGCTCCTTTCCGCGAAGGGCATCAAAGGCGGTGTAGAGGCGTTCGGCAAGAGTAGGGCGGGCGGTCGCTTCCATGGGGTGCTCGAGGGAGACAACGCGCAGGAGGGCAGGGGGCTTCCGACCCACGCCACGGGATCCATCTCGGGGTTGCGTTCTTCTTCAGGAGTGCCAGTCCTGAGCCTGAGCCGCCCAAGCGGCGAGCGTTGGTCTGGCCGTCCCTCGCCCTCGCCACGAACTCACACCACGGCGAAGCGAGGCTCGGGTCAAGGAACGCCGCAGGCGTCCGCTTGCGGCGCAAGCCCGGCTCCTGCCGGGCGCCGCGTCCTTGATGCGGGCCGAGTCTGCCGTACCCTCCGATCTCCGAGGGCGAAGACTCCGCGCTCCGGCCCGTTGAGACCCGCTCTCTCTCTCATTTCCCCCATGCTCGCGCGCAAGGGCGGTTCCTCCGACCGAGCACGGGCGTCGGGGGGAAATCGGCACGGCGCAGCCGTGGCGCAAGGGGGCACCACCTGCTTGAGCTTCCGGATTCCGTCTTGACTGTACTACGGCAATGCCGTACAATCACCGATATGAAAGGGTCCCTGTTATGCGTTGCCTCCCGTGAAGATCGTCCCGACACGCAGCTACCTGCGCCATGCCGCAAAGCTCTTTTCCGAAAAGGAGCGTCAGACGATGGAGGACGCGATCGCAGCGAACCCCGAACACTGGCCGGTCATCCCGGGAACCGGCGGCCTGCGCAAGGCACGCGTTCCAAGGCCAGGCATGGGCAAGCGAGGCGGAGCTCGCACGATCTATTTCTACTGGGTCGGTGAAGCGGTCCTGCTGCTGCTTCACGTCTATGCGAAGAACGTCCAGGAGGACATCAACGCAGACCAGAAGAAAGCCCTGGTCCAATTACGCAACGAATTTATGGAGAAGTACCGTGACTGACCGCACCAAGCCCGCAAAGAAGCGAGTACGCAAACCCACCGTCGGCGAAGCGCTCATCGAGAGCTTCTCTGAGGCCGTGGGCTGGGCGCGCGGCGAGGTCGACCTCCCGGCACGGGAATACCATCCCCCCGAGAACGTCGATGTCGAGCCGATCCGCAAGCGCCTCGGCCTGACCCAGGCCAACTTCGCGCGCGTCTTCGGCCTCAATGTCAGCACGGTGCGCGATTGGGAGCAGGGGCGTCGCACCCCGGAAGGTCCGGCACGCACGCTGCTCGCTATCATCGCGCGCCATCCGGAGATCGTCCGCGAAGTCCTGGAACGGCGGTAATTCTCGGTACGCCTGTCTCCATCAGACTTCCCGATGGCAGCGCGAGGTGCCTCGGTTCCCCCGGTGTCTCAAAAGCCCCCCTGTGCTACCGCCTGACCATCCAGGCCGGAATGTGCCGCGCAACCGACGACCTCATTCAAGGGCTCACGGACGGGCGAACGCACTGTCAGACGAGTCAGGACTCATCCAGCCACGAGAATCCCTCTCTACGAGCTTCCTGGTGGCCCTAGCGTCGATGTCCGACTCATGGATGACGTGCAACACGTTCCGACGGTCGAGCGTGCTGATTCCGCCGCCCCGCTCTCGTGGTACTGCAAAGCCCTTCGCGGCCGGAGCGTAGCGGAGGCCGTCTCAAGCGTCGCCCTGCAGCGCAGGGCAGAGCGTTGCAAGCTGGCGGCCGAAGGCCGCTCCTTGTTCATGTAATGGAGCCGCCAGTTCCTCGAGTACCTCTCGCGGCCGAGGGAGAGCGGAGCGATCCGGAGGCACAAGCGTGCGGCCCTCTTGGGCCGCTCCTTGTTATCGGTAAATCCTACCTTTGCCAGATATTCCGAATGTAAGATGAGCCGATAGATCGATCAATCTATCTAAATCAGATCTACGCGTGCGCGCGCGAGGGTAAGGCTGAAGCTATTGATTTATCGTCAATAATTCGCTGAGGTTGGTGCCTCGGTTCCCCGGGGGTTACCAAGGACGGCCCTTCGATTCCCCCGGGGTTTCGCGGCACGGTGCTTCGGTTCTCTGCTGCCGGTGCCTCGGTTCCCCCCATGAAGTGCTTCGGTTCCCCGGGGCTCAGTGCTTCGCTCCCCCGGGGGAATCGGGGTCCGGTGCCTCGGTTCCCCCTCACAACGGTCGCTTGGTGCCTCGGTTCCCCCTCACTTTTCGCAAAAGGGGTGCTCTTATGCGCGTGAATAGGGTGGAAAACTCGGAGAGTCTTACTTAGCGCGGTGCCTCGATTCCCCCTTGTCCGCCTCGCGGGCAACCGCCCACTTCTTCGCGAAACCGAGGAAAGCCGCATCGGGGTTGGCGGCCGTATTGCCGGTCTTGGCCAGCCACCCGGCGAAGTCACCGAGGCAACGATCGGCATCGAGGTCCGGATAGAGTTCCCCGAACCGGCTCTTGGCACGCGCGCTGACGTTTGGGGCAGCGGCCGAAAGCAGCCGAAGTTCCCCTTGGGTCGCGTCCGCAGCCGGAAGATTGGCACCGTGACCCTGATAGGTCGGGGGAGCGTAACGTAGAGAATCCGTTTCCCGATCAATCCATGCTTTTGCTATCCCTTTGTCCTCCAGAACGGCAAGGGCCGTGCGGAGATTCTGGCGGAACTTCTTCAGGGGCGCCGTGCTTCCGGAAAGACGGTGTACCTCTGCGACGGCAATCGGCTTGGTAAACTTCGCGAAATATAGTTGTAACCACAAGCAGAGCGGCTGACGCATAAGCGATTTGCGTTTTTCCCAGTCGACGGTGCCGAATCCGTTATCGAAAAGCTTCGCGAGGTCCTGATTGACCTCGAGAACGAAGAGCGTATCGTCTTCGTCCGACGCATCTTTCGCCTTCGTGAGAATCGAGCCTGAGTAGCTCACTTTGCCATCAGGCGCGGTGATGCGAAGGGCGGTCGCGATAACATCGTCGACAAGCTGGCGAAAGCTGTCGCGATCTGTCTTTCCCGTGTGCCGGCCAATAAGACGCAGAAACGAACGGATGCGGAATTGTACCGTGCCTCCCTCAGGAAGCCCGCGCATGAGATGCAGAGCTCCCATGACGATGTCAGCATGCACCTGGGTCAACCGCTTGCCGGTATAGGAAACCGTGTAGCCGTTGATGCTCGCGATGTGCTCGCCGCGAAGAAATTGGGTGTTCTTCCCATGGAGCGCAGCAAAGAGAGCGCACGCCACGAAGTCAGTTGGCATCGCCCGCTTTCCATCGGGCCACATGGCCAGTTGGCGAACGTTGGAAGGCTCTGCAGACCGCACTTCCGGCCCCCTTGTCGATGCAGCAGGCACACCAATACGGCGGGCTTCCTTTTCGGAGAAGGGATGGGGTTTTCCGAGGCGCTCGGCTTCAAGTATCGCGAGCGTTTCCTCTTCAGTGAACTGCGTGTTGCCGGTTTCGTCCCTCATTCCGTGCGCTCCGTACGTGGGAGGTTGGCAAGGAACCCGGCGGGCGCGTATTCCGCGTGCGTAAAGGCGGAGAAGAGGACCGGTGCGCCATCAAGGCACACAAGACGCGGCGGAACTGTCGGAAAGAACTCGAGCTGCTCGGACGGCGCACGGTCGTGAATCGCGTTCACTGTTGCTGGCCGGCTCGCCATTGGTGCTCTCCCGAAGCTAATTTTGCATAAGATCCCTACATATAGGTATTTGCGTTTATCGCTCTAAAGTCAACGACGAATTCTCCTCCCCGCTGAACCGCGCAGCCACAGCCGACAGGGTCGGCTACGTGTGGATCACGACGGCGGGGATGCGAGTCGAAGTCCCCCGGCAGGCCACGTCCTTGATGCGCATCCCCTCGACGCGGCGATGGATCCGCGTCATGCCCTCGCAGGACAGGAACGTCCCGCGCTTGCCTTCCTTCTGGATGACGTAGCGCAGCTTGCACTCGGGGCACTTGAGGAGCTCGTCGTCCTTCGCGAGCCGCTGCAGGTCCTTGAGGGCGGCGGCGAGGTCTCGCGCGAGCGCGTCCACGGTCACGAAGCGGTGCTTGGTCCCGTACTCGAGGCCGCCCGGCTGGTGGGCGCCGTTGAGGACCAGGTCGACGGCGTGGCCCTCCGTCGGGGAGGGCGTCGCGGCGTGCAGCACCCATCGGCCGACCTTCTTGCCGAGGAAGCTCCGGAGCCCGAGGGCCCGGGAGATGTCGGAGGTCGTCTCCTGGAACCGGGCGGCCTTGAAGAGCGCGCCGACCTCGTCGTCCCGGGCAGGGGGCCTCACGGCAGCCTTCGGGCGTGCCGCCTTCTTCGTCGCCTTGCGGGGGGCTGTCGGCTTCCGGGTCGCTGCCATGGGGGTCCAGCCTACGGCAGGGACCGGCCGACCGTCACGGACGGAGGGGGCAGGGGCCACCTCGGGCCCTACCGGCCGAGGGGCCAGAAACCCCGGAGAAAACCGGCCCCCTTACCGGGCCGGCACGTACCACTTTCCAGACCACCTTGACGTATCGGGCTGGACGCTCCAGTACGCCGGGGTAACGATTTCTTCGAGGAAAGTGCCGCGTGGTAACAGCTAGAAACGCCCATCGTCACGTTGACACGGTAGGGGTCGCTGGTTCGAACCCAGTCGTGCCTACAAGAAAACACCGAGAAATCGCGGGGTTCCAGAGCTCGCATCATTCGCTCTGACCCCGAAAAGTACCACTCACGGTCGTTTGAGTACCACCGTGAGTACCACTCGCCGGGTGCTCGCCCGTAACGGCCCCTCCCTTCACGAGACGCAGCACGGCCCCGATGCTCTCGCGCTGCTCGACGGGGTGCACCGTCGAGTAATGCTCGCGCATCCGGTCGGTGAGGTGTCCGGAGATGCTCTTGGTCACGAGCGCCTCCACTCTGGCCGTGCGGGCCAGGTCGTTGAAGGTCCGGCGTAGCCCGCGGGGGGTGAAGCTCATCTCCAGGCCGATGAGCGCACCCACCTTGGCGAACGGCTTGCGCAAGCAGTGCTCGCCCAAGTAGCCGCCGTCCGCTGCGGGAAAGAGCAGATCCGAGCCGATCTGCTCCGGGGTGGTGAGCTGCGTCTGGACGTGATCGGCGAGCACCTCCATGACGTCGGGGGGCACGCTGATCCGCTGGCGCAGCTTGGTCTTGGTCGTGTCCATCACCTCATCGCCGAGCGAATGCGACCGGCGCACCAGGATGACCCCCTCGTCCCAGCGCACGTCCGGCGCAGGCCCCTTGCGGCGCAGGGGCCGCAGCGAGGACGGGCGCAGGCCGGTCGCAAAGCCGAGAAACGTCATCGCGTAGTGCTGCGGGTAGACCTCGCGCATGCACGCGAGAAACTCGCTCACCTTGTCGGGCTCGAGCGCGTTCGGCTCCTCCTCGGTGTACGTCGCGTGCTCCGAGGTGTCGAAGTACGCGACGCCTTCGGCGGCATCGCCCGGGAGGCCCAGCTCGCGCTTGGCCGCCTTGGTGATGACCCGCAGGATGGCCAGCCAACCGTTCGCCGTGCTTGGCGAATAGTGGCCGGCCCCGATGAGTTTGGCGATGCCTGTCTTCCAGCTCAGGACGTGGGAGACCTGAATCTGGTCGACGAACATCTCGCCAAACCCGGACACCGTGTCGGTGCCCGCGATGAGGTGCTCGAGGGTGTACTTCCAGCGCTCGCGGCTACGCGCGCTCTTAATCTCCCTCGTGGTCACTTTGCGCTCGAAGAGCGATGCGGCGAACTCGGCGAAGCGCGCCTTCGCAAGCGTGGTCGAGAGAGCGCCCGCTTTTACTCGGGCGCGCTCGTCGGCCAGCCATTGGTACGCGAGCGCTTCGGTCGCTTCGGGCAGGACCTTGCGGATCTCTGCCACTCGCCACCCTGATGGGGCCACCGATCGCCACGATCATGGGGCCAGGTGATGGCCCGACGACCGAGGCGATCTTTGCCACAATGTCGCGATCGAGTCGAGGCCCCCGGAGGCCCCCGAAGGG
>Ga0265314_10006428_pt1 | contig 10409 bp, 12 predicted proteins | sample 4126metaG_FD_203106 | JGI IMG/M metagenome (GOLD analysis project Ga0265314, IMG submission 203106) | Rhizosphere microbial communities from Carex aquatilis grown in University of Washington, Seatle, WA, United States - 4-1-26 metaG | ecosystem: Host-associated > Plants > Roots > Rhizosphere >... | reverse complement strand
GTTATACGGTGGCAGACGGACATATAGTGCGCAAAGAAAACAGCAAGATGAAGAAGGCCATCATGGATCTGCATGAATATGCCCTCCTGGTGGCCCGGTCGAAGAAAGATTTTGAAAAGAAATATTGACCGCCGGCTACGGAATGGCCGAGACATAAATTGTTTCATCTCCTTCCGGGTTCCATCGGCGATTGGCGTGCACCGGCCTTCCAGCTGATCCCGGTTGGGAAATAAGGGAATGACTAAATAAGGGGTCTGCTTCAGGAGGCTTTTTCCATGCAGTTGAACATCCACTGCACACCGAATTTATCGGTGCAGCTTCCGTAATACGCTCCCCAGAACATATCCTGGAGTTCCATGGTAACCTTACCTCCAGCCGATAATGCCGTGAAGAGCTTTTTGGTTTCCGCCCGGGTATCGGGCTCCAGGCTAAGGTGCACGTTGTTGCCGAAGTTCACCTGGAAGCCCATCGATTCCGGAGCATCGGTGCCCATGAGCACATGCCCGCCGGTGATGGGCAATTCAATATGCATCACCAGGTTTTTGTCGGCCTCCGCCAGAGGGGGCATGCCCGGAGCAGCCGGCACATCACTCATCCGCGCAATACCGCCGGTGAATTCGCCGCCGAATACCGACTTATAAAAGTTGAAGGCCTCCTCCGTGTTGCGGGGAAAGTTGAGATACGTGTTGGTTCTTGACATTTTACAGATTGTTTAAGGCGACAAATGTAACATACAGGCCCAGATTATTCCTGCGTCGGATACACAAAACCGGTCTCCGCCTCTTTGGTTTTTACGGGTCTTACCTCAATGCTGGCCGAGGGCACATATTCAAATTCCGGGTTCTCTTTGGCCATGGCAACGGCTTCTTCCATATTACTGGCCCGCACGTGATAATAGCCCACCTGAATTTCGGCATCTGCCTGTATATCCCGCTCTGTCCATCCGCTATCCGATTTCCGGATGACGCGTCCCTCCCGCACAATGGGCTGTGCGGCGATCAGGCGGTTCTCCTTCTTCAGCCGGCCAATATAGCTTTCGCATTTTTTAATGAATTCCAGGTGCTCGGCTTCGGTAAGCAACAGCTTGGCATCTTTGGCGTTGCGGATATAAAAAAGGTATTCTTTCATGGTTTGGTTCAACTTTATTTCCGGGTTGTTTCTTTATACGCTTTTTGAATTCCCGGCCGAACATTTTCCATCGATCTTATGTATTGATCCCTTACAAATTCCACGGCGGAAATCCGTTCCCACACTCCTGATTTGACCCTTAGCAAAGTCCGGTGTTTACCCCCTAACGGTAATTTTGAAGTCCCTTTTCCGCCTCTCAAATATATGAAATTACCCGGATGCCCGATCCTGTACCGGCATTTTAAAGAAAAAAAACAGCCCTGGATTAAGGAGCATTCCGCTCCACCAAAATCTTCCGGCAAAGGATATCGTCCTTCCGTTTTATTTGAACTACATAAATACCGTCCGGCACGTCCGGCAACTGAATTTCAAGCGAAGGCATATTCTCCAATTTTCCCGCATATACTTCCCGGCCAAGCAAGTTCAATATCCGGAAGGACCGGTCGCCTGCAGGATTCATCAACGCAATCGTAAAATGCCCGGCAGAGGGGTTGGGGTAAATTCGCACCTCACCGGATAAAGACAAAGCCCCGACTCCGCCGGAACACAAGGAAGCAATGCTACTTCCGAATCCCCTGGTGGGAGCGAAAGGGAGAGAGGTCCCGCCGGAACCCACCGTGCTGTTCACGATTTGTTCGGTAACCAGAGAATCGCTTACGCCCATCGTTATATGCCACTGATTGCAACCGGCGTTGCCCAGGCTGTCGGTCTTCAGCAAATAATATCCTCCACCAAAACTACCCGTTAGCCCAACCAACACATATTCGCTGGCATTTACCTGTTGCACGCCGGTGCCGGCGTCATCGCCATCGCCCCCAAACGCGCGTGTCCAGAGCGTATCGCCCTGGCTGTTTGTTTTAAGGAGACATACGTCATTGCCGTTGGCAGAAGACAACTCGGTGCTGCCGGTAATGATAAAGCCGCCATCGGCGGTTTGCGCTATGGCGTTGCCAAAATTATTGTGCAGGTTAAAAAAACGTGACCAAAGAGGAGTGCCTGCTGAATCGGTTTTCATTAACAGCAGGTCGTGGGTGCCCGTGGAAAAATTGACTGCCTGTCCCGTGCAAATAAACCCCTGATCGGTCGTTTCCCGGATGGAGGCCACAAACTCTCCGCCAGGGCCATTATAGGTTTTAGACCATAATAAGTTTCCGTTCCTGTCGGTCTTCACCAGATAGGCATCGGGACCGGCGGAGCCAAAACTGGTGGTATATCCGGCCACCACGTAGCCACCGTCGCCAACCTGCACCACGGTAGCTGCCTTATCCTCGCCGGCACCACCGATGGTTCGGGTCCATTGCAGCAATCCGTTTTTATCGGTCTTTATTAAATAGATGTCCCACCCGCCGGCGCCAAAGCTCCAGGTGTTTCCCGCCAGGATGAATCCGCTGTCGGCGGTTTGCTGCAGGGCATAGGCCTCGTCGTAATACAGCCCGCCATAGGTGCGTGCCCATTGAATGGCTCCAGCGCTATCCATCCTGGTCAAAAAATAATCGGAGCTCCCGGCGCCGGCATCGTAAGTGTATCCGGCAAGGGCGTATCCACCGTCGTTGGTTTGGAGTGCCGCGTTGCAAAGCCCTGCGTTATAATGCCTGGTCCAGAGGGTATCTCCAACCGCGTTCGTCCTTATCCAGGCATCAGCGGTTATCAGGTATCCGCCGTCGGTGGTTGGCAAGATGCCCGGGGTTTGATCGGATCCGGCCCGGTAGATTTGCTGAAAGGTGTGCTGGCCAAATGAACAACCCGGCCGCAGTAAGCAGAAAAACACAAACAGCAGGTAAAAGCGTTTCATTGATCCGGCATTACATCGCGCGTTCAAAGCTACGCGAAACTGTGGCAAAGCCCTCCCCTTAAAAGACGGTGGTATTTATGGCCGGCCTTGCTGTTTGCCACGACCGGAGGTGTCTTCCATGCGCTGCAGCCACCAGCCGAGCAGTGTTAAACTTAACGCAACCGTTATAAAAATGAGGTGCAGCAGGTTAAAGGTTTGGACCATCAACAGCTGAATAAGTATCCAGCCGCCCAGCAAAATGCCTTCTGCCACTACAAACCAGGCACGGTTCTTCCATTTAAATAATAAAGCCCACCATACGAAGAAGCTTCCCAGCCCATTCACTACAAGAAGAACGAGGCCGGGAATCAGATAGTCGGAAAAGGGAGAATGACGAAGCCAGCTCAACGACATCTGCATGCTGCTCCCGTCGGGATGAAGGAGGAGGTTCAGTCCTCCGTACAGCGCCCCTGTTCCGTTGAGCAGCAGCAACAAGGATATGGCTATGGTGATTAAGGTTTTACGCATCCGGCGCCAAACCTAAAAAACATCGCTCGCCTGTTTTATGAGCCTTATCAGGCATTTCCCCTCCTAATGCTGCCCGGTACAGAAACGGCCGTATGCCACAAAGGCGGCCATACCCAGCAGAACCAGGTTAAACACGATGGCTTTCCCCTCCTTATGATTGGCATGATGGAAAATGGCCAGGAGTTGTACCAGGGCCAGCCCGGATGCAGCTACCGGGGTGAATACCGGCGCCACGTTCAGCAGCCAGGGAAGCACCACGCCCAGGGCGCCCAGCAATTCGGCCAGGCCAATGAGGCGTACCACGGGCAACGGAAACCTGGGAGCCCAGGTCAGCCCTTTCGACAATTTATCGATGGGTTGCGATGATTTCATGATACCGGCCATCCCGAATAAGGCGGCCAGTATTCCCTGCACGATCCATAAAGCAATATTCATATTTCTTTGTTTTTACAAACTTATGTACATTTACTTTACATTTGATAGCACTATACCAACAGATAGCGCTATCCTTCAGTAAGGCCATGTCGGTTATCCCCATGCCCAAAAAAACAAAACACTCCCGGGTGGAGTGTACTACCATGATTGTCCCGGTGCGGGATGCGCTGGAGGTGCTGAACGGCAAGTGGAAGCTCCCCATCATCATCTCCCTGTCGTTCGGCAATAAGCGGTTCAAGGAAATTTCCCGCGAGATCAACGGCATCACCGACAAGATGCTCTCCAAGGAATTAAAGGACCTGGAAGAACATAAGCTGGTGAAGCGAACCGTATATGATGCTTTTCCCCCAGCCGTCGAATATTCCATCACGGAGCATGGCAGGTCCCTGGAGAAAGTGGTCAAAGAATTACGCAACTGGGGGGTAGAGCACCGGAAAAACATCATTGGAAAATGATCCCGGGAGGATGTCCATTCCGGGAGGGTTCCCGACCGGCCGGGCTGCCAATCACCCAACTCCGGATCTTCACCATTGCCGGGTGTCAAAGGGTGTCCGCTTCTGCGGACATGGATTGTTCGGGCGCCACGAATGCAACCACCTGCCTACCCTTCCAAGGCCTTACGGTCCCGCTTTAGTTTATACTCGTGCATCTCTCTCGCCTCATCAATAGAATGCGACTGATGTATGTTTTTCTCACTCTTGCTTCGCATCACCAGCTCCGAATAATATTTGGAAATGGTCCGCAGTTCTTCTTCCGTCAGGTCTTCAATATCTATGAGGCGGTTGCTGGCCAGGCGGCTGGAGGCGATCAGCTCATTCAGCTTGATCTGCACGGCCAGCGATTCCTTGTTCTGGCTTCGCTGAATGAGAAACACCATGAGGAAGGTAACGATGGTGGTGCCGGTGTTGATCACCAGTTGCCAGGTGTCGGAAAAATGAAAGAGCGGACCGGTTATGAGCCACACCACAATAACCAGCAAGGCTATGATAAAGGCCGGGGTGCTGCCCGCCGCTTTCGTAACCGCAGAAGAGAGCCGCTCATAAGGATGGCTGCCTTTTTTTTGACTTTCCATGTTCATTTATTGGATACTGGATTTATACTGTATGCATAAGGGCCGTATCGCCCGGATGGACGTCTCAGGATGCTGGGGTGGCTGCCATTTTAATATCACCGATCTCCAGAATTTGTTTGGGATAGCCCCGCAGCACGCAGTGAATCATGGCCAGTCCCACCTGATGCAGGGTCAGCACCCGCTTCGGAAAGAACAACCGCAGCACAGGAGAAAGCACTTTTATCATTTTATAAGCCGGCTTTATGCTCTTCTGGCCCGGGGTGGGATCCATAAATCCGGGGCGGAAGTTATATACCCCTTTGAAGGGCAGCTTCATCAATGCATTCTCGGTTCTTCCTTTTACGCGAGCCCACATGATACGGCCCTTCTCTGTGCTGTCGGTGAGGCTGCCGGATACGTAGGTGAACACCATTCCCGGATTCAGTTTCGCCAGGGTGCCGGCAAAATGCAGGGTGAGGTCGTAGGTCACCCGGCTGTAATCCGCTTCTTTCATACCAATGGAGCTGACCCCGGCGCAAAAGAAACAGGCATCGTATCCGCTGAGTTGGGCCGTAAACTCATCCAGCTTCATGAAGTCGGGAATGAGGTACTCCTGTAACTTCGGGTGGTTCATTTCATAATGTTTCCGGCTCACCAGCAGCACTGCGGTAACCTCCGGGTGAGCCAGGCACTCCAGCAACACCCCTTCCCCCACCATGCCGGTGGCCCCGGTAATAATAACTTTCATAACTGCCTTTTGTTTACACCAAAGCTATACCTAAACCACGCAGGGTAACAACAAAAATTAATAATCCATGCAATTTTAATTCAGCCGGCACATCACTTGTCTGCTCCGGCATTCAGCAGGCGGAACGCATTGTAAATGGCCTGATGCTCTATGGTGGCGTGATTCTCCTGCGGCAGATAATCATAGTAAACCTGCAAGCCTTTGCTCTTCGTTCCTCTCAGCCGGTCGGCGAGCTGGTTGGCTTCCACCTCCATAACGTGCGGCACAGTGGTGGGGGCCAACCCTTCCTTGCCTACGCCGATATACACAGATATTTTTTGGGTGAAAGTGTCCTGCAGGACGGCCGATGGCAGGGTCAGCAGAGAAGCATTGTCCCACCAAAGGCTGGGGCTGACAATGATATATTCATTAAACAGGGCCGGCTTCTTTAATAAGATTTCCGTGGCCAGCAAGCCGCCCAGCGATTCGCCAATCAGGGTTCTCGACCGGGTGGTTTTGAATGTATGATCTATATATGGCTCCAGTTCATTTTCCATAAAAGCTATGAATTTATCCGAATGGCCGGTGGCAGGAAATTTCTTCCGGTCCTCGTCTACGGTGGTTGGAAAGGTGAAGTCGCGCTGACGGTTTACATTGGCAATGCCCACCACAATGGAAGGCGGAACCCTGTTCACCCAGGGAGTGCTGTTAAACTGAACAAGGCCCGCCACATGCACAAAGTCCTCGTCCACCGAGCCATCCAGCAGATAGATGACCGGGTAGCGGGTGCTGTCATCTTGCTTATAGCCATCCGGCAGATAAATATTCAGTATCCGGTCTTCCTGCAGCGCTTCCGAATGAATGTGATAGGCCATACCCAGTATGATGGGTTCTGTCTTTTCGGGAACCCCTGCGAGGTCTGTTTGTGCCAATACCTTTGAACTGAAAAAAATAACCAGTACGATCAGCGGTGCTTTCATGGTAATCTGCCTGTTAAAACGTTAAACGATTTGAAGTCCATTACTTCTTTTGCCTGAGGAGCAAAGAATCCCGGCATGGCTTTCATTAAAAAAGAAGGCCGCTACCTGCCCTTTTCATTAAAGGGCTTCCTCGGGTTTTGCTGCATCCTTTTATTTACCTGCTCCGCCAGCCACTGGAAATACTCGCACAGAAATGGATCCGGTTGCGTCACACGTATATCCTGAATGACGGTGCTGAACTTATCCCAGGAGGTGCTGACAAATGAACCGAGGGTCTTATCCACCAGGTCTATATTCACGAACTTCTCCGCTACCAAAATCCCGAGCGATTCCATCTCCTGGGTGAATTGTATGAATTTCACCTGGTCTGCGACGGGCAGCTTTCGCCAGTCTTCCTGCCTGGGCGGCACATCATAAGATACCACGAATTGCATCAGCTCCGCGAATTCGTGGGTCTGGAAGTTGCGGAGCGTTTCGAGGGTGAATCTCTCCTTCCGGTCGCGCGCGGCGGTCTTCACCTGCGCAACCCCGAAAATGAGCCCCACCACAAAGGAAAGGGCGAGCGCCAGGTTGGCTATCAGTTCGATGGTGTCCTTATTCATACAATCAGGGATGTACTTTTGTTTATGATTGCCCGTTTCCGGTAAAGGTAATCCGGTTTCCAAACGGATTCATCACCTCCATGTACTGGAGCGCGGCGTTCCGGGGGGCCTCCCCACGTAAAACCCGAGGGCTTTGTAATAATCGAATATCCGGAAGACGGGTCTTGTAGTGGCCAGGGCTATTGGTACTGAAACAGATTGCCAGGTTAAAGAAAGCGGGACGGCCATCCTTTATCCTGCCGGGTTTATTTTCTTTTAAATACGGAGAGAAAATACAGGGGTTTGCCTTGGGTGTCAAAGGATTCCGGGTAGGCATCTCCGGCAAGGTTGTAGCATATGGTCAGTTGCCCCGCCTCATATTTATACAAGGCAGTAAAGTGTTTGCCGGCATTCACGCCATTCCGGCCGTATATGTCCATCTTATCTCCGTTCAGCCGTACCACCCCTTTATCCACGCTCTCGGCAGTGACCGTATAGGTGCTGTCTTTAATACTCAATTGCTGGTTTTTAAATGCGGCGTCGGGCAGGGCGCTGCCGCCCATCTCCTCCTTCACAGGCACCCAGGTGCCATCTAATCCGGCGTTGTTGGAAGAAGTGTTCCTGGTGGTGGTACAGCGAATACTCAGCACGAGCAAGGAAATAAAAAAGATGGTTTTCATTGGTCAAAAGTAAATAATGGTGTTAAAAATGGCAATACACCGGATGATGGGTACGGCATACTCGGAGCGCTTTGAGCAGACGAATAAATTCCCGGCTGGGAGGGCGGCTGTTCAGCATGGATATTTTTTACTCCGGCTTACCTAATGAGCGCTTAATCGCTCCGCCAGCTTTTCTGCCTGGCCCCTCAGTTCGCTCACGGCAGTGCTCTCCCAGAGCACGCCTTTCAGGCTGGAGCCCAGGGTATATAAATGGGGGTGCTCCTGGCCGGCGGCGTCCAGCACCCGGAAGCTTTCAGGGTTTGCACAGATCCCCAGTTTGAGGTCGTCCTGGGTAAGTATTCCTTTCAGCAGGCAGCTTTTCAGAAAACCGGATTCGAGTTTCATCAAATCAGACTCCGGGCCGGTGCAGTTGATGACCCGCGACACCCGGAAGGTTTGCACCGCATGGCTCCGCTTATCGAAATATTCCACTTCGACATATCCGGGTCCTTCCACCAAATTGAGGAGGCGGCCGGATTTAATATGCAGGCGCCCATCAATTCGCAATTGCTGTATCCGGTCGTGCGAATGCAGGGGGATGCGGTGGCGGGCTACGCCCCAGAGGTGGCGAAGCCTCGACATAAATAATTCTTTCTCCTTCCCGGAAAGGCTTTGCCAAATGGCCTGCGTATGAGGTCGTAAGGCATCAATAATGGGTTCGGCTGAAACACCGTACTCCCGTACCGTTTTAATGTGTTTGTTGATAAGCTTCAGCAACGCATGCAGGCCGGCATCTTCCCGGAGCTCTTCGTTGAGCTTGGTGTACTTCAGGCCGTTGTGCCGGTGCGGTAATATGTTGAAGCCATTGGGCGAAATGGAATAGATCTCTCCTTTAAATCCCTGTTCCAGCAGCCCGAATACCGTATCCACCATTGTCAGCCCGTTGCCTATGATGAGCACCGGCCAGGTGTCGGGCACCTCCTTCACCGATTCAATCTTCCAGGGGTTCTGAAAATATTGTTCGCTCTTATAAAAGTCCGGGTTGGCAATACGCGGGTTGCCCGGAACCTGGTTGCCGGTGGCAATCACGGCGTCGTTCACCATCAACCCCTGGCCATCCCCGAGTGTTAAGAAGATGCCGCCCTCCCGGATGTCCAGATCGTTTACCATTCCATCGATCACCGTGACTTTTATATTCTTTTCCTTCGCCTGAACGAGGGCATCCTTCCAGATTTCTGTAATATATTCTCCGTACAGCAGGCGGGGAAGAAAAGAATTAAAAATCAGGGTTTGGTCTTTGGCGCTAAAAGACGGCCGCTCCATGACCCATTGCAGAAAGTGCCCGGGCTGGTCCGGAAACGCCCCCATTTTTCCGGCAATTACATTCAGGAGGTGCTTCGAAGAATACGGATTATAGGCCGCGCCGCGGTTCAGCGATTCCTTTTCATTGATGAGCACGATCTCCAGCGGCGTGCTCATTTTGCGGATGAGTTGCACCGCCGACATGGTTCCGGTAAAACCGGCACCGATAATTCCTATCTTATTCACGTTCCGGAAAAGTTGCTTTGGGAAAGGGCAAAGACATGGTTAAAAATTGTGATGGCTGGGAAGGAGCCGGTCAAGCTCACTGCGAGCCGGTCATTTCGACATCTGCGCAATGATCTCATCCCCGAATTCAGAACACTTCAGCAGGGTGGCGCCATCCATGAGGCGTTCAAAGTCGTAGGTAACGCGTTTGGCAGCTATACTTTTCTCCAGGCCGCTGATGATGAGGTCGGAGGCTTCGAGCCAGCCGAGATGTTCCATCATCATGGCTCCGCTCAGAATTACGGATCCCGGATTTACTTTATCCTGGTTGGCGTACTTGGGCGCGGTACCGTGGGTGGCTTCAAAGATGGCGTGTCCGGTTACATAATTGATATTGGCTCCGGGGGCAATGCCGATGCCTCCCACCTGAGCTGCCAGCGCATCGCTCAGGTAGTCGCCGTTGAGGTTGGGAGTGGCAATCACATCAAACTCCTCGGGGCGAGTCAGCACCTGCTGCAGCGTAATGTCGGCAATGGCATCCTTAATGAGAAGCCCGGCGCCGGGCTTGCCATCCGGAATTTTGCACCAGGGTCCGCCGTCGATCTCCACCGCACCAAACATCTCTTTGGCCACTTTATAGCCCCAGTCGCGGAAGGCGCCTTCGGTGAACTTCATGATATTGCCTTTGTGCACAATGGTGAGCGACTTGCGCTTGTGCTGAATGGCGTAGGAGATGGCGCTATGGATGAGGCGCTCCGAGCCCATATAGGAGATGGGTTTCAGGCCCAGCCCTACCTGCACCGGGGCCTCGCGGTGGCTCATGCCGATGGATTCCAGCTGCTTCTGCCAGTCGGCGCCGGCTGCGGCCGTGCCGAAGCGTATCTTTTTAAATTCTTTGGGAAACTCTTTGGCAAAAAAGTCGAGGAGCTTTTGCGCTTCCGGTGAGCCGGCCACATATTCAATACCGGCGTAGATGTCTTCGGTGTTTTCGCGGAAGATCACCATATCTACGTTCTCAGGAT
>Ga0265314_10006427_pt1 | contig 10409 bp, 10 predicted proteins | sample 4126metaG_FD_203106 | JGI IMG/M metagenome (GOLD analysis project Ga0265314, IMG submission 203106) | Rhizosphere microbial communities from Carex aquatilis grown in University of Washington, Seatle, WA, United States - 4-1-26 metaG | ecosystem: Host-associated > Plants > Roots > Rhizosphere >... | reverse complement strand
GCCGTTCGAGGCGCTGCTGGAAAAGACCGTGCGCATGATCGATGCCGATACGCGCCGCGCGCTGGCGGAGAAGCTGGGCACCCGCGCGGAAACGCCGCTGCCGCTGCTCAATGAATTCTATTTCGATGCGCCGGCCGAAACGCGCGACGCGATCGTGCTGCGCAATGCACTGCTGGAAGATGGCAGGCAACCCGAAGTGCCCGGCGCGGACGAAACGAAAATCATCGCCGCCGCGCGCACCACGGCCACGGGCGAATTCGCCGCCGCCTTTGCGAAGATGCTGGGCATCGAGCCGGGGACCGCCGAACGCATCCTGCACGACCATTCCGGCCGCGCGCTCGCCATCGCCTGCAAGGGCGCCCATCTGACCCGTGCCACCTTCTCCGCCCTCGCGCTTATCACCGAAGCCGGCGGCGGAGCGGCAGACACCCGCGAACGTTTGTCGAGCTTCGACTCCGTCCCACTCACCGGGGCGGAACGCCTGCTCGGCTTCTGGCGGACGCGCAACGCGGCGTGAGTGTGTTAGACTTCGCCGCGAAGTCACTGCGCGAGAACCGGATATGCCGGAAGAAGATCTGGTCGTCATCCCACTGCCGACGCTCGACAACGCCGTCACCTACGCGACCGCGCGGCTGATCGAGGAAAAAGGCCGTCCCTTCGCGGAAGCCATCGCCGCGATCCCCAACACGGTGTTCGCGCCGCCGCGCAAGATTTCGCTGTCGCCTTACAGCCTCACGCGCCTACGGCTGGGATCGCACGGACGGCCGTCTCTCTATCTCTACGAAGGCATGATCCTGCCACCTGCACCCACGCACCAATAGGCGATCAGCCTTCCGCGTGAACGTCGTGACGTTCGCGGGTTTTGGCGAATTTGAGCTTGGTCAGCTTGTCGGACACATAGCCCAGTTCCCACGACGACTTGGCGAGGAATACGGGCGCGCCATCGCGGTCCGTCGCCATCTGGTTGCGGTAGGTGGTGATCAACTTTTCGAGCTCGGTCTCGTCGCCCGTGACCCAGCGCGCGGTGTCGTAAGGCGAGGCTTCCAGATCGACGTCGAGATCGTATTCGGCGTTGAGGCGCGATTTCAGCACTTCCAGCTGCAGCTGCCCCACCACGCCGACGATCCATTGCGCGCCGAGCATCGGCTTGAACACCTGCGTCACGCCTTCTTCCGCCAGACTCTCCAGCGCGCGCGTCAGATGCTTCTGCTTCATCGGATCGGCAAGGCGCACGCGGCGCAGGATTTCCGGCGCGAAGTTCGGAATTCCGGTGAACACCACGTCGCCACTTTCAGAGAGTGTATCGCCCACGCGCAGAACGCCGTGGTTGGGAATGCCGATGATGTCGCCGGGCCAGGCTTCGTCCACGGTCTCGCGCTCCTGCGCGAAGAAGAGGATCGGATTGTGGATGCCGATGGCTTTGCCGGTGCCCGATTGCTTCAGCTTCATGCCGCGCCGGAATTTGCCCGATGCCAGACGCAGGAACGCCACGCGATCACGATGGTTCGGGTCCATGTTGGCCTGCACCTTGAACACGAAGCCGGTCACTTCGGCGTCGGACGGCTTGACCTCCTTGCCCTTGGCCGTTTGCGGGCGCGGCGGCGGTGCGTGCTCGGCAAGGCCCCTGATGAGATCCTTCACGCCGAAATTCTTCAGCGCCGATCCGAAATAGACCGGCGTCAGGTGTCCTTCGTGATAGGTGGCGGCGTCGAAACGCGGCAGGCCCGCGCGCGCCAGCTCCACCTCTTCCTCGAACTTGCCGCGGATGTCGTCCGGCAGCATCGCCAGCATGGCGTTGGCGCCGACGCGTTCGTCCTTGCCGAAGACCGAGAAGTCATCTGCATAAAAATCGTAGGTGCCTTTGAAGTTCAGCCCCATTCCCGCGGGCCAGTTGACCGGCGCACATTCCAGCTGCAGTTGATCGGCGATTTCGTCCAGCAACTCCAGCGGATCGCGCGCTTCGCGGTCCATCTTGTTGATGAAGGTCATGATCGGGATGTCGCGCAGACGGCAGACTTCAAACAGCTTGCGTGTCTGCGCCTCGATCCCCTTCGCCGCGTCGATCACCATCACCGCGCTGTCGGCGGCGGTGAGCGTGCGATAGGTGTCTTCCGAGAAGTCCTCGTGACCCGGCGTGTCGAGCAGGTTGAACACCGCGCCGCCATATTCGAACGTCATCACCGCGCTGGTCACGGAGATGCCGCGCTCCTGCTCGATCTTCATCCAGTCGGACTTGGCGCGCCGCGCCTCGCCGCGCGCCTTCACCGCGCCCGCAGCCCGGATCGCGCCGCCGAGCAGCAGAAGGTGCTCGGTCAGCGTGGTTTTGCCGGCGTCCGGATGCGAAATGATTGCGAAAGTCCGGCGCCGGGCGGCTTCTGTGGCAGGCGTTTGCGACATGGCGCGGGGAGTAGCAGGGCGCAAAGACCCACGCAATCGGGCTTTTTAGACGTCGGGCGGATTTGACGGTAGAGTTGCGGCCAACCATCGGGGGGTGGATCATGAAAATCACCGCAACATGCATGGCCGTTTTCGCAGCGTTGCTTTTCGCGCCGCAAGCGATGAGCGCAGCCAAGGCGCCAGATCGCGTTGGGCCTTTCCTCAACTTCTGCGTCAAGCATCACCAGGACTGCATGACCAGTCTTGTCGTCGACGAGATCGCGACGAACCTCTCGGAAAATTCCGGCCAGTGCGATATTCCTCGGGGCATCGAGACCGACGCCGGCAACGCACAGGTTCTCGATTGGCTGAAAGCGCACCCGGAAAGCCATACTCTGCCGCTACACGACGGCATGCAGGCCGCGATGAAAAGCATCTGGAATTGCGCGGCGGCAGTGAAAACCGGCATGACGTCAATGGGTACGCCGGACACGATCGGGCCATTCCTCGCCTTTTGCGAAGACAAGCATCACTACGCCAAGTGCGCGAACGAAATCGTGGGCGACAACATGGCGGTCTATGCCGGAACCAAAGGGCTGAACGACAGCGCGAAAGGCCATTGCCCATCGCCCGATGACATCGACACGCCGGAGCTGACCCGGAAAATCCTGGGATGGCTTCACGAGCACCCCGAACTGAACGATCAGGACACCGAGACATCGATCTGGGCCGCAGGCGACTCACTCTGGCCATGCCATTGACGGGAAAATAGCCGCCCGGATTACACCACGGGCTCGTCCACGAAGGTGCGGCCTTCGCGATCTTCGATCTCCACGATCCAGAGGTCGGGATCAAACTTGATCTGCTTCTCGAACCAGGCGCGCGCCTTCTCGTCGTCTGTCGCATCGCCCAGCGGCTTCACCCAGACGAGTTCGCCCTCGCCACGCCGAGCCTGCGACAACACCAATGACGTGCCGTCGAGCTTGGAGATTTTGAGAAGAATCGCGCCGGATTCCTCCACCCCCTTGCGCACGACATAAGCCTGCGCGCCCGCCACCTCCACGCGGCGGATGAGGGCACGAACGAACAGGCCGGCTTTGAGACGGGGTGCGGTCACGCCGCAGCGTTGCGAGCGCGGGCTTCGACGTCAAGCCGTACGGGCGCCGTCGCGATGCGCTCGCCGGTGGCGCTGAGCGCCGCATAGGGCAGGAACACGCGCACCGTGGTACCTTCGCCGAGCCTGGATTCGATCTTCGCTTCGCCGCCATGCATCATGGCGATGGCCTTCACCAGCGCGAGACCAAGGCCGGTGCCTTCCTGCGTGCGCGTATGTGCACCTTCCACCTGCTCGAATGGCTGGCCAAGGCGCTTCACGTCCTCCGGCGAAATGCCCATGCCGGTGTCGCTGACGGCGATCTCGATGCCGTTGGCGCGGCGCATGGCCAACACACGCACCTCACCGCCGCGCGGCGTGAATTTCACGCCGTTGGACAGCAGATTCATGACGATCTGCTTCACCGCGCGCTTGTCGGCGAAGATGTTGTGCGCCTCGGGCGCGACACCCACGCGCAGGATGACGCCTTTGCGGTCCGCCTGCAGTTTCACGAAGCGCGCCGCCTGATCGGCGACTTCGGCCAGATCGAAGGTCTCCTCGGAAAGATCGAACTTTCCGGCCTCGATCTTCGACATGTCGAGAATGCCGTTGATGAGCTCCAGCAAATGGCTGCCGCTTTCGTTGATGAGGCGCGCATATTCCAGATAGCGGGGCGAGCCGACGGGACCGAACATCTCATGCGTCATCACTTCGGAGAAGCCGATGACGGCATTGAGCGGGGTGCGCAGTTCGTGACTCATATTGGCAAGGAAGCGCGATTTGGCGCGGCTGGCCTCCTCCGCGATATCGCGCGCATCGATCAGCGCGCGCTCATGCTGCTTGCGTTCGGAAATGTCGCGCGTGACCGCCACGATCTCCGCCGCCGTGCCGTTCACCGGCGTGGCCGGGCGGCAGCGCATCTCGGTCCACACATAGCTGCCGTCCGTGCGTTTGAGGCGGACCTCGGCGGCGGCGGCGCGGCCGAAGTAACTCGCCTCCACGAAGGCCGCCTGCAGGACTTTCAAATCGTCGGCATGCACCAGCGCGGCCGGCGCGAGGCCCAGCAGCGATTCCGGCGCACGGTCCAGGATGGTCTGCGCGGCGGGGCTGGCGAACCGGATGCGCCCGTCCGCGGAATGGCGCGTGATGAGATCCATCGCGTTGTCCGCCAGGAAACGATACATCGCGGCGCCTTCCGCAGCGGCGTCGTCTGCCGCGCGCTGACGGTCCTGGGTGGCGACGGCAACCAGCGCGGACTGCATTACCGCCGCCAGAACGGAGATCGCGTAGAACGCCCAACCTGGCGCAAAAAGCCGCGACTCGGGAAGCTCGCCCAGCGCCTGCAGCAGCGCGACCATGAGAAGTGCGATGGCGGCCGCGCTGCCGGCGCGCCACACGGTCTGTCGGCCCCCAGCCAGTGCCGCTTCCGCGGGCACGAGCGCAAACCACACAATCAGAGGAGACGTCATGCCGCCGGTGATCGCGACGAGATAGCCGATCAGGCCAGCGAAGCTTGCCAGCGCCAGCGTCTCCAGCGAATCCAGCTTGATGGGCGTGTAGCCGAGGAGCGCCAGAACTACGGGGAACATGAGGCCGCCGATGGCGATCCATTCGGCGATTCCAGGCGTGCCGACAATCGCGACGAACACTGCGGCGAGGCCCACGCCCACGCCTGCCTTGGCAGCCTGAACGACCATGAATCGCCGGCGCTGGGCGGCAAGTTCCGCTCCTTCCGGCGTGATGATCGTTCCGTAAATTGCCATTATCTCCGCGCTCTTTCGGCGTGGCGAATCCCGCATCCAATCTGGCTTGTCAAACTTAATGAAACTTGAACGCCGGGGAACTTCGTTCGTTAATTCGCAAGCTTTGCGGCAACCGCCATTCATTGCTCATTAACAATGATGGCGTGATTCCGGCCGCTCGCCTATTGGCGCAAGGATTCAGCAAGCCCACTTCGCCAGACTTCCCCCAACAAAGGTGGGGGCCGGCGTGGTTTTGGCGGCACGCGCGCACAGCGCGGTTCAGATGCATTCTGACGTGTCGCAGGAGCTGCTCCCGGCGTTGGATAGCCTGCGCGTGGCAGTCACGCTGTTCGACGCCGCCGAACGCCTCACCTATTGCAGCCGGCACTTCAACTACATCTTCCGCGCCCTGCCGAATCGCGAATCGCTCATCGGACGCACCTATGAAGAGCTGATTCGGATGGAGCTCGCCTGCGGCGAGACCTCGACCGAAGGCACCCAGGATACGGAAAGCTACATCGCCTATCGCCGCGCGCAGCTGCGCAGCGGAGAATATGCGCCGCGCGACGTCGAACTGGCCGACGGCCGCATCGTCGAGGTGAAGGCCCGGCAGACGGACAAGGGCGGCTGGATCGTGCTGTGGAGCGACGCGACACAGGCCCGTCACCTGCTCCGCCGTCTGGAAACCGCCGTCGATCTGTCGGCCGATGCCTTTGCCTTCTGGGATTCCGGCGACCGGCTTATCCTGTGCAGCGCGTTCTTTGCGGAACTGCACGGCTATCGTTCGTCCGAAGAGATGATCGGCGAACATTTCCGTGACGTGGTGGTGACCGCGGTCCGCCGTGACCGCTTCCGGATCGACGGTGACATCGAAGACTGGATCGAGCGCCGGATCGACACCCATGGCGCACCGGCCGGCGCTTTGACCTTGCAGACCCATTCCGGCGCTGCATTTCTCGTGCGGGACCGCGCCACACGCGACGGTGGCCGCGCCACCGTATTCACCGATGTCACCGAGCGGCAACGCGCCGAACGCGCGCTCACAGAGCAGGGCGCGGCTCTCGAAAAGACGAACAAGGCGCTGAAAACCTCCGAATTCGAGGCGCGGCGCCAGGCCAAATATCTCTCCGATCTCACCAAGCGGCTGGGCGCCGCGGAAGCCGAAGCCGATACCGCCAAGACCGCGCTCTTGCGCACGATGAGTCATGAACTGAAGACGCCATTGAACGCCATTCTGGGTTTCTCCGATCTGCTGCGCATGTCGGCGGATCGTTTCCAGCCGGAACAGATTTCGGAATATGCGGGGCTGATCCACCAGGCGGGCGGCAATCTGCTGAAGCTGATCAACCAGATTCTGGACCTCACCAAGATCGCCGCGAACCGCTTTCCGCTGCGCCGCCGCGCCTTGCCGGCGGGCGGCGCGATCTGGTCGGCGGCGGATTCACAGTCCGGACGGGCAGCGGAAAAAAACATCACGCTCGAGATCGCCGATTGCGGAGCCGATCTGCTCGTCGACGCCGATGAGAATGCCTTGGCAAACATCATCGGTCAGCTCGTCGAGAACGCCGTCAATTTCACGCATGCCGGCGGTTACATCCGCATCAGCGCAGCGCGGCACGCCAACCTTGTCCGCTTTGTCGTTGCCGACAACGGCCCCGGCGTCAGCGCGGAAGATCTTTTCCGCATCCAGCGGCCGTTCGAGCAGGCCGGGCGCAGCATGACGGATCACGCGCATGGCGCGGGCCTCGGACTTCCCCTCGCGCAGGGTCTCGCGGAACTCCACGGCGGCAAGCTGACAATTGCCAGCGTGCCCGGCGAAGGCTTCACCGCAACGCTGGATATTCCCGCCGCGTGACGCGCCTTGTGTTTTTTTGGGACAGATTGCTCAAACTTGAATCGAAGAAACGCAAAACTCGTTTTTGTTTTGAGTTGAATTCACACGTGTGAAGAAACTCTTGCTTGTTCCTGATTGAGGACAGCATCCGGTTCGATTAAACTTTAGCGATTGATTTTAGTACCCGGCAGCACGGCACCGAACATGATCTCCCGCGTTGGGGACGTAAGAGGGTTGCCATGATTTTCAGAGCGGTGTTCTGGATTGCGGTTGTAGCGGTGCTGATGCCCCGCGAGCCAGACCTCGGTCTGGGCCGTCCGGGCGCGTCTTCGGGAAACCTGCTCTCCAAACTGACCAGCCTGATCGAACCCGGCCAGTCTGCCTGCCAGGGCCACGAGGTAGCCTGTGCCGCGGCAAACGGCATGCTCCCGAAAGTGAATGTGCCCGATTTCGCAGCGAATGGCCTCGCCGACGTGAAGGCCCAATTCGAGGAAGCAAGGCGCGAGCGCGAAGCCGGCAGGCACGGCTAAAATCGGGGCCGATTGACAGCACCTTCCCGCTTCCGCCCAATCGCGGCGGAGGCGGCCCATGACAGATTTCAAACCCGAAGATCATCGCGTGATGCCCTTGCGCGGCTTCGAGGAGCTTCGCATCGGCGAGATATTCAAGAGCCCGTCGCGCACCGTGGGCGATGCGAACTTCGCGGCGTTCCAGGCTGTCAGCCTCGACAATCATCCGATCCATTACGATGTCGAATACTGCAAGAAGCTCGGCTATCCCGCGCCGCTGGCGCACGGGCTCCAGGTTTTGAGCTTCACGGCCGCCGGCGCGGGACTGTTTCCGCATGTCATCGGCGAAAGCCTGATCGGCTTCATCGAGGTGAGCGCGAAATTCCTCAAAGCGGTTTATCCCGGCGACACTCTGTATCCGGCGCTTAAGATCATCGAACTGGTTCCGCAGCGCACCACGGGCATCGTGGCCATGCGCGCCACGGTGCACAACCAGAAATCCGAACTCGTCCTCGACGGCGTGCACAGATACCTGCTCAAGCTGAAGCGCTGACTTCTGCGCGCCAGACACGCACGCGATGCTTGTTAGAGCGTGTCGCAATGCCGTAATGCGCGGCGAGGCGATCAAGCGCGATCTGCAGCACCACCTTGGCGGAGCGCACCGGCCAGGCATTCGTCGCTTCCACCGTCTCCAGCCCTTTCAGATGGCAGCACACATCGAAGAGAAGATCCGACAGGCCGGGGCCCACGCTCGCCATCGCCAGACGGAAGCGCTGGCGCGCGGCGATGAGCTTTTCCGTCATCGGCGCGGATTTGGCGCCGCGCGCGGAATTGGCGATCGGCGCCGTGAGATCGGCGCACAAACGCGGCATCAATCCGGCGAGCGTGAAATCCTGGCGCAGCCTTTCGCCTGCTTCGAACTGCACTGGCGTGATCTGGCCGCGGAAGCGAAGCCGCGCGATCGGCGACTCGACCTCGTTGACGGTCACATCGCGCATGCCGTCCGGCATCATCATGCGGTACGACTCCAACTCCTGCCGTGCCGCGCCGAACGGATCGGGCGCGCCGCTCTTTGCAAGCCAATCCGCGCCTGCGTCACTGATCGCGAAGGTTTCCGGTGTCGTGCCGCGCGGCGCGATCCAGCCGCGCATGCGGAACTCCTCCACGATCACCGCCGAGACGCGCATGGTGCGGCCCGCGCGCTGCGATCCTGCGAGCGCGAATTGCGCACCCGTCTCCGGCGCAAGAAAGAGCCGCTGGCCCGCCAACCGCCGCAGCACGCGCCGCCCCTCCCGCTCCGCTTCGAAATGGCCGACATGCGACTTCGCTTTTCCCGTCCACGCCTTTCCCAAGGCACTTGTTTCTTTGTTCATTATTTGTTCTCTTCTGCGCTTGTCACGGCGCCCCATGGGCCGCGTTTCTATCAAATTAAGCCTTCCAAGGCGGCTTGTCAATATAAATAGTCCTATTTTTGGAAATAATATGTTTTCTCAGAAGATTCAGGTATTTGCGATGCCGCATCCCGCCCGCTAACCAGCCCGCATGAGTCCGTTCGCGCTCGTCGCAATTCTGATGTGCCTCGTCGCACTCGCCGGCTGGGCGAACACGATGACGCTCAAACTGCCGCATGGCGTGGCGATGCTGCTGGCTGGCCTGATGGGCGCGCTCGCCGTCTTCGCCCTGCAGTGGCTGATGCCGCAGCTGGCGCTGCTGGACGAGATCGAACGCATCGTCGGCGGCATCGATTTCGCGCAGACCGTCACCGGCTACATGCTGGCGTTCCTGCTGTTCGCGGGCGCGATGCAGGTGGACCTTGGCGAGTTTCGCAAGCGCTGGATCGCCATCACGACGCTGGCGACCCTGGGCGTCGGCGCCTCCATCGTCATCGTGGGCTTCGGCCTTTATCTGATCGCGCAGGCGCTCGGGATCGCGTTGCCACTCGTCTGGACGCTCGTCTTCGGCGCGCTCATCAGCCCAACCGATCCCGTGGCCGTGCTGGCGACGGTGCGTTATGTGCGGATACCCAAATCCCTGACCGCGATCCTGCAGGGCGAAGCGCTGTTCAACGACGGCGTCGGCATCGTCGCCTTCACGGCGCTCGTCGCGGTGGCGACCGGCACGGGCGATACCAGCGCCGGTCACGCCGTTTTCTCCGTGGTCGTCGAAGCTCTGGGCGGACTGGCGCTCGGCATGGCGGCGAGCTGGCTGGTCATCCACCTGATGGGAACGGTGGATGATTTCGCCGTCGAAACGAGCATGTCCATCGCGCTGGCGATGTCGGTCTATGCGGGCGCGCAAGCCCTGGGTCTATCCGGCGCCATCGCAGCGGTTGGCGCGGGCATGCTGTTCGGCGGCCAGCGCGCCAAAAAGGCAATGGAAGGCGAAACGGCGCCCTACCTCACCTATTTCTGGACGCTGGTGGACGAGATCCTCAACGCGCTGCTTTTCCTGCTGCTCGGCGTCGAGATGATCGCCGTGCCGTTCTACCAGCACGAGATCGGCCTCATTGCCGGCGCGATTCCGCTGGTGCTGCTCGCCCGCTTTGCCGTGGTGCTGCCGTGGGGCGCCTGGTACCGCAGCCATCACCGCGAACGCGGCGCGACCGCCATTCTGGGCTGGGGCGGACTGCACGGCGCATTGTCGCTGGCGCTGGCGCTTTCCCTGCCGCGCGGCGACGAGCGCACGGTACTTCTGGCCGTGACCTATGCCGTCGTGGCATTCTCCATTGCCGTGCAGGGCCTGAGCTTCGGGCCGATGGTGCGCCGCCTCAAACAAGAACGGAAAGCATGACGTGATGTTGAAGACTCTCGGCATTGTTTCTCTCGCCGCCCTTATGCTTGCCGGCTGCGCCGTAT
>Ga0265314_10006426_pt1 | contig 10410 bp, 6 predicted proteins | sample 4126metaG_FD_203106 | JGI IMG/M metagenome (GOLD analysis project Ga0265314, IMG submission 203106) | Rhizosphere microbial communities from Carex aquatilis grown in University of Washington, Seatle, WA, United States - 4-1-26 metaG | ecosystem: Host-associated > Plants > Roots > Rhizosphere >... | reverse complement strand
AAAGATCCCCACGTCCGGGATTCGCCGCTATCGCTTGCTGATCCGCCGCGATGGCCTGACTCAGCTGGCCCTTCGCAGCCAGCACCTCGCACAATTCCATCCAGGCAGCAGAATTGTGCGGGTCGAGAGCGGTTGACTTCTCGAGTGCGGTCTGAGCAGCGTTCAAATCTTTCTTTCCGTGAAATAGCACGTCTCCAAGCAATGCGTAAAAAGCACTGTTAGCGGGTGTTGCCGCAATTTGTGCTTTCACCGCAGAGATTGCGTTTTCTGGCTGCTTCGCGCCAATAAAGGCGCTCACCAGTCCCCGCAGTGAATCCAAGGAGTTCGAGTTACGTTTCAGGGCATCTTGATAGGCCACGATGGCGTCGTTGTATCGCGTCTGGCTCAATCGCAGGTTGCCCAGTTGGACGTAGCCGAAGGCATCCCGTGGATTGACAGCAATGGCTTCGCGCGCATCCTGCTCGCCAGCCTCGAATTGCTGCATGTTGATGTGAGAGAGCGCTCGCAGACCAAAGCCTTCAGATACGTGGGGTTCAAGCCGGATAAGTTGGGTGGCCGCATTCTCAAGCGAACGCATGTCACCCTGCTCGAGTGCGGCATCGGCAATCGAGCGCTCGGCATCGAGGGAATTGGGATCGAGGCGCAACGTCTCCTCCCACTCGGCCCTTGCGTGCTGAAGATCGCCCTGCTTCTGGAATGCCACTCCTAATACATAGTGCGCTTCACTGTCATCCGGTGCATTTCGGATGACGCCCTGCAGCGCTTGCACGGCGTCGGCCGCATGTCCCTCGCTGATCTGCATCTGGCTGCGGTAAAGCAGCGCGTCGCTGTCGTTTGGAGAGGCCCGCAGAATCTCCTCGTCAAACCGGTGGGCCTCGTCGAAGCGCTTTATCTGGATAAGCAACTGGATATACTTTTTCTTGATCTGCAGATCGCTGGGGTGCTGCTGATACAGCACTTCGTATTGAGCAACTGCTTTGTCCAGATCGCCGGTGATGAAGTAGAAGTTACTAAGGTCGAGAAGGCTCTGGGGATTGTTGGGAATGTCGCGTCGCGCCTCTATCAGTATCTGCTCCGCAGCCGCATTCTTGTGCTCTGTCTCGAGCAGTCTTGCCAGCGCCTCCCGCGGTTCCATGTTTTGCGCTGAGACAGCCATCGCTTCCCGGAACTCATGTTCCGCTTCATCCAGGCGATTTTGCGATTCGTAGAAGTTCCCGAGCAGGACCCATGCCTCAGCGGACTGAGGATTAAGTTCAGTAACCTTCTTCAGACTCACCTCGGCCGCATTGGAATCGCCGCTCTTCATCTGCAGCAACGCGAGACTCACGTAGAGTTCCCACCGACCCGGAGCCAATGCGATGGTTTTCTGCGTCTCGCTGATCGCCTCTGGAATCTTCCCTTCCCCAGCCAGTAGAGCCGCATCCAGAGAATGAACGGCAGGATCAGCCGGCCTTAGCCGGAGCAGAAGACTTGCCTGCTGTTCTGCCTGGTCGAATTTGTGGTCCGCGACGAATTGATTCGTCATTGCAATTCGGGTCTGATAATCGCTCGGTCGAAGCCGAACCACTTCGCCAAACTCCTGTTCAGCCAGATCCTGCTGCTGCAACTTCAAGTCGGTCTCGGCCAACTGAAGGTGAGCATCGGCAAACGCAGGATCGATCTTGACGGCATTGCTGAACTGAATCGACGCCTCGCGATACTTGCCCTTCTCAAAGTATTGCTGACCGCTTTGAAAGTACTTCTGCTTGCGCACATTCGGATCGAGCGAGCATGCGGACGCGAGCATGGCTGTAAGAGCGATGGCCCACCCCAGTTGCCGTTTTGTAAGGATTTTCAATTGCCTATCTTTCAATGGTGGAATGGGCATTTGGTTCTACTCGATAGACTGTTCTTCGTGTGTCGAAGCGAAACTGTTAACACCTGACGATGTTTGCGGCGTCGATGCCGCGCGTTGCATTGCGCGTATCCACCACAAGCTTCGCGCGACTCACAATATCGCCGTAGTCATATTGCGAATGGTCAGTAACGATCACAATACAATCGAATTCCGGTAGACGGTCAAGCGGAGTGCTGGTCATGTTCAGGGAGTACTTGCGGCCCCTACCCACCGTCGGGAAAAACGGATCGTTATATTCCACTCGCGCCCCGCGCTTCTGCAATAACTCGATGATCGTGAGGGAGGGTGACTCACGCAGGTCATCAATATCGCGCTTGTATGCCAAGCCGAGCACAAGTACGTTTGATCCACACAGCGCCTTGCCCTGCTGACTTAGTGCTTCAATGATGTTCTCAATCACAAAGTACGGCATCTGCAGATTCACTTCGCCTGCAAGTTCGATAAACCGCGTCCTGAAATCGAACTCTCTGGCCTTCCAGGAAAGATAAAACGGATCTATGGGAATGCAGTGGCCGCCAAGGCCGGGTCCCGGATAGAAGGCCTGAAACCCAAAAGGCTTAGTCTTAGCTGCATCGATGACTTCAAACAGATCAATATCCATTCGCATGCAAAGCTGCTTTAACTCGTTTACCAGGGCAATGTTGACGCAACGATAGATGTTCTCTAGCAGCTTCGTCATCTCCGCGGCCGCTGGCGACGATACACGCACTGTGCGCGTAAAAATCGCACCGTAAAGATCTGAAGCCATATCGGTCGCTACCGATCCACATCCACCCACGACCTTCGGAATGTCGCGCCTCGCTACGGTATCATTGCCGGGATCTTCACGCTCAGGAGAAAATGCCACGTAGAAGCCTTGGGCGGCCGCATCGCGCGCCGCGCGCAGGCCGCCGGCATTGCCCAGCTCCAGCAGAGGGACTACGACCTCTTCGGTCGTGCCGGGATAGGTTGTGCTCTCCAAGACAATCAGCTGTCCCTCATGCAAATAAGGTGCAATGCTGCGCACAGTATCTTTCACATAACTGAGGTCGGGCTCGTGGTACTCATTTAGAGGCGTGGGTACACAGATGATTACAACATCCATTTCGCGGACAGCAGCATAGTCCGTCGTGGCTTGGAAGCCCTTCTCCAGCGCTAGCTGTATCTCAGTAGCAGGAATTCGAACTATATATGATCCGCCACTATTCAGTTTCTCGACCTTACTGGAATCGACATCGAAGCCAGTTACTCGAAAGATCTCATCACTGAATAGGAGTGCAAGCGGCAGACCCACGTAGCCCATTCCAATAATGCCGATGCGAAGATCCCGGGTCTTGACGCGATGAGCGAATGGACTACTGGTGGTTGTAGATGCAATGGTCACAGGTTCTCCTCATTTGCCAGATGGTCAGATTGCGAAACTCCACTTTGCGGCACAAGTTCAGGTCAGTTCCCTACGGTCTCCGGTCTTCAATCGTTGTCTCTTGGCGAAGAGGCCCCAGATCGCTAACTTCGCATGCGATGCTTACGATAGATCCGGCTGGGGCACCTGGGGTTCGAGCAAATTGAAGCCAACTACATTTTCGAGGTAACGCATATAGTGTGCACGTCTGACGAACGCCGCACAAAGGTCTAATCCTCAACAGGATGAATATTTACGAACAGAATTCCGCTGGCTATAATCGCGCTATGTTAGCGGCTCAAAATGAAGCTACTGGCAGAACCGGGGGGGGCGATGTCTTTAGGACGAATCTGCGCAATAACGGCTGACTGTTATCCTTCAGATCCTCTGGTGAGACGAACAGCGGAAGCGGCTGCGCGTTGTGACTATGAATACCACGTAATATGCTCCTTGGACGAGGGACAGTTATCTGAAGAGGTGTACAACGGCGTACATGTACATCGTGTCTGCATAAGAGGCAGGAAGAATAAGCCCATTGGAAGAATAACGGCAATGCCCTTTTGCACGATGATGATGTTGTGGTCGTGGTTCGCCTTTATCGTCTTCCAAAAGGTCGCACGCATACATCTCAAATTGAACTTTGATCTGATTCACGCACACAATCTCCCGGACTTTCTCGTGTTTTCAGCGTTGGTACCCAAACTCCTGGGCGCTAAAGTCGTTCTGCACGTGCAAGATGTTGCACCCGAGTTAGTGGCAAGCAAATTTAACGGGCGATTCAAGCGGATATTGGTGCTACTGGCTAAATTGCAAGAACACTTATCCACTGCATTCGCAGATCACGTTTTAACAGTAGGATTGCCAATGGAACAGCGCCTACTCAAGCGCGGCGTTCCGCCGAAGAAGTTAAGCATTGTCCTCAACAGTGCTGATCCAAACATGTTTCCAATCGAAAAACGCACGGAGCCTTTTCTCCGCGAGCCAACGAGAGATCGTCCGCTGATCCTCATGTTCCATGGAACACTCGCTTACCGCTCTGGCGTCGATATCGCTATCGCTGCTCTTGCTAAGGCGCGTACCGTGGCTCAGCACCTTTGTATGCGCGTAATGGGCGCCGGAGCATCATTGCTAGACTTACAAGAAATGACGAAAAGACTGGGCGTCGCTGATTACGTGGTCTTTATCCCGTGGCGCCCTATTGACGCAGTAGCCGACTTTATTGCAGAAGGCGACATCGGGATTATTCCATATCGTTCAGACGGCTTCATGGATCTACTCTTGCCAACTAAAGCTTATGAGTATGCATTGATGCGCCGGCCGATGATTGCTTCTGACATTTCCGGTATTCGCTCGATGTTTCGCTCTGGATCGACTATTCTTTGTGAGCCAGCAAGCGTCGATAGTTTTGCAGACGCAATCATCGATCTCTACAATCATCCCAGAAGGCGGGATGAACTGGTCACAAGTGCGGAAATCGACAATTTGGATTATAGATGGGAAGTTTCCGCAGAGCACTACACGGACGTGCTTGCGTCGTTAATATCGCGAAAGAGGAGTCGACACACTAAGCGGAAGAACACCAGTTCTGCGCAATAGTTGTTACTGTGGCTCGATGCATTGAGATGACCTAATGGGATGGACTCACTTCTACGGGGCGGGTCCATCCCATTAAGTCAGAGATAAGCTCCCAGTGCGCTAAGCTAACTCTCACACATGCAAAATTATCCATGCGCACTTTTTGACAGCCTCACTTCACAAGACTCTTTACCAAATCAATATACTCCGGCACTCTGGTCGCCCAATTGTTCTTCTCAACAAACTGGCGCCCGTTATTAACAAGACTGTTCCGGAGAGAGGAATCCTTATAAAGCGATGTCACAGCATTGACGAATGAGTCTTCATTTTCAGACTCGAAGTAGCACAAAAGAGAATCGTCATAAAGATAACTCTCAATTTTTGTTCGGCTAGCAACAACCGGGATCCCGACTGCCATGAACTCAGGAATCTTCGTACTGGCCGCTTCATTGCCAAAAACATCACTCGCCATCTTCGGCACCAAACCCAAATTGCACTCCGCCATGCAGTCAGACACCAGCTCGAAAGGCACGAGTTCGTCAAAAATAACCTTAGCTTCAAGGTGTAATTCCTGAGATAGTTTTAGGAGATCGGCTTTGGCCGGTCCATCTCCTTGAATGTGCAGCTCTACCTCAGGTATTTCTTGTTGGATCTTGCTTAATGCTCGGATCGCTAAGTCCACGCCCTGATGGTGTTGTAAGCTTCCGGGGTACAGTAATCGGAATCTGTTATCTGTTCGTTTCATTTGGCGCGGGTAAAAGAGTTCGGTATCCGGATAATACCAAAATACACTGCACTTAGAGGCAATAGCAGATCGCTGGACCACACGCTCGTACCACAGCGGATTTGCCACTATTACGTGGTCCGCAAAGCGCGCAGACAGCCTTTCGACGCGTTTCAAGATACGAACCGCGAGGCAATTCTCTTTCTTCTTGAACTTACTGGCATAGAGTTCGGGCACCAAATCACGGAGGTCCAGAATCACGGGGCATCCTAGTAGTTTTGGAATCAGCGCCGAGAACACTAGGAAGTCGGGTATGGACTGAACATGAATCACGTCATAGGGTTTCCGCCAGTGTTTCCATGTAATGATAGCGGCGGCGCGAAACAGAAATGATCCGAGATGTAAAATGTGGCTGATTCGACTGCGCTCAACGGGGGAGCGATTCTGGATGCGGTATACATTCACGCCGTCGATCACTTCATTTCTGGGCAGGTGCGATCTACGAACGGCAATAACATCTACCTCGTTGTCGGGAGACCTGAACGCCTTCGCGAACTGCCTCATGTGCGTGTTGGACTCGTAAAACCGGTGTGCTACCAAACATAGTCTCATGTCGCTATTCAACGCCTTGCCAAGTAATGAGTTTGCAATTTGAGACCAGACAAAGGGCCGCGAATCGTTGGGCCTCTTCCACTTCACGACGGCGCCAGATCTCCCGGCAGCCAGGATGAATTCCCACTTCTAAAACCCCCTTTCGTTTCAGTTTGCGTTGTATCACTTTTGGCCATCCGTAGTCCCCTGAGGAAGCCGGCATGTACATATAATCGGTGGTGAGGAAAGTACGACGCAGCGTCGCGCTCGAACCATAGGTGAGCCAAAACACCGGCCGAGCAATAGGTATGTGCAGATAGACATTCTGGAGGCAGCGAACCCGTCGAATCCCAAATCTTGGCAGTACTTGCCGCAATGCTTCTAGAAACGGGCTGAACTTGTGAAGGTGACAGTGGCTGTCAACATGTGAAATGGAAATGCCATAGTCTCTGATGAGGCCGAGCTGCGCAGAGGTTTCCTGAATAATGTCCGCGACAGTCACCTGACCCCGGATAGCCGCAAGGCGTAGCCGGTTAGCGGTCAAGAAACGTCCGTCATTTCCCACCAATGAAGGTATCGATCTTGCCTCCATCACAGGATGTTCAGTCGTGGTCCACGTATAGGTCAAGTGTACCCCGAAGCTGAACTCAGGATGGGCACGAGCGAAGTTAGCCGCCTCCCTTGTAGCGGGCATATTTGCCATAATGCTGGCACTCGTGAGGACACCGCGTTGAAAGCAGTCGATAGTGGCCTTGGCAGTGTCGGCATCGAAACCAAAATCGTCCGCATTGATAATAACCATCATCCTTGTTTTCTATCACCTGCATTATGCCAAAGTTACCATAACAGAAAGTCTAGCCTCGTCGTGGGCAACGTGCGCAGCGGTCTTATCGCGGCCATCTTGACCAGTCTCACCTCATCCTATCGCCGCCACGTCGCGGACCCGCAACTCTACCTGACCCGGTTTCTGGTTAACTTGCCGGCGGCGCGCAACAACGACCTGCCCGCACGGCTACCCGACCCCTGGAAAGCCGCTCAGAGAACACGGCCGCTCGCTCCGAAACAGGGGATCGTAGCGCACATTAAGGGAGCTCTAATGCAGACCGATGGGTTGCTCTATGCACTGGCTTTAAGCGGTCGACCGTCTTGAGTCACCTGGCCGTAGACTCACAATGACTGTGATCCAACATTCCCGGGGCCAATCAATCCCACTCAGTCGCGTGGATGTCGGGTTCTACTGGCCTGCGATGTCGCGAACGTTACGAGTGAGTGTAGTGAGTGACCTAAGACAGTTCTTATTTTCCGATATTGCTCGTCTCTTACAAATCGACGTACTTTGGAGGAGAGCACCTGCCTGCCTGAGATAATTCCCGTAACGTAGCCGCAAAAGCGTAAGCAAGAACCAAGTAGGTATGGAGTATCGATTGTTTCCTTGATACAGCGCAGGAACTCCCAAAGGAGAATGTCGCCATGGAGGTGATCATATGCGCCTAGATAGTATTTGGCTTTAAATCGTCGAGTCCACCGAATGTTCTGGACCTTGTGGTGGTAGATAGGCAAATCGGAATAGCGTTCGGCGTGCCAGCCCATCATGCGCACCATAATTGCAGCAATAGTATCCTCGTGTCCGGCCGGAGTCAGACCACCAATGGCTCTAAAGCACTCATTTCGGAAAAGCAGCAAAGCGCCTCCCCCGCTATGCGGTGCAAGCTTGTTTGCGAAAACGTTGTAAATACGTCCGGTGCTAACGCCGATGGTCGGATCGCACTCACACCTCTTCAGGAGCCGTTCAAAAAACGGCGGATCGATTGAAATGTCCGCATCAAGGATACATAGGTAATCGTATTGCACAGTCGAGAGCCGGGATAAAGCACAATTGACTGCCCCCACTTTTCGGGATGCAACTTGGCCGAACCTGAGGGAAGGATCGTCTGGCCCGTGATCGATCCGCACGTATGTGATGAAAGGATGCAGTGCTTCAAATCGCTTGATAATATCGTCTGTTTGATCTGTCGATCCGTCGCTTGCGATTATCCATGCGGCAGGGAGAACAGTCTGAGAGATTACGGATCGTAATGTCGTTTCAATATAGGGCGCCTCGTTATACGCGGCAGTTACGATAACATAGCAGGTCTGGTTCATAGGCTAATCCTGCGGGCTTGAAGGGCAAGATCGTTGTTGGCCGCCCGGCAATTTGTACCACTTACAGTGTCAGGTTAGTGCGGCGCTGAAGAGTCCGAAGTTCTTGCAGCCAGAGTCTATTATTGATGTTGTGGAAACTCCAGCAATATCGACAGGTTGCAACGAGTATTTCCAGTTTTCACTTTAACTTTTTAAGTGCCCGAATCAGCGAATTGCGGCTAAGCGAATAGCAGGCTCTATGTCCTTCGTAGTGCGCAGTTCCAATCCCTACGAGCAAAGTGCCCCGGGTAATCGCAAAGAGAACCACATGCGCAATTAGAAGAATTGGTCCGTCGCAGGCAAATGCCGGTGGGGTCAGCCGGAAACCAAACAAGCTTCCTTCTGTTCAGCAGTTGCAGTGCTCGATCGCGGAGCCTCACCCCGCAACGCTCCCTTTCTGGCTGCATTGATCAAAGCAAGGAGCGCAAACCAGATGATGATTGATTGATCACTTAAGTATATGCCGATAAAGCAAACCGTGGCTGCAACCAGCGCCGCGCCCATTGCCCACACGAGTCTCTCCGCGGCGTTGTCACCGGCACATCGACGCCGCGCTATCCCTATCGATTTGAAGGCGACAACGATCATTGCCACGAAACACACGAGTGTCGACAGGCCACCGGTATATGCGTTCTCCACATACCAATTGGCCCTGTCCCACATATCGTATCCCCATGAGGCATTCTGATTGGTTCCAATTAACCACCAATCACCGAAATGTCGGATGCACTCATCCACTAGCATATATCGGTGCCAGCTAGAAGAACTCCCGGTAGCGTCAAAGTGCAAGAGAAGGGCCCACACCGGACCCTTCATCACCAACTGAAGGCCCACGAGAGAGGCAACGATAGCCCACCGGATCATTCGCATATGTCTCCGCAAAGGCCAAAGGCAAAGTGCAGCAATACCTCCGAGACATCCGCCGATTGGAGTACTCGAGGCAGAAGCTACGATAATTGCGGCGCTGCCGACAATCCCCGCAACAGCGTACTTCCGCAGACTCTTAACCCAGATCGATCCGCAAAAAAGTGGAAACAATATCGCCCCCGCAGTACCAGCAACGATTGAATGGACAAACGGACCTTGCGCGCGAATCCGCCCTTCCCGTACCTCGTCAGTCGCTGCAGCACCCATAAAGGCAAGAAGATTCTGGCCTGTCCGTAGCTCGAACAACATAAGTACACCAATCACCAACGCCAGCACCGCCAACAAGCGGATTAGCCTTAGCATGCTGCCACGGTCGCAGATCGCTTGTCGAAGGAGAAAATAGCCGCCTAACGCGCTCACCGCAAAACCCAGCCTATAGACCAAGGCGCCTAAAGCGTGGTAGAGCAGCGTATAAGCGATTGTGCCTGTTACAACCCAACCGATGAACAGCTTGTCTATCACGCCAAAGCCGTTTCCTCTTAGCCTCTCGAATGGCTTTCCACCGATCAGTAAAATGATCCAGGCACAGACAACCGCGATTCGTGGGATCGGAAAATGTAGTCCGAAAAGAACGACATCCTGGGTTGCGGGCAACATTATCGCCGTAACCACAAATGGTATCCAGATCTGACGCTTGGGTAAGTAGCACATTGTGGCTACCCCTGTCGCCAGAGCGGCTAGGGCGGGGACGCTCAGCGTAGTTTCGCCGCCGTTCCCAAAAGCAAAATGACCAGTAGGAATCACTCCCCGCTCTTTCTCGAATACATCCCAGCCATACGTTGATCCAGAGGGTGGCATACCGTCTCAGCACACCACCTTTTGACAAACGAATCACGAAGATAGGCGAACTCCCTGCCAGATTGCGCTATGCGGGGATTCTTTCGTGGCCGGAAAACCCACTTACGTCAGCATTCCGCCGACGTCATGCGTCTATCCCGACGGACTTTAATTAACCTTCAACGTCGCTGTGACCGGGCAAGGAGGCGGAGGAAGAGGTGTACTACTGTTCTTTGGAAAGCAATAAATGTGGACAGCGCTCGGAGCAAAACTGTCAGTAATGGCTCCTGAGGTAACGGAGATGGATCTCCCCCCTTCTGCCGCAACCGACGCCAAGCCCGTGTACGTGGAGCCTGA
>Ga0265314_10006425_pt1 | contig 10411 bp, 6 predicted proteins | sample 4126metaG_FD_203106 | JGI IMG/M metagenome (GOLD analysis project Ga0265314, IMG submission 203106) | Rhizosphere microbial communities from Carex aquatilis grown in University of Washington, Seatle, WA, United States - 4-1-26 metaG | ecosystem: Host-associated > Plants > Roots > Rhizosphere >... | reverse complement strand
GAGGCGGGCGGTCAGGTCGCGGTCGCCCGTGAGGTGCGCGAAAGTCAGCGCGCCGTACCAGGCGCAGACTTCGGGGTAGACGATGGTCTGGAAGCGCAGGTGCGCGCTGGGGACAAAACGCTCGGCGACGCGCTTGCCGATTTCCGCCGGACCGGCGCCGGCCGGCCAGTCCGCGAATTCCTTGGGCGAAGCGGCCAGCAAGGCCGCGGGGAGAGTGAGGGCAAGGAGCGAGATTTTGGTCTTCATGTTCTTAGCTCGAGGAACCGCGCATAGGCGCGCTGCCAGGCGGCGTCTGGCCTTGGTTCGAACCGCGTAGGCGAGAACGAGCTTCGCACGACGTGGCGGATCTCGGCGAGGTTGGCAAGTTCGCCCGCGCCCATGGCTTGTACCAGGATGTTGCCGGCCGCGGTGGCTTCGCCCGGACCGGCTACGACGGGGCGCCCGGTGCAATCGGCCGCGAACTGGTTGAGCACCGCGTTGCGGGAGCCGCCGCCCACGATGTGGATGGTCGCGATGGTTTGGGCGGTCAGCTTTTCGAGGCTCTCCAATACCTGCCGGTAGCGCAGGGCGAGGCTCTCGAGGATGACTCGGGCGTATTCGGCATGAGTCTGAGGCGGCTGCTGGCCGGAGTGGCGGCAGTAGTCGGCGATCTGTCGCGGCATCTCGCCGGGATTGCCGAAGGCGTCGGGATGGATGATGGCGGCGAAGGGACGCGCTTCGGCGGCCATAGCCGTCAGTTGATCGTAGGAATACTCGGCGCCTTCGAGGGCCCAGGCGCGGCGGCACTCCTGCAGCAGCCAGAGGCCGGCGATGTTCTTGAGCAACCGAATGGTGCCGCCGACTCCCACTTCGTTGGTGCAGCCCAGCGCGAGGCATTCGTCGTTGACCGCAGGATGGTCGAGTTCGACGCCCATCAATGACCAGGTGCCGGAGCTGATGTAGCACCAGCCGCCGTCTTCGCTGGCCGGGACTGCGGCTACGGCGGACGCCGTGTCGTGGCCGGCTGTGGCGTAGACGGGCGCGTTCGGAGGGTCGACCATGTTGCCGAGCAGCGTGCCCGGCGCCACGGTGGGACACAGCAGGCGACAGGGCAGATCCAGGCGCTGTAGCAGCTCGGTGGCCCAGCTCATGGTGCGGGGGTCGAAGAACTGGGTGGTGCTGGCGATGGTCATCTCGGAGCGCGCGACGCCCGTCAGCCAGTAGTTGAACAGGTCCGGCGTGCTCAGCAGGCGGCTGGCGGAGGCGAGCGCGGGGGAGCCGGCCAGCTTCATGGCATACACCTGGAACAGCGTGTTGAAGTGCATGAACTGGAGGCCGGTGTGGGCGAAGACTTCCGCGCGCGGCACGCGTTCGAAGAGCTTTTCCATCACGCCGTGGGTGCGCGGGTCGCGGTAGTGGCGGGGGCTATCGATCAGGAGGCCGTCGGCGCCGAGCAGGGCGAAATCCACGCCCCAGGTGTCGACGCCGATCCCGTCCAGTTGGAGTTTGCGGTCCGCGGCGATGGCGATGCCGTGCTGGATCTCGTGCCAGAGCCGCAGCGTGTCCCAATAGAGCGCGTCGTGAATCTGGACGGGCGTGTTGGGGAAGCGATGCAACTCTTCCAGGTTGAGCTTTCCGCCGGCGAGACGGCCTAGCATGGCGCGGCCGCTCTCTGCTCCAAGATCGATGGCCAGGTAGTTACTCATGCGTCAATCCAGGTGGAACACTTCTTCCAGGCGAATGAAGCTCTCGTCGGGGCGGCGGCCTTCGAGGGCGGCGAAGAAGGACTTCATTTCATTCTGCCAGCGGGCGTTGATGTCGCGGCCCGCCATGCCATCCTGGGCCTTCTGGTAGTCTGGCGTCTCGAGATAGCCGACCAGCAGGCCGTCGTCGCGGAGAAACAGCGAGTAATTGTGCCAGCCCGTTTCGCGCAGGGCCTGCAACATCTCCGGCCAGACCTCGCGGTGCCGGCGCTTGTACTCCTCCAGTTGGTCCGCGTGGACCCTGGCCAGAAAACAGACTCTTTCCATGAGCTCTCCTATGTGACTCTAAACGGTTCAATGATACACGAAGCCGGGCTCGGCGCCCGCGGGCCTGGCGATCAGCCGAATCGGCCCTAGCAGGCCGGACGGCAGGGGCTTGAGGTTGTCCATATCTTGCGGGTCAAACCGCTTGCCGTACTTCTGGATCAGTGCGGTGTAGTCCGGAGGCGGGCTTCCGGCGAGTTCGTTGATGGCGAGGTTGGCCACGATTACTTCTATGGCGTTATCGCCCGGACGCAGCAGGTGGGTGACGTCGACGCGGTAGGGCGGGCGCCAGATGGAACCGGCGCGCTGGCCATTGACGTACACGAGGGCGGCCTCGCGTACCGGGGACTCGAGCCAGGCGCGGGTGCCGGGATGCTTCTGCGTCGCCTCGGCGACGGGCGTGCCCTCGCCGAAATCGAGATAGACGGTGATGCCGGGCTGCAGAAGATCGGGAGTCACTGGGACGGTCTTGCGGTAGGTGGCGCGTCCGGAATAGAACCTTGTTTCTGGATTGTCGGTCCAGGAGTGCAACTTCGGGAACTCTATCGGCTGCGATTTTCCGACGCTGACTTTCCAGGCGGTGCTGAGATCGATCGCGGCTGGGAGGCTCCTGCCCAAGCGGGTCTGGAGACCCGCTGCAGGCGTGGACGCCTGCCCCACGAAGACCAGGATTCGGGATTCGTAGGGTTCGAGATCGAGTGCGACCGCAATGGCTCCGTCCGCTTGAACCTGAAATGCGGCGGGGGCGGTGGCGCCGGTGAAGGCATCCCACCATTCAGGCTCGAGGCCTCGCACGCGGAAGGTCGCCTGCGTGTGCGCGGCTGTGTTGCCCGTGTTGGCCAGGAAATAGATCTCGGCAGAGGCGGTGGTGCGGTGTACGAAACCGATTGCGGGGGCCGGGGGCGAGAGCGCGACATCCGCGTTCCTTAGCTTGAGGAGCGCGGCCGCCAGCGCTTCGCGGCCAGTGGCGATCACGCGGCCTCCGGCTTGAACGAACGCTTCCAGGGCTTGGTGGGTCTTGGGCGGCATGCGGTCGACGTCGGGAAGCACGATCACCGGGTAGCGGCCGAGGGCGGAGCCCTGCATGACTGCGTCATCCACAAGATCGAAGTTGAAGCCGGCTTCGAGGATCTGGGGAATCACACCAGAGCGGTCGATCACTTGCTGCAGGGTTTCGCTGAGACTGACGCGGCCGGGTGCGAACGAGGCGCGGGCGTCGCTCGACGGCAGGTACAACGCCACGTCGGTGACCTCGCGGCCCTGGCGCAGAAGATAGCTCACGCGCTGAAGATAGGCGGCGAGGTCGGGCATCACGATCCACCACGGGTTGTGCTCGTTCAGCGCACCGGCGGCGTAAAAGCGCCAGCCGGGGTCGCCGGCGCTCTGGGGAGAATACGGCCAGCCGTGTCCGACGATCTGATTCACTCCTTCGAGGAACATCTGGTCGGCTTCGGCCTTCATGTCGAGAGGCGTGGCGCGGAAGGCGGGCGAGTGCAGCCAAGTCCAGGTCTCCGCGGAAACCACGGGCCGCCCGAACAGGTGCGCGGCCGAGGTGGCCCAGCGCGTGGCTGTGAATCGGTTCCAGAACGAGCCTTCGCCTTCGGGCAGATCGACGAGCCGGTTGCTCGAGAGGGCAACGGGCGGGGTGCCGTAAGCCTGGGAGCGGAGACGCGTTCCGTGCCTGGTCGCCCACTGGTTGAGCGGCGCAAGAAAACGCTCTTCGGCTAGTTCGGTCAGCGTGAGGCCCCAGTCGTCGCGGATGGCTGCGGTGTCCGGTCCGGCGTCGCCGACCAGTGCAGGCAGATGTGGCTTGAGGTCGTAGCCACGCCGCTTCTGGAATTCTTCGAGGAGGTCGCCGGTCCAGTCGGAGCCGTAGACTTCCAGGCTGTCGCAGAAAATCGCGTAGGGCGGATTGGGGCCGAAAGCCTTGAGCAGCGGCTCTCCCACGGCTTGGAGGTAATGGTCGAGGGCGGCGCGATCGTAGTGATCGAGCACGTAGCCTTCGGCACCGGCGGCGGCGCGCTTCACCAACATGCCGGTGCGGCTGGAGAAGAAGAACAGCGCCACGCGGGGCTCGGAGGATGGGGTCACGGTGCCGTCCATCGCGATCTCTCGAGTGGATCCGTTGTCCGACACGAACGCGGCAATCAGCTTCTCACCTTCCTTTGCGGGCGGCGGCGCGACCTCACGCACGCCCGCGGGGATGGGAACCCGCTCGTAGCGCAGCCGGCCCGCTGCCAGCGTGACGGGGATCTGCGGGCCTCCATACGGCCAGCCGCTGCCGAGCGTCAGGTCGGCTCTTAGACCCAGTTCGCGTGCTTTGAGGGACGTGAAGTGGAGGGCGTCCAAGAAATCCTGCGAGAGGACGGGCAGATTGTTGTCCAGTTGGAGCGGGTAGACCGGCTGGATTTCGAAGCCGCCGATGCCGGCTTCCTTCATCGCGCGCATCTCGCGCTCGAGTTCGGGCTTGTTGACTGACGGGCCGAACCACCACCAGCGCATCATGATTCGGGCGTCGTCAGGAGGGCTCTGGAAGTTTCGTTTGAGGGAATCGATCTGCGCCGCCGCGATGGACGCGGCGATCAGCGCCAGACAAGCTGTCCTGCCTACCGTCATGCGGGCTCCGGCAGTTAGCATAGTGAACCGTCACAGATGCGTCAAACCGGCTTTGCTGAACGGATCGTTTAGAGAAACGGAACGGTCGCGTCTCAGCGTTTCTCGAGCTTGATCTCGACGGGGGCGCGGAGACGGGCGGCCTCGTCGGCCAGGTAGCGGTCCCAGTCTTCGACCGTGCGGAAGTCGGGACCCAGGGTCCAGCCGAAGCCGGCGTAGGAAACGCAGGCCGCGCCGGGGGCGATCTTGGCGAGGGCCAGGTAGTTGCGGTCGTCCTCCGCGATATCCGTCAACGAGGCTGGATCGAGGAGCACGGCCTGGCCCAATTCACCGCCTTCACGGACGGGCTCCCAGGTCCGCATGATGCCACGGTCGCGGTCGACCTTCATTCGGGTGATTTTGAGCTTGCGAATGCCCACGGCGTGCAAGAGGCCGGCGGCGTCACCGTCGATGGCATAGCGGCTCTCGAAACGGTCGAGGCTGTGGCCGGCGTCGAGCGAAATGCGCTTCTTCTCGGAGACGCGGGCGCCACCGGCGGTCCAGGTTTCGTAGGTCAGTTCGAACAGCAGCCGGATCGGCCCCACCGCGAAGACGCGCGAGTCGCGGAAATTGGCCGAGGGATAGAGCTTGGCGCCGGTCCAGATTCCGCTGGCGCCACAACCGCGCGTGCTGCCGGCGGCGTAGAAGTCTCCTCCCTCGCCGTGGTCGCGGTGGTAGTCGTCCATCAGATACCAATTGTTGACGACGAGTTTGCGCACGCGCTTGGTCCAGACATCCACGGCGCTGCTGATGAGCGGCTCCTGGGGCCAGGTCTCGAGTTCCTTGCCGTACATGCGGTGGGCGATGCGGTCGTTCTCCCAGGCGAAATCGTCGCGGCGCTCGCGCACGAAGCGGCCATAGGTTTTGTAGTCCTCTGCTTTAGCGATCTGCCTGTCGCCGGGGGTGAGCAGGAAGACGCGGGTCTGGTGGGGCGCGAAGTCGGCCTGGAAAAGGAACTGCTCGAAGACGCCGTCGTCATTGGTGTCGACGGCTTGCACAAGCAGGTCCGTGTCGGAGCCCTCGGCGCGCACGTGGATTTTGCGGACGTCATCCACCGCCAGCAGCCCGCGCAGGGCGGCGGCATCGAGCACGATGGTTTCGCTGGGGCGGGCCACGTCGATGGGATTGCGAACGGTTACGGCGGCTCCCGGTGCGGCGGCCAGGGCCGAGGCCAGAGCGGGAAGAATGGCAAACAGGCGGGTACGCATTTGGGACCGATTATATCCCGTCGGGCTCCCGGTACGTGTCCAGTATCTTCAGCCCCTTGGCCTGATTCACTTTCATCCAGAGCTCGTTGTAGCGGCCGTCGTCGAGCTTCTCTTTGAGCTGGAAGTTGAAGCCCTTGAGGTTGCCGTACTGGGAACGCGCCCGCTCGTATGTGGTGATGGTTAACTGGTAGGGGCCGTTGTTGCTGACGTTCTCGATGTCGGGGTATCGCCAGGTGCGCGAGTCCTCTTTCTTGTCTGCCGTGTAGACGACGCGATCTTCTCCGAAGCTGAGTACGCCTTGGGAGCCACCGAATCTCAGCAGGTGCTTGACCGGGATTTCCCATGCTGGCTTGACGGCTTTGTCGGGCAGGACGGCGACGAACCGTTGGTCGAGGCGGTCTTTCAAAAAGGCGTATGCGTCGCTGAAGGTCTCGTTGCCGGTGAGGTCGAACCGGTACTCGCGATCGGCCCCGAGCTTCCACTTATTGTCCTTGTAGGTGAGCACCCGCAAGGTGTTGGGTGATATCTCAAGCTGCTGAATGTCTACATACGCCCATTGCCAGGTATGTTTCTTGTTGCCGGCCTCCTGGAACGAAACGCCAGCGCCCGTGATGGTCAGGGTTCCCTTGCCGCCGGCCTTCTTGATATGAGGCGGACGCGCGTGGCCGTGCCACGCCTGGTAGCGGAACTCCTGCTGGCCGAGCGCCGCCGGCGCCACTGCGAGAAGAACGGCTACGAATGCGCCAATTGCTTTTTGACTTCGAAATTCCATTTCCAGACCTCGTAGATTGCCGGGTAGACCACCAGCTCCAAGATGAACGACGTGAAGATGCCGCCGATCATCGGAGCGGCGATACGGCGCATCACGTCGGCGCCGGCGCCCGTAGACCACATGATCGGAATCAAACCCATGAACATGACGGCAACCGTCATGAACTTGGGACGGATTCTCTTGACCGCCCCGTGCATGATCACGGCCTGCAGGTCTGTCAAGTTGCGGAGCCGTCCCGCCTTCCTCGCATCGTCGTAGGCGATATCCAGGTACAGCAGCATGAACACGCCGGTCTCGGCGTCCACACCCAACAGCGCGATGAGACCGACCCACACGCCGATGCTCATGTTGTAACCGAGCAGGTACAGGAACCAGATCGCTCCCACTGCCGAGAACGGGACGGCCAGAACGATAATCATCGTCTTGGCCACAGATTTCGTGTTCAGGAAAAGCAACATCAGCACGAGGAAGAGCGTTACCGGGAGCACGATCTTCAGCCGCTCCCGAACGCGCTGCATGGCTTCGAACTGGCCGCTCCAGACGAACGAGTAACCCGGCGGTAACTGAACTCCGCGGATCGCCTCTTTGGCGGCGGCGACATAACTGCCGATATCGCGGCCGGCGACGTCGACGTAGACGTAACCGTTCAGCATGCCATTCTCGTCGCGCAGCATCGCCGGTCCACTTACTAACTTGACGTCGGCCAACTGCGACAGAGGCACCTGCGCCTGCCCTTCCCCGGTCGAGACAAGCACGCGTTTCAGCGTATTGATATCGCTGCGATAGCCACGCATGTAACGGACGTTGACCGGGTAGCGCTCGCGGCCCTCCACGGTGGTGGTGACGTTCTCGCCGCCCACTGCCGACATGACCACGTCCTGCACCATGTCGATGGTGAGGCCGTAGCGGGCCAGTTGGTCGCGGTTCCAGATGAAGTCGAGGAAGTATCCGCCACTGGTGCGCTCGGAAAAGACGCTGCGCGTTCCCCGGACTTTGGGCAGGATGGACTCGATCTGGGTCCCAAGTTCCTCGATCTTCTTGATATCGGCGCCATAGATTTTGATCCCAACGGGTGTGCGGATGCCGGTCGTCAGCATGTCCACGCGAGCCTTGATCGGCATGGTCCAGGCATTGGACGTGCCCGGGATCTTCAGCGCCTGGTTCATCTCGTCGACGAGCTGCTCGGACGAGATGTGGTCGGGCGTGATGCGGCCCAAGACCGGCCGGAGCCATTTGGGAGCCCAGGAGTCGTACCATGTGCTTACTTTTCGCCACTCCTGCGTGGGCTTGAGAACGATCACCGTCTCCATCATCGAGAAGGGCGCGGGATCGGTGGAGGTCTCGGCGCGGCCCGCCTTGCCGAGCACGGTGTCGACCTCGGGGAACGACTTAATGATTTGGTCCTGAGTCTGGAGCAGCTTCTGCGCTTCGGTCACCGAAATGCCGGGCAGCGTACTCGGCATGTAGAGCAGGGAGCCCTCGTCGAGCGGCGGCATGAACTCGGATCCGAGCTTGTCGAACACCGGGACCGTCAGGATCACGGTCGCCACCGCGGCGGCGATCACGAACCATTTCCAGCGCAGCGACCAGGCACATACGGGTTCGTAGAGCTTGATCAGGACTCTACTGATGGGGTGACTTTCCTCGGAATGAATCTTGCCGACGAGCACGGCGTTGATCACGCGGGCAAGCCACATCGGCCGGAACTCGAAGTTCTTCATGTGCGTGAAGACGAGCCGCATCGCGGGGTCGAGGGTGATGGCCAGAACCGCGGCGATGATCATCGAGAAGTTCTTGGTGTAAGCGAGCGGCTTGAAAAGGCGGCCTTCCTGCGCTTCGAGCGTCAGGACGGGCAGGAACGAAACGGCAATCACGAGGAGAGCGAAGAAGCTTGGCCCGCCGACCTCCTTGACCGCGTTCACCACAACGGTGTGGTAGTCTTCCTTGCGCCCGGTGCGCTCCCATTCCTCGAGCTTCTTGTGGGTCTGCTCCACGACGACGATGGCGGCGTCGACCATGGCGCCGACGGCAATGGCGATGCCACCGAGCGACATGATGTTCGAGGTGAGCCCCATCATCTTCATCGGGATGAACGCAATGATGACCGCGACCGGAATCGTGATAATTGGGATCATCGCGCTCGGAACGTGCCAGAGGAAAATCAGGATGACTATGGCGACGATGATCAACTCCTCCGTCAACGTGTGCTTCAGGTTGTCTATGGAGCGGAGGATGAGGTCGGAACGATCGTACGCCGTGACCACCTTAACTCCCGGCGGCATCCCCGGCTCGATGTCCTTGAGCTTCTGCTTAACGCGCTCGATGACAGCGAGCGCGTTCTCTCCCTGACGCATGACCACGATGCCGGCAACGGTGTCGCCGGTCCCATTCCAGTCGGCAATGCCGCGGCGAAGGTCGGGGCCGAGCGTCACGTCGCCAACGTCCTCGACACGGATGGGCACGCCGTTCTGGCTTCGCGCCAGGACTATCTTTGCGATGTCCTCCGTCGATTTCGCGTATCCACGGCCGCGGACCATGTACTCGGCGCCGGTGAACTCGACCAGGCGGCCGCCGACGTCGTTGTTCCCGGCACGCACGGCGTCAACCACTTTACTGATTGCGATGTTGTAGGTCTGCAGCTTGTTGGGATCGACGTTCACCTGATACTGGCGCACGAAGCCACCGAGCGGCGCCACTTCCGCCACGCCCGGGACGGATTTCAAGTAATACCGGAGATACCAGTCCTGATAGGAACGCAGGTCGGCAAGGGAGTGCTTTCCGCTGGTGTCCACGAGGGCGTATTGAAAGACCCAGCCGACTCCCGTGGCGTCCGGCCCGAGCTCGGTTTGAACGCCTTGCGGAAGGCGGGGTAACACTCCCGAGAGATACTCCAGGGTCCGGGAGCGGGCCCAGTAAATGTCGGTGCCTTCTTCGAAAATAATGTAGACGTAGGAGTAACCGAAATCCGAAAAACCGCGGACGTCCTTCACCTTCGGAGCGCCCAGCATGGCCGCGACGATCGGGTAAGTGACCTGGTCCTCCATGATGTCGGGGCTGCGATCCCACTTCGAGTAGACGATCACCTGGGTGTCGCTGAGGTCGGGGATCGCGTCCAGGGGCATGGTCTTCATCGACCAGAGACCGTACAGAACGGCCGCGCCGATCAGAACGAAGACCATGAACTTGTTGTGGGCGGCGAAATCGATGATCTTGTTGATCACTACTTCTTGCCTCCCATCCCCGGCATGTCAGCCATCCCCTTGGCGTCTGGCTTTGCCTCGGGCGGTTTCGGGTTGGACATTCCGGGCATCCCGGCCATGCCTGACGCCGCGGCCTTCAGTTGGGTCTCCGAATCGATGAGGAAGTTACCCGACGTTACTATTCGTTCGCCGGCTTTCAGCCCTTTCAGGATGGTAATGCGATCGCCGTGCTGCTCGCCGATGGTCACGTCCCGGGGCTCCAGGTAACCATCGCCGTGGCCGACAAAGACGGTATTCCTATCGCCGGCCTGGAGCACCGCGCCGGCGGGCACCGTGAGCGTGGCCGCGGAGTCGACCTGGAAGGTCACGTCCACATACATGTCGGGCTTTAGCGCGATTGCGGGGTTGTCGGCATCGAGACGGACCTTCAGGGTGCGGGTGGTTGCGTCAACTTCTGGCTGGATGTAACTCACCTTCGCCAGGAAGGATCGGTTCTTGTCGTAAGAGGGCGTCACTCGTGCTGTCTGCCCCAGCCGGACATTCGGAGCCTCGTTTTCGAACACGTCCGCCATA
>Ga0265314_10006424_pt1 | contig 10414 bp, 11 predicted proteins | sample 4126metaG_FD_203106 | JGI IMG/M metagenome (GOLD analysis project Ga0265314, IMG submission 203106) | Rhizosphere microbial communities from Carex aquatilis grown in University of Washington, Seatle, WA, United States - 4-1-26 metaG | ecosystem: Host-associated > Plants > Roots > Rhizosphere >... | reverse complement strand
CGCTGGGTTCACGATTTGCGCACCGCCGACGGCGAAGTCGTTGCAGGTGGCGTTCGTGGTGAACGACGCACCGCCGGTGCTCGTCGCGAAGAAGTTGCACAGACCCGTGATGCCGTAGTCCGCCGCGATGATCTGCGGATACACGGGGTACCCTTGCGCCGGATTCGATGCGCGTTGCACGGTAAACTTTGCACCGAACGTGCCCGCATCCGCAAGGCTGTCGCCTGCGACGATCACGCGGGTGATCGCGACCTTCGGGGCGGCGGCGTCACCGCTGCCGCCGCCGCAAGCAACGAGCACCGCTGCTGCTGTTGCAGATGCCGCGAGCGCGAGCGCGCGGCCTGAGATTTTCCATTTCATTTGCTGAACCTCATAGAAAAAAGAACGGTCGTTCGATTTTGGGATTCAGCATCGTAGTGCGCTCGCACCGCAGCAGCGCACAGGGTATTCACCGAGCGGGTCAGCCAATACGGATGGGCACGAAGATCTTCTCGTCGCCGCGTTGCAGCAAGAGTGCGGCGGACTTGTTCGACTTCGCGACGATCGTTCGCATCTGCTCGACGCTTGCGACCGGCGTGCCGTTCACCGACAAGATCACGTCGCCGGGCTCGACACCCGCGCGTTCGGCGGGGCCGCTCACACCTTCGACGACGAGCCCGCCATTCGCAATGCCGGCCTGGCTGCGCTCTTGCGGCTGCAGCGGACGCACTGCAAGTCCGAGCTTGCCGCCTTCGGCCTTGGCGCCGCCGTTGTCGGCCTTCGCGACCTTGTCGACCGAATCGCCGAGCGTGGCCACGATCGTCATCGGCTTGCCCTTGCGCCACACGTCGAGCTGCGCCTTCTGGCCCGGCATCGATGCGCTCACTGCCGTCGACAAATCTCCCGACGAGATGATCGGCACGCCGTTGAGGCTGCGGATCACGTCGCCCGCTTCCAGACCTGCGCGTTCCGCAGCGCTGCCCGATTCGACATTCGCGACGAGCGCGCCCGCAGGCCGGTCGAGCCCGAATGAATCGGCAAGCGATTGATTCACTTCCTGCACCGACACGCCCAGCCGCGCGTGCTCGACTTTGCCGGTCTTCACGATCTGGTCCTTCACCTTCACGGCAAGATCGATCGGGATGGAGAACGACACGCCCTGATAGCCGCCCGACTGCGAATAAATTTGCGAATTGATGCCGACCACTTCGCCCTTCGCATTGAAGAGCGGGCCGCCCGAGTTGCCCGGGTTCACTGCAACGTCAGTCTGGATGAAAGGCACGGCGGAATCGTTCGGCAGCGAACGGCCTTTCGCGCTCACGACGCCTGCCGTCACGGTGTTCTCGAAACCGAAAGGCGAACCGATCGCGAGCACCCATTCGCCGACCTTCAGGCGATCGCTGCTGCCCAGCGTCACCGCGGGCAAGTTGCGCGCATCGATCTTGAGGACCGCGATGTCAGTCTTCGGGTCGGCGCCCAACACCTTCGCGTGATATTCGCGGCGGTCGGTGAGCTTGACCATCACTTCGGTCGCGTCCTTCACGACGTGTGCGTTCGTCATGATGATGCCGTTCGGGTCGACGATGAAGCCCGAGCCCAGGCCGTGCACCGGCACGTTGCGATGCTGCATGCCCGGCATGTTGGGGGCGAAGCGGCGGAAGAAATCGAACGGGTCGATGTTGCCGTTGCCGTTGCTTTGTGCCGTGTTGTCTTCATCCGAATCGTCGGAGCCGAACTTGCGCGTGCCGCTGACGCTGATGTTCACGACGGCAGGCCCGTATTTCTGCGTGATGAGCGGAAAGTCGGGCGTGAGCGGCGTGGCGGAATCGCGCGATGTTTCGCCGGGCGCGATCGGTGGCAACACCGCGGCCTGCACCGGCGGAGCTGCGTGATGGAAAGCCTCGACGGCCGCGCCGCCGACAAGCCCGGCGCCGATGAGCGCCGCGACGAGCGGCAATGCCTTGATGTGTGTTTGCATGGTGCTGGCAATATGCACCCGCTGCCTTAGGCGCAGCTTAAGAATGCGTCTCGACTTCGCGAGAGGGAAATCGCACGGCCACGCGCAAACCGCCGAGCCGCGCGGAACTGCTGAGCTCCACTTGCGCGCCATGACGTTCCGCAACGGCTTTGACAATCGCGAGGCCCAAGCCGCTTCCTTGCGCATCGGTGCCCGGCACGCGATAGAAGCGATCGAACACGCGGCCGCGCTGCGCCTCGGCAATGCCCGGGCCGGAGTCTTCGACGATGAGCTGCGCGCCGTCACTGACCCCTTCGATGCGAATGTCGACGGTGCCGCCCTGCGGCGTGTACTTGATTGCGTTGCCCAGCAAATTACGCAGCAGCACATGCAGCGCTTGCCGCTGACCGCGGATGGAGAGCGATGCGCCGGGTTCGAGCCCGATGTCGATTCCTCGCGCCTGCGCTTGCGGCAGCACTTCGGTCACCACTTCGCGCGCGAGCTGTTCGAGATTCACCGTGTCGCCCTGCGGCGATGCTTCGCCGGCTTCTTCGCGCGCGAGCACCAGCAGCTGGCCCGACAAATCGATTGCGCGCTCCATGCCTTCGTTCAGGCGCCCGATCGCGTCCTGCCGCGCGGCATCGTCCATGTTCTTGCGCAGTGCTTGCGCTTGCAACTTCAATGCCGCAAGCGGCGAACGCAGTTCATGCGCGGCATCGGCAATGAATTGCTGCTGCGCCGACCGCGCTTGCTGCAATCGCTCGAAGAGCAAGTTGATCTCGGCGACGAGCGGCAACACTTCTTCCGGCAATCCGCGCGTGGGTAGCGGCGACAGGTCGCTCGCCGCGCGCGCGGCCACTTGCTTGCGCATGCGCTGCACAGGCGCGAGTGCGCTTTCGATCAGCCACCAGACCGCGAGCATCAGGATCGGCGCGAGGAGCACGATCGGCAAAACCGCGCGCCACGCCAGCGAACGTGCGCGCTCTGAGCGCGCGTCGAGGTCTTGCGCGATCTGGATGGTGTTCTCCGGCGTGCGCAGCGAATAGATGCGATAGCGAACGCCATCCACCATCGCGTCGGAAAAACCCAGCACCGCTTGCGACGGCATCTGCCGCACACCCGACCGATACAACTCCACGCCGTCGGGCGACCAGATGCGCACCGAGAACTCGACCGCGTCGTCACGGGGAGAAAACGGCAAGCCGCCGTGCACCGAGCGCGCGACTTCCTGCAAGTGATAGTCGAACATTCGATCGGCTTCGACCAGCGCCGAGCGATACGCGCTCGTGGCTTGCAGCACGGAGACGACCGCGATCATCGCGAGCACGAGCCACAAGATCCGGCGCCGGAGAGAGGGTGCGTTCATTCTCTTGGAATCACATAGCCCAGGCCGCGCACGGTGCGGATGAATTCGGCGCCGAGCTTCTTGCGCAAACCATGAATGTAGACCTCGACCGCGTTGCTGCTCACGTCGTCCTTCCAGCTGTAGAGTTTTTCTTCGAGCTGCGCGCGCGAGAACACGGCGCCGGGGCGTTGCAGCAGCGGTTCGAGCACGGCCCATTCGCGCGCCGACAGTTGCAGCGCAACACCGTTCAACACAGCTTCGCGCGTCGCGGGATTGAGCACGAGGCCCTTGTGCGCGATCACCGGATCGGCGCGGCCCGCGCTGCGGCGAATGAGTGCACGAATCCGCGCGAGCAGCTCGTCGATGTCGAAGGGCTTGACGATGTAGTCGTCCGCCCCTGCATCGAGCCCTGCGACGCGATCGTTGATTGCATCGCGCGCTGTGGCGACGAGCACCGGCACGACGCTGCCTCGCGAACGCAACTTGCGCAGCACATCGAGGCCATCTTGCTTCGGCAAGCCGAGATCGAGCAACACGCAGTCGTAGGGCTCCGTCGAGAGCGATGCATCTGCCGCGTGACCGTCGCGCACCCAATTGACGGCGTAGCTTTCCGCGCGCAATGCGTCGAGCAACGCGCGGCCGATCATTGCGTCGTCTTCGACGAGCAAGAGCTTCACGACTCAGCCTTGTTCACTATTCGGCCTTGATGTGCGCGCGCTCGACCACAACCTTCCACCGCTTCTGTTCGGCTGCGATGAATTGCGCGAACTGCGCGGGCGTGCCGCCGACGGACTGCGCGGCGTCGTTGTTCAGGTGATCGAGCGTTGCGCTCGCGTGCATTGCTCTTGATGATTCGGCAGCGAGCTTGTCGATGTTGGCCTGCGCCATCGACGACGGCGCGAGGATGCCGTACCACTGCGTCATCTCGAAGCCGGGATAACCCTGTTCGGCGACAGTCGGCACGTCGGGCAATTGCGCGAGACGCTGCGACGAACCGGTGGCGATGCAACGCAGCCGCCCCGACTTGATGTGCTGGATGATCGCCGACGCGCCGACCGATGCCGCATCAAGACGGCCCGCGATCAGGTCCGTGAGCTGCGGGCCCGTGCCCTTGTACGGCACATGCAGCACGAAGATGTTGGCCGTCATCTTCAGGAACTCGAAAGCGAGATGCCCCGCGCTGCCGTTGCCCGCGGAGCCGTAGGTGAGTTGCCCCGGCTTCTGCTTCGCGAGATCGACGAACTCCCTCAAGTTTTTCGCGGGCAACGACGGATTCACGACATACAGGCTCGGCACTTTCGCGAGCAGGCTCACCGGCTTGAAGTCGCGATTGGGGTCGTACGGCAGCTTGTCGTACATATAGGGATTAACTGCGAGCGTGCCGATGTGCCCGAGGATGATCGTGTGCTGGTCGTCGGAGCGCGCGACGTCGGCCATCGCGATGTTGCCCGACGCGCCGGGCTTGTTCTCGACATAGACGTTCTGGCCGATCGTCTTCGACAACTCGCCTGCTGCGGAGCGAGCAATGATCTCGGAGCTGCCGCCCGGAGCGAAAGGCACGACGAAGCGGATCGGCCTTGTGGGCCACGCGGATTGCGCGCGTACATGCAGGTGGAGCGCACCCGCGGCGAGCGCGCTGCCGCGAGAGATGAAGTCGCGTCGGTTCATGGTGTGAATGCTACGATGCCCGCGCATATTCGCACCTTTAGCAGGAGAAGACCCATGCAACTGAAGAAGATCACCGTTGCCGCGCTCATGGCCTGCGCGGCCGCCGGCGCATGCGCGGAAGACACGCTCAAGAAGATCGCCGACTCCGGCAAGATGACGCTCGCATTCCGCGAGTCGTCCGTGCCCTTCAGCTACGACGCCGGCACCGGCAAGCCGCTGGGCCTTGCTGCGGAAATCTCCGATGCCGTTGCAGCGGAAGTAAAGCGCACAGTCGGCAAGCCGGTGGAAGTGAGCTACCAAGCGGTGACGTCGGCCAATCGCATTCCGCTGCTGATGAACGGCACGGTCGATCTTGAATGCGGATCGACCACGAACAACAGCACGCGCGGCAAGGATGTGCAATTTGCCATCAACCACTTCTATACAGGCACGCGCCTGCTCACGAAGAAAACCTCCGGCATCCAGAACTATGCCGACCTTGCGCACAAGACGATCTCGACGACGACAGGCACGACCAACGCGCAAGTGATGCGCAAGTACAACCAGGACAAGAACCTGGACATGAACATCATCTTCGGCAAGGACCATTCCGATTCGATGCTGCTGGTTGATGCCGATCGCGCTGTTGCGTTTGCGATGGACGACGTGTTGCTCTTCGGGCTGATCGCCACGGCGAAGACGCCCGCAGCGTGGGCCGTGGTGGGCGACTCACTGCAGGTCGAACCTTACGGCTGCATGCTGCGCAAGGACGACCCGAAGTTCCAGGCACTCGTGAACAAGGTGATCGGCGGGATGATGAAGAGCGGCGAGTTTGAACGGCTCTACAACAAGTGGTTCATGTCGCCGATTCCGCCGAACAACATCAACCTGAACCTGCCGATGTCGCCGGACCTGAGGCAGAACCTCAAGGACCTCAGCGACAAGCCTGCAACCTGAACGCAGCGCGGCGCTCGCCGACTTCCGCGCCGCGAATCGATACGATGCTGCGCGCGCGCCAGGGCTCGAGCTCTGCGCGCTGTGCGTCATCGAGCCAGCCGAGTTGATCGAGCACTTCGATTGTCGCGGCATGCAGAGCGACCTTGTTGCCGTCGGAGATCTTGATCGCGAATGCTTCACCGCGGCTGCGGCTTGCGAACGCCTGCACACCTTCGGCGCCGACTTTGGTGACCCAATCGCCGCGGCCTGCGCGCATGTAGGCGAGATCGTTGCGGCCCGTGCCCGACACAAGATCGGGGTGCGCCGTCATCGCCGATGCGAGCAGATTGAAGCTTTCGCCGAACTCGGCATCGCGCGACACGCCGGCCAGCCGCGCATAGCCGCGCGCCAGTGCGGAGAGCGGCATCGCGTAGTTGGGTGCGGAACATCCGTCGATGCCCATTTGCATTTGCGATTCGTCCAGGCCCACGGCGCGTGCGACATGCGAGCGGATCGATTGCTGCAGCGCGTGCGATAGATCGAGGTAATTGTCGATCGGCCAGCCGCTGGTGACGCAATGCGCGAGCATGCCCGAATGCTTGCCGCTGCAGTTGTGCATGCGCTCGTCGACTTGCGCCGGCACCGGGCCCACGCCATGTTCAACGAAGTACGGCACATGGCAGCCGCATTGCAGGCGCTTGTACGTGACGCCGGCCTTGTCGAGCATGGCCTGCACTTGTTCGACATGCATGGGCTCACCGGAATGCGATGCGCACATCAGCGCCATGTGCTGCGGCGTGAAGCCGAGCTTTCGCGCGCCGCCCGACTCCATGAACGACAGCGCTTGCAGCGCCTTCAATGTGGAGCGCGTGAATGTTGTGAAGTGCGGGTCGCCGACGGATGCGATGACACTGCCCGCCGCGTTGCATACGGCAATTGCGCCGAAGTGCGTGTTCTCTTTTGCCTGGCCGCGAAACGTTTCGACCAGCGGTGACAAAGCTTGCATGCGGCCATTATGCTCAGCCCCGGAGCACCTCGACTTCGTTGCGCGCCAGGAGCCATTCCGGTTCCACCAGCGGATTGGGCAGAGACGCGCATTCGTCCATCAGCGCGATGCAGGCGACCGAGTCTTCATCCACGCGCTTGCGCGTTGCGGCGTAGAAGAGGATGAGGCACAGCTTTCTTGGCAACGTGGACTTTGTCTTTGACAGCTCCTTGGCGGTCATGATGTCGCGCACGCCGAATTCGCTGGAGAGCAAGGTGCCGAAATCGAATTCGCCGAGCACATGGCGAATCAGCACGGTGGGCCATTCCCTGAATCTTGGGTTTTCCACCAAGGCGCGGAGATAGGAGATTGCTTCGGTCGGGCGATTGTTTTGATACCGCACGGTCGACATGTAATAGAACAGCAGCGCCGGTTGTGCGGCCGCCATCTTGTCGGTGAAACGGACATTGCCGGTGAACGCAGCCTTTGCAAGATCGCGCACCAGGCCCGAGGCGCGAGTGCGTTCGCCCATGCACCACAGGGAACATGCGATGTCTTTTGCGCGGCCGGGGTGCCCCGGTGTGCGCATGCGTTCCCAGCGATCGATTCTCTCGAGGATGTACACCGCTTCTTGATGTTCGCCCGCGCATTGAAGTGCGCGCGCAAGCCCCGCGACAGCGGGCCAGTTGTTGGGGTTGAGCCGAACGGCTTCGCGAAACTCGGTGATGGCCTTGTCATACCTTTTGGCCGCGAGAAACCCAAATGCGTTTACTGTGAACAGCTCCCCGCGTGGTCTGGGTGCGACCGCTGGGCCATCGACGTTTTCCATAAACCGAATCGCTTTGTTAAGTACGAATAAAGGATATCGAAGCGCACGGCCCAAACCCCCCTATACAGACGGATAGATAGGGCAAGCACTGAGCTGAGCAGCGGTGCGACCCGCCAGCTCATCAGAAACTGAGGAACATTCCTTCGAAGTCGCCGAGCAGTTGCGCGCCTGTGGCTTTGTCGCCCGCGCGGTATGCGGCCAAGGATTCGTCGAGCAGCGTCACCATCTTTTGGCGTTTTCGGCTGTCGGTCACACTGGCCTGGAACATGACCATGCCCTTGCGGATTTCGTCGAAGGCTTTGTCGATGTCCAGCTGGTCATCGTCCGACAGGATGCTTTCCTGCGGAAACGTTGGCGCAGTGAGGATGACGTAACCGATGAAGTTGTGAAACGAAGAAGAGTCGCGAACCCAAGCCATTTTGTTCCCCCTGAGTGGCTAGTTGATATGCGATCGCCACACTGCTGTGGCCCGCGGATAGTAGCCCGAATGGTTTCGTAAAGCTAGGGGGAATTGATGCGTTGGGTACTTGCGACGCGCGGCTGAAAGTGTTGGCGGGGCGTGGATTTTGGTGTACGCGCGCGGAGCCCGCCCAGCGGATCAATACGGCCGATCGACAAGAAAGAAGTGAGCCAGCTCGGCGTGGGACAGCTCGGAGCCGAAGGTGCAAAGCTCGCTTTTGCCGCACCGATTGAAGAACTGATAGACGTGAACACCGTCGCTGCCGCGGTGACTGCCGACGTAAGTGACGCGCTCTCCTTTGCGGAAGAGCCTGCCGCCAAACGCGATGTCTCTGCCAATGCGATACATACAGCCGGGCAATAGCTTGTGCACGAATCAACCCTCCCTGATTTAGCCCGCAGTTCGCTCAATTTTCGGATTGCGGCGCTGTGATGCTTCCAAAAAAAAGCCCCGGCGCGAAGCCGAGGCAGATTCTTAACGAACCAGGCAAAAGGGGTGCTGGCCCAGAGGAACTGCTTATCTACACCGAACCAGCGATGCGAATGTTAGTAGAAAAAAAACGCGGATCGCATCGTCATCGCGACGAAATTGAAAAAATTTTTTGGTCGGGCCGATGGCTGATGTGCGACGAGGAAAGATCTGATAACGCACGACGTGCGTCGCGATCCAGTTGGCCAGGTCGACCACAGCCTGCGCGCGCATAGTGCCGTGCAGCGCCGTGGTCGACTGGCTGGCCTCCAGCCGCCATCAATGCGGCATGGATGCAAGTTGGAAGGGGATCAGATCGAGATAACTCGGCTCGGAGTCGAATGTGCACAGCTCGAACTTGCCGCACAGTCTGGAGAAGTGATAGACGTAGGAGCCGTCATCGCATATGTGACTGGCGACGTACGTCAAGCGCGCGCCGCGGCAGAAGTACCGGCCGCCGAACTCGGTGTGCTGGGTGATGACGTACGTGTGGCCGGGCTGCAAGCTGCGCACGGGTCAACCCTCCCTGGGTTGTTATTTGCGAATCGGAAATTCTAGCCTGACGCGCACTTGGTTTTTAGATTGCAGCGCTGTGATCCATTCAAAAAAAATGCCCCGGCGCGAAGCCGGGGCAGATTCTTGATGAACGAACGAAGCAAAAAAGGTGCTGGCCCAGAGGAACTGCTTATCTACACCGAACCAGCGGAGCGAATGTTAGCCGAGAAAATGCGCGCGGCGCGTCGTGATCGCGATGAAATTGAAAATATTTTTTGGTAGGGCTGATGGCTGATGTGCGATGCGCGAAGATGTGATATTGCATCGACGCGCGGATTGATTTTGGCCCTTGTGCGTTTTCGAATGTCGTCGTGAGAGACGTGGGGAGTGTCATCCGCTTTGAAAGCGCGTGGCCCGGCATGCTGGTGGGGTTTCGAATACGGCGCTAAGAAGCTCGGCACTGTGCCAAACAAACTCGCTCACCGGGCGTCGAGTGCGGGTGAAATCGCCTGAACTTCATACGGCAGCTGCACGATTCGATAAATCGAGACACACAATCCGCACTCGATCAAGAAAAGAGAGGGCTCAGGTGTCCGCAAAAGCTACGGATTGATCGCGCTGGTCGCATCGTGGCGACGAATTCTGTAGAGGGACGATGGGACTGGACATCACAGCCTCGCTCCCGCGCAGGATCTGGCCGCTGATGACGTTGCTCAGCGCGCCTGAACTCGTGCTACCGGTGCTGTTGTCTTGGCCGCGGTGACGAGGAACCCGTTGGCGTCGTACGCGTAGGTCGTCACATAGGACTTGCCCGCGGACGTGACAGCCGTGACCGTTGTGAGCCGCGAACTCGAGTCGTACCCGTACGAGACGCGGCTGGTCGTCGTGCCGTCGACGGCGGTCGTCGTGATGGAACCGAGCTTCGTGCCGGTGTAGTTCAGCGTGGTGACTTCGCCGGCTGCATCGGTGATCGTTGTGAGCTGCCCAGCCGAATAGCCGTAGTGCGTGACGTTGCCTTCGCGATCGGACGACGTCTGGATCTTGAGCGTCGATGCGTCGTACGTTTCCTTGGCGCCCGTCGCGCCGTCGGTCCATGTCCATGTGCTGCCCGACAGCGAGAGCGTGTCGAACGCGCCCGCGCCGCTCTTGCAGATGTAGGCGCTGGAGCTGCTGTCCCAGTTGTAGACAAGCGATGCGCCGTCGCCGTCGTTGCGCGTGATCGAGCTGTTTGCCGTGTAGGCGCTGAGCGTCTTGGCGGCGCTCATCTGCCAGTTGTCAGCGTTGTCGTCGGTGAATTTGCCCTGGCTGTTGTA
>Ga0265314_10006422_pt1 | contig 10416 bp, 6 predicted proteins | sample 4126metaG_FD_203106 | JGI IMG/M metagenome (GOLD analysis project Ga0265314, IMG submission 203106) | Rhizosphere microbial communities from Carex aquatilis grown in University of Washington, Seatle, WA, United States - 4-1-26 metaG | ecosystem: Host-associated > Plants > Roots > Rhizosphere >... | reverse complement strand
GAGCACGGTCTTGAAGATCTTGGCGATCTTGGCGCGGTTGTCGTCCCAGCCCAGCCAACCCGCGTGCGCGGCGTCGAGATAGACGCTGACGTTGGGCAAATGGAAGCTCTTGATGGCGTAGACGATGCCGTTCTTGTACACGGACTTGGCCTGCTGGCACTTGGGCAGAGCCATGTTGGTAGCCATGTTGCCCAGCGAATCGGGTTCGAGAATGACCGCGATGGGCTGATCTGCGTGCACCTTGAACTGTGCCGTGATGGGATCGATGAATTCCGTGCGATAGCGGGCCTCGCCGTTCTCTTCGACCTTGAGTTCGCCGGCCGACGATTCGGCCGAGCAATCGCGGTTGGGCAAGTCGTAGACAACAATCACGGACATGGTCGGAATGCCGCTCGCGTCCTGTTGCTTCTTGGCCTCGTCAAGCCAGCCCTTGAGATTGTCGATCGCCTTGATGTCGCTCAGCCAAGTCCCCACCGGATAATTCGCGACCTTGCGAATGGTGGCCGCCTCGTCCGGGTATTTGGCCGCGGTGGCATCGACCAAGGCTTTGAACTCGGGGTTAAGGAAGAAACGCACACCCTTGAAGGGATTGCCCGAGCCTTGCTTGACTTCCTTATCCGGCGAACCAATTCCGCCCATGCCGCCCGCACAGCCGGCGGCGGCCAACAACAAGACGGAAGCGAAAATGAATGAACAACGCATGAAAGAGCCTCCTCGAAGTCTGTCCGTGGTTTGTATGAACCCACCACGGCAACCTTAGCAAAGCCTGTACCAACACCTGGCCTCTCGTGTTTCGAACGATTTCCGAGCACTTCGTCCGAAAAGTGATGCCAGCGCGAGTGCGTGCCCTCCGCGAATCTGCCGTCCGGACGTCCGCCGGACGTCCGCGGTCAGCGGCGATGATGTAAACTGCGGTACGTGCCGAGGCCTCAGAATCCCCTGCCCGACGACTCGCGGCTGACCCAGCAGCTCCTCGATCGTCAATTCACGTCGGTCCTGCTCTACGCCCTCGTGCTTCTGCCCGTAACTCTCCTGCGTGTCTTCGATACCGGCTTTCGGCCCATCAACGCCTTGCAGGTGCTGTTGCTTTTGGTGCTTCTGGCAATCCTTCGCTTCAAGAAGCATCTCAGTCTGCGCACCGTCAGCTACGCCCTGTCGTTCCTGTTCGTCACCGACATCCTGGCCGCGGTCGCGACGTTCGGCCTGCTCGCCCCCGCGCACATCCTGGTGCCGTTCGTTGCCATCTTCTCCAGCATTCTATTCGGGCGACGGTTCGCGACCCTCGCCTTCACCCTCACCTTCGCCGGCATCTGCATCCTTGGCGTGCTGTATCTGACCGGCACCCTCCACTACACCATTGATTCCCAATGGTACCTCCGCTCGTGGACCTCCTGGCTCATCCTGGTTCTCGATGAGCTTGTCATCACGCTGTGGTACCTCTTCCTGTACCAGCCCATCACCGAAACCCAACGCAGAAGCGCGGAACACCTGGCCGCCGTCTTCCAAGGCCTCAACGACGCCCTATTCATCCACGACAAGGACAGCGGCGCCATCTTACAGGTCAACGAAATGGCGTGCGCCATGTACGACTACTCGCCCGAGGAGGTCTTGCTTCTCCGGCCGAGCGACCTCATCGCGACCGATCCAACCAGCCACCGCGAAGGTGTGCAGGCGTGGATGGAAAAGGCGATCAAGGAAGGCCCTCAAATCGTCGAATCACAGGCCAAGGACCGCCAAGGACGCCTGTTCTGGGTCGAAATGAGCATGCGCCTGGCCAACCTCAACGGTGTCGAGCGACTTCTGGTCGTCGTCCGCGATATCACGGAACGCAAACGCGCCGAGAAGGCCCTGCAAGAAAGCGAAGCGCGGTTGAAGGAAGCGCAGCGCATTGCCCGCGTGGGCACCTGGGAGCTCGACCTCGACCACAGGGCGTTTGCGCCATCCGACGAGATCTACCGCATGATCGAAATCGACCGCGAGCATTTCGCCGGATCCTACGAGGCGTTTTTAGCCACCGTGCACCCTGAGGATCGCCCGTCGGTGCAAGCAGCGTTCACGCAGTCCCTGACGGACCACCGACCGCACGCCATCACGCACAGATTGCGCATGCCCGACGGCCGCACCAAGCACGTGCAAGAGCGGTTCGTGACGTACTTCAACGCCCAGGGCAAACCGCTGCGCTTGGTGGGAACCGTGCAAGACATCAGCGAGCTGTGCGAACTCGAGGAGAAGCTGCTTCAGTCGCAAAAGCTGGAGGCCATCGGCAGCCTGGCGGGCGGCGTGGCCCACGACTTCAACAACTTGCTCTGCGTGATCCTGAATTCCACCAGTTTCGCAATCCATCGGCTTCCGAAGGAAGATCCCGTCGCGGCAGATCTCGTGGATGTGATGAATGCGGCCGAGCACGCGGCGGCACTGACCCGCCAGCTCTTGGCCTTCAGTCGCAAGCAGGTTCTGCAGCCCGTTTCGTTGAATATCAACACGGTGGCGTCAGGTCTTGGACCGATGCTGCGCCGGATCCTGGGTGAAGACATCGAGTTTGTGGAAACCCTCGCGCCCGATCTCGGGTCGATGCGTGCCGATCCGGCGCAGATTCAGCAACTCTTGCTCAATCTGGTGGTCAACGCTCGCGATGCCATGCCCAAGGGTGGCAGGCTTGCCATCGAGACTTCCAACGTGGACCTCGATGGCGAGCTGGCGACGCTTCCACCCGCCGCAGCTCCGGGATCCTACGTGGAAATCACGGTTTCGGACACCGGCATCGGCATGGACGAACAAACCAAGGCCAGAATCTTCGAGCCGTTCTTCACCACCAAGGGAATCGGCAAGGGCACCGGGCTCGGCCTTTCCACCGTCTATGGCATCGTCAAGCAAAGCGGCGGCAACATCGTGGTGTCCAGCGCGCCCGGCCAGGGAACAACCTTCAGGATCCAATTCCCGCGCGAACACGCGGCCAAGCCCGACCCTGTGGCGGCCATCGTGCACCCCGAGCTAACGCCCGGAAGCGAAACCATTCTCGTGGCGGAAGACGAAGTGGCGCTTCGCCAGGTCGTGCAAAAAATCTTGAGCACCGCGGGCTACACGGTTCTGACCGCGGCCAATGGCGAAGAGGCACTGGTTGCCAGCGCCGCACACAAAGACACCATCCATCTCCTGCTCACGGATGTGGTCATGCCGAAAATGGGCGGACGCGAACTGGCCGAACAGCTATCGAAATTGCGCCCCGCCATGGTCACTGCCTTCATGTCCGGCTACGCCGGGAACGCCCCCGACGCACAAGGCGGGCTCGGTACCCACTTCATCGGCAAACCCTTCACCGCCGGCGAATTGGCGCAAAGAGTCCGCGATATTCTCGACCAGCCCAGACTGTAGCGTTCGGGGTCATCTCCCGTCGAGCGCGCCTTCCCGTCCGGCCCCCTTCGAATGGGCTATGCACGTAAGACCACGCTCCTAAGGCGAAGTCGAGCGCAGGAGATCCTTCCGAGCCGCTCGGCGCGCACGCATGAGCTGCTGCTCGACGCCGCGGCCGCCCGGATCAAGGGCCAACGCACGCTCGTACTCCACGATCGCATCGACGTAGCGCCCCTCGTTGAATGCGGCGTTCCCTAGGTTGAAGTGTCCGTCGACTGATCGCGGATCCACCTCTACCGCCTTTCGGAAGTGTTCGGTGCCTTCGGCATGACGCCCGACTTGATGCAGAGCCATCCCCAGGTTGTTGTGTATGGAGGAAACCAGCGGAGCGCGCTTCCCGACGAAGCTTGGGTTGCTCGCCAGCACTCTGACGTAGTGGTCGATGGCATCGTCGTAGCGTCCCAGCTGAATCAACGCTGTTCCGAGGGCGACCTCGGCATAGAGAAAGTCCGGTTTGATGGCGAGCGCCTTGAGAGCCTCCGCGATTCCTGCGTCCATTCTGCCGGTCCCCAGCTCCTCGGCGGCGATGCTGTAGTGCGCGAGGTAGCTTCGCGGATTGACGGTCAGGGTGTGGGTGAACAGCGTTTCGGTTGATCGCCAATGGGCTGCTTGGCGGAAACTGGAGGCGGCAAGAATCATGGCGACAACGACCACGACCACGGCGCGAGCAATCGGGCGCCACCGCCAGCGCATGAGCAATCCAGCCGCCATCATACTGGCGCCGAGCATGGGCACGTACATGTATCGGTCGGCCACGGTCGAGTAATCCTGGAATTCGAACGCCACCAGGCCCAGGACTGGCAGCAAAGCGAACGCGAAGACGGCCCAACCGCACGACACGAAGGCGTACCACGGCCGTGAGGGCCTGGGACGAAGGACCGCATGTACAGCAGCGACGAACCCTGCAAACGAGACGGCGATCGACAGGGCCACTCGCCAACCGCCGAAGTGCGACAACACGTACTGCGGGGACCGTCCGTAGTCCAGGACAAGCGAGGAGGGTACGCCGAGCTTCCAAACGTAAAAACTGAGTGCGTCCGCGGCTACGCGCAGCCGCTCGCCGAACGACGGGACGAAATCCATGTTCAGATCTGGCTGCAGTCGCTTGGTCGCCAAGGCGATCGGCAGAGCCATGAGCCACGCGAGCGACGGCAACGTCGCGCTCGCCTTGAGGCTTCGCCCGAGCAAGATGCGATCCGTGAGCAGCAGGATTCCGGGAAAGACGACGGCAGATGGCTTGGCGAGCACAGCGGCCACAAGAAGCGCGACGGTCTGGTATTTCTTGGACGGGCGATAGTGGAAAAGGAAGCCGAGCAGGCCGAGCGTGGTAGAGAGGTCGCCCTTGCACTCGGAGATCCAAGCGACGGTCTCAACCTGAACTGGATGAAGGGCGAAAAGCAAAGCCGCGATCGCCGCGAGCGCGTCCTCGCCGAGGGCGGTGGGCGTCGGCTCTGCCTCTCGACAGTGCTGCAGGAGGGTGCGCACGACGAGGAACACTAGGACCGCATTCACGAGGTGCAGGATCAGGTTCAGTCCATGGAATGCCCAGGCGCCCTGCCTGAGGGTTTCCCCGAGGGCGTGCACTCCAGCTGCCGTCAGCCACCAGACGGAATAGGTCACCGGAATATAAAGTGAGAAGTACGACCGGGACCAAAAACTAGTGAGCCCCGTCAGCGACGTCGGACTCAGGTTCGTGTTCTCAAGGATGTGGCCGTAGTCATCAAAGCGAATATAGTCCGCAACAACGACGGGAGAGAGCACCAGCGCGACGAGCGCGACGAGCACTGCCAGCACCCGGACCGGGTGCTGTGGCCGGCCGCCCTTGAGGTCGGTCGTGCGAAGTCGCATCGGCGCAGTATACAGCCCCGGCGGCCTCGTAACGTCGGGGCATGCGCCTGATGCCGCGATTGCCAACCACGTGTTGTCAGATATCATGCGGCCCGCGTGCCCATGAAGTCGGTGCTCGAGTTCTTCGAGAAATGGTGGCTCCCCACCCTGCTCGTACTCGCGGCCTTACCGCGCGTTGGCCTGGCCTGCTTCGAGCATGGTGTCAATCATCCGGACGAAATATTCCAGATGCTCGAGCCGGCTCACCGATGGGTATACGGATACGGAATCCAGTCATGGGAGTTCCGGGATGGCGCGCGTTCATGGCTACTGCCGGGCCTGCTGGCGCTGTCGTGGAAATTCCTCGCCCTGCTCGGTCTGTCGAGTCCGCTGGCCGTGGTGCCTCTGCTCCGCGCGCCTTTCGTCGCTGCGGCTATCTACGCTGTCTATCTTGCCTCATGGTTAGCGGCAAAGCTGTCAGGTGATGCAGCAAGTATTCTTGCCTGTCTCCTCGCAGCCTTCATGCCGTTGGCGCTCGTTCTGGACTTTCGGACCACCACCGAGGCTGCAAGTGCCCCGGTCGTGCTACTGACCGTTCTTGCGATTGTCGACGGAAGGTTCGTGCGCGCAGGGGCATGGGCGGCATTGCTCGTGTTCCTTCGGCCGTCGAACGGTCTCGTGCTCCTATGCGTGATCGGGGGACTTGTATTCGAAGGCCGGCTTCGCGATCTCGCTCGTTTTGCCATGGGCGCGTGGCCCGTGGCCCTCGCGGGGGGACTGCTCGACTGGCCTACATGGGGCAGCCCATTCCATCATCTTGTCGAGTACGTGCGGTTCAATTGGCTAGAATCGGGGGCCAGCGCTTTCGGCACAGAGCCCTTCTGGACCTATGGGATCGTCCTTCTTGCCGCCGCACTTCCGCTCGCCATCTGTCTTCCACCCGCAACGTTCGGATTGCTCCGGAGGATTCCGAAAGGCCGCATGCCGCTGGCAATAGCGTTGCTGTATGTCTCCGCGCACTCCGCCTTCGCGCACAAGGAGCCCCGGTTCCTCCTGCCGGTATTGCCGCTCATAGGCGCATTGACGGCAAGTGGCCTTGTTGCGCTTCTCGGTCCCTGGGTTGCCAGGCGAGCGACCAATCGCTATGCCCGGGCCTCGATTCTCGCGTTAGGCTCCGCAGCCATCATCCTGTATGGGACCCTTGGCGCTGCCTCGTTGACATTTGCGGACTTGGGGGACGTTCGTGGCGAGGCCCGAGATCACCTGCTATTCGGCCATCGTGACAGCGTCAATCGTCTCCTTGTCCAGGCTGGCGACCAACCAGATCTCTGCGGGATGCTCATCCTAGGCCTCATGCCCAACGAGCTCTTTTCCGGTGGGAACACGTACCTGCATCGCGACGTGATCCTGACCAGTCCCAGGAGCAAGGAACTTTGGACCCTAATGTCGAAAGCTGCGAACTACGCGATTGCCCCTGGTGTCCCTGGCCCGCCTGGTTGGCAGCGTGTTGCTGAGCGTGACGGCGTTACTCTCCTTAAACGCCAGGGCGGTTGCATTTCGCTGCCGGAAGAATATCGCCCGAAATATTCACGTCCTCCGACATCCCGGACGAATTGAAGGTCCCTTGCCTGGGCCGCAGTCGTCGCCCAGAAGCGTGCGCGATATTCTCGACCAGCCAAGACTGTAGAGTTTTGCGGTCATCTCCCGTCGAGCGCGCCTTTCTGGTAGCGCCGCAGATCCGCGATGGTTCCCGTGGGTTGGGTCAGGATGATGGCCTCGCCGATGGCGGAGCCGCCGAATGCGTTCCAAGCGCCCGCTCCCCAGTGGTGATAGCCAAGTGCCAGGAACAGACCGACGCCGGTGTTGAGCAGCACGTTGCCCACGTGCAGCCACCAGCGTTGCCCATCCGACTGGTTCTTGGCATCGCGAACCAGGCTTTGCTCGGCATCGGCGAGCAAGCGGCAGACGTTGTCGGCGCTTGCCTCTGCAAGCACACGCGCATGCAATCTCTGCGCGTCGTCCACCACGTCAAGCGGGGCAATCAGGAGAGGCACGAGACCAATGACGGTCGTTCCCGCCCCCACGTACCAGTCGATACGGTCGCCTTTCGCAACGAACGGCAGCGGCGCCAGGTTGCCCAGGGTCGCCACACTGATTCCGATGCCCCAGCCCCAGGTCCATACGCGCGCGTGGTGGGCCGTGGCTGACAAATGCATGTCGATCCAATGCAAGCGCGCTTCGCCGTCGATCCCGGCGAGCGCCTCGCCGCCACCGGCACCCGCCGGGCAGCGAGTTGCGGCTTGCGCAGAGGATCCGACGAGCGCGCACGTAGCAAGAACCGCGACGAGCCGGGCCATGTGTCGCCGACCACCAGTTTTCATCGCGGACGCAGCAAACGTCATTGGTCGCAGTGTACGCCGGCGAACGAAGTTTCGGCGCGCCCATCGGGAAAAGTCGCGGCCGGGCGTCGTCCGACCCGCCTGAATCCCGCGACCAGCGAGCGGAATCCAATGGGCAAGAAAAAATCCGTCCCACCTCAAGGAGAAGCCATGAGTACTGCCGTCGACATCACCCATCCCCCTGCCTTCGCGGCCGACAAGCCTGCACGCGGGCTTCATATCGCCCTTTGGATCGCCCAGATCCTCTTGGCCCTGGTTTTCGGCTTTGCCGGGGCAATGAAGGTATCTACCCCCATCGAAGAACTGGCGAAAAATGCAGCCTGGATTCGGGACTCCGAATTCCTGATCCGCTTCATCGGCATTTCCGAAGTCTCCGGCGCGCTCGGAATGCTCCTGCCCGCGGTGACCCGTATCAAACCCAAGCTGACAAGCCTGGCCGCTGTGGGCCTCTTCATCATCATGATTCTCGCCACCGGATTCCACCTGATGCGCGGCGAAGCCAAGTTCACCCCGCTGACCCTGGCTCTCGGTGCCCTCGCCGCCTTCGTCGCCTGGGGCCGCTTTCGCAAGGCGCCGATTCCTTCAAGAAGTTGACCATCCCGCAACCGCATTGGCGAGATCGCTTGTCTGGCGCTCTTCGCCATCGGCAGCGCTATCGATCGCCGCTTAAGACCCAGAAGGGATGGTCGATGCATATAGATGGCGTACTTTCGCAGCCGTCCCCATGCCCGAGCCCACAGCCAACCTAGTCCATGACCCATCTACGATGCTGGGACGGAGCCGCGAACGGGCACTCATCCTCACCGCCGCGATCCGAATCGTCGCCGTGACGGTCTTCCTGGCCGTCGGGATCGCATGGACGTTTACGTTCGGAATGTCCCCCTGGATCCTCGCGTGGCCGCTAGCGGCCTACCTGGCCCTGGCGGTGATCGCCTTTGCGTACCGGCGGCGCGCGCTGACTCTCCGGCTATCCTGGATTCTGCCCTTCCTCGACACCGGCGTGGCCTTTCTCGTGCACCGGCAAGGGATCGCAGCAGACAGCGGCCTGCCGCGCTTCATGGCGGATTGGGGGCTCACCGGCCTCGGCGTGTACACACTCATCGCGGCCTTGGCGGGTCTTTCCATGCCGGCGCGCTTGGTTGTCCCGTTGACCCTCCTGTCCGCGGTGGCGGAGGTAGAGATTCTTCGCCTGGCCGGGCTTTCATGCTGGTCCATGGCCGTGGCGGTGTTCGCCCTCATTTTCGTGGCCGTGGCCACCAGCGCGGTATCGCGCAACGCCGCAGCCGCGCTCTCGCGAGAACAGCAGGCAGCCGCCGCCATGACGTCTCTCGCCGAGTTGAAGGAGCAACACCAGCAGCTCGAACTCTTGCAGCGCGAGAAGGACGCCTTGCTTGAAATTATCGTTCACGACATGCGCAGCCCCGTCGGGGCGGCCCTGCTTTCGCTCGAATACCTGGCGCTCGAACTCAAGAAGCACCCCCACCTGGTGCCGCTGCTGGAAGCAACCGACGATGCGCTGGGCACGCTCAACAGTCTAAGCGGCATGATCACGCAGATCCTCGACATGTCGAAGCTGGAAAGCGGCAGGCTCACGCTGCGCCTGGATTTCGCCGAGCTACGGCCGATCTTGGAGGCGACCGTGCGCGACGCGGCCCCGCGGGCTCGGGCGCGCTCGATTGCGATGAACTTCGACGCCCTGGAAGGATTGACGGCCGCGGTGGATCTGCGCCTATTCCCGCGCATCCTGGAAGTTCTGACCACGCATTCGCTTCGCCACACACCCGAAGGCGGACGTATCCTGTTCGTAGCTTCCGCCAGCGCCGAAGAACTCCGCGTATCGATCCACAGCACCGCGCCCGCCATCCAGAATCCCGAGCGCCAGCGCATGTTCGACAAATTCCCGCCCACGAGCGCCGAGACCAAGCGCTCGTCGGCCTGGGGCGTGGGACTCTACTTCTGCCGCCTGGTCGCCTCCGCCCACCAGGGGACCATTGCGCTCGAAGATGTCGACGGGTGGCCAACGTCCTTCGTGATCCACCTGCCCGCCCACCGCAAACCGGCCTAGTCGTTCCGGATTTCAGCCTCTGGTGTTGGTCGATGCGACCGATGGTGTTCCGTGGCATCCAAGAACCAAACCGCAACGCCAACACAATGCAGGAAAGACACGAAAGGTGACGAACATGAAAATGACCAAGGTTCTGGCTCTAGCAACGATGGGTGCACTTTGGATACCGGCGAATGCAACCGCTGGCACCTGGGAGCTCGATCCCGTCCACAGCGCCATCGAATTCAGCGTGCGACACATGATGGTGTCCACCGTGAAGGGGCAGTTCGAGAAGGTCAAAGGGACGGTGGAACTCGACGACAAGGACGTGACCAAGTCCACCGTCGAGGTCACCATCGATCTAGCGTCGGTCAACACCCACGAGCCCAAGCGCGACGGTCACCTGAAGTCGCCTGATTTCTTCGACGTGGCCAAGTTCGCGTCCGCCACCTTTAAGTCGACCAAGGTGCAGAAGGCCGGCAAGAACAAGCTGAAGGTGACTGGCGATCTGAACCTGCACGGCGTGACCAAGCCGATCGTTCTCGAAGTGGAAGGACCGACGGAGGCATTCAAGACGCCTTTCGGGACCACGGTGCGCGGCGTTCACGCGACAGCGAAGATCGACCGCAAGGATTTCGAGATCGGCTGGAACAAGATTCTCGACAACGGCGGCGTGATGGTTGGCAACGAAGTCAGTTTGGAGCTCAACGCCGAGCTGACGGAAAAAGTGGCTGC
>Ga0265314_10006420_pt1 | contig 10417 bp, 7 predicted proteins | sample 4126metaG_FD_203106 | JGI IMG/M metagenome (GOLD analysis project Ga0265314, IMG submission 203106) | Rhizosphere microbial communities from Carex aquatilis grown in University of Washington, Seatle, WA, United States - 4-1-26 metaG | ecosystem: Host-associated > Plants > Roots > Rhizosphere >... | reverse complement strand
TCGCTTCGGCCTTCGCGGCGTAGGCGGTTTCGTTTTCCGTGCCGACGGGCAGCAATTCCATTTTACCCCACGCGGCGCCGGAGATCTCGAGGTGATTCCACGGCTCGTCGGGCAGTGCGAACGTGATCGCCTTGCCGGAGTCGACGTAGCAATCCCAGTCGGGGAGCTGGAAGTAGTCGTTGCGGCCGGGCAGGCGCGAGCGGTTGTAGACGCCGGGCCACGTGGTTTCGCGGATGCCGTCGGTCGCCTTCCACCACCAGCGCTTGAGGTCGTAGGCGTCGTGGATCTCGACCTTGCGGATCGAAACAAATTTTCCGTCGGGCAGCGCGGGCGGCGGATCGTCCGGGCGGTTGAAGCCGTAGCGCACAAACCATTCGTCGCGCGTGGCGGGTTCCGCGAGGGAGCGCGCGGGCAGCGCCGCGAGGTCGGTCGGCGCGTCACCTTTCGCGAGCGTGGCGATGCTCGCGTCGGCGAGCGCGCGATCATAGATGCGGATTTCGTCGATGTCGCCGCCGCGGGTGAAGTTGTAGTCGCTCTGGACCTGCCACGAGCTGATGATGCGCGAGTGCGGGCCGAACTGATCGAGGCCGGTGTTGAGGACGGCGACGGTTTTGTTTTCCGCGGTGAGTTTGCCGTTCACGTAGAAACGAATCCCACGCGTTTCGTCCCACGCGAGCGCGAGATGCGTCCACGCTTTCGGATCGGGAAACGGACTCAGTGGCACGGACACGCGCACGCGCGCGAGGCTGGCGTCGGTCACGAACGCGTCGAAGCCGTGGCCGTTGTAGTCGATGCGCAGCCAGACTTGATCCCAGCTCGAGTGGTCGGCGTAGGCCACGCGGAAAATCGGAAACGCCGTGGGTCCGACCGCGTAGCGCGCGCGCCAGAAAAACGAGAGCGTGCCGCGCTGCGCGTAAATGTTGCCCGGCGCCGACCAGGCGAGACGCTGGTAATCGCCGCATTCGAGCGCGGCGCCCTTCGCGCCGTCGGCGATTTTTGTCACCTCGGCGACAAACGTCGGCTCCGCGGTGCCGGGCGCGGCGACGTCGGCGGTCGTGCCGTTTTCGGCGGAGAGATAAAACAACAAACCCGGGGCCGGCTCCGCCTTTGCCGGGGCGGCGGCGGATGGGGCGGGAGTTTGGGCGAAGGCGTGAGACCGCAAGCCCGCCGCGAGGGACAACAAAACGATGGAGACACGAAGCGGGTGGAAAGAAAGAAGGGTCGGGCGCATGGCGGGGCGGGGTTGGAGCAAAACTGGGATGCGTGTCCGTTTTTGGCGAGACGCTTCGAGCGCGCTTCGGTTGCGCAGGAAAAATCGGCTGTCAGTCGAGCACGATGACTTCGTGGTCGAGGATCGATTTCAACTCAAAGTGGCTCCAGCCCTCGCGCGAGGCGACGGGAATTTTTTCGCCGGAGACGAGCAGGCGCAGGTTGCGGCCGGACGTGTCGTCGGGCTGGCGGACGCTCACGCGCAGCGGGCCGACGGGAATCAGTTCTTCGACCGGCGCGCGCCAGGTGCCGGCGCTGGTGAGGTTGACGAGGTGCAGGATGGTGCGGCCCGGCTGGCGGTAGAGGTGGCAGTCGATCAGGCCGGGACCTTCGACGCGGAGCGGAAAATCGTCGTGCGCGGCCCAGCGCACGAGGTTCGCGAGCAGGCTGGCGTGGTCGGGCAGGTTGTCGCGTGCGTAACGGCGGTCGAGATCGGCCGGCAAAAATGCGACGCGGCCGGCGCCAGGCGGCTCGTTGAGCACGAGGCCGGCGATGTCGGTCTTTGGCTCGCGCATGTAGGCGGCCTCCGGCGGAAACGCGGGAAACGACGGGACGAACGTGAGCAGAACCTGTGCGGACAAATCGATGCGGAGCGGCGCGAGCGTGCCGCCGAACGGGAGGATGTCGGTCTCGTCGAAGCCGTGCAGGACGGCGTGGCGCTCGCCGATCGCGGGCGGTTCGGCGGCGATGTGCGGGCCGGCGACGCGTGCGCGCAGCTCGGGCGTGAGGCGCAGGTAGCTCTGCGTCGTCTCGGCGGCCCAGCGCGTGCGGGTGGCCTCGTCGCGCGTCGCGTGATTTTCCGGCAGGTGCGCGCCGAACAGATCGCCGAGTGCGAAATCGGGTCGCGGGTCGCCCCACTCGTTGCCGAGGCTGGTGTGGCCGGTCGCGAGCAGGCCGCCGCCGCCCGCGACGAAGCGGCGGACGCTCGCGATCTGCGCTTCGGTCATCACCGCGAGATTCGGCAGCACGAGCAGGCGGAGCTGCAGCGCGTCGCGCTCGATGTCGTCTGCGTGGATCATCAGATACGGGATGCGCGCGCGGATGAGCGCCTGCGTGAGGCCGCGCTGAGGGAGGTTGACGTGCAGCTCGGCGTCGTCGCGCCCGAAGAAATCGTTGTTCTCCTGCGACCAGACGACACCGACGGCGGCGACGGGCTGGCGGTTGTGCAGAAATGCCTCGTTGGCCTCGTGCCACTGGCAGAGCGCGACCGGTGTGCGCAACATGCGGCGGTCCTCCTGGTAAGCGCCGACGTGATGCCACCACGGCTGGATGCCGCCGGCAAAACCTTCGATCATCCACAGTCGCGCCTCAGGCTCGGGCTTGCTCGCGAGCCGGAAAGTCGGGCTCGTCGTCTGATACATCGCCATGCTCTCGGGGAGGATTTTTTCCCAGCCGAGCAGGCCATGCACGAGTTTGCCGATCTCGCCGTTGCGCTGGAAGCCGCTTTCGTTGGTGCGCCGCTGGTCGTCGAGCAGGAGAATCTCGGCGCGCTGCGCGAGCGCGCGATAGTCGCGGAAATCCTGCGCCTGCGCGGAAACCGAGCCGCCATTCATGCCGACCCAGAGGCAGTCGGGACCGCCGGCGGCGCGGGTGACGCGGTTGTTCGCGTCCCAAATCTCGACGCGGCGTGCGTAGCTCCACTTGATCCAGGCGCGATAGGCGGGGTCGTTCCAGTCCTTGATCTTCGGCAGATCGAGGCCGCGTTGGTCGCGGAATTTCTTCCGGCAGTTTTCGCAGTGGCAGATGCTGGAACGCTGAAGGCCGCTCCAACTGTTGTCGGTGAATCCCTCCGGGCGATAACGCGCGATGATCTCGCGGAGGATCGCGGGGATGTGCTCGTCGTAATACGGGCCGTTGACGCAGCTCACGTAGAGATCGCGCGAGCGGTAGGGGCGGCCGTCGGCGTCGACGGAAAACCAGCCGGGATGCGCGCGGTAAAACTCCTCGTGCGCGGTGCTCGAGTCCATCCGCGCGAAGACGGCGAGCCCGTCGTCGCGCGCGGCGCGGCTGATGTCGCCGAAGAGGTCGCGGTCGCCGAGAAATGCCGCGCGCCGGTGCAGCGGCACCGCGGTGGGATAATAGGCGACGATGCCGCCGGCGTTGACGATCACGCCCTGCACGCGCGTGCGCTTCCACTGTTCGCGCCACCAGGCGAGGTCGTAGCGGGTGGGATCGAGCTCGGTGAGGTTGGTCTGGCCCCAGCGGCGCGCGCGGCGATACCACGGCGGCGCGGCGGAGGACGCGGAGTTCGTCGTTCCCGCCCCGGAGGCGGATTCGGCCGCCCGCCCGATCAGCCTCGCTCCCAGCAGCACCGCGGCCGTCGCGACGGTTTTCTGCAGAAAACGGCGGCGCGATTCGGGCATGGGACGGGCGGTCAGCTCACGGCATCGGGAACGGCAGGGTGCGCTGGCAAAGCTGCAATGGCACGTGCCACGGATCGCGCATCATGATCAGCTGCGTGCCGTCGGGCTGCGGTTCCTCGAGAAACAGCGTGGCGCCCGCTTCCTCGAGCCGGCGGCGCGCCGCCTGGGCGTCGGTCGCGACGACCGCGATGTGAAAGCAGAGCGGGTGCGCCGCGGCGTAGTCGGGGATCGTGGCCTTGGGATTGGTGTAGAGTTCGACGATCACGCGGCCGGTTTCGTCGGCGAGAAAATGGGTGTAGGGCGGATCGGTGCGGCTGCGCGCGATCCGGAAACCGAGATGTTCGACATACCATTGCGCCTGAGTGCGGGCATCGGGGACGTTGATCGCGAAGTGTTCGAATTTCATTGGGGGGATCGCGGGGAAAAGGGAGAAGCGACTCGGCCGCGCGCCGCGCGCGAGACCCGCAGAGTGGCAGCGATCCCGACCGGCGCGCAATCCCGCAGTGTGTCAGCGGAAAAATTTCCCGCGGACCGGCGCGCAACGATTGCTCGTCAGCTGCGTCCTTCGTGTGTCAAAGATTCCTCCGCCCCACGCTTCGCGCGCGAGCCTTTGCCCCGATTACCCATGAGCGAATCCCCAGAAAAACGTGCGAGCCTGCGACGCTGGCTGGGCGGGGCGTTCCTGCTGGCGCTGACCGCATGCCAGCTGCCGTTTCACCCGAGCCCGCCGGTCCGGTTGACGGTGAACGGCGCGCCGGCGGTCGCCGGCGATTTCAAGCCCGCCGACATCCAGTCGCTCGTGCTCGAGAACGGCCTCGTCGCGCTCACCTTTGGCAAAGACGCGAACGGCGACTTCAGCGCCACCTCGGTGGTCAAGAACGGCCGCGAGCTGGCGCACAATCTTCACGGCGTCGAACCGCGCGACGTCGATGCGCACCGCACGTTCTACCTCGATACCGGCGCGGGTCGCGAGCACCTCGTGGTCGACACCGTGCGCGTGATCAAGAACACGCCCGAGCTCGCGCACTTTGCCGTGATCGACCACCGCGCGCTCCACCTCGAGCACCATTTCGTCATGCTGCAGGGCGAGAGCGGCGTGCATCCCTACGTGATCGTCAAGAGCCCACCGGGCCTGGGCACCGGCGAGACGCGCACGATGTATCGCTTCGACATGGATCTCCTCGACTGGGCGTGGAGCGGCGAGCGCACCGGCCGGCAGCCCAAATACGCGCTGCTCCAGTCCATCTCGGAAGCCGGCAACTTGGGCGACGAAACGTGGCGGTTGCCGGACGGCAGCGTTTACCAGAAATACGACTACGTTTCGTATTATGCCGAGACGCCGATGTGGGGGCACTACGGCCACGGCTTCGGGGCGTTCTTCATTCCGGTGAGCACGGAATCCTACGCGGGCGGACCGCTGCGCCAGGAACTCATGGTGCATCAGGACGCGCTGATCCTGAACTACATTGGCGGCGGCCACTTTGGCGGCGGTGGTTCGGCGACCGGCCGCAACGGCGAGAAAATCCACGGCCCGTGGTTTCTCTATTTCAACGCGGGCGACACGCCCGAAGCCATCATCGCCGATGCGAAAAAAGCCGCCGCCGCCGAAAAAACCAAATGGCCCTACGCGTGGATGGACGAGCCGCTCTATCCGGTGAAACGCACCACGGTCACGGGCCAACTCAAGCTCACGCACGATCGCTCGACGGCGTTCGCTTATGTGATCCTCGGTCAACCGGGCAATCCGCCCCGCGGCGGCGGCGCGCGCAGCGGGGCGACGCGGCGTGGCGGCGGTGCGCCGGAAGCCGGTGCCGCGAGCGCAGGCGCGACCACGCCGGAGCGTCCCAGTTCTCCACCGGAGGGCGATGCCGGCACCAGCCCGTTTACCCGGAGTGGCCCGATGGGTCCGGTCGGCGTGTCCGACCGGGCGAGCGCGCTCTACACGCAGTCCGGCGACTACATTTACTACGTGAAGGCCGACGCGCAGGGCGCATTCCGGCTGCCGGCCGTGCGCCCCGGCACCTACACGCTCTACGCCTGGCAGACGCAGGGCCCCGTCACGCAGTCGTTCGCGAAAGACGGGATCGAGGTGAAGGGTGACACCCTCGATCTCGGCGCGGTGGAGTGGGACGCGCCCTATCACCCGCATCTCATTTTCCAAGTGGGCCGGGCCGACCGCACGGCGGGCGAATTCAAATTCGGCACCGCGCCGCGCACGAACCAGTGGGTGAATCGGATTCCCAACGATCTCACCTTCACCATCGGCCAGAGCAAGGAAGCCGAAGACTGGTATTACGCGCAGCACGGGCCCGCCGCGCCGCAAACCAGCACGTGGACCATCAAGTTCGACGTGGCGGCGGTTCCGACGGGCAACGCCTACCTCTCGATCCCGGTCGCCGGCGGCCCGGGTGATGTCGCCGTGCTCGTGAATGGCCGGGAGGTCGGCAAAGTCGTTCACGGCGACGATGCGAGCGTGCGGCGCGCGGCGAATCGCAGCGGCGTTTACGCCCGCTTCGAGTTCACGTTTCCCGCGGCGACGCTCCAGGCCGGTGAAAACACGGTCAGTCTCCGCACGAACCGGCCCACCGGAAACAACAACGGCATCATGTATGATACGATCGTGCTGGAGTCCGATTGAGCGGACCCGCCGCATCCGCTCCGCGACGGCGCGTCGCCCCACCATGGCCAGAAATTTTTCCACTGCGAGCCGTGCGCTCGTGGGGTGCCTGGCCCTCGCCACTTTCTCGGCGCACGCGGCGGAGCCCGCGGCCATGCCGGAGCTCAAGGACGCCGCGGGCCACACGTTGCAGCGCGCGCCGACCGGGCACCTCACAAATTACGACGAGGCCAAGGTGCCGCCCTACACACTGCCCGACCCGCTCGTGCGGGAGAACGGCCAGCCCGTGCGCGACGCCGACACTTGGTTCGCGTCGCGCCGCCCGGAGATTCTGAAACTTTACGAGACCGAGATCTACGGGCGCGTGCCCGCGAACGCCCCCAAGGTGACGTGGACCGTGGCCGAGACCGACTCGAACGCGCTCGAGGGCACGGCGGTGCGCCGGCACCTCGTGGGAATTTTCGGCGACAGCGCGAACGGGCCGAGGGTGAACGTCGTGCTCTATCTGCCCGACAAGGCCGCCGGGCCCGTGCCCGTGCTGCTGCACTTGCTTTTCGGCAATCCGCCCGGTTCCGCGCCGGCCGTTCCGTCCGCAACCGCAACCGCGGCGACACCGGCGCCGCGAAGAGCGTTCAACGACGCCGGCCCGGTGGCCGACATCCTTGCGCACGGCTACGGCTACGCCTCGTTGCGCTATGCCGAGATCCAGCCGGACAACGCCACGGGTTACACCTCCGGCGTCATCGGGCTGACACTCACGCCCGATCGCGCGAAGCCCGCGCCGGACGAGTGGGGCACGATCAGCGCGTGGGCGTGGGGCGCGAGCCGCGTGCTCGACTACCTCGAAACGGATCGCGCGGTGGACGCGAAGCGCGTCGCGCTCGTCGGGCATTCGCGCCTGGGCAAGACGGTGCTGTGGGCCGGCGCGCAGGACCGGCGTTTCGCGCTGATCTTTTCCAGCCAGGGTGGCGAGATGGGCTCGGCGCTCGCGCGCCGCGACTTCGGCGAGACCGTCGACGACATGGCCGCCAACTACGGCTACCAGTTCGCCGGCAATTTCCAAAAATATCCCGGCCACTGGAACGACATGCCGGTCGACGCGCATTTTCTGATTTCGCTCGCGGCGCCGCGCCCGGTGTTCATCTCCGCCGGCAGCGGCGACCTGTGGTCCGATCCGCACGGCGAATTTCTCGGGGCGGTGGCCGCCGGCCCGGTCTACCGATTGCTCGGGCAACCGGATCTGGGCACGACCGAAATGCCGCCGCTCGACACACCGGTCGCGACGGGCGCGCTTGCGTTCCTCGAACACGACGGCCCGCACGCAATCACGCCGCTGGATTGGAAAGTGTTTCTCGAGTTCGCGGACAAACACCTGAAGCCGGCGGCGCGCATAGACCGCCGCGCGGGTTTGCGGCGAAATTGTTTTCAGGCTGGCGCGAACCGCCCTCGCAAGTTGCGGCCGGGTGTGCATGGGTGGGGTCGTCAATGCCGCTCGACCTCGTCAACCTTCCTCCCTGCGCCGGCTGCGGCGCATGCTGCCACCTGCTGGTCGAGTTGGTGGACGGAGTGGATTGCGTGCCGGAAAAATTTGTCGTCGAACATGCCGGCGTGCGCTGCATGGAACAGCGCGGCGATGGCGCGTGCGTGGCGCTGGATGCCGACACGAACCTTTGCACGATTTACGAGCAGCGTCCGCAAACGTGCCGGACGTTCGAGCGCGGCGGCGGCCTGTGCCGGCGGATCGTGCTGGGACCGCTGGTGGCCGGGTGAGACAGCGGTTTGCTGCGATCATGCCGCGAAGCGTCGTCCTCAAGCGAACCCCCCGGTGCGTGGAGTGCCAGCTCCCGCCGCGCTGGTGCATCTGCGGCGGGTTTCGCCCGGTCGACTGCGCGCTGAAGGTGGACGTGCTCATCCATTACATGGAGTCGTTGCGACCGAGCAGCACGGGCACGCTGATCAACCGCGTGATGCCGTCGTCGGGTCGGCACGTGTTCCGCCGGGAGCGGCCGCTCGAGCGCGCGGCGATGGTTCAGCCGGGCAAGTCGCTCTGGATTCTGCACCCGGCGGGCGAGCCGTTGCCGCTGGACGAACCGGTGGCGGGCGTGCAAGTGCTGCTGCTCGACGGCACGTGGGTGCAGGCGAACGGCATGATGCGCGCGGTCGAAGGGTGGGGGCGCCGGGTCAGCCTGCCGATGGTGGGGGCGAGCCGCTACTGGTTGCGCACGCAGGCGGACGAGGGACGGTTTTCCACGGCCGAGGCGCTGCTGTTCTTGCTGGCGGCGCTGGGCTTGCGGCGCGAGCACGATGAGCTGCGCCGGCAGTTTGAACTGCACGTTTACGCGAGTCTCTGCGCGCGCGGAAAAAAGCGCGACGCGGCGGACTACCTCGTGGATTCGCCGTTGCGCGATGCGTTCCCAGATTTGCTGGCCGAACTCGCCCGGCGCCGGCCGCGATGACCGCGCGTTGCGTCCGTCGGCGTGAGGTCTGGTCGATTTTGTTTCCGCTGCGGCAACACCTTCGTCACGCTGGGCCTTTCTCCCGTCGCATGAAAAAACTTCTGGCCCTCGTCGTTGTGTTGGGATTGTCCGCGGCGGTGGCGCGGCCCGGTCCGGTGGAGCGCCACGGAGCGTTGCGCGTGAGCGGGGCGAGGGTCGTCGGTGACGACGGAAAGCCCGTCAGCCTGATGGGCAACAGCCTGTTCTGGAGCCAGTGGATGGGTGGTTTCTGGAATGCCGATTGCGTCAACTGGCTGAAGCAGGACTGGAAGGCCGGCATCGTGCGCGCCGCGATGGGCGTGGAGGCAGGCGGCTACCTCGAGCATCCCGCGGAGGAGCAGGCACGCGTGGAGAAGGTAGTCGATGCCTGCATCGCGGCCGGCCTTTACGTCATCATCGACTGGCACGACCACCACGCGACGGCGCACACCAAGGCGGCCGTGACGTTCTTTCAGGCGATGGCGAAAAAATACGGCCGCCAGCCGAACGTGATCTACGAGATTTTCAACGAGCCGGAACGGGTGTCGTGGCACAACGAGGTCAAGCCCTACGCCGAGGAGGTGATCGCCGCCATCCGCGCCATCGATCCCGCCCATCTCATCGTCGTCGGCTCGCCGCATTGGTCGCAGGACGTCGATGTTGCGGCCGGCGATCCGATCAAGGGCGCCAACATCGCCTACGCGCTGCATTTTTATGCGGGCACGCACAAGCAGGGACTGCGCGACAAGGCCGAGTCGGCGATGAAGCAGGGCGCGGCGCTGTTCGTCACCGAGTGGGGCACCTGCAAGTCGGACGGCAACGGCCAGATCGACGAAGCCTCCACTGCGGAGTGGATGGCGTTCCTGCGCCAGTGGCAGCTGTGCGCCTGCAACTGGGCGGTATCCGACAAGGTCGAGACGTCCTCGACCCTCGTGCCGGGCGCGGCGATCACTGGCGGCTGGAAAGACGACGACCTCACCGCCTCCGGCAAACTCGCGCGCCGCTGGATGCGCGAGTGGGCGGAGGCCCCGTGATCGGACTGTCCTTTGCGGAAGCGAGCAGCGCCGGCTTGAGTTTTTTCGACCCGGACAAGATCCTCCCTATCCCGCCATGGCGCCCTGCCGGATCCCCAAGTTTATCCTCCAACTTTCCGGTCTGTCGCTCGCGGTTTTTCACGCCATGTCAACCCAAGGATGTGCCGGCTTCGCGGCCAACGGTGCCAAGTTGAAACATTTCGTCGTCTCCGATTTTGGCGCGGTTGCCGACGGCCAGACGCTGAACACGGCCGCGATTCAGCGGGCGATCGACGCGGCGGGCGCGGCGGGTGGCGGCGTGGTGGAGATTCCCGCGGGGGTGTTTCGCAGCGGTTCGATTTTCCTGAAGAACGGCGTCGAGCTTTACCTAGACGAAGGCGCGGTGCTCTTTGGCTCCAACCAGATCGAGGACTACCCGAAACGCGAGACGCGCATCGAGGGGCATTTCGAGCCATGGCGCATGGCGTTCGTGAACGCCCAGCAGATGGACCGCGTGCGCATCGGCGGGAAGGGCCGCCTCGACGGCAACGGCGTGAAATTCTGGGAGGCGTTCTGGCAGCGGCGGAAGGAAAATCCGCGCTGCACCAACCTCGAGGTCGAGCGCCCGCGCCTGTTGTTCATCGACCGCTGCCACGACGTGCGCGTCGAGGGGATCGCGTT
>Ga0265314_10006415_pt1 | contig 10421 bp, 9 predicted proteins | sample 4126metaG_FD_203106 | JGI IMG/M metagenome (GOLD analysis project Ga0265314, IMG submission 203106) | Rhizosphere microbial communities from Carex aquatilis grown in University of Washington, Seatle, WA, United States - 4-1-26 metaG | ecosystem: Host-associated > Plants > Roots > Rhizosphere >... | reverse complement strand
GCGCTTGGCGCAGGAGATACAGGCATAATCGTATGCAAAAAGGCATCCCCCGATTCATATTCGTCAGCGCGTTCGACTATCCGACGCGCTTTGCCCACGCGCTCCACGGGCTCCATATGGCGCGGGCTTTTGCTGCGCGGCTGGGGAATTCCTTTCTATATATAGTGAACACCGCGGTTGAGCAGGAAGAACTCAGCGGCATCCGGTATCGGCGGCTCTTCGGCCGCTTTGGCAGGCGGGTCAAAAAGCTGCGTTTGCGCCGGTTGCTCGTACCGCTATCGCTGCTCTATATATTTATTACGCAAAAGGCGCATGGCAGCGTCATGTATACAACCGATCCGGTGCTGTTCGCTCCGCTGGTGTTCATGAAAAGATTTTTTAATTACACATTCGCCTGCGAGTGCCATGGCACGCTTACCCCAAAACAAAGTGCAATCGTAGCGCAGCATGCCGACGCGATATTTTTTGTAACCGCTTCGCTTAAAAACGATTGGATAGCGGCGCATCCGCATGCGGCGCACAAAGCGCATCTGCTCCCCAACGCCGTCGATATCTCCGCGTTTGAAAAAGTCCCAGACGACAAGGCCGCGCTGCGCGAAAAGCTCGATCTCCCGCTCGATAAAACGCTTGTCGGATATGTCGGCCGCTTCGAGCCGCTCGGCGCCGACAAGGGCCTGCATCTCATGATAGACGCAGTAAGCAGCCTGCCGGAAGAAGTTACTCTGGTCTTGGTCGGCGGCGCCAAAAACGAGATAGCGCACTACGCCGACTATATCGCCTCGAAAGGCCTGGCTGATCGCGTGACACTTGTGCCGCATGTGGCATCGAGTCAGGTCGCACAGTTCGAGAAGGCTTGCGACATCCTCGCCTATGTTCCTTCCGCGGGCGGCGCTTTTTTTGAGAAGGAGACTTCGCCCATGAAGCTGTTCGAGTATATGGCGGCGGACCGGCCGATTATCGTGTCGGACTCGCCCGCTATGCGCGAGATACTCGACGACTCATCGGCCCTTTTCGTAAAGCCCGGCTCGCAGGCCGAATTTGTTCACGCAATCGAGCATCTGATCCATAGCCCCGATCACGGGGCGGGTTTGGCCGCCTCGGCGCTCAAAAAGGTGTCGCGCAACACTTGGGAGCGCCGCGCACAGGAGGTCTTGGAGCGCACGGGCGCGTTCTTGCCCAACTAAGGCGGCCGAAGTACACTGGCTTTGCATGAATATCTTAGGCATCAACCAGGTGGCCGGCCTTTTGACGGGCCAGCACGATGCGGCCGCCGCCCTCATAAAAGACGGCCGTTTGGTCGCAACCGCCGAGGAGGAGCGCTTTAACCGCCAGCGGCACGCCAAGGGCTTCCCCCATCTTGCGATGGCGTACTGCCTCAAGGAGGGAGGCATCGAGATGAAGGACATCGACATCATCGCGATAGGCTATAACCCCTGGGCCATAGTGAGGCGCGGATTCTTTTTCCTCGACCCGTGGTCGATGTTCGCCTACTTCACCACCTTCTTCCTCTATAAATGGGGCGTGCGGAATATAGTGAAGGCTTCGGGCGCAAAAATCGTGTACGTCGATCACCATCTCGCACACGCGGCCACGGCCTACCGCTGCGCGGGGCTCCCGGACTCCAATACGCTCATCATCGACGGCGCGGGCGAGAGTGAAACGGCATCTTTGTACGAGGGTCGGGGCGGGGAACTGACCCGCATCGCCGACATCCCCTTTGCCCACCGCTATGACCGCAAGCCGTGGCGCTCGATAGGCAAGACCTACACGCGCATGACCGATTTCTTGAAGCTCGGCGCGCACGGCGAGGGCAAGACAATGGGCCTCGCGTCCTACGGCACGCCGCGGTTCGACTTTTCTACAATATTAAATGTAAAAAGTTTTTCTGATTGGACGATTGACCGCCGCAACATCTCGACGCTCTACAAGCAGTACGCGCGCGCCGACGCGAGCGCTCCGCTGACGCAGGACCACAAGGACCTCGCGGCGAGTGTGCAGCTGGCGCTCGAGGACGCCGTGGTCAACCTCGCGCGCGACGCGCATACCCGCAACGGTATCCGCAACTTTGCTCTCTCCGGCGGCTGCGCGCTCAACTGCAACGCCAACTCGCGCCTGCTTGCAGAGGACTTCTGCGACAACATCTTCGTGCAGCCGGCCTCGCACGACGGCGGCATCGCGCTCGGCGCCGCGCTCGAGGTGATGCATCGCGTCGGCGACGGCGACTTTATGACCTTTGAGCATGCGTATTGGGGGCCGGAGTTTAGTAACGAGCAGATAGAAAAGATCCTCAAGGAGAGCAAGCTCAAGTATCGCCGCGCCGCCAACATCGCCTCCGACACCGCCGAGCTTATAGTAGCGGGCAAGATAACAGCGTGGTTCCAGGGCCGCATGGAGATGGGTCCGCGCGCGCTCGGCAACCGCTCGATACTCGGCAACCCGATGATCGAGGGCATGAACGACCGCATCAACGAGCACGTGAAGCACCGCGAGGTGTGGCGCCCTTTCGCGCCGGCGGTCGTAGCAGAGGCCGCGCACAAATACTTTGAGGGCCTCGAGAAGGCGAAGGAGAGCCCCTTCATGCTGCTGACCTACTATGTGCGCGAGCAATACCGGAAAGTGTTCCCCGCCATCACGCACATCGACGGCTCGAGCCGCATACAGACCGTCCGGCCCGACCAGAACCCGCGCTTCCACGCGCTTATGCTCGAGATAGGCAAGCGCACCGGCCACCCGATGGTGCTCAACACCTCCTTCAACGACGCGGGCGAGCCCATCATCTGCAGCCCCAGGGAAGCGCTGCGCTGCTTCTACTCAACCGGCATAGACGCGCTAGCAATAGGCGACTTCATACTGGAGAAATAGCGCGATGAATAAGCCTCGCAAAACACCACATATCGGCATAGACCTAGTTGAGGTGAGCCGGTGTAAAAGTTTGCTGCGCAAAAGCAACGAACATTTGCTTGAAAAGTTTTTTACAAAAAAGGAGATCGAGTACTGCCGGCACTTTAAAGATGCTGCCACGCATTTGGCAGGAACATTTGCTGCTAAAGAGGCGGCAAGCAAAGCACTCGGGGCCGTGCAATTTCCTTTTATAGAGCTGGAGGTGCGACGCAGAAAGGACGGCATGCCGCAGATATGGCGCAAGGGTAAGCTCATCCCCATGAGCGTTTCCATCACGCATACGAGGGCGATTGCTGCGGCTGTGGCGATACGTTAAGATGGCCTTGTCATGCCTAAAAAGGGTCTGGTGCTCGATCTCGATAATACGCTCTGGGGCGGCATAGTCGGCGAGGACGGCAAGGAGAATCTCCGCTTGTCGCTCGCTCCCCCTGGCAATAGTTACCTTGCCTTCCAACAGGCTATCCTCGATCTCTACCACCGAGGCGTTCTGCTCGCCATCAACAGCCGGAATAATCCGGAAGACGCACTCGATGTCATCCGCACGCATCCGAATATGATTCTGAAGGAGCAGCATTTTGCCGCAATGCGTATCAATTGGAAGGATAAGGCAGAAAATCTGCGCGATATAGCGAAAGAACTCAACATTGGCCTCGACTCTCTCGTATTCCTCGACGACGACCCAACTAACCGCGAACTGGTGCGCGCTTTGGTACCCGAGGTCGAGACGCCCGACCTACCGAGCGATCCTTCTTTATATGCGCGCTTCCTCCATTCGCTCAAGTATTTCCCTAAAGAGGCTATTACCGACGAGGATAAAATGCGCGGGAACCTCTACGTTACCGAGCGTCTGCGCAGGGAGGAAGAGAAACACTATGAGAGCAAGGAAGAATTTTTGAAGAATCTCCATCTGGAGCTTTTAGTCCACGTAGATGATGCTACCCATCTGGCCCGGTTGGCGCAGCTGACGGAAAAGACCAACCAATTTAATACCGACAAGCATCCCCTTACAGAGGCTGAGATCAAGCACTATATAGAAAGCCCGAAGCATAAGGTATTCTATGCCCGGCTGCAGGATAAATTCGGCGACCATGGCATTATCTTCTTCGCATTGGTAGAAACGAATGAAGCAGCATGGAATATAAGCTCGATGCTCATGAGTTGTCGAGTCTTCGACCGCGGCGTAGAAGACGCCATGCTCGGCGTCATTCTGGAGCAGGCCAAAAAAGCAGGGGCTACAGAAGTGTCCGTTACGTTTGCGGAGACGCCAAAAAACGCTCCCGCAAAGCAGTTTGTTGATGTACACTTTAAAAATTACAAAGCAAAGGTGCCGCCAAAGGCGCACATACCAGAGTGGATAACAATACAGTATGAAAACATTTAACGAAGTAGTCCAGAGCGTTTTTAAGATCCCCGACGCCGAGATAAAAGATACCCTCACATCTGAAGATATCCCAGAGTGGGATTCAATGAATTACATCTTTTTTGTCGGGGAGCTGGAAAAGAACTTCGGATTTTCCTTTGACATGGACGAGGTCATCAACGCGAAGTACCTCGGCGACCTGCGCAAGATCGTCGAAGCACGCAAGACAACATGATCCCTGCTGACTTATCATTCGAAGATATTGCGGTCGGTATGAGCACTTCTTTTTCTCGCACCATCAGCACAGAAGATGTGGAATCTTTTGCAAAATTAAGCGGGGATTACAACCCGCTTCACATAGATGATGCGTATGCAAAGACGACAAAGTTCGGCAAGCGCGTCGTGCACGGCATGCTGCTGGGGGCATTATGCTCGCAACTTGTCGGGATGCATCTGCCGGGTAAACGCTGCCTGTATCTGCAACAGACGCTCTCGTTCAAAAAGCCGGTCTTTGTCGGCGATATGGTCTCCGTGCAGGGCGTAGTTGAGGCCAAGAGCCCGGCGACCAAGGTGCTTGATATTGCGATCTCAATTATGCGAGATACGGAAGAGGTCGCTTCCGGCCTCGCGAAGGTACAGGTGCTCCCGTAACATCATGACAAAAAGCCAAACAGATACACACAGGGTTGCGGTCGTTGCAGGTGGCATGGGGTATGTCGGGTCTGCGATTGCCAAGCAGCTCGCCGCAGATGGCTTGCAGGTTGTCGTGCTCTATCATCGCTCGCCGCAGGATGCCGTAGAGAAATTTCTGGCAGAGCTTGCCGGCAGCGGCCACAGAGCATACCCATGCAATCTTGAAGACTTCGAAGAGGTCTCTAAGACCGTTGCTGCTGTCGAGCAAGAAGTGGGACTTTTGTACATTGCAGTTGATGCCTCGGGCTCGCTCCCGCAGCGCAAACAGTTGCACCAGACTTCCAATCAAGAATTGCGAGACCAATTCGACAGAAGCGTATTCAGTAGTTTCAATTTTCTATCAGCCTGCGCGCGCGTACTCAAAGGGCACAAGCAAGGCGTACTAATAGGAATTACTACAGCGATGGTCGCGTCTACGTTGGGCACAAAGGCTCGCGGAGCCTACAGCCCTATCAAATTCGCAATACAGGGCATGCTCGTTGCGCTTAAAGAGGAACTCGCTTCCGATCATGTTCGCGTATATTCGGTTGCGCCCAGTTTTATGCCCGGAGGATTTAATAAAGATATGCCAAAGGCCTTCGTTGATATGATACGTGAAGCAAGTCCAACAAAAACACTTATAGAAGCTCCCGATGTGGCGCGCGCGGTATCATTTTTGTGCTCCGACGAAGGGCAACGGGTTAATGACCTGACCTTGCTTATAGGGCCCGAATCAGGCACCTTGTAGGCATGCTATTCAACTCCCTCCAATTTTTGGTCTTTTTCGCGGCGCTTTTCTTCGCATACTACGCGATACCTAACCGGTATCGCTCGTATCTACTTTTGGTAGCAAGCTGCTACTTTTATATGGCGTTCGTGCCGGCATATATCCTGATCCTCTTTTCCCTCATAACGGTGGATTATTTTCTCGGGCTCCGGATAGCAGGGGCCGAAGGGTCGGCACGGAAGCTCCTGCTCACGGCAAGCATCGTGACGAACTTGGGCGCGCTGTTCTTTTTTAAATACTTCAACTTTTTCAATCAAAATGTTGCTTACCTAGCGCATGTCATCCACTGGAACTACTCGCCCTTTTTGTTGGATATTATTTTGCCGCTTGGACTCTCGTTCCATGTCTTTCAGAGTCTTAGCTATGTCGTAGAGGTCTATCGCCGCAAACAAGTGCCGGAGCGTAATTATCTTGTATACGCTCTCTACGTGATGTTCTTCCCGCAGCTGGTGGCCGGCCCCATAGAGCGGCCGCAGCATATGCTGCACCAATTCCACGAGCAGCACGACTTTGACTCGGTGCGGATACGTAAGGGACTCGAGATTATGCTCTGGGGCTTCTTCAAGAAGCTGGTCATCGCTGACAATACTGCTCTTGTGGTCAATCATGTGTATGCAAATCTTGCAGACTCGACCGGGACCATGGTGCTCATTGCGGCGACACTCTTCGTCTATCAGCTCTACTGCGACTTTTCGGGATATTCCGATATAGCAGTCGGATCTGCGATGGTGTTTGGCTACGACTTAATGTGGAATTTCGACCGGCCGTACTCGTCTCGTTCTATTGCCGAGTTCTGGCGGCGATGGCATATCTCACTCTCGACATGGTTGCGCGACTATTTATACTATCCTCTTGTATTTGCAAAGAAACGGAAGTCAAAACTCTGGTTATATTTCAGTCTCTTCATTACCTTTGTGCTTATCGGACTTTGGCATGGGGCTAACTGGACGTATGTAGCGTTTGGGGCTATCCATGGGGGCTACATGGTCTTCGGCCAATGGACGCTCCCAGTGCGACAGCGCATAAAGAAGGCGATCGGGCTGGCGACCATTCCCATACTCGACCAAGTATGGCAGATAGGGGTTACGATGGTGCTGGTATTCATAAGCTTTATATTCTTCCGGGCTACAAGTCTCACGCAGGCGATTGCAGTATTTTATAAAATTGCAGCGGCGCCTTTTGAGCTGCCTTTTATTACCTTGAGCGGTTGGAAACAAATGCTCAAAGCGACGGGAATAGGCGTGGATGCAAGAACATTCTTGATCATCGTACTTGCAATTGTCTTTCTCGAGATAGTGCAATGGTGGCAGACGCGGCGGGGGACCTTCGCGCCTATCGAGGCCAAAAGCCGATCCGTGCGATGGGGATGGTATTACGCCTTAGTGTTCAGCATCCTCATCTTCGGCTACCTCGGCGCGCAGACATTCATCTACTTCCAATTCTGATATGAAACGCTTTTTACTCACCGCTGCACTATTTAGCATCCCTATTGTCGCCGCTTTCGTATTTCCTTTTGCGTTCTTCGCATTAACGCGAGAATTTGAGACACCATCGCAGGTGCTCGCTGTACAGCAGAACTCGAACGGTGCTATCTATCGCTCGGCATTTTACGATTACGACCGCCCGTATAAGACGCTTGGAGCTATCGAGAGCGATCCGCAAGTGCTTGTCCTTGGGACTTCGCGAGTATTACAGCTCCACGCAAGCCTTTTTAAAGATCCTTCCGACTTTTACAATGCCGGACGTGCTATCAGTAAGCCGAGCGAACTGCCGGTGTTCATAAATGCGCTTCCTTCCAACAGCAAAGTGCAGGTAATAGTCTTAGCGGTCGATCAAAATTTCCTTAGTTCGGCCTTTTCTTCTCCTGCGGAGCCTATTGTTCAGCCAACGCACTTAAGCATATTCGAGTTCTTCTTGGCACAAGGCTGGAAGACTGCTTGGCAGTATTACTTTCAGGGAAGGTTTTCTCTGTCAGGACTTATACAGCTTAATAAGACATCCCAAAATATTGGGCTCACCGCTCTTGTGGAAGGGGACGGCTTCCAAAAAGATGGCAGCGATGAGGAGTCAAATATTGCGGCGCAAAAGTCTCAGCGTTCTTCGCAGATCCAGGGAGCTCTTGATCTAATAACTCCCCAAGGTAGTGGATATTTCTTCGACTCGTCGCTTTCGCAGCAAGGACTCTCTTACATAGAGCAGTTCCTAGAACTTTGTCGCGCACGTAATATCAAAGTCATAGGTTTCCTGCCGCCTTATGCTACTGAGGTGTACCAAAAAATAGACTCGCTCCATAGTAGCTATGCAGACACTATGCAGGAGGAGCCGGTGGCTCTTAAAACGTTGTTCAATCAATATAACGATAGCTTTTATGATCTATCTAACCTCTCTACTTTTGGCTCATCCGATAACGAAATGATCGATTCGGCCCATCTCGACGAGCAGGGTTCTGCCCGCGAGCTGCAGTATCTGGCCAACCATGAAGCAGCCTTAAAGCCATATGTAGATATGACCGCGATAAAAAGCATCCTCTCGCAGACGAGCTCAATTTAACGTTTTTACGGCTCTGTGGATTACGCACTTGACCACTAATTATCGCGCTACGATAGAGGCAGAAGCGGGCTTTTAATTAGTAATTTTTATAAGGGTATGAAAGTACATTTCAAGATAAGACCTGAGCTTGTGCTGGGAGGATTGTTTGCGTTGACTCTCTTGCTCTATTCGACCTCTACTCATGCGGCGCTAAGCCAATCGATATCACTTAATGGTAGCTCTCAATATCTATCAATCTCGAATGCCGCCCAAACCGGGCTTGGATTTACTGGGAATAATACTGTAGAGGGATGGGTATATCTCACAAGTGCCCCGACAATGGGTCAGATGTTTGCATTGTTTGCCAAGTACGACGCTGCGGGAAGCCAACGCGGATATCTGTATACATATGAAAATAACGGAGGTACCATGCAAATTGTCGCGCGTATTTCTTCAAATGGCAGCTCAGTAAGTACGGGTTCTCTCAATGTAACAATTCCAACGAATACCTGGACGCATGTCGCGTTAGTGTATGACACAAGTGGCACAGTGAACGTTATAATAAACGGTACTAGCCAGGGTACTATCACCAGCTTGGCCAATTCTATATTCTCGAATACTGCAGATGTTACTGTCGGGTATCAACCGAACATAGGACCGGGATATTTCCCGGGGAACTTTTCTTTAGTGAGAGAGTGGAATACTAATCTGTCCGCCTCTACTATAAATGCCAATAAGTGCACGGTGTTTGGCTCGGCCCAGACAAACTTACAAGCCGAATGGAGTTTGGACGGTGTTTTAACAGATGCTTCGGGTAACGGGAATACGCTTACCAACAATGGTTCGGCCAGTTTTGCTTCAAGTATTCCACCTTGCCTTGCTGTACAGCTTGCAGTGCGCAAAACGAGCACGCAGACAATCTCGAATTCTTCGACCTTGCAAAATGATTCCCAGCTTACTGTATCTCTTGCGGCAAGTAAGACCTATATCGTTGACGGAGTAGTTTTTGCGGCTGCCACCACTACAAGTGCTACACCGGATATTATTCTTGGATTTACTGCTCCCTCCGGATCAGTACTGATTATTGGCGCTGGCGATGACATGCTCACGGCCTCAGGTTCGGCAAGCCCGCGTATAGCACTGCCGCCCGGTGCCGCTCTGCCCGTTTATATCCATGGCACCATCGTTACCAGTGGAACTAGCGGGGACTTGCAGCTCCAATGGGCTCAGTCTACAGCGAATTCTGCACCTACAAGCGTTCTTGCGGGTAGTTATCTCAAGGTGGAAGAAGTTCAGTAAGTTTTGGGGAAATGGTATGCTCACTCTGTCTATGGGTGAGCGCCTTTTCCTTATATTCCATGGGCGGTTTCCTGGCGAGAAGGCTGCAGGCCTCTTTGCCGCTTATAGCGCTTGGTCCTTTGCCGGCGCGGGCGCTCGGGTAACGCTCGTTGTACCGCGCCGACGCGGCGTCTCGCAGGACCCTTACGCATATTATGATTTGCCCAAGACATTCGAGGTGCGCTATGTTGCGACACTCGACCTCTTTGGTCTGGTGCCCAACTTTCTCGCGTTCTACATAAGCCTTGCAGTCTTTAGTATCAGCAGCTTTTGGTATCTGTGGCGCGCTGCGGGCAAAGGCGACATTATATATTCCAACGAAACGCTGCCGCTCCTCTTTGCAACCTATCGCTACGCGTGCACCGTCTACGAGCTGCACGACTTCCCTGAAGGGAAATTGTTTTTTTATCGCACGCTGCTGCGCCGCGCGGCCCGGATAGTAGCCACCAACGAGTGGAAGGCGCACGAGCTCGAAAAGCTCGGAGTCTCCGCGCAAAAAGTTTTGACGGAGCCCAACGCGGTCGACCTAAAGCGCTTCCATCTATCGCTCAGCAAGGAGCAAGCGCGTGCGGAAGTAGGGCTGCCCGCGGGGCAGAAAGTCGCGCTCTATACCGGCCACCTCTACGGCTGGAAGGGGGTCGATACCCTGGCCGAAGCCGCCAAACAAATTCCGGAGATTACGGTAGTTTTTGTAGGCGGAACCTTGCAGGACCAGGCACAGTTTAAAGAGAAGTACGGCTCCAGAGATACTATCCGGCTGGTCGCTCACCAGCCGCACGCCCGCATGCCGCTGTGGCAGCGCGCCGCCGACGTGCTCGTGCTGCCTAACTCGGG
>Ga0265314_10006413_pt1 | contig 10422 bp, 10 predicted proteins | sample 4126metaG_FD_203106 | JGI IMG/M metagenome (GOLD analysis project Ga0265314, IMG submission 203106) | Rhizosphere microbial communities from Carex aquatilis grown in University of Washington, Seatle, WA, United States - 4-1-26 metaG | ecosystem: Host-associated > Plants > Roots > Rhizosphere >... | reverse complement strand
CCTGGGGCGGGATCCGGGCGGGAACTGGCTGAGCCATGTGCGGCTGGGGTTCAACTATCGGATGAGCGACATCAATGCGGCGATGGGGATCGTGCAGATGCAGCGGCTCGGCGAGATTATCGAATCGCGGCAGCGCGTGGCGCATGACTACATCCAGATGCTGCTCGATGAGCCGCATCTGATACTGCCAACGATCGATGAAGAGACGGTGATGAGCTGGTTTGTGTTTGTGGTGCGGCTGACGGCGGAATTTGATGCGGCGGATCGGGATGCGATTCTGTTGTATCTGCGGAACCATCACATCGGATGTTCGAATTATTTTCCGCCGATCCACCTGCAGCCGTTTTATGCGGCGGAGTATGGATTTAAGCGCGGGGACTTTCCGATCACGGAGCATGTGGCGGATCGGACGCTGGCGCTCCCGTTTTTCAATCGGCTGACGCACGCGGAGATCGAGAACGTGGTGCATCACCTGCGGCAGGCGATCGGGCATCGGCTGGCAGGGAAGAAGTAATTTATTCGTGCTGTCGGTGAGGTTTTGGAGCGCGGCGCCGAGGGCCGCGGCTGTAAGAGGAAGGTTTTCCATGCCGGATGAGGCACTTGAGACACCGGTGGGCTACGCGATGCCGGCGGAGTGGGAGGCGCACGAGGCGACGTGGATCGCCTGGCCGCACAATGAGGAGGACTGGCCGGGGAAATTTGCGCCGATACCGTGGATTTATGCGGAGATCGTCCGGCTCATAGCGCACGGGGAGCGGGTGCACATTTTTGTGCAGCCTGGGGCCAAAGGACGGGCGCAGAAGGAAGTGCGGGAGATTCTGGCGAAAAATAATGTGAACGCAGCGCATGTGACGTTTCACGTGCAGCCGACGGACCGGGTGTGGACACGGGATTCCGGGCCGATTTTTGTGCGGAAGGGCGGGGCGATGGGGCTGGTGGATTTTAAGTTCAATGCCTGGGCGAAGTATGACAACTCGGCGCTGGATGATCAGTTGCCCACGGCGGTGGGAGATTATCTGGAGTTGCCACGATTCGTGGCGTTTGGGGAAAACGATGCGGGGGAGATGCAGCGGTTTGTGCTGGAGGGCGGGTCGATTGATGTGAATGGGGCGGGGTGTCTGCTGACGACGGAGGAGTGCCTGCTGTCGGAGGTGCAGCAGCGGAACCCGGGATTTTCGCGCGCGCGGATTGAAAAAACTTTGGGCGATTACCTGGGCGTGAAGAAGATTCTGTGGCTGGAGCGGGGGATTGCGGGGGATGACACGCATGGGCACATTGATGACACGGCGCGGTTTGTTTCGGCGGACACGATAGCCGCGTGCGTGGAAAGCGATCGGGACGATCCGAATTTTGCGGCGATGAAGGAAAATTTACGCCGGATTTCGAAGATGCGGAATGTGCGGGGGCGGCAATTCAATGTGGCGGAGCTGCCCCTACCGGCTCCGGTTTATTTTGACGACCAGCGGCTGCCGGCGTCGTACGCGAATTTTTACATTGCCAACAGCGCGGTCCTGGTGCCGGTGTTTAACGATCCCAACGATGGCGTGGCGCTCAAGGTGCTGGAGCAATGTTTCCCGGATCGCCCGGTGGTGCCGGTGTATTGCCGGGACCTGGTGTGGGGGCTGGGCACGCTACATTGCATGACGCAGCAGCAGCCGCGGGGCGCATAGTTTGCCTCGGAAGGCAGAGCCGCGTCAAAAAGGGAGCCACAACGAGGCCGTTTCGCCCGAAAAAGGCTCCATCTCCGCTCGGATACGCGGCGGCTACCCTTGCCGCGTTTCGGGGTTGTGTTACCTTATGCGTGATCGTGGTTTAAAAAAGGGGGCATGCATGCTCCGGCGATTGGCTGTGCCTTTTTCCCTGTGCGTTCTGATGGTTGCGGGTTGCTCGCGGTCGGGCGAGTTGCGGAATCCCTTTACGAAGGAAGCGCCATTCGTGGCGACGTCCGTGCCGGCGGATTTTGCGGTTGTCGTCGATGAGAACCACGATTCATTTGCGACGCGCCAGCATGTGCAGCAGGTGATCACCGCCGCGGACGCGATGAGCCGGACCACCTACACCCGGTTCAGCGACTACAACAACAGCGTCTCCGACCGATTTACCGAACAGACGGCAATCACGCCTTCGCAGATGCAGGCGATGTGGAATTCGGTCCAGGAATATGACCTGCTCAACGGCTCGACGCTCTGGATCAACTGGCTCACGGACTCCGACTTGTACAAGCGCAACGCCTACACGATTCAGATCCGGGCCAACGGCCAGACGCGGACGTACAAGCAGACGAACGGTTTTTCCGGGCCGGTGCGTTACTTGATGTTCCAGCTGCAGTCGATCCGGCTGCCGATCTCACAGAATGCCAACACGCCGGTGGTCACACCGGTGGTGCCTGAGGCGGCGCCGGCGACGGAACCGGCTGCCACCACACCGGCGGCAAGCGCCCCGGCGACGGCCCCCGCGACGCAGCCATAATTCAGTTTTCCAGACAAGCGGTTCTGCGACAGGACCCCCGCCCCAAGGGCCGGGGCTAAACTACCGGCATGGGCATCGCATTTTCAATCAGGCAGCGCGACGGGGCGGCACGGCTGGGCGAAATTCAGACGCCGCACGGCACTTTTGCGACGCCGGCATTCATGGCGGTGGGGACGCGCGGGGCGATCAAGGGGGTGACGCCGGCCGAGGCGCGGGCGTGCGGGTGCGAGGTGGTGCTGGGGAATACGTATCACCTGATGCTGCGGCCGGGCGGGGAGATTGTGCGGGAGCTGGGGGGATTGCAGAAATTTTCGGGGTGGAATGGGCCGATGCTGACGGACTCCGGCGGCTTCCAGGTTTTTTCCCTCGCCGATCTGCGCGAGTTTGAGGATGGGCATGGCGGGGGAGTGACGTTTCGGTCGCATATTGATGGGAGCATCATCAAGCTCACGCCTGCCGAATCGATGCGGGTGCAGCATTGCCTGGGGGCGGACATCATGATGGCGTTTGATGATTGCCCGCCGGCGGATTGTGCGCCGGAGCGGTTGCGACTGGCGCTGGAGCGGACGCATCGGTGGGCGGAAATATGCAAGGCCGAGCATGAACGGTTCATTCGGGAAGGGGGGGCGGATCAGGCGCTGTTTGCGATTGTGCAGGGCGGAACAAATCCGGAGGCCCGCGCGGAGTCGGCGCGGTTTTTGACGGGGCTGGATTTTCCGGGGTACGCGATTGGCGGCCTGGCGGTGGGGGAGGGTCATGAACGGATGGTGGAGACGATTGATCAGACGGCGAAATTGCTGCCGGAAGAGAAGCCGCGGTACTTGATGGGGGTGGGGTATGCGCGAGATATTCTAGAGGCAGTGCGGCGGGGGGTGGATATGTTTGATTGCGTGTTGCCGACGCGGAATGGACGGAACGGACTGGCGTTTACGTATGCGGGGGCGCGGCGGATGCGCAACGCGAAGTACACGCTGGACAAGGGGCCGATCGAGGAGGGGTGCGATTGTTATGCGTGCCGGAACTTTTCGCGCGGATATGTGCGGCATCTTTTCCAGGTGGAGGAGATGCTGGGGCCGACGCTGGTGTCGATCCATAATTTGCGGTTCTTTCAGCGGTGGATGACAGATATTCGCGCGGCGATACGGGAGGGGCGATTGGCGAATCTCGTCGCGCCGTCTGAAGATCTCGCGGTCGAAGGGTGATTCCGGGATGCCTCGCGGAGAAAGGCGGAGTTATGCGCGACACGATGCAGATGCGGCCCGCATTGGAATCCGGCGGGAGCGTGGGGCGGCCGGGCTGGCGGATCATCGTGATTCGGATCGCGCTGGTGGCGGCAGGGCTGGCGGCGTGGTTTGGCACGCAGCATTTGATTGGGTCGCGGCACTATGACGGACAGGTGGGGGATGGGGTTCTGGCGGCACTTGCGCCGGCGCATGACTATTTGCTGACCCACGTCGGAGCGCGCAACGCGCTTTTGATCAGCAGCTCTCTGGGAATCGATCTGCTCGGCATCTTCCTGCTGGCGCGGGCGATTTTTGGCCCCACGCTCCGGCCGTTCCTTGGCCTCCTGATGCTCTTTGCATTGCGGCAGGTGTTTCAGGCGGTGTGCGTGCTGCCCATGCCGGAGGGGATGATCTGGGAGTATCCGGGGTTTCCCAGCCTGCTCGTGACGTATGGCGTGTCGAACGACCTTTTTTTCTCCGGACACACTGCCCTGGCGGTATTCGGAGCGGTGGAACTCGCCCGGCTGGACCGGCGACTGATCGCACCGGGGATCGCCGTGGCGCTGTTTGAAGCCATCGCGGTGCTGACACTGCGGGCACACTGGACCATGGATGTGTATGCGGGCGCGGTGACGGCAATCGTGGTTGCCATTTTCGCCACGCGGCTGGCGCCGCCGGTGGATCGCTGGATCAAAGGGCGAAGCGGCACATGATGCAGATGACCCGGGTATCACTCGTCACCGCATGAACTCACTGACCCACGCCCCGGGCCGCGCGGAATCCGCAGCCTCTCACGCGTGAATCGCGCGCTTCAGCACTCCCAGCGCCGCCTCCTTGACCGCCTCGGGCAGGGTCGGATGCGCGTGACAGATGCGGCCCAGGTCTTCGGCCGTCCCCGCGAATTCCATCACCGCCGCCGCCTCGGCGATCATGCTGCTCGCCTGCGCCCCGAGGATGTGCACGCCCAGGAGCCGGTCTGTCTGGGCATGCGCGATCGCCTTCACAAAGCCATCCGTTTCATCCATCGCCAGTGCGCGGCCGTTGACGCGGAACTGGAATTTGCCGGTGGCATAGGGGATTTTTTCGGCTGTGCATTGTTCTTCCGAGCGGCCCACCCAGGCCAGTTCCGGCGCTGTGTAGACCACCGATGGAATCACTCCATAATTCACATGGCCTGCCTTGCCGGCTATCAATTCCATGCATGCCACACCTTCATCCTCGGCCTTGTGCGCGAGCATCGGCCCGTTGATGACATCGCCGATGGCATAGATCCCGCCGCCGTCCCAGCGCACATTTGTGCGGTAGTGATTGTCCGTCTCAATCTGCCCGCGCGGGGTCAGCTTCACGCCCGCCGTTTCCAGGCCGAGGCCCTCGGTGTAAGGCCGCCGTCCGACGGAAACCAGCACCACATCCGCGGCCTCTTTCATCTGCTTTCCCTCCCATTCGAAGTTCACCGTGACCCCGGCACCCTCGATGTTCGCCCCCGTCACCTTTGCCTGCGTATAGATATTCAGGCCCTGCTTCTTGAGAACCTTTTCCAATCCGCGCGCCATTTCCACATCCGCCCCGCCGCCGCCGCCGACCAGTTGCGGCAGCATTTCCAGCACCGTCACCTTCGTTCCAAGCCGGCTCCACACGCTCCCCAGTTCCAGCCCGATCGCGCCGCCGCCGATGACGATCATGGACGCGGGCACCTTGGGCAGCGCAATCGCGTGGTCGGAATGAATGATCTTCACGCCGTCAAATTTCATGAACGGCAACTGGACGGGCGCCGATCCGGTTGCAATCACGATGTGCTTCGCGGTCACCTTCTGCTTCGCCCCGTCCGGGCCGGTGACTTCCACGGTGTTTGGCGAGAGAAATTTCGCCATGCCGACGATCTTTTCGACCTTGTTTTTTTTCAGAAGGAACGAGACGCCGTCGGTGAGTGTGGTCACCACTTTGTCTTTACGGCCCATCATTGTCGGCAAATCCACACCCGCGTTCTGCACGGTGATCCCCATCTCGGCGAAATGATGCTGCGCCAGATACAGCTTCTCCGACGCATCCAGCAATGCCTTGGAGGGAATGCACCCGACGCGCAGGCACGTGCCGCCAAAGCGGGATTCCTTGTCGATACAGGCCGTCTTGAGGCCCAGGTGCCCCGCGCGGATCGCCGCCACATATCCCCCCGGCCCGGCCCCGATGATGAGCACGTCAAACGATAGATCAGCCACAAGTCGCTCCGATTGAATGGGGAGTTGCCGTCTTTGGCACTCCGTTTTGTGCCGGCCCTGGGGCCGGAATCCTGTCTGGCCGCTGACGCCTGGCCACTTATAACGGATACCTGAATCTTAGCCGCCCTCGTCCGCGCTGTCAGGGCTGGGCGGTCCGATAAGGAGGGGTCGTGAAAAAGCGTGATTTCGGCGCCGGTGGCGCCTGCGGTCTCCCCACCGAGGGCTTGCCGACATTTTTAGGGAAGAAGTCCGGTGTAGCTCGTGATCCGAGGCACGTAGCGCGGATCGAACGCCGGCGGAACCGCCACGTCTACGGTGCCGGTGCCATTGAGCGTGGTGGTCTTGTCGACCATCACGAGGCCTTTGAAATTATAGATGCCGGTTTGCGTCCAGTTTCCGGTGACGTAAAACGAACCGGTGATCGAGATACCCGTGCCGCTGCCATTGAAATTCACATCACCGTTGATGATGAGGTTCATGGTTGCCATGGAGGTATTGAAGGGGAACGTCCCGGTGAAATTGCAGACGTTTCCCGGCGCATCGATGATGAACGTATCGTTGGCGGGGTTGCTCGAATTGATAATGCCGACAGTCCCCACATAGCTGGCCGGTCCGTTGTAGTAGACCGGCTTGCCGCCGGCCTTGCTGAAATCGATCACCGGCTGGCCGGAAACGGTAATGAGGCAATTGGCCAGCGGGACGGTGGGGCCCGCCTTGAGGGCATTAAACACGCCGATGGCCGACATGCTGGGGTTGGTCACCGTGGCACTGCCGGAGGGTGTCGTGGTGAAAAATTTGCCCGAGCCGGCCGGGCCAGGGTTGTTGTCGATCACCGATCCCTTGGCCTTGACGGTTCCCTTCACACCCTTATTTTGCACGGCTCCGGAGGTCGGGGCGTTAATGGTCAGGTTGCCGAGCGTCTCCACGTCGCCATTGATATGGGCACTTTGCGCAATTGTCAGATTCCCCATGGACCAGAACTGCGGCGCGTAGGCCAATGTTCCAGCGACGGTCGCGGCTGCTGTGCCAGAGGCGGCTTCACCCGTCTTGCTGGCGACGACCGTGAATTTCAGCGGGTTGCCCAGCAAGCCCTGGGTTGACCCGAGGTCGGTATACGAGACGGCACACGTCCATCCGTTGATGATGGGTGAAGTTCCCGAAGGCCGCCACGCCGGGTTCTGGCGCAGTTCGTAAATCGCCCACTGCATGCCGCCATCCGCGGCGTAGAAGGCCTCATCGCTTTTGGTGCGGCTGGCTGCGGCGCTGGTCTGACTGGCGGTGACCAGGGCGATCGTGAGCACGAGCGCGGTAATCACCGTGGATACGACGACCATCATGACGATGGCGGTGCCCCGACGGTGAATGCGTCCCCTGGATTTCGCGCCGATGTGCATGATGGATTCGCTCTTAAGGAAGGTTCACGTAAGGGGTTATCGGGACAATGGCGGAGGCACTTCAACACGCCCGAGAAGCCCCGGTACCTTTACGCACTCTCGAAATCCTTCAGCCCCAATTTTTCCTGAATATAAATCACCGAACCCCCTAACAGCACATGAATTTATAAATGGCAACTTCACCCACCCGGGCCGTTGCACCGATGAAATGACTTATGGTCCATCCTGCTCGATCCTCCAGGCAAACGCCACCCCCGCGGCGACAGTCGCTTCGGGCGGCGCGGCGGGCGATTACCCTTATCGAGTGCATGGTGCTCATGGTGGTGTTCAGCATTATCGCGGTCGGCGCCGGCGTCGGGCTCAAGAGTGTCTCGGGCGCCCCCACCATTGGGGAAAAACGCCTATGGACCGCCTCGCAACTTGCGTCCAAGATCGAGAGCCTCCACGACACCGCCTATGCCTCCCTGGCCAGCGGCAGCAGCACCAGTGATCCCGATTTCAACAACGTCACGTACACCATTACCTGGACCGTGACGGAAATCGATCCCGCAAGCCCCACGGCCGTCCCCCCGGTCGCCAAGACAGGCTCGGGTCTCAAGCAGCTCGCCGTCACCATGAACGGACAATCCATGACCACCTGGATCTCACAATGAGAATGACCGCCTATTGCCGCCGCCCCATCCGGGGGATGACGCTCGTTGAGCTCACGTTGTCGCTCACGATCCTCAGCATCATTTCCACCTCGGTGGTCTACATGCTCGCGGCGGCCTGCAATCTGAATTCGTACGCCCAGAATGAATCGTCGGCGGTATGGGAAATAGATTTCTCATGGCATCGCATAAGCGCCAACGGATTGGCCGCCATTCCGTCGGGGTCAGGGGGCATGACGCCAACGGTCACCACCGACGCCAATGGCCAGTCGCGGCTGACCTTCATCGTTCCTGATCAGGCCAACAGCACGACCCGCACCGTCAAATATTACTGTACCGGGTCGGCGGCGCCCTATACGCTGGTGGAAGATGACCCCCGCTATGACGTCGCGGGAACGCCCAGCACGATTGCCCACAATGTCCAATTATTTGCCGCCGGTATCGATGCGAGCACCACCATGAAGATCACCTGTGATCTGCGAATCAATCCCCCCGCGGCTGTGGCCGTCGAACGACACTTTGTCGTCAATTGCCGGGATTTTTAACCTGACATTTCACGCATGAAGGTGATTTGCGCACGGGAAGCACCCATGATGGCGGTCCTCTCGCCGCCTGTAATGCTCCGGCAAAGGGTTTAAAACACCCCCGCATCCACCAGAGATTGCAATCCCCCCAGCGGCAACGATTAACAGACACCAGCGTAATGCGCAACGCCGCCCCTGGCCATGCCTTCCGCTGCCGCCGCTCTCCGCCAGCAACTTCCACGCCCTCCATGCGTGATGACAGATGCGTCCCGCCGCGCTTTGCGGTATAACGGCCGTTCCAACTTTCCGCTTTCGGAGATTTTCCATGCGCCGCCTCAGCTTCCTTTGCCTGGCCACGTTGGCTGCCCTGGCTGCCTGCAACTCCAACGACGCTTTCGACCAGCGCTGGAAGGCCACCGCTCCGCCCATGACCGCCAACCCCGCCGCACTCCTCGCTGGAAAGTGGGAAGGCACCTGGCAGTCTGATTCCTCCGATTACCATGGCCATCTGCAGTCCATCATCACCCTCTCGGGCCCGGCCATCGTGGACAAAAAAGAAGTGCAGCAATATGTGGCCACGATTGAAATGTCCTATATCGATCTGGTCCCGGTTAAGCACTACGACGTGAAACTGAACGCCTCCAAAATGCCCGATGGGCGCATTCATTTTGAAGGCGTCAAAGACCGCGGCTATTACGAAGGTGGCCTGTTCCGATACGACGGGTACATCGACCCGGGCAAGGACCTGTTCTTCTGCGAATACAATTCCGAGAAGGATGTCGGCACGTTCAAAATGAGCCGGATCACCGCCGAAAATCAGTAATCCTTTCTCCACCGCATTAAAAAAAAGGGGCGCCCTAAAAGGCGTCTCTTTTTATTCCGGCTCAACGAGTTTCGTCCTCACGCTGATTTCCGCCTCCGCCCGCCCGGTTCCGCCGGATTCCGTTCCACCGCCCGCCGCCGTCCCGCCGCTGCCGCCGGCGCCGATTTTTCGATCCCCTTTTTCCCACTGCGCGACAGCGACGCCTCCAGCGCCGCCATCAGGTCATGGGATGCGGTTTTCTGCCCGTCCGCCTTTTCCGGCGCGATCACCACCTTTTCCCCGTGCGCCTTTTTCTGGATCAGCGCCATCAGCCGCTCCCGGTATTCATCGTGGTACCGCCCCGGCTCGAAATTCGTGGACAGGCTCTCGATGAGCTTCCCGGCCACCGCGAGTTCCCGTTCACCCACCGCCACATCGCGCGGGGCATCTTCCACCTTGTCCGCCGGCGTCACTTCATCCGCAAAGTGCATCGTCTCGAGACAGATCACGCCCTCCACCGCCCGCAGTGCCGCCAGGTATTCCTTGTTCCGCAGCGTGAACTTGGCAATCCCCACCTTTTTCGTCTGCGCCATCGCCTCCACGAGGAGCCGGTATGCTTTCTCGGCATGCTGCTGCGGCACGAGGTAATACGCCCGGTCAAAATACACTGGATCGATCGCCGCCAGGTCCACAAAATCCTGCAGCTCGATCACCCGGCTCGATTTGGGCGCGGCCGCCTCGATCTCGCTGTCCTGCACGATCACATAATGCTCCGGGGAAATTTCATACCCGCGCACCGTGTGCTCCCGGTGCACTTCCGCGCCGTCATTCGGGCAGACCATCTTCTGCTTCAGACGGACATTGTCCTGGTCGTGAAGCAGATGAAATTGCACCCGCTCCTCGCGGACAGCGGTAAAAAGTTTGACCGGAATATTCACCAGCCCAAACGAAATTGAACCCGACCAGATTGAACGAGCCATAAAATGTCTCCATTACTCAAGCCGCAACGCCCGGAATTCGCGAGACGCAGTGCCGCGGTTCGCACTTCGCGTTTTCCTCATGGCTCCGCCGGCATTTCCCGGACGACTTGCTTCGCCGGCTTGTCACTCCGCAGGCCCTTGAAAGCCGCCTGCTGCATCAATCC
>Ga0265314_10006412_pt1 | contig 10425 bp, 8 predicted proteins | sample 4126metaG_FD_203106 | JGI IMG/M metagenome (GOLD analysis project Ga0265314, IMG submission 203106) | Rhizosphere microbial communities from Carex aquatilis grown in University of Washington, Seatle, WA, United States - 4-1-26 metaG | ecosystem: Host-associated > Plants > Roots > Rhizosphere >... | reverse complement strand
GCGAAATCCTCTCGCGTGGTCGGGTTGCTCGGAACGTCGTAGGTTGCCTTCCAGGACGGTTCGCTCTTCTGCAGCGCCTTGTATTCCTCGTAAACCTGCACGAAGCGCTCGAAGTGCGAGGGCTCGCCGGTGTCGTCCTGTTTCAAATGCGGGGCTTCGCCCTGGGCGGAAAGGGCTCTCAGCACCTTGACCGCATCGGCGCGGGTCGCGGCGCGGGCAACCTGGACATGGGCATGGCGGAGGGCCATCGAGGAAGGAAAGCCGGGTGAGGCCTCGCGTTCCCTGGGGCCGGCCGTTTTGTCGACATCGCCGTCGGGCGTGACCGTGCGCGGCGGCGGTTTGTAGCCGCGGCCCCAGTCGTCCCAGTCGGCCTGCATATCATAGCTGGCTTCATTGAACGCCGAGTCCGGAATCCGGGCGGGATCGGAGATCAAATCGATGATCTGGGCATACAGCTCGCCGACCTGGTGCAGGTCGGCATTGACGTTTTCTGCGCCAAACCGCTTCGCCAGCTCACGTTTGACTTCCTGCACGCACTCCCATTCCTGTTCGGGGTTGATCGACGACGGTACGGCTTTTTCACGTCGCTTGCCCGGAGCCATCGCCAGCAGCCTCGGCGTTTCGGCGTAGGTCTTGCCTTGCTCGATCTGCGCAAGCCGCGGCATCTCGGCATAGATGAAGCATTGCAGCGTCTCGAGCGATAGCGGATCGAGCGAGAACGGAAACGGATAGAACTCGTGATCCCATGGCATCATCTGGCGATCGAAGCTGATCGGAGCGCCGAGCAGCACTAAAATGTTCTGGACCGTCAGCAGATGTCCCATTTCCTCCCGGGCGACCGAGAGGATGCTCGCCCGCCAGCCTTCGACCAGCGCCCGGCGCTCTTCGTCGGGCTGATCGCCGTTGATGGAGTAGGCGGCGTAGAGATACTGCACCATCAGTGCATGCTCGACCTCGGCGCCAGATGTCAGCAGCATGACGAGGTGATCGCGCCAGCTCATGTCCGGGCGTTTCTTGCCGTAGACCGGGTCCTTCACCTCAACGATTTGGGGCGGCGGGTCTTGCGGTTTCAAATTGGCGGGGCTGTCGGGCACAGGCACTCCAACGTCAGAGGCCTGCAACGAGCCGCGGGCAGCAAAAGCCCGTCGTTTTACGCACGTTATTCAAGGCCTCACGATCAGTAGAGTTGCGGTTGAATACTGTCAAGTATTCGCGTCCCCGCAAGTGTTGCCACGTGGTTGGGCATCGCGTCGCACCCATTCGCACGGAGAGATCGACGCAAATTTCTCCGTTCCAGGATCGAAACGCGAACGGATCGGCCGACTGTTACGGCGCACTCAATCTTAGATTGTTTGCTTTGCGGTGCGCGGGCCCCAACTTCCGGCAATCACGGTCCACGGGCGCCGTCAGCTCTCGCCGTCGTGCAAGAGTCCGAGCTTGCGTGCGAGCCATTCCGTCGTCGGCGCCTGGATCAGGATCGTCATCAGGATGGCGATGAAGGTGATGGCTTTGATCATGGGCGCCTCCGGCGCATTCATGCCCGAGAGCAGCCCCGCCAGCGCCGCCGGTATGACGCCGGTCTCGCGCGTCCAGCACATGAACAGCATCTCGCGAAAGCTCCAGCGGGCGCGGCGATCGGGCATTGCACACAGGAATACCGTCGCGGGCCTGGCGACCAGCATCAGCACCGCGACCACGGCAACCCCGCCAAGCCAGTATTGGCCGATCACGACAAAATCGACCTGGGCACCGAGGAGGATGAAAACGAACAGGCGGAGGATGAAGGAAGTAGTGAGCACGAACTCATCGAGTTTTTGCGCTTCACCGGGCTCCATCCGAAAACCAAAGATCTCCTTGTTGCCGAGCACGATGCCGGCGACGAACACCGCCATGAAGCCCGAGGCCTGCATGTCATTGGCGCCGAAATAGGCGCCGATCACCGCGATCAGCGTCACCACCGGGGCATATTCGGCGAGGAAGGCCCATTTTTCGTGGGCAATCAACAGCGCCGCGAAATAGCCGAAGCCGGCGCCCGCGACGATGCCGATCACGGCCTGCCGCAGCAAATCGAGGATCGATTGCGCCGGCGAGAAGCCGCCGCTTCCGGTTGCGGCCGCCAGTACGCCGAAGGTAACGATGGCGGCCATCGCGTCGTTGAACGCGGACTCGCTCATCACGGTCTGCGCCACGCGGTCGCGGATCCGAATCTGCCGAAAGATCGGCATCAGGGTCGCCGGGTCGGTTGAGGCCAGCGTGGCGCCGAGCAGCAGTGCCGTGACCAGGGGAATGCTGAGGACGTACTGGGCGGCGACGCCGACGATGCCGGCCGTAATCAATACGCCAACGGTGGCAAGCGCCACGATTGTGATCCAGACCCGCTTCAGGACCTCAATTCGCAGCGAGGCGCCGCCGTCGAACAGGATGTAGCTGGCGCCGAACAGCAGGATGATCTCGTTCAGCGCCGAGTCCGCCTTAATGTCGATCAGGCCTGAAGCCTGCGGGCCGAGCGCGATGCCGGCCAGCAGAAACACCGCGACATCGGGGATCCGGATCTTTTGCGCCAGCAGCGCGGCGAGGGTGCCGACGGCCAGGATGAGCCCGCACGACAGCAGCGTGTGCCGGGCGATTTCGATAGCGGCCGAGGTTTCCAATTCGGTTCAATCCGTTGTTGAAGGCGGGCTTGTCGCGCGCCTCAGTTCAGCGCCTTCAGCCAGGCTGCGATTTCGCTTGCCGCGACATTGGCCTGTTGCAGTAGCTTGCCCATGGTGAAGAAGCCGTGGAACTGGCCCGGAAAGGTCCGGTAGGTCACGGCAACGCCGGCGTCCTTGAGCCGCGCCGCATATTCTTCGCCCTCGTCGCGCAGCGGATCGGCGCCGGCCGTCAGCACATAGGCCGGCGGCAAACCGGCGAGCGTTTTGGCGAGTGCCGGCGAGGCGCGCCAGTCCTGCCCATCGGCGAGACCGTTCAAATAGTGGTCGCGAAACCACTTTATGACGGTGTGGGTGAGCAGGATGCTGGTTTCGGGCTCGCTGTGCGAGGGATGTCTCATGGCAAAGTCGGTGGCGGGATAGATCAGCACCTGGCCGGCGATCTCAGGCCCGTTGCCGTCGCGCGCGGCGAGCGCAACCACGGCCGCGAGATTGCCGCCGGCGCTGTCGCCGCCGACCGTCAGGCGGCCTGAGTCGATACCGAGCTGTTTTGCGCTGTCGGCGATCCATTGGGTGGCCGCGATGGCGTCGTCGACCGCGGCGGGAAACTTGTGCTCGGGGGCGAGGCGATAATCGACCGAGATCACGATCAGTTCGCCCTCATGCGCGAGCTTGCGGCACACCACGTCATGCGAGTCGAGGTCGCCGATCACCCAGCCACCGCCGTGAAAGAACACCAGGCAGGGCGCAAGACCGCCGCTCTGCCTCAGTTTTGTGGGCGTGTAAATCCGCGCCGGGATCGCGCCGGCGGGCGAGGGGATCGCGAGCGGGTTTGCGGATTTGAGCTCTGGCGGCTCGGGATTGGTGACGACGCGGCCCTGCAAATAGAACGCGCGCGCCTCAGCCGGTGTCAGCGTTTCATAAGGCGGCCGGCCGACCTCCTGGAACGCCTTGAAGACGGCGGCGGCATCGGGATCGAGTACAGCGGGCATTTGGCAAAACCTCTGATGTCCGGAAAGGCTTAAGCGGCGGTACGGCCGCCGTCCACAGTGTAGGCGGCGCCCGAGACATAGCTCGCTTCGTCGGAGGCAAGGAACGCCACGATGGAGGCGACTTCGGACGCCCGGCCAAGCCGCCGCGCCGGAATCCGCTCGACGATCTTCTCGGTCGCGGTCGGCGCGTTGCCGGTGTTGCGGCCGTCGAGGATCGCGCTCAGCATCCGGCTGTCGATCAGGCCGGGGCAGACGCAATTGACCCGCACATTGGTGCCGGTGCATTCCCACGCCGCGGTCTTGGTCAGGCCGATCACGGCGTGCTTGCTGGCGCTGTAAACCGCGATGTGCGGCGATCCCACCAGGCCCGCGATCGAGGCGGTGTTGATGATGCTGCCCTTGTTGTGTCCCAGCATCACCGGCAGCACATGCTTCATGCCCAGGAACACGCCGACCACGTTGACGTCGAGCACTTTTCGAAATGTTTCGAGCGGATATTGCGTGATCGGCTTGATCTCGCCTTCGATGCCGGCGTTGTTGTAGAACACGTCGATGGTGCCGAATCTGTCGACCGCGGCGCGGACGTAGTCGGCGACCTCGTCTTCCTGGCTGACATCGGCGGTAACGGCGAGCGCTTCGGCCGAGGCGGGCAGGGTTTTGAGCGCGGCGTCGAGCTCGGGCCGCTTGCGGTCGACTGCGACAATACGCGCCCCGCGCGCGGCCAGAAGCTGGATGGTTGCGGTACCGATGATGCCGGCAGCACCGGTGACGATTGCGACCTTGCCGTCGAGACGAATTCGATCGGGCATGTTTTGAGTGTCCCCCGCTGGTTTCTTGGTTGGGTTCCGGTTGTCCCGGATTGGGTGGTGGCCGCGGGCCGTGCGTGATCCGGTCGGCCCGCGTTGTGTCGGGCCGACTATTTCATGTGCCGGCAAGGCTGGCCAGAGCCCGGGGGAGGCGGGATACCCGCCCTTTCGCCGCCGCATTCGGCGTGTTAACCGGATGGCCTGTGGGCGGCTCATAGATTGTACAATGGCCTCAGCCCGATTCGCCTTTTAAAGCCGCGCGAGAATGCTTCGAAACATTGCCCTGACTGGCTTTGCGGCCCTGCTGGCCGCCTCGACGATCACGCTTGCGCCACCGGCGCGCGCGCAGATCGGCAATATCTTTTCCGATCCCAATCCGCGTCCGCCCGGCAATATTCCGCGCGGCAATCAGCAGCAGGCGCCCGACGACGAGGAAGAGGTGCCGGAACTGCCGCAAGGCCGGCTGCTACCGACCCCCAATCGTCCGCTGCCGCCGGCGCAGGCGGCTCCGCCGCCCGGTTCGGTGCAGTCGCAGCCTTTGGCGCCGCCGCCGGGCACCACCGTCGTTCCACAAAATGCCCCGCCGGGGAGCGCGGTAGCGCCGCCGCAGCCCGGCCAAGGCGTCGCCGTCGCGCCGCCCGGCGCCAACCCGCCGCCGGGAGCGCCTTCCGGTCGCCAGCCCAAGAATGTGCCGCAGACTCCGGCCACGCTGCAGCCCGGCGACGAAATCGTCACCGAGCCGCCGGCGCAGAAGATCATCAACAAGAAGGCAAGTTTTTCGGGGCTGGACAAGATCACCGGCCGCATCATCAATTTCGACGAGGATATCGGCGAGACCGTCCAGTTCGGTGCGCTCAGGGTCAAGACCGACGCCTGTTACACGCGTCCCGCGACCGAGGCCGCCAACACCGATGCCTTTGTCGAGGTCGACGAGATCACGCTGCAGGGCGAGGTGAAGCGGATCTTTTCCGGCTGGATGTTCGCGGCAAGCCCCGGTCTGCACGGCGTCGAACACCCGATTTACGATATCTGGCTGACCGACTGCAAAGGTCCGGAGACTACCGTGGTCACCGCGGCGCCCGACCCGCCCAAGGCGCCCGTGGCGGCACCTCCGCCGCCCGCGCAAAAACGCGCCGCGCCGCCGAAGCAGCCGGCTGTCCCGCGTCCGCCGCCTCAGCAGCAACAGCAGCCGCCTCCGCCGCCACCCCCACCGCCGCAACAACCCGGCGGCCTGTTCGGGATCTTCCGGCAGTAGGTTTCGCCTTTTGCCGCGTTCAGCCGCGCTCGGCGATAATGCCGAGCGCTTGCGCGCCGCTGATCGGGCGATCGACCGGCAGCGTGTAAAAATCCGCGTCTTCGGCGATCGCCTGGTCGAGCAACGCGCCATAGCGCCGCCGCGGCACTTCGACGGCACCAAAGCTGCGCAGGTGCTCCGTCACATATTGGGTGTCGAGCAAGACAAAACCGCCCGCGATCAGCCGCGCCACCAGATGCACCAGCGCTACTTTCGAGGCGTCGCGGGCGCGGTGAAACATGCTTTCACCGAAGAAGGCGCGGCCGAGATTGACGCCATACAGCCCGCCGACCAGATCGTCATTCTGCCAGACCTCGACGCTGTGGGCGTGGCCAAGTTCAAAAAGCCCGACATAGAGGTCGCGGATGCGCTTGTTGATCCAGGTGTCGTTGCGTCCTTCCTGCGGTGCGGCGCAGCCTGATATCACGGCCTTGAACGCGGTATCGACGGTGACGGTAAAGACATCCGAGCGCACGGTGCGCGCCAGCCGCGAGGAGACGTGAAAGCCTTCGAGCGGGATCACGCCGCGCATTTCCGGCTCGACCCAGAACAGGGTCGGGTCGTCGGCGCTCTCGGCCATCGGGAAGATGCCGCAGGCATAGGCGCGCAGCAGCACTTCGGGCGTGATTTCGGACGAGGCGGAGTCGCGCGAGGTCATGCGTTCACTATAGCGTTTTCAAGCGAAGCATGCACCGGGACCTGATCCGGGTGTGGAGTCCGGTTCGCGTGAAGAAAACGCGTCAAAGACAGCAGGACAGGGGCAGGCGCGCGATCGGCAGGGCCGTCAGCCCGCCGCGGCCTTTTTCGGCTTGGTCGCGGGCGCGGGCACGCGACGAAACCGCAGTACGATCCGGGTACCGGTATGGGCGGGATCGCGTTCGACGCTGGCATTGAGCTTTGTCGCCATCGCGGACACGATGCGTTGCCCCATGCCGGTCGAGCGCGGATCGACTTTGGCGTTCAAGCCGACGCCGTTGTCGGTGATCGACAGCGAAACGTCGTCTCCCTGGGCTACGAGATCGACGTGAATCGGACCGGCGCCGTCGGGGTAGGCGTATTTGACCGCGTTCATCACCAGTTCGTTGACGATGATGCCGATCGCCACCGCGCGATCCGGATCGATCTCGATGGCTTCCGCCTTCAATGTCAGTCGCGACATCCGGTTGCCTTCGGCGGAGCGCCGGAGGTCCTCGAGCAGGGCGTCGAGATATTGATTGAGCAAGACGCTTTTCAGGTCATGCGAGGTGTAGAGCCGGCGGTGCACCTGGGCTACCGCGGCGACGCGCCCCATCGCATTGGTCAGCGCGGCCTTGACGTCGTCCTGCGCACTCGAACTCGCCTGCAGATGCAATAGCGAGGCGATGATCTGCAGACTGTTGCCGACGCGGTGATTGACCTCGCGCAGCAAGACCTCGCGTTCGGCGGCGAGCGCCGCGTAGCGATCCCGCGAGGCGTGAACCTCGGCCTCGGCGTCGTCGCGGGCCTTCTGGATCTGCGCCCGGCGAATCGCGCCGCCGACGGCGACCTGCAACAGCGGGATGAATTCGCCCTGGACGTCCTTGACCAGATAATCGGCGGCACCGGCCTTCAGCGCGGTGACGGCAATCTTGGAGTCCTGCGAAGCGGTAACGAACACCACGGGGGGCGCATTCGGGATCGCCAGGATCCGGTCCAGCGTTTCCAGCCCGTCCATTCCGGGCATGTACTGGTCGAGCGCGATCACGTCGATGCCGCCTTGCTGCAACAAGTCGAGCCCGTGCTGGCCGCTTTCGGCATGGATCACGCAAAAGCCCGATCGCGTCAGGCCGCGTTCGACCAGCCGCGCCAAAGCGGCATCGTCGTCGACATACAGCAGCGTGGGCTTGCGGGCGGTCATGGTGCGGATTGCGGAACCTGGATGACGGAGAAGAACAATCCGAGCTGACGGATGGCGTTGGCGAAACTCTCGTAGTTCACCGGCTTGGTGATGTAGACGTTGCAGCCGAGCTCATAGCAGCGCTTGATCTCCTGGGAGTCGTCCGTCGTGGTCAGCACCACCACCGGCGCGCATTTGAGATGTTTGTCTTCCTTGACGCGGCGCAGGATCTCGATGCCGGTCATGTCGGGCAAATTGAGGTCGAGCAGGATCAACAGCGCTTCGCCCTTGTGCCGGAGGCCGTTGCCGTCGGTGCCGAACAGGTACTTCACCGCCTCGGTGCCGTTGGTGAACGGCACGATATCGTTGTTGACGCCGGAGCGGCGGATGTTGCGCTCGATCAGGCGGGCGTGTCCCTCGTCGTCCTCGATCATGATGATGGTAACTGGCTTGCTCATGAATCTCCTGTATCTCGGTTCCGGTTGGAGGCCGCCCAGGCAATAGGCAGCGTGATTGTGAAGGTGCTTCCCTGGTGAAGTTCCGATGCCACCGACATGGTGCCCCCGAGCCGGCGCACCAGGGCACGGACGTGGGCTAGCCCGATGCCCTGTCCGGGCTTGTCCTGGGTACCGGCGCGGCGGAACAGGTCGAAGATCCGCTGGTGATCCTTGGGATCGATGCCGCGGCCATTATCGGCGATCTCAAAGATCGCAAAGCCGAGTTTGGTGCGGCCGCGCACCGTGATATCGCCGGGAACGCCGGGCTTGAGATATTTCAGCGCGTTGTCGATCAGGTTGGAGAATATCTGCTCCATCGCCAGCCGGTCGCTGACGATATCCGGCAACGGTTCGATGCGGATCTGCGCCTCTGCCTCGGCGGCCTGATGCGCTACCGTCGAGACGATGCCCTCGATCAACTCGCGGGTGTCGATCTTGACCGGCTGAAACTGGCGCCGTCCCTCGCGGGTGAGATTGAGGATCGCCGTGATCAGGCGGTCCATTTTGCCGATCGACGATTTGATGAAGCCGAGCGCTTCGGCAAAATCCTGCGACAGTTGTTTGTCCTGGCCTTCCAGCAGCGGCTCGATCTCGCCGGCGTCGGCCGGCACCAGCGGCGCCTCGGCGCCGGCGCGATCCAGCGTCGCGATCCGGCGGAAGATATCGCCGCGCAATTCCTCGAGTTCGCTGGTGAAGCCCATGATGTTGACCAGCGGCGAGCGCAGATCGTGGCTGACGATGTAGGCAAAGCGCTGGATCTCGTCATTGGCCTCGCGCAAATCGGCGGTGCGTTCGTCGACGGTGGCCTCCAGGTTAAGGTTGTTGTCGCGCAACTGGCTCTCGGCGTTGTCGCGGGCTCTTGATGACCGCCGTACCAGGAAAATCGAAATCGCGGCCAGCGCGATCACAAGGCCCGAGCCGGCCACGGTCACGATCGATGCCAGCTGCTGGGTGCGATCGGCGGTCTGAGTGCGCTCGGCAAAGAGGCGGTCTTCCTCGGCGCGCATCGCGTCCGCAGCCTCGGCAATGGATTCCACGGCCTTGTTGGTACGGCCGTTCTGCATCACGGCGATGCTTGCCGCGAGATCGTGATCGTCCGTGCGACTGATGGCCTTGGCAAAATCGTCCAGGCGCACCGCGATGGCTTCGCGCAACTTCGCGATATTCCTGGTTTGGACGGGATTATCCGCCGTCAGTTTGGCGAGGTTGGCGAGTTCCGGACCGATCGCCGCCGTGGCGGCCTGCTGTTCGCTGAGGAATGGCGGGGCGGAAGACAGCATATAGCCCCGCGTCGCGCTTTCCGCGCGCCGCACTTCCAGCAACAGGGCGTTCGTCTGGTTTTCCACTTCAACCGTGTGAACCACCCAGCCATTGTCCTTGCGCGACTGATTGACCAGCACCACCGATGTTGTGCTGATCGCGACCAGCACCAAAAAGCCCGCCGCAAGCAGCAGGATCTGGCCAATCGCCCTGCGGCGCGTGGCATCAACCGTCAGAAGTGTCTTAACCAGCGAAATCAGCTATCCCCCGCGGGACGGTTCCCGGCGAGTCCACAAAACGTTGGCTCGGGCAATTGGTTCCGCCCGGAGGTGAATAAATTTTTGGGGCGGCCAACAACGCGGGATCAATTGGCGGTTTTGCCGGCCAGATACTGTTCCAGCCAATGGATATGGTAGTCGCCGTCGATAATACCGGGTTCGCGCACCAGCGCCCGGAACAGTGGCAAGGTGGTCTCGATGCCCTCGACCACCATCTCGTCCAGCGCCCGGCGCAGCCGCATCAGGCATTCGGCGCGGGTCTTGCCGTGCACGATCAGCTTGCCGACCAGCGAGTCGTAATAAGGCGGAATGACGTAGCCCTGATAGACGGCGGAATCGATCCGCACGCCGAGGCCGCCGGGCGGGTGATATTGCGTGATCCTGCCCGGCGAGGGCCGGAAGGTCTGCGGGTTTTCCGCGTTGACGCGGCATTCGATGGCGTGGCCGATGATCGCGATCTCGTTCTGCGTCGCCGGCAGCTCGCCGCCGGCCGCGATCCGGATCTGCTCCAGCACGAGGTCGATGTCGGTAATCATCTCGGTGACGGGATGCTCGACCTGGATGCGGGTGTTCATTTCGATGAAATAGAACTCGCCGTCCTCGTAGAGGAATTCGATGGTGCCGACGCCGAGATATTTCATGTCCTGCATCGCCTTGGCGCAGGTCGCGCCGATCTTGGCGCGCGCCGCGGCGGTAAGCACCGGCGAGGGACCTTCTTCCCAGACCTTCTGATGGCGCCGCTGCAGCGAGCAGTCGCGCTCGCCGAGATGGATCGCGCCGCCGCGCCCGTCGCCG
>Ga0265314_10006405_pt1 | contig 10430 bp, 10 predicted proteins | sample 4126metaG_FD_203106 | JGI IMG/M metagenome (GOLD analysis project Ga0265314, IMG submission 203106) | Rhizosphere microbial communities from Carex aquatilis grown in University of Washington, Seatle, WA, United States - 4-1-26 metaG | ecosystem: Host-associated > Plants > Roots > Rhizosphere >... | reverse complement strand
GCTCCCGAATCGACAGCGGGCGAGTCGCCAGGCGCGGCAATGGCGGCCACATGTACGAACATGCCCACAAACACGAAGGCGAATTTGAGAATTTGGGAGTCTGTTGGCATTTTTATGAGCTAGATTTGGTCGACACGGCACCAACAATAGGGTGGCATTTAAGGATACTGGAGGCGGGGAGATTCTTGCCTAGCATATCATCGGGACCTGATTTTGGTTCTCATCCCGTGGTCGAGAAATGGAGAAAAACCATATGATCCTTCGCAAAGGCAATCTCTTCGTCGGCTTCGCGCTGTCGCTTGTCCTGATCTCGTCTCAAGCACAGGCGCACTGGTGCGATGACTTGTGGGCTTCGAGCTACAACATCGTCGTCAAGCCAGAGAGCGACACCGTGACCGCCGGCACGCCCATGAAGATCTACGTCCAGAACAACATGGGGTATCAGCTGATCAGCTTCAAGCTAAGTGCCTCGGTCGGTGGTACCGCTCTCACTTCAACTCCACCTACGACTCTCAAGGTTGCCGGCACGCTTCTGCCTGGCGAGAAAGGGATATGGACGATATCGGGTACCGGCCTGACAAAGATCGAGGACGTTACGTTTTCCGTGTCGTTCGGCAACTCGGGCGAGAGCAAATGCTATCCAACCAAGGGCGCCAATGCGGTGATGGTTGTGAAGACGGATGGCACCTTGTATCCGGCAGCTCCACCGGCAGGCCTGGACACTTCGGGCAACCCGGGCAATGGCTGCACCGGTGACGTGACCCAGGCGCGTTCTCTTCAGTACGAAGCAATGGCTGACTTCGAGAATGTGGGCACAGGCCTCGACAAGTTGATGACACTTTACTGCACGGGCCGGGCATCTTGGGGGAGCACCGATGGCGTGACCCCGAGCATGTGTCCCAGCCCCACCACCAACCCGGCCTCGTGTCCAAACAGCAAACCGGCATCCGGCACCGGATCGAAGTACGACTACATGCACCTTTGGGCTGCGGGTGAGCTCGCGGCCCGTAAGTCGGCGCTTGGCGCTCGCTTGCCCATTCTTCGCTTTCGTCTTCAATGTGGCGCGAACGATGGGGACACTGGGTTCGCAGGCTACGCGATGATCATGCTCGGGTATCTGGGCCAGGACGCCACGGCGCAAGCCTACCTGCAGACGCAATCCTCGGCTGCCGGCGACTTGGGGACAATCGCCAAGGCCGCACTTTACCTCATGGGTGACACGACTCAAAAGGCGGCCGTGCAAACTGGGGCGCAGTCGGGCGGCGCCTTTGCGAAGCCCGCTTGTGCTGCCGCACTTGGTATTGTCGACAAAGACGATGCCACGGTGAGTTCGGCCCTGATCCCACAGGTCCAGTGGACCGAGCCGGATGGCGGCAACGACGGCAAGGCGATGTTCGCCGCGCACTTGCTTGCCTTGGTCGCCTGGGACCGGCGCAACTGGGCCGCCAATGGCGCTGACACCGGCGGCGTAACCTTCTATGGTGATACTGCAACAGGTTCGGGCGGTAGCAGTGGTGGAACTGGTGGTGTGAGCGGCACAGGCGGTGCGACTGGGGCGGGGGGTGCGACCGGCAACAAAGACGCAGGCGTTGGCAGCGACGCGAAGGCAGCCACAGGTGGCACTTCTGGCAGTGGAGGCGTCAGCAGCAATGGCGGTGCGGTCCCGGTTGGCTCAGGTGGTGCGGGCGGCAGTGGAGGAAGCAAGTCTGGCGCAGGCGGCGCAATCGGTGCGGGCGGTACGACTGGTCCGGGCGGCACGATTGTCTATGGCGGCGCGATGGTTTATGGCGGAGTGACCAACGCAGGCGGAGCGCCCAGCGCGGGCGGCGCGTCTGCGGCAGGTGGAAACACCAGTCCTGGCGGCAGCAAGAGCTCGGGTGGAAGCACCGGATCAGCAGGCGGATCGTCTGGAGGTTCCCTTGGTGCTGGCGGTGACACCGGAAATGGCTCGGCCTCCACCGACTCTAATGGCTGCAAGTGCAACCTCGGTGCACATGCTCAGGCAGCGCCAACCATGTCCATGTACATCCTGTTCATGGCTGGCATGGCTTGGATCGCCGGCCGTCGCCGCAGGCGCTAGCTGGCCAAAGGCCGGGACGCAGGAGGCAGCCCATCTTGAACGGGCGAAGTTCCTTCACGGGCTGCCTCGCGTTTTCCCTTTCGCAACGCTTGACTTGTGCCCCAGCACCACGGCATACATTCGCCCTCAGAACAATCTGCGCCCGTAGCTCAACTGGATAGAGCACCGGCCTACGAAGCCGGGGGTTACATGTTCGAGTCATGTCGGGCGCGCAGATTCCAGGTCCTCGTGCAGTTTGCGTGTAAGGTCGCCGGGCGTTGAAGCACTAGTAGGACGTGCTCTGGTTTCTGTTGCCGCAAAGCGCAAGCTTGCTCGTTGGCTCGAATAGCGACACCTGGGGACTCGGGGCCCCAACTTTGCTGGGAGACACGACTGTGCCATTTTCGTCGCGGTTCCCACACAAGATCGCATGCGTGTGACGTGATTTCACAAGGTTGCGCTGGCACTAGGGTTGCTTGCATAAATATCTGAACAGGAGGATTTCATGAATGCCATCGCTTCACTTCGGACGGATAGTGCTGCCTCGCTGCAGCGAGATATTGGCTTCCATCCTGCGCTGAGCGCCCTCCGCAACTCAGCCTGGTTTGGTGCTTTTCCACAGAACGCACTCACCTCTCTCTCGATGAGCGCATCGCTGTGCTCGTACAGTGCCAGGCAACAGGTTCTCCTTGAAGGACGCTGGCTTGGCGCCGCTGTTCTCGTGGTCAAGGGGAGTCTTCGCGCAGTCCGCAGGACCGACAACGCGCGCGAGTTGACCTTGGAGACATTCCGGCCGGGCGATCTCATCGCGGATGCCGTTCTCTTTCCAGATGGTTCTCTGCCCGGCGACGGATTGGTCGCCGCAGAAACCAGCCTTCTGCTTTTCATTCCCCGCGATGAATTTTTGACGGCACTGTCCAGTGTTCCCCAGGCCTCGCTGTCACTCATCCGGGATCTGGAACGGAGGCTCAATCGTGTGAAGCTCCTGGCCTCCGGTCTTGCCACGTCGGATGTCGAAAGTAGGCTCTACCGCTTGCTCTACAATCTGGCTCGCGACGAGGGGCAACCGCTGCCCGAAGGTACGGTGATTTCCCGCTCCCCCACGCAGCAGGATTTGGCCAGCCGGATCGGCGCGTGCCGGGAGACCGTCTCCAGGATCGTGGCCGACCTCGCCCGGCAGCAGGTCCTTTCGCTGGAAGGCCGGAAACTGACGCTAGCGCCTCGGTTTTTCGAGATTGCCAAGTCGGCTGGCATTGCCTGAGCCAACGAGTCGCGCGTCCGATCCGCGTCTGGGGACGTCGCGATAGGTCCGGCCAAAATTGACGCTACACCAAGCGGGTGTGAGAATTCGCCGAGCCTTGAAGCCACTTCGCTCTGATTCGTATCCTGGCCGGCTAGCTTCGTCCGTTGGATACAATCCGGACTATGGTTGCGCGCCGTCGGACGTGGTAGCACGGACGGATATTGAACTCGCGCATAGCCTTCGCAGTATCGACGCTTCGCGTCGTCCAGCTGATCCCGGCGCCCGGGGCAGCTGTGGTAGAGCCGTTGGCATGGACACGATGACGGTAGCGCCGGAATGTGCCCCATGACTGAATCCTCCGCGACACCAGCGGGCGATGGGACAAAGCCGGCTCTTGCGCCGGTAAAGCGATTTCATCCGCTCGCTGTCGTCGGGCGTGCATTTTCGCCCCTGACTGGCGCTGTCACGATTTTTGGCGAGCATATCCTTCTGCTTGCGCGCGCCGTGGCCTGGCTGTTCCGGCCTCCTCTGCGCCTGCGCCTGTTCTTCGAGCAGATGGAATTCGTCGGCGTGGGCTCTTTGCCCATTATCATTCTCGTCGGATTCTTCACGGGCGCGGTCACGGCGTTGCAGGCGATCTTGGCGCTCTCGCTTTTCGAGCAACAGCGCTACGTCGGCTTCGGCGTGGGCATTTCCCTGGCGCGCGAGCTGGCCCCGGTTTTCACCGCGCTTATGATCACCGCTCGCGCCGGGTCGGGTATGGCGACGGAGTTGGCTTCCATGCGCATCACCGAGCAAGTGGACGCGCTGACCACGTTCGCCGTCAATCCGGTGCAGTATCTCGTAACGCCCCGACTGGTGGCCTCGTGCCTGATGCTGCCGGTGATGAACATGGTGTTCAACGTCGTCGGTCTCATTGGGGTCTACGTGGTGGCCATCATTTCCTACCACATCGATCTTGGCCAGGTACTGGAGCTGTTCCGCCACGGCGTGGATCCCATCGACTATATCGAAGGCATCATCAAGGCATTCTTCTTTGGCTTGACCATGGCGACGTGCGCCTGTTACCAGGGGCTGAACGTGCGCGGTGGCGCCAAGGAAGTTGGCCTCGCCACGACGCGCGCCGTGGTCTCGACTTCCGTGACGGTTCTGGTGCTCGACTACTTCCTAATCCAAGTCATGAATATTCTTTTCCCCTACGGCGGCCTCTAGATGGCGGAGGATCTACTAAGCCGCGACGAACGATGGCAGATCCGGATTCGCGATCTGCACAAATCCTTCGGAACCCAGCACGTCTTGCGCGGCGTGAACCTGGACGTCGAGCGGGGCAAAATCAACATCATTATCGGTGGTTCTGGTCAGGGAAAATCAGTATTCATGAAGCACCTCATGGGCCTGCTTGCCCCGGATCGTGGACACATCTACGTCGACGGTCAGGACATCATTGGCCTCGGCGACGTGGCCATGGGGAAAATTCAACGCAAGTTCGGCATGGTCTTCCAATACGCCGCGCTCTTCGACTCGATGAATGTCGTCGAGAATATCGCCTTTCCGCTCCTCGAACGCTACCGGCTGCCGAAGGCGGAGGTCATGGAGCGCGTGCGCAGCCTGCTGGTGCGCCTTGACCTGGCGAGCACGCCGGGTGTCGAACAGAAGTTTCCTGCCGAGCTTTCTGGTGGTATGCGAAAGCGCGTGGGCTTGGCGCGAGCACTTATCGACCGGCCGGAGATTCTGCTCTACGATGAGCCCACAACCGGGCTCGACCCAATCGCAACCAAGAATGTCGACGAAATGATCAGGCGCACCGCAGACGAATTTGGGGTTACGTCCGTGGTCATTTCGCATGACATGGCATCGACCTTTCGCATCGGGGACCGCATCGCGATGCTCTACGAGGGTGTCATCGTCGCCAGTGGCTCGCGTGCGGAAATCATGGCCGCGCCTAATCCAGTGCTGAAGGAATTCGTCGAAACCTCGGGTGCGGTGCACTTCGCCGGAGCACCCTCATGAGGCGAAGTCTGGCCGCTCTGACCGTCGGTGCACTTACCCTCGTCATGTTGGCGGCGAGCTATCTGCTATTCCAGTACACGTCCGAGCGGGTGTCCGGGGGAAAGGGCTATCGCACCTACGCCCTGTTCACCAACGCGCTTGGTCTCTACGAGAAGACCCGAGTGCTTTCCGCGGGACTTCGGGTGGGGCAGGTGGAAGAGCGAGTTCTCGACCAAGATTCCGGCAAGGCCAAGGTGTTCGTTCGAATCGATCCGGAGATTCGGCTCTACGAGAACGCCGTCATCGGCAAGAAGTCGGCCTCCTTGCTCGGCGAGTACTACCTCGACATCGATCCCGGCACGCCCTTTCTCATCAGGAACGGAACGAAGGTCGAGTCGCGTCGCCTCAAGGAAGGCGACCAGATCGTGAACGTGACCGAGCCCGCCGAGATGGGCCAGATCATGGACTCCGTGAGCACCATCCTTCCCGTGCTCAAGGCGATTCTCGACGATCTCAAGGGGTTGACGGCTGGACCCATCAAGGACATCGCCAACAATACGAACGAGATGATCGAAAGAAACTCGGTCATTGTCGAGCGCTTGCTCGGACGCATGGACGAGATCGCTGCCACGGTCCAGGGCATCACCAAGACCGAAGCGGACGACGTGAAGGTGGCCTTGCGCAACGTCCGCGAGATTACCGAAGGCATCAAGGGCCTGGTGGGCACGACCCAGGGTCAGGTATCGGGCGCCGGCGAAGATCTGCGTTCGTCTCTGCAAAAGTTGCAGCGCAGCGTGGATAGTCTGGACAAATCCCTCAACCACGTCGAAAAGATCACAGGCAAGATGGCCGACGGCGAGGGCACGGTCGGTCATCTCCTGACCGACGACACGGTGGCCAGGAACCTGGACAGCATCACGGACGACGCCAGCACCTTGGTGCGTGGGATCACCCGCTTGCAGACCATCGTGGGACTTCGCTCGGAGTACAACTACCTTGCCGGAACCTACAAGAACTATCTCGCCGTCACCCTGATGCCACGGCCGGACAAGTTCTACCTGGTCGAAATCGTCGACGATCCTCGTGGATATCGGACGAAGACACAGCAATCGGTCGACAGCTCGCTAACTGGCCAATCTTCGACGACCACCATCACGACGACCGAGCAGCTTCGGCTGACCTTCCAGTTCGGCAAGCGCCTCGGTCCGGTCGCTTTCCGATTCGGAATCAAGGAATCCACCGGTGGATTCGGGGCCGACCTCTATCTCTTCGATGATCGGCTTATGCTCAGCGCGGATGTCTTCGACATGCGCTCCAATCAGTACCCCCGCGTGGTGGGTCGGGCCACGCTCAACGTCTACAAGCACATGGTCTACGTCGTCGCTGGCGTGGATGATGTTCTCAACTACTACAAAACTCAGGGCGCCGCGGGCGGCTTCTTCGACGCTTTCTTTGGCGCCCAACTCGTCTTCAACGATGAGGATCTCAAGTCGCTGCTTCTTTTTGGCGGAGGCAGCGCAGCCTCGTCAGCCAGCAAGTAGCTTGACGCGAGGCCGGCGAACCCTATAGTTACGGGCTTCCCGTTCCACCAGTGAGACCGGGTCTGGCCATGCGGTACAAAATCAAAGATATCGGTGAAGGGGGAATCGACCTAAGCGTGGTGGTCAGCGAGGCTTGGTTGGAGTCGGAGTGCTCGGACGCTTCGCTGGGGCTTTCGGAAGCCGGGGTTCGTCTCGACGGACGGCTGGAGCCTGCGGGCGAAGGCTACTTGCTCCGTGGCACCTTGCGCGGGGAATTGACGGTGCCTTGCGCGCGCTGTCTCGAGCCCGCGCCCGTGCCCATCGAGTCACCCATGGCCGTGAGCTTTGTCGAGAGGGATGACGCGAAGGACGGTGAGGACGCGGACACCGCGGATGATGTTGTCTCGTTCCAGCACGGCGTGATCGATCTCAGCCTACCAATTCGCGATGAAATCCTGCTTGCAGTACCCATGACCGCCATGTGCCGTCCAGATTGCGCAGGGATTTGTCCGGTCTGCGGGCGCAATCGTAATTTGACGCCCTGTGACTGCGAAAAGCAGACGCTTGCAACATCCAAGCTCGGGGTGCTGGCAAAAATCAAGCTTCAGTAGTAACAACACAGCCACCCTTATGACCTTCGCCCCGCTGACGCGGGGCTTTTTCTCGAACCAGCAAAGAGGCGAAAATGGCAGTTCCCAAGAGACGTCAATCCAAGTCCCGCTCGGCGATCCGCCGGGCTCAAGTCATGAAGCAGCCCGTGCCGCACTTCGTGCCTTGTCCACGTTGCGGCGAGCCGCGCATCTCCCACCGCGTGTGCGCATCCTGCGGCTACTACAAGGACCGCATGGTGGTGGAGAAGAGCGAAGAGGAGAACTCCTGAGCAAGATCAGGATCGCCGTCGATGCGATGGGCTCGGAAGGGGCACCTCGCATCGAAATTGAAGGTGTCCTTTCCGCGGTCGCATCGAGCGGCCTAGATGTCGTATTGGTCGGAGAGGAGCCACGACTGCGCCAGGTTCTCGGCGAATCCGGACCAGGGGCTCCGCTCGAAAGGATTCAGATCCGCCACGCCCCCGACACCGTCGGCATGGACGAGGCGCCGGCCATCGCCTTCCGTCACAAGAAGGCGTCCTCGCTGCGCGTATGCTTCGACATGGCCAAGGCCGGGGAAGTGGATGCCGTGGTTTCCGCGGGAAATTCCGGTGCGCTCATGGCCGGTGCGCTCATCGTGCTCGGCCGCATCGGCTCGGTCGAGCGGCCCGCCATCGCGACGACGTTCCCAACGCGCACCGGGCAGTGCGCTTTACTCGACATGGGGGCCAACGTCGATTTGCGGCCGTCGGTGCTGGCCCAATTCGCCGTGCTTGGGGCCACCTATGCGCGGCTGCAGCACAAGAAGCCGCGTCCTCGCGTCGGCATTTTGTCGAACGGGACCGAAGAGCAAAAGGGGACGGTCCTCACGCGCGAGGCTTTCAAGCTGCTAAACCGAACCTCCCCCGACGGGGCCGCCACCGAGTTCGAATTTCTAGGCTACGTGGAAGGTCGGGACATTTTCAAGGGGACCGCCGACGTGGTGGTCACCGACGGTTTCACCGGCAATGTCCTGCTCAAGGGTTGCGAGGGGTTGGTCGAGTGGATCGGCGAAGCGGTCAAGGACGAGGTCATGCGCGGCAGTTTCATCGAGAAAATTGGCGCGTGGCTGATGCGGCCGGCGTTGCGCCGGTTCAAGCATCGTTCGGATTACGCGGAGACGGGGGGTGCGCCGCTCATCGGCGTCGATGGCGTGGTCATCGTCTGTCACGGCGGATCGGACGCGCGGGCCATCAAGAACGCCATCCTGACCGCGGGCGAGTACGCCAAGATCGACCTGCGCAGCGAAATCAAGCGCTCGATGGCCGCGCACGCCTTCCTGTGGTCGGATAGCTCGTCGGCGGCTTCTGAGGAGGCGTAGGAGCGTGCAGGACCTCTCCGGCCGAGTGGCGGTCGTGACCGGGGCCTCGCGTGGTATCGGCCGCGCCGTGGCTGTCGCGCTTGCCGCCGAGGGGGCCAAGGTCATCGTGAACTATCGGAGCAACGAGGCGGCGGCGGGCGAGACCGTGGCGGCCATCGTTGGCGCGGGCGGCGAGGCGGCGGCCATGCGTTTCGATGTCGCCGACGCCGACGTGGTCGAGGCTGCCATGAAGGAGATCGTGGCTGCGCGCGGGGGTATTCATATTCTCGTGAACAACGCGGGCGTGGCGGTCAACGGTCTCACCCTGGGCGGGAAGGACGCCGATTTTCGCCGGGCCTTGGACGTGAACCTGGGTGGAACCTTCAACTGCACGCGCGCTGCCCTGCGCTCGCTGATGCGCGCGCCCGGTGGTGGCCGCATCATCAACATCGCATCCATCATCGGCGAAACCGGTTCGGCGGGCCAGGGCGCCTACGCCGCAGCCAAGGCAGGCATCATCGGGCTAACCAAGTCCTGGGCACGCGAGTACGCCTCGCGCGGCCTCACGGTGAACGCGGTTTCTCCAGGGCTCATCGCCACCGACATGACCGATGCCGAGATGCCGGATGGGCGCAAAGTCGAGATTCTGCGCACGATTCCCCTCGGCCGCGTCGGGACCCCCGACGAGGTGGCGCACGCGGTGGCTTTTTTGGCCGGACCCAAGGCAGCCTATATCACCGGGCAGGTCGTGCGGGTCAACGGCGGTCTTTTCATGTAACCTATGGGTTCCACGACGCTCACAGAAACAGTTGTAAGAAGAGGATCCGAGAATGGCTGAGAACATCGAAGAGAAGGTCACCAAGATCGTTGCCGAGCAGTTCGAGGTGCCGGCGGAGAAGATCACCCTGAAATCCCTGTTCACGGACGATCTCAAGGCGGACTCGTTGTCCGTGGTTGAACTCGTGCTGGCGATCGAAGAGGCCTTCAATCTGGAAATTCCCGACGAGGATGCCGAGAAGATCAAGACCGTGGGCGACGTGGTCAACTACGTCAAGTCGCGCGCGAAGTAGCGAGTGGCCATGCCACGCAGGGTAGCGGTGACCGGCCTGGGGCTGGTCACCCCCGTCGGAATCGGGACCGAGGAAACCTGGAGGGCGCTGCTTGGCGGCGTCTCGGGCATCGCTCCCATCACGCGTTTCGACGCCAGCGAGTTCACCACGCGCTTCGCGGGCGAGGTCAAGGGCTTCGAGCCCACGCGCTGGATCTCCGCGCGCGAGGCCCGGTCGTCCATGTCGGATCTATTCATCCAGTTCGCCATGGCCGCTGGAACCATGGCCATGGACGATGCCGGCCTGGTCCTGGACGGCGAACTCGGCGAGCGTACGGGTTGTTTCATCGGGTCGGGCATGGGCGGGGTCGCCACCCTCGAAGCCACCCACCTAGCCTTGCAGGCCAAGGGCCCGCGCCACGGGATTTCCCCCTTTTTCGTCACCCAGATCATCATCAACCTGGCGGCCGGACAGCTTTCCATCAAATATGGCGCCAAAGGTCCATGCTACGGCCAGGTATCGGCTTGTTCCAGCGGTGCTCACGCCATCGGCGACGCTTTCCGACTCATTCAACGTGGCGAGACCGATGCCATGATCTGCGGCGGCAGCGAGGCCGTGGTCACCCCCCTTGGCGTGGGCGG
>Ga0265314_10006404_pt1 | contig 10431 bp, 6 predicted proteins | sample 4126metaG_FD_203106 | JGI IMG/M metagenome (GOLD analysis project Ga0265314, IMG submission 203106) | Rhizosphere microbial communities from Carex aquatilis grown in University of Washington, Seatle, WA, United States - 4-1-26 metaG | ecosystem: Host-associated > Plants > Roots > Rhizosphere >... | reverse complement strand
AGGCATCCGGTTCGCGGAATCACTGACACCGCAAGAGGTCGAGCTCGACCAGTACGGCCATGCCGCGGGTCTTCACCTTAAAACCACCTCTGGCGGTTCCGTACGTATGGCGGCTAAATCGATTCTGGTGGCCGCAGGAACGCAGCCGAACACGGTGCTCGGTCGCGAAGACCAGCACAACGTTTTCCTCGACGGAAAGTGGTTCCAGGCGGTCGGCGAAGACGGTCATCCGGTTAAACCGGAGCGCGTGGCCAAGCCGGCGCAGGTCTCCGTGCTGATGTCGATTCGCAAGGACGGGCGCGGGATTAGCTTTTTCGGCGATCTGCACCCGTCGTTCGCGGGTAACGTCGTCAAGGCCATGGCCAGCGCCAAGCAAGGTTATCCGGTGGTGTCGCGTCTGCTGGCCCGCAGGCTGCCTTCGGCGCCCGAGCCGGCCGACCTGCTCAAGAAACTCAATTACGAACTGCGCGCCGTGGTGAAGGACGTGATTCGCCTGACGCCGAACATCGTCGAGGTGATCGCGCAAGCCCCTACCGCGGCGCGCGCATTCCAGCCGGGACAGTTCTATCGCCTGCAGAATTACGAGGCGCTGGCTCCCAGCGTGAACGGAACAGTCTTGGGCATGGAAGGCTTAGCTCTCACCGGCGCGTCGGTCGATCGCGAAAAGGGTCTGCTATCGACCATCGTGCTCGAGATGGGCGGATCGTCCGATCTGTGCGCGCTGCTAAAGCCGGGCGAGCCGATGATCCTGATGGGTCCCACCGGCACTCCTACGGAAACGCCGAGCCATGAGACTGCGTTGCTCATCGGCGGCGGGCTGGGGAACGCCGTACTGTTTTCGATCGGACAGCAATTGCGGGCACAGGGATCGCGCACGATTTACTTTGCCGGCTACAAAAAGATCATCGACCGCTACAAGGTGGAGGAGATCGAGAAGGCAGCCGACATCGTCATCTGGTGCTGCGACGAAGCTCCCGGCTTTACGCCCGGACGCGTGCAGGACAAAGCGTTCGTCGGCAATATTGTGGATGCGATCCTCGCGTACGGCCGCGGAGACTTCGCGCCGGGTGCGGATGCGCTACCAGCCGAGGAAGCCGAGTCCGACATCTCCCTCCATTCGGTCGACCGGCTCGTGGTCATCGGTTCGGATGCGATGATGGGCGCGGTGGCGCGGGCGCGGCATACTGTCTTAGCGCCCTACTTGAAACCCGATCACAAGGCCATTGGCAGCATCAATTCACCCATGCAATGCATGATGAAAGAGATCTGCGCGCAGTGCCTGCAGCTCCACAAAGATCCCGTCACCGGAGAAGAGACCGTCGTATTCTCCTGCTTCAATCAGGATCAGCAACTGGATCGCGTGGATTGGGGCAACCTGCGCACCCGGCTATCGCAGAACGGCGTGCAGGAGAAGTTGACCAAGCAGTGGATCGACCGCTGCCTGCGGCAACTGGGCGTACGGGCCGAACCGCAAACCATCGCTTGACCAGTAGTAGCCGCCAACAAACGGAAAACTACTTCAAACCGGCCCGTTCCAGGAACCCGGCAGCCACGGTGGCGACCGGCCGATTCAGCACGTCCACCTCCGCATTCAGCTTTCGCATGGTGTCGAGGTTAATTTTCCCGGATAGCTCCGCCAGCGCGGGGCGCAGGGCGGGCTCGGCCGCGATCAGGTCTTTGCGGACCAGCAGGCAAGCCTCGTAGGGAGGAAACACCTTCTGGTTGTCGGCCAGGATCTTCCAGTCCGGCGTCAGATGGCCGTCGCTGGCTCGCGTGGCGATCATATCCACGTCGCCGTTGGCGAGCGAAGCAAAGAGCTGTTTCGGATCCAGAATGCGAGGCGAATCCATCGGAAGGCGGTACAACGCGAGCTCCTGCAATCCGTCCGACCGGGATTGAAACTCGAAGGGCACGCCCAGCCTCCAGCGCTTATCGCTCTTGACCGCGTCGCCCAAGCTGGCGATCTGCTCCGTGCCTTGGGCGCGCACAACCATGGCCGAGGGGTTATCAAATCCCAATGGGTCCAGGACCTCGGCCTGCGCCACGCGGGCCATCTCCTGGCGCACTCGCGCCAGCACGATTTGCGGATCGGAGTTGGCCTGTTCTTTGAGAATTTCCGATTCGATCAGGCCGGTGTACTCGGGATAGACACCGATTTCGCCGGAGAGAAGAGACTGGTAGAGTACCGCGGTATTGCCGAGTCCCGAGCGCCGCTGGACGGGCCGGCCCAGGCGGTGCTCCAGGTGCTGCGCCACGATTTCGCCCAAAAGCATTTGTTCGGTTTCATTCTTCGAACCGACCACCACGGGCTTTTTGGAGTTGCACGATGCCAGGAATACGGTGCACAGCAGGGCGACCGGGAGGACACGCGTCATGGCGAGCATTCTCCAGCATATCGCGAATCCCTAGCCATGCGCGGCGTCTGCTATTCTCAAGTACTTTAGTCCTCAAAAGATGTCTTTTCAGATTCGTCCCCTCAAGGAATTTCTCGTAAAGCCGGCCCTTCCGCCAGCGCTAAGCAGGCTGCCCGAACTCGGCCTGAATCTGATGTGGAGCTGGCATCACCCCCAGCGCGCGGTATTCCGCCGGCTGGACCCGGCTATTTGGAAAGCGTCGAACCACAACCCGGTGGTCATGCTGGGGCGCGTTCCGCAGGAAACACTGGAACGAGCCGCGCGGGATCCGCGGTACCTGGCCTTGTACCGCCGCGCCTGCGAAACGTTGGATGCCTACATGTCGCCGCAATCCGAGCCCACATCGGACATGCTGGTGGCCTACTTTTCGATGGAGTACGGGCTGCTGGACTGCATGAACATCTACTCCGGAGGTCTGGGCGTGCTTTCCGGCGACCACCTCAAGGCATCCAGCGACGCGATCCTTCCGCTGGTGGGCCTGGGTCTCCTGTACCAGCGCGGCTATTTCCGCCAATCGCTCGATCCGAATGGATGGCAGCAGGAGCGGACCCCGGTCAATGACTTTTACTCCCTGCCCATCACCCCGGTGACTCGCCCCCACGGCAGCGATGCCGGCAGCGAGTTGATCGTGGACGTGCTGGCTGGGGACACCGTGGTGTACCTCAAGGTCTGGCGCATCGATCTCGGACGGGTCCGCCTGTATCTGATGGACAGCAACATTCCCGACAACGCCGACCCGTTTCATCGCGACATCACCGGCCAGCTCTACGCCGGCGACCATCACAAACGGATTTGTCAGGAAATCGTCCTGGGGATCGGCGGGCTGCGCGTGCTGAAGGAACTCGGCTTGAAACCGACGGTCTTTCACATGAACGAAGGCCACGCGGCTTTTCAAGCCGTCGAGCGGATACGCGTTTTGATGGCGGAGCAGCAGTTGAGCCTTGAAGAAGCCCTGGAAGCGTCGCGCACCAATAACGTGTTCACCACGCATACTCCCGTGCCGGCGGGCATCGACTTGTTCGACACCGGCCTGATGCGCCAGTACTTCGAACCCTATTGCCGCCAGGCCGGAATCGCCTTCGACGAGCTGATGTCTTTAGGACGCCGCGATCCGCGGGATGAGCAGGAACCTTTCTCCATGGCCATCGCGGCCATCAAGGCATCCGCTTACCGGAACGCGGTCAGCCGCCTGCACCGGATCGTTTCGCAGCACATGTGGGAAGGGTTGTGGCCGAAGCTCCCGGTGTGGGAAATCCCGATTACCTCCATCACCAACGGCGTCCATCTGCCCTCCTGGATCAATGGCGATTTCGCCGCGCTTTATGACCAGTACCTGCAACCGGATTGGCGCGAAGGCCATGCCGAGCCGAAAGTCTGGGAGCAGATCACCGACATCCCGGACTCGGAACTGTGGGAGGCGCACCGCCGCAGAAAGCGCCGCATGGTGGCGTTCGTGCGGGAGAGCGTGATCTCGAGCGCAGTGGCCCGCAATGCGTCGGCGCCCGAAATCCGCCGCCTGCAGGACGTTCTGGATCCCGAAGCCCTGACCATCGGATTCGCGCGGCGCTTCGCGACCTACAAGCGGGCCACGCTGATCTTCCGGGATCTGGGACGGCTCAAGCGCATCCTGACGCATCCCACCCGGCCAGTGCAGCTGGTGATTGCCGGGAAGGCTCATCCTCAAGACATCCCGGGCAAGAGCCTGATCCGCGATATCGTGCAATTCTCGCGCGATCCGGAACTAGCCGGACGGGTGATCTTCGTCGAGGATTACGGGATTCAGGTGGCGCGCGAACTGGTTGGCGGCGTAGATATTTGGCTCAACACGCCGCGCCGCGGTGAAGAAGCCTCGGGCACCAGCGGGATGAAGGCCGGTATCAACGGCGCGTTGAACATGAGCATCCTGGATGGCTGGTTCGACGAAGCTGACGACGCTGCCGGCGGCTGGGCGATCGGCGACCGGGAACCGTATTCCCCGGATCGCGACGATGCGCATGCGGCCGGAATCTACTCGTCGCTGGAAAACGAGATCGTGCCTTTGTACTATGACCGGGACCAGGGCGTGCCGGAACAATGGATGCGGCGCGTCAAGCTGTCGCTGCGGCAGCTCAGCGCAAATTTCAATTGCCAGCGGATGGTCGACGAGTACCGCACCCAGTTGTACGATCCGGCGCACCGCGCCTTTCAGATCATCTCGGAAGGGTACTTCCGGGCGGTCCGCGAGCGCGTCCGCTGGAGCCACGCCGTGGTGGAGAGCTGGCCCAAGGTGCGCTTCATCAATTGCACCATCGACGCGGATACGGTCTCCACGGGGCTTCCTGTGGCGCTCCGGGCCGAAGTGGATCTGGCGGGCCTCAAAGCCGACGACGTTCGCGTCGAGGCCCTGGTGGGCAGGGTCGGTCCGGAGGGGGAACTGGAGGACGTCCAGGTCCTGGTTCTGGAACCTCGCGAACAACCCATCGGGAAACAAGGAAGCGCAGTTTTGTTTGGGCGCGATATCGTCCCCTATGCTACCGGGCGCCTCGGGTTTTCCGTCCGGATCGCGCCCAACCACTTTGACGACCCCCTCAACCGGCCGTGTAACGCCCTGCTCAAATGGGCCAGCGATCCGCCCACGGAATGAATTCGGCCTAAAGCAGGTCACTAGTACTGCCGAAGGAACTGGTGAGCCCGAAAGATTTTGCTGGATTCTGCGCTCAGTTCGTGGTACATAGTGGTTTAGACGTTCTCGCGGGTAGCCAAAAACCGAATTGTTCCCCGTCTGGCTTGAACCCGCTGTCTCGCAGAATTCTGCCGACCTGATTGAATCCGTCGAATCCCAGCACCGCTTGGACTGCAACAACAAAGGAGTGAGCCAACCAGCATTCTATGGAAGGCGATCGCAAGTACCGGCAACGGGGCTATAACGACTCCGACCGTCCGCATTCCGACAACGGTTCATTTAAGAGAGACGATCGCCCGCGCCCGCAAGGTCCCCGGCCGCCTCTGGACATCACCGGCCCGCGCCTTCCGCGGATGGTGCAGTCCGTGACCGCGTCGCGATGCTACAACTGCTCGACCCTGATGGCGGAAGGGTTCGACTTCAAGCAGTGTCCCAAGTGCGGAGTGGCTTTGCACTGCTGTAAGCAGTGCTCCTACTTCGAGCCATCCACGCGCTTCCAATGCCTGAAGCCGATCCCGGTGCGCATCGCCGCAAAAGATCAGGCCAATGAATGTGAGCTTTTTAAGGCGCGCGTCACGGTGGCCCGCGACGTAGCTCATCCGGCTCCCACGGCAGCTCCCCCGTCCGGCGCCAACGGTGCCAACCTTGCCGAACCGCGCAACGCTACGGACGCTCGCGCGGCCTTCGATAGTCTGTTCCGCAAGACAGAGTAGATTCTTCCGCGGACCCGTGGGGTCAGCCTTTCGAGGCTGCAGCCGGGCTTCTGCCCGGCCTTGTCGTCCTCTATACAGCGCCGGCTGGAAAGCCGGCGGCAGGCTGGAAAGCCTGACCCCACTTCTTCAAGGCCAGTACTGCCACTGGTTCGCAAAGATCACGTAGGCGCTAAGAACCGCGTTCGTGACGCCGTGCGCCACAATCACATCGCCCAGGCTTTTGGTGCGCACCATCCACCAGTTGTATAAGATCCCGGCCGCCAGACCCACGTCCCACAGCGCGCCGTGTTCGAGGGCGAACAGCACCGCCACGATCCAAAACGCACGCGCCGACCACGCGCCCATTGGAATCTTCGTGAAATCCGGTGAAATGGCCCAGCGCATCAGCCAGGCGCGCCAGAACAATTCCTCGGCGATAGGCACGAACACCGCGGCGCGCAGCGTCCGCAGCGTCAATACGGCCCAATCCCCGCGGCTGGATTCGGGCAAGCTGCCAGCAACCGAGCCGGTTATGGAATTAGAAAAAAGCCCGTAGGAATGGTATCCGGGCAAGATCCGGTCCGGCCCGATCCAAATTGCGAAGACCGCTACCCCCACCAACAGGGAGCCGCCCCAGTTTCGAACGCGGAAATCGCGCTGATTAAACAGGACCGGACGCGCCACCAAAGCCAGGATGGCGATCATCACCAGAATCCAAACCGCCTGCTCCGCAAGAGGAGACAGCGGCAGATACGGGCGGACGGCGAGCAGACCGATCACCGCGCCGAACGGGACGACGTAGGGGAGCGACGTCAATCAGGATCTCGTTAGGAAGGTCTCGTTACAGCTTGGTGAGCAGATCCTGAATCTTGCCGGCTTCATCCTTGGAAGGCTTGCTCTTCAGAGCAATCTCCAATTGCTGGCGCGCGGAGGATTTGTCGCCCTTCTGTATCAGAGCCATTCCATAGTGGTAGTGAAAGGTGGAATTCGCGGGATCCTTTACCACCAGATCCTTGAAGATGCGCTCCGCTTCTCCGCTCATGTTCTTCTTGATGTAGATCCAGCCGAGCGTGTCGGCCATGGCGGTTGCATTGGGTTGGATCTGGCGGGCGCGTTGCGCCATGGTGAGCGCCCCATCCAGGTCCTGCCCCTCCTCGGCCTTGCGGAAGGCCAGATTGTTCAGGGCGATCGCATTATTGGGGTCGATTTTGAGGATCTGCTCGTACACCGACTTGGCCTGGTCGATGGGACCGATGGTTTCCAGGATCATACCCAGTTCGATCAGGGGAAGCGTGTTGTTAGGGGCCGCCTGGCTGGCCTTGCGGAACGTATCCGCTGCCATATTGATATCGCCCTTACGACGGTAGGTCTCCGCCAGCCGGTAAAGCAAATCGGCCGAGCCGGGTTGCTTTTCCAGCAATCCCTTGAAAGTCGCGATGGCTTCGTCGTAGCGCTGTGCGCGCACGAAAAAATTCGCGCGAGCCAATTTCAAATCCTGCCGGTCCGGTTCGGCGGCGATGGCCTTGTCCAGTTCCTTGATGGCGTCGTCGATGCGGTTTTGCGACGCCAGCGTTTCGGTGACGCCCATTAATCCACGGCTGTCGTGGTTGTCCCGGTACAGCGATCCGAACGTTTGTTCGGCCTTCTTATAGTCCTTGTCCTGCCAAGCCAGCAGGCCGACCTGATACCGGGCATCCGGGTTCTGCGGATATAATCTGGTGATGAGATCCAGCTCCTCCCGGGCCTTGTCGTTGTCCTTGAGGGACAGTAGCGCGGCCGAACGCGCCAGGTGTCCGGTCAGGTTTCTCGGGTCGATCTTCAGCAGGTCATCGGCAGCCTGGAGCGCCTTGGCTGGATCTTGTTTCGCCAGATAAATGCGGGTCAGCAATTCTCTAGCGGACACAAAGTCGGGGCGCGTCTTGAGAGCGTCTTCCAGCTGTAGGCGGGCCGGCTCGATCTTGCCCTGGGCCAGCAGCGCTCGGGCGTAGTTGAAACGCAGCAGGTGATTGTTGGGAGTTTTGGAAACCAGGCTTTGCAGGTCGATGGCTGCCTGATCCACTTGCTCCTTCTTTCCGCTGGTCAACAAAAGGGCCGCGCGCATCGCGATCGCGTCGGTGTCCTTTGGGTTTTCCTTCAGAAGAGCATCCACCAGCTGATTCGCCTCCGCAGTGCTTCCCGAGCTCGCATACAATTCGACCAAGCGCTTCTGATACATCGCTTTGTCTTTGGGAAGAGCCTTAATGCCGGCCTCATATTGCTGTTTCGCCAATTCGAATTCCTTCAGCCGGAAAAAGTAAAAATCGCCCGCCATCATGTGACCGTCGGGGAACCGCTTTTCATCGGTTATGGTGCGAATGACCGCATCCATGTCCGGGCGCCGGTTCACCAAGACGTAATGTGTCGCCAGCTGGAGCAGGTAGTTCGGCGCCTGGGGATTATTGTCGACCTTTAGCTTCAGAATCTTCTCGGCCTCGTCAGGCTGTTTGTCGACCATGTACTGGTAGTACAAGTAGTCGTAAGCCGCGGCAAAAGTTTTTTCCTGGCTGATGAAATCGTGCATAATTTTTTCGCCCGCATCTTTCTGGTTGTTGCGGACCAACGCCTGGAAATACAGCAGTATGACATCCGACGAATTCGGCTTTATCTGGTTGGCGTGCTGCAATTGCTCCACAGCGGTCTTGGTATCTTTCTTCAGCAGCGCGATCTGGCCGGAGAGCCGCAGACCGTCGAAAGAGTTGGGATCTTTGGCGAGGATCTTCTCGACCATCCCCGAGGCTTCGTCCAGAATCTGCGTCCCTTGCTGTCCGTTCTGACCGGCGGCGTACACGTATATGTTCGCCAGCTGAACCGCGGCGTCAGTGTTGTCCGGCTGTAGCTCCACGGCGCGGCGGAACATTCCGACAGCGTCTCCGAGGCCTCCCAGCTTCAGCGCAGTCAAGCCCATGCGGTAGTAAGCTTCGCCATCGCGCGCATCCTTGGCGATCGCCTTCCGGTACATAATGGCGGCTTCTTTGTACTTCGTTCTTTCGAAAAACCTGTTGCCGTTATCGACGTAACGTTGCGCCTGGACTTTCGGATCGGAGCTGCACGACGCCAATACCAGCAGCAACAAGGGCAGGCATCGGAAGAGTAGACTGCGTTTCATAGCTCTATCTTGACGCTAAAACCAGGGGGTTGCAACGAACCCCCAGTCCTGGGACGGTCCTGGGAGAATAGTCCTGCCTAAGGGGCGAACCCCTGGCTCTAACGGGTGTAGACGACCCGGGTTCCGCAGATATGATCGTGCAGGGAACGCTTTTCGCGGTCAAAGCCGGCTATGATGAAGCCGATTAGAAAGGTCAAAGAGCTGAGAAGCTTGGCAAAATACCTCCCCACCGCCAGGCCGGCCGATATCGGACCCCCGTCGGCACGGGTTACTTTGAGACCCAGCGCCATTTTGCCTGGGGTGGCGCCCTTGGTGGTCAGGAAATACACATCGTAGGCCAGTGTAAGAGCCATATTAATCAAGAAGGAAAGGCCAATTATGCTCATGAGCGCCGGCACGGCGGCCAGCACCTGGTTCGGGTCCGGATTACGGCCCAGGCCAAGCCCAACCCCCAAGCCTGCTAGGCCAAGAGGGATACGAATGATGGCGCTGACGACGCCAATTATGATCGCGTCGATAATGACTGCCAGGAAGCGCATCCAGAAGCCGCCATAATGACGGGCGGCCCCGCCAACCCGCTGGGAATACGCCGGCTGGCACTGGGTACAGACCGACACGTCCCCGAAGCTCGTCAGCTGGCTTGCAGGCACCGCACGACCGCACTCGGAGCAATAACGGACATCTCCCCCGAGCGGCGTCGCAGAGGCTCCCATGGATGGAAAAGACGGCGAAGGAGGCGGCGCGGCGCCTCCTGGACTGGGGTTCGAACCTCCGCGGACCGCGGAATGCCGTTGCCAGGCGGCCATGCCCTCTCGCCATACCAGCGTGTCATCCCGCACGACGCCCTGGCGCACCAAGTCGTCCAGCGCGGACTCTTCCACCGGACCGATCTGCTTCCCGCCTTCCGCGTAATACCACTTCATAGTCCTCCTCGCCGATCCCTGATCGCGCACAACGCTGAAACCCGCTGTGCGCTCGATTCAGCCAAAGCAATTGTTCCCAGGGCCGGGCACATAGAGGACAGTGTACCCGTTTTAGAACAAAAAACCCCCGCCGGGTATTACTGGGTCCGGCGGGGTCTCGTTCCGGCAGAGGGTTTAGGAAGGATTTTCGAGCTAATTCGCGGCGGTCACGTGCGCGCGACGATTCTTCTGCCAGCAACTCTCCGTTTCGTCCGTGCACACGGGCCTTTCCTTGCCGTAACTCACCACGGCCAACTGGGGTCCGGGAATGCCCTGCGAGGCCAGGAATTCCTGGACGGCGTGCGCGCGGCGATCGCCCAACGCCAAATTGTATTCGGCCGATCCGCGCTCGTCGGCGTGGCCTTCGACAATCAGCTTCTGGTTGGGGTAATCGGCGAGAATGCCGCGGATCACAGCCACGTCATCGCGCAAGGCGGCGCTGGCATCGGAGCGGATGGTGCTCTGGTCGTAATCGAACAGGGCGTCTTCGAGCTTGGCTAGATATTCGTCGAGCTTCTTGCGCACGGAAGCCGGCATGTTTGTCTGCTTGGCTTGA
>Ga0265314_10006403_pt1 | contig 10431 bp, 6 predicted proteins | sample 4126metaG_FD_203106 | JGI IMG/M metagenome (GOLD analysis project Ga0265314, IMG submission 203106) | Rhizosphere microbial communities from Carex aquatilis grown in University of Washington, Seatle, WA, United States - 4-1-26 metaG | ecosystem: Host-associated > Plants > Roots > Rhizosphere >... | reverse complement strand
TCGAAGATGGCGTCGCTGCCGGTGCTCGAGAAATTGCCATCCTTGATCTTGACCGCGCTGTCCGAGACGTACAGCACTTTTCCGTCGGGCGAGACGGTCAGGGCATTGAGGAAAACGGCATCCTTGATCGCGATCTTGCCCCTGGGCTTGCCCGACTTGCGGTCGAACATGCGAATTGTGTCCAGATCGGCGACGTAGAGAATTTTTCCCGCGATGGCCAGGCCCTTGGGCGCGTTCAGCTCGCTGCCCTTCTTGGTGCCGTCGACGAATTTCAGCTCGACGACTTTGCCGTCGGGTCCGATCTTCGAGATGAAACCGTTCTGGTCGACGGCGGTTGGATCGCCGTTGATGTTGCTGACGAAGTAGACATCCTGATCGGCGTCCCACAGGGCGCATTCGGGCGTTTGCAGACCGGCATCCTTGACCACGATGGCTGTCGGCGAGGCAGGTGCCGTCGTGGCCGGCGTGGGCGTCACGGCGGGCGCGGGCGCGGGCGCCGGCGCGGGCGCATAGGTCACCGGGCAGGGCGCTGTTCTAATCGGTGCCGGCGCCGGGGCGTGGCAGCAACCGGCAGCGAACATCAGGGCGCTAGTGCTAAAGAGAACTGGAATACAGCGGATGGAACGGACCATTCTTCACCTCTCCTGGTTGCTGTTCGCGCAGGATGTTTGCGCTGCGCAGGGCGAGACTAGTCCGGGCGAAGCAGTAACTTCAACCCTTTCGTGAAATTCTGGCTGGCCCGTGTCCGGCGCTAAGTCGTGCTAGGAAGCAAGCGTGAGCCCACAGCAGTCAAGCGCGCCGCCCCTGGTTTCGTTTCGCGAAGTAGCCGTACGCTTCGGCGACCGACTGCTGTTTCCCGGAACCCATTGGGACATCTATCCTGGCGAGCACTGGGCCATCGTCGGGCCCAACGGCTCTGGGAAGTCGTTGCTTGCCGCTGCCCTGGCCGGAAGAGTCCCCGTGGCGCAGGGGACACTGACCCACCATTTGGCGGAAGGCGCGGTCGAGGCGCACGAACTTGGCGCGCGCTATTCCAGGCGCAGCCACGTGGTGTTGGTGTCGCACGCGGAAGAGCGCGCGCTAGCCACGCAATACGCGGGATTCCACCAGGCGCGCTGGAACGCCAGCGAGGCCGAGCGTGGTCCGAGCGTCGACGGCTTGCTCACCCGTCATAGCGTGGAGGCCATCAATCCCTTCGAGGTCCTGCCCGAGGCCGAGGACACCACCGCCTTCGAGCAGCGGCGGCGGGAAGTCATCGATCTCTTTGGGCTCTCGCCCCTTCTCGATCGCCGGGTGAAGCAACTCTCCCACGGGGAAACGCGCAAGCTGCTCCTTGCGCGCGCGATGCTGCGCGGCCCGCGCCTGCTCGTGCTCGACGATCCCTTCGGCGGGCTCGATGTGGACTTTCGCCAAGAACTGCACCTCGTCCTCGATCGGCTGGCGCACAGCGGGACCACGCTGGTGATGACCGCCGCGCGCGAGGAGGAGATTCCGGCCTGCATCACCCAACTCGTTCGCGTGGACAATTGCACGATCACGGCACAGGAGCGGTCCAGGATTCGAGTGGACATGGGCAGCCCGCAAGGGCGAACGGCAAGTACATTCATGCCCGCGGCCTCGGCCGGCGCGGGCGAAGCCATCGTCGAGATGCGCGCGGTGACCGTACGTTATGCTGAAACCGTCATCCTCGATCACGTGGACTGGACTGTGCGCAAGGGCGAGCACTGGGCATTGCTCGGTCCCAATGGCGCCGGCAAGTCCACGTTGCTTAGTTTGCTATTGGCCGACAATCCCCAAGCCTATGCCAATGACATCCGTCTGTTCGGCCGCCAGCGCGGCAGCGGCGAGAGCATTTGGGAAATCAAGGCGCGCGTCGGCTGGGTCGCGCCCGAGCTACTTGCCCACTACCAGCCCAGTTGGCGATGCCTGGACGTAGTTCTCTCCGGCTTCCACGCTTCCATGGGGCTCTTTCGCGATTGCACCGCCGAGGAAATCGAACGCGGCCGCGAGGCGCTGTCCACCCTTGGGCTCGCCAGCGTGGCCGATCGATCTCTGCTGGAGCTCTCCCAGGGAGCGCAACGGCTGGTGCTGCTTGCGCGTGCCTTGGTCGCCAATCCCGAGCTTCTGGTCTTGGACGAGCCCTGCCAGGGACTGGACGCGGTTCACACCCGGCAGGTCACGTCGGCCGTCGATCGGGTGGCACGCGAAGGTCGAGCCTGCATCATCTATGTGACCCACCACGAGGAAGAAATTCCGTCGTGCATCACGCGCGTCCTTCGCTTGAAGTCCGGGCGCGTACTCGTGCAGGAAGCGGAGCCAGGATAGCGGAACCCCACTACGTGGTTACTGCGACCACGTGCCGGCGCCGACGTCGAGGCTCCACGTGGTCAGGTAGGTGGGCAGCAGCGTTTTCGCTGCACCTAAAATCAGCGGCTGGAACACATAAGTCGCCAAGTAGTTTTGCGAACCGGCGCCGCTGGTCGCGCCGCAGCTGTTCCAGTGATCGCCCCAGTACACGTAGACGGTGCCCTTGCTTCCCACCACCGGCTGGACCCAGGTGGTTTGCGACAGCCAGGTTCTCTCATCGGAAATGTCGTTGCTGGGATCGGTGGCCGGCGCGAGGTAGCCTTGATAGGTCCACGGCCCGGACATCGCGGGCGCGGTGGAATAGAAGTTGTTGTTGCATCGCCAGCCGGTCTTGTAGGACATGATCCAATAGTAGGTGCTATCAGCCTTGAACACGGTGGGCGCTTCGCCGCCGCCGGAAGGCCCGTTGACGGCCGAGTACTGCTTACCCGACACCCAACTGTGGCAATCGGCGGCCAGCGTGTAGACCCAGCCGCTTTCCGTGACGAAATAGGCGCCCGTATCGTCGGCGTAAGCGCTCATGTCGCTGTGGGAAGCCGTCTGCCCGCTGGCATTGAGCAGCGATCCCTTGAAGGTGTAGACGGCGTTGACCGTGGGCGAGGTGGCGTAGACGACTTCCCGATCTTGCTCGAAGGTCACATCGTCGGACGCGCGGGCGGTGAGCACGAACTCCCCGGTGCCGGGACATTGGATGATGTGTGGTCGGTCGCAATTGCGGTTCGGCCCGAGCTGGCCGCTCGGTTGCTGGGGCAGGACGATGCCCTCGTTCTTCCACGTCGCCAGATCCTTGGATGAGTACATGGCAACGCCGTTGAAGTCGTTGGGCGTTGGGCCGGGCGGAAAGTAGAGGCCATGCAGGTAGTAGGTGTCGCCGTCTTTGACGATACCGCCACCGTGGGCATTGACCGGCTTGCCGTCGGTGTCGGTGAACGAGATCCCGGTGGCGAGAGCGCCGCTGAAAACCCCGACGGGTCCCGAGCCCGCGGCAGTGGTCGTGCCGCCGGCGGCGGTGGTTCCACCCGAGCTCGCGGTGCCACCCGAACTCGAAGTGGTGCTCTTGCCGCCGGTACCAGCACCGCCTGAGGAAGAGGCGCCGCCGACAGCGGCGCCGCCGACAGCAGCGCCGCCATATCCCAGTGTTCCTCCGGCGCCGCGAGCACCGCCAGCGCCAGTCGTGCCGCCGGAGCCGATACCCCCAGCTGGGTTGCCCGCGCCGGCCGATCCTCCGGCCGCATCCGGCCCGCCGCCCGAACTGGTTGCGCTGTCGCCGGTGGCTGGTGAGCCGCCGAGGCTGCCACCGCTGTCAGCGCCCGAGGTGCCCCCGCTTGCCCCTCCGCTCCCGGTTATGCCGCCCTTCGATGCGTCGGTGCCGCCCGAATTCGTCGCAAGATTGGCGGGCTTCGACGCGCAGCCTATGAGGAGCGTCGCGAGCAACATCGCCGGATGTAAATATTGCTTCATCGGGATTCGTCTCCGTTTGGGGACCGGTAGCCCATCATCACGGCAGATCCTGGAGGCCCGCGCCGGCAAATGCAACCATGCGCAGAGCTTGACGCCTGCGCAATACAGGACAGAATAGGTCCGATTTCCAGGCGGAACATGCTGAGACGTGGAAGCCCATGCGCAGACCTGCTGAGGTGAGTCAACCGGGGTCGCCGGCACTGGCACGTGCCCGTGCTTCGTGGCTCACGGTCGTGTTGGCCGCGACGAGTACCATGGGCTGTGGAAACTGGGTGGACAAGCTCGCGTGCGACAAAGAGGGGTGTGGCTTTACCGACGACGAGTGGGCACAGGTCCAGAGCCTAGCCAACGTGAGAGCCAAGCCGGCGCTTCCCGACCTGTCCAACAAGTACCTGCCCATCGCGGACTCCCAAGGGACGTTAAAGCAGGACGCCATTCTGGATCCGGTCGTCCAGCTTGGTTGGCATCTGTATTACGAGCCACTTCTCTCTGGGAGCGCTTCCAACCAGGACAGTCTCGGCGCCTATGCACCAACCACTCGGCGTGTTGCTGCCAACCAGATCAATCTGAGTTGCGCCAGTTGCCACGACCCGCAGCGCGCGGGCTCCGACTACACGTCTGTGCCTCGGCACGTATCGATCGGCGCCGGCTGGTACGACGTGAATGCCCAGCAAACCCTGAATGCGGCTCGCTACCCGGTCTTTTACTGGAACGGACGGACCGACACGCTGTGGTCCCAAGCTGCACAGGTCATGGAAAGCGCGGTGTCGATGAATGGCTACCGCATGAAAACTTTCTGGGTCATCGTCACACGCTATCGAGAGAGTTACCAAGCCGCCCCGTTCAATTTGCCAGTGCAATCCGATATCGACAACCTTGCGGCACTGCTCGGGCCCGCGCCAGATCTTGCCGCCACGGACATCGCCGAGTTCAGGACGCAATACAAAGATCTCCTGAACCTCACGCCAGAGCAGACGGCCTCTTTGCATCTCTCGCCCCAGGAGATCGTCACCCGCGTGCACGTCAATGCGGCCAAGGCCATCGCGGCCTACGAATGGCTGCTTTCGAGCGATGGCTCCCCGTTCGACAGGTACGCAAGCGAAGGACCCAATTCGTCCGCCCTGTCGCCGGCCGCGGTGCGGGGACTTCGCCTGTTCATCGGGCGTGCTTCGTGCATCGACTGCCACAACACGCCGCTTTTGTCGGACGGCAAATTCCACAACATCGGAATTCCACAGACCGGCGATCACGTGCCCACCGTCGAAGCTTGCAAGGCTGCGCCCTGCGATTGCAGCAACGACGATTCGGGGCCAACCTGCTTGCCAGCCGGAGCCCATGCCGGCCACCAGAAACTGGTCGACCCGCTGGCGGCGAAGACCGACTTTTTTCGCGGCAGTGCCTACGACGACAGCGCGCCGCTGTCGAGCGTACCCGACACGACAGTGCCCCCGGCCAAACTGTTTGGGGCATGGCGCACACCCAGTCTGCGCGACGTCGCCTTGACTGCGCCGTACATGCACGATGGTAGCCTGGCAACCCTCTCCGATGTGGTCTGGCACTACAACCAAGCGGACAGCTCCGGGACGCTAGGGACTTCGGAACTGTCTCCGCTCACGCTCGGCGCTCAGGATCGCGACGACCTGGTGGCCTTTTTAGAGAGCCTGACCGGCGAGCCGGGACCGCAGGAAATCCTTGGGCCGCCGCCCGGGGCCGACGGGAATCCCGACGGTGGAGCAACCTTCGCGCCCTATGACGGCGGGGGAGTGGACGGACCGTGAAGGGCGCTACCTTGATCTTCTTGCCGCTGGTCTTCTTCTCGGCAGCCTCGCCGACGGCCGAGGCCCAGGAGACCGCAACGCCTGAAGGGTTGCCCTCGCTGCCGGCTTTCGCACCGCCGTTGCCCGGAGACACGACGAGCGACGATACGTCGGCGGAGGGCGGAAGCGAATCCTCCTCGGCCGCGGCCCTGCTGGATGCCCAGATTCGGCAAAACCAGCAGCTCGTGGCCAACAATCGGCAGAGCCTGACGTGGGAGGGCTACGTCGACTTTGGCTTTTTCGTACCGCAGGGAAACGGCGCGGGCTACGTGCAGGATTACGGCCACGCGATTCTCAACCAAGCACCCTATACCAACTATTCGTGGGTCTTCCTGGGCGACATTCTCGCCCCGGCGGTCAACAGCCGCGGCGAGGTCGCCGACCTCGGCAACGCCCCGGGCGTCACCCGCTTCGACAGCATCCACTCGCGCGGCGCCGCGGGCTTCGTGGCGAACGAGATCAATTTGCGCATGCGAGCCACCCCGGTCTCGAACGCCATTATCACCACCAGCGTGAACTTCACGCCAAGAACGGGCAGCGATTTTTCGCTGGGCGATTCCTTTGACGTGGATATCGCGCAGCTCGAATGGCTGCCGACGGCATCTCGGCGCACGTCGATCTTCGTCGGCAAGATCGAATCGGTGCTGGGTATCGAGTACCGGGATCGCAAGTCGGATCGACGGTTCGGCGTCACGCCGTCGCTTATCGCCCGCTATACCACGGGAACCGCGCTCGGGCTCAAGGTGCGCAGCAAGTTCGGCCAGGATGACTGGTTGGTCGTCGCCGCAGCACTCACCAACGGTTCGAACACGACCGAGCAATTCTTCTTCTACGACGAGACCGACAGCAACTCGGGGAAGACCGGGAGCGCACGACTGGCGCTCAGGCCGCCCTTGCCGTTCAGTCTCGAGTTCGGCATGTCGGGGAGCTACGGCCCGCAAGACCGCACGACCAGCAACGCGCACGCGATGTGGTTCGTTGGACCCGATCTGCTGGCCAGTATTGGCCCCGTCGACATCAAGGCCCAGTGGCTGAAGGGAAAGGCGCCTGGCGATCCGTCGCAAAACGTCTACCAGCTCGACCTCAAGGGCGGAGGCTACGTCGAGATCGATGCCATGCTGACGGCCTCGTGGGGCATTCTTGCGCGGGCGGAATACCGGAACGCCTTCGTCGCGCTGGGCACCGACCGGGCGTATGTCACGCAGTCCTGGCGCGCAACCGGCGGCGTGCGCTGCGTGCTCGCTCACTGGGCCGTGCTCAAAGCCGAGTACTTGCGCAACGGCGAATATGGCCCCATCCCGAACATTCGCAACGACGTGTTCACGAGCAGCTTGGTTCTTAGCTACTGAAATGGAGCAACGATGGTGTGTCGATCATTCGTCTTCGTTCTAGGACTTGGGCTGGTTGCGCGCATTTTCGCGCCTGCGACCGTGGCTTCCGCAGCGGAGAGTGGTCCCACCGCCGCAGACATCAGTCGCCTGGCAGCGGATGTTGCACGCATGCAGCAGGACTTGAGGGAACAGCGGCAGCTCATCTTTCAACTCATGGAAATGCACAGCGCACTTTTGCGCTATCTGCAGTCGGGAGGTGCCGGTGCCGGGAGCCTTCCGAACATGCCCAGTTTCCCTGCCGGCGGTGACCGGGGAAAATCCGCCAGTGCATCGGCCGAGAACCACGGCGACAACCACGCGGAGGAGCGGGAAGACTCATCCGCGACGCGGACTACCTCCACCGGCACCATTTCCGGTTCGGTCCGGGTCAAGGGCGGCGCTCTCGGGGAGGCCTTCGTCTATGTCGACGGTCCCAAGGTCATTCCGTCCCATCCCAAGACCATCGAGATCAAGCAAGACCACAAGCAGTTCACGCCCGCGCTTGCTGTGGTTCAGGTCGGCACGCGGGTGCTCTTTCCCAACGAGGACAAGGTCTTCCACAACACCTTTTCACAGACGCCCGGGAACGCCTTCGATCTCGGGACGCTCAAATCCGGCGACAAGCCGAATCCCGTCGTGTTCGCGAATCCCGGTCACGTCGAGGTCTTCTGCAACATCCATTCGAAGATGCGGGCCGACATTTTGGTAGTCCCCAACGGACATTGGGTTCGCGTCCACGACGACGGCACTTTTCAACTGACTGGCGTTCCGCTCGGCTCTCGGCGCGTCGTTCTGTGGGGCCCCAGGCTCAAGCAGGTCTCGCAGCGATTGGAAGTCACCGCAGCAGGGGGCACGGGCACGTTCGCCACCGAGGCGTCGGCGCCGGCACCGCATCTCAACAAGCACGGCGGGGAATACGGCTCGTATGAGGACTAACGGCGCAAAGGGAGCCCTGCTCGGATGGGTGGCTGCTGTTTTGGGTGTCGGTCTGCTGGGCACGGGCTTCTTTTTGCGATCGTCTATGCGCGCTCCGCCTGTCGATCTGACACAACCAGCTCGGCAAGCGCACGAACGAATCGAGCGAACCTTCGCTTCGCAGGCGAGAGAGCTTGAACCCAAGGTCGTCGAAGCGGCCCGCGTCCCCGAGTTGGTCGCGGCGTTGAATATGGGCGCCGACCGAACGACCTTTCAAGACCTGCTCGAAACCGAGGACTGGTGGGGACCCTACCGAAAGCATTTCCCGCTAAGCGGCGTCGTGACTGCGGGTGGGCCACTGGGGCTGCTTTCGCCAGGGCCCGCCGACATTGAGTTCAGAAGCTGGCTGCGCAGCATGGGTGGTCGTGCGCTCTATTCGGCCCTGTTGCCGGGGCGGGGGCGGGCTTTCCTGGTTGCGATGGCGCGGGTGACGATCGCCAAACCAGACGGGGATGGGCCGGTTGCCATCCTGGGAACCCTGCTCGATCACGCGGCCTTGGCGCGGGTCTTCGAGTCCACGGGGGATTGCGTGGGATTGGCTGACGAGTCCAAGCTCCTCGAAAGTGCCGGCTCTGGAGAACCAGGGCGCATTCTGACAGCACTGGCCGGGCGCAAGGACGAGTCCCCGCTGGTTCTTGAGGATGGGCGAGTCGGAATGGCTTGGACCGTTGGCGCCGGGCTCAGTATCCTGGCAGCCTTCCGTCCACCTCCAACCCTCGTGCCTACGCCAAGCTATGGCCCCATCGGTTTGATTGTGGCGGGAACCGTCGTGATGCTGGTTGGCTTTGGTCTTGGCCTTTCACCGCGCAAAAGACGGCAAGAGCGCCCATCCCGACGGCGCGAAAATTCCGAGGACGTGGGGGCAGGGGAAGCTGGCGCGGCTTCGACCGCGGGTGGGGCAAAGACAGTGTACGGGCGGCAAGCGCGCACGGCCGCGGCGCTTGCGCTGAAGCCGGCAGAAACAGACTCGGAGGATCCTCCTCCGTCAGACAGTGCAAGCGAACCGCAGGTCTCCTTCCATCAGATGGGACGCTATCGTCTTATCGAACGCATCGGCGAGGGCGGCATGGCCGAGATATTTTTTGCTGTTGCCCACGGCGCCGAAGGCTTCGTCCGCCACTTCGTCGTCAAGCGCATGCATCACGAGATTGCGCAGAACCGTACGGCCGTGAACCAGTTCATCGACGAAGCCAAGGTCCAGGCGCGCCTCGTGCATTCCAACATCGTTCCCGTGTTCGATTTCGGCAAGGTGGGCGATGAATACTTCCTTGCCCTCGAGTACATCCACGGCAGGGACCTGCATCAGGTTGTGCACAAACACGTCGAGCATTTCGGCCGCCCACTCGACATTTCGACGGCTTTCTACATTCTGCACGAGGTGATGGTTGCCCTTGCCTTCGCCCACGCGCAGACCGAAAAGGACGGCACGCCGATGGATGTCGTTCATCGCGACGTCGCACCGGGAAACGTCCTGGTTTCCTACCAGGGCGAAGTCAAGCTCACCGACTTCGGAATCGCGAAAGCGGAAAGGCGGGTGAGCCGCACTGAAGTTGGGATGATCAAGGGAAACGCCTCCTTCATGTCGCCCGAACAGGCGCGCGGCGGGGTCGTCGATCAGCGGTCGGACATATTTTCAGCCGGCTTGGTTCTTTACCATTGCCTGACAGGGCAGCCGCTTTACCGAGGCGAAACTCCGATGAGCAATTTGCTGGGCGCTTCCCTCGGTCCAGGAACCGCACAGTTTGGCTTGATCGATCAACTCCAGCTTCCGGCTGCGCAGATCCTGCGACAAGCGCTCGCCGTCGATCCCGACAAACGCTACCCTAGCGCGACCGCTTTCGGTTTGGACCTTGCGCCGCACATGGGAACTCGCGCTGAAACGGGACGCCTCATGGATATCCTTTTCCCGGCCGAGCAGCGTCGCGATCTGCGCTGACACGACCTCCGAATTGGCTGCGAGTTTTTGCCACTTTGGCCATCGCCGAGATTCAGCTGCGTCAGCCGGGCATCATCTCAAGCGTGAAGAGCGCGTCCACGGCATTCTTGGACGCCAAATCCCCGGATCCAGCCAGGATGCGCCCTGGCATCTTCATTGCAACGTGCGGCTGCTTATCATGACTTCTACGACTTCTCGGTCGGTTCTGATTTGTGGGATGTTCGCCACCGCTCTTCTCGTAGGCGGTCGCGCCCGGGGACAAACGGGCGCCTTGGCAGCTACGGACTTCACCATATTCTTCAAGGGCTACGTCAATGGGCAGTGGGTGCAGATGAACTCGACCCAGCAGCAGTACTATTTCAACCAGGCACGCTGTCTGTGTGACACGGATCCCAATAGCGAGTTCGAGGTCGTTGTCCAGCCTGGATCTGGCGCCGGACAGAAGATTCTGACCCAGCTCGAAAGCAACCTAACGGGCGGACAGGGCGCCTCGTACCTATTCGCG